>Ga0233425_10003632_pt1 | contig 27557 bp, 28 predicted proteins | sample Watercolumn_Towu_2_FD_181712 | JGI IMG/M metagenome (GOLD analysis project Ga0233425, IMG submission 181712) | Freshwater microbial communities from Lake Towuti, South Sulawesi, Indonesia - Watercolumn_Towuti2014_140_MG | ecosystem: Environmental > Aquatic > Freshwater > Lake | place...
TTCTGCCTGAATCTGCTACGCCGCAATCAGCAATACAACGTTGGCATCCGAGCCAAGCAAAAAGCCGCCAGTTGGTCACACCAATACCGCCTCTCTCTCCTTAACTTCTAAATGCGTTCACCGTGCACTAACTGATTTGTTCAATCACAACAGTTACGGCGGAGGCGACAGGTCGTGAGGTCTTCGGGAGTTCGATATGCAGGAACCCGTTGTAGAAATGGGCCTGTGCGTTGCCGGCGTCCACGGGAGCCGTCATCAGGATTCGACGCTCGAAGTAGCCGTAATCAATTTCCATCTGGCGGAACGAACAGTGGGTCTGGCGGTGCGGACAGTTGTCTTTGCGATAGCCGCGCACGGTCAGGAGACGGTCGCTCAAGGTGATTTCGAGGTCGTCTTTGCGGATGCCCGCCAGTTCCATCTTGATGATCAAGTGCTGTGGCGTCTCGTAAACGTCGGTGTTCGGCGCCCACGAGCTTTGGCCCATCGGCGTGGAGAGACTGAGGACAGTCGCACTGCGAGTTAGTTGTTCTGTAAAATGCTTCGGCATACCGCGCGACTACCGTAGCCCGACTTTGGCACAAACGCAAGTGGCGCGCCTTACTCGGGTGCAGTTGGAAGTGTTGGGCAACCGCTCAATGTGGAGCAGGTTTGCAACCTGCTCTTCAATTAAAACTAGGCAGGTTACAAACCTGCCCCACATTCCTGCCCAAAGGTTCGATTTGCACCCACTTCAATCTTGCCAGCGTTTCGCCAGCCCGTGAGAGATACCGAGGTGATCCAACACACGAGCCACGATGGTGTCCACCAACTCGCCGATCGTCTGTTGCCTCCCGTAAAACGACGGGCTGGCCGGGATGATCGTGGCGCCGGCTTCCGTCAACGTCGCCATGTTGCGGAGGTGAATCAGGTTGTACGGCGCCTCGCGCGGTACGAGAATCAACTTGCGCCGCTCCTTCAGGAACACATCGGCAGCGCGCGCAATCGTCGTGTCGGAAACGCCGTTCGCGATTCGCCCAACCGTGCCCATCGAGGCGGGAATGATGACCATCGCGTCAAACGGCGTCGAGCCACTCACGAACGGCACAAACATCGAGCCATCTTCCTTGTACACCTTCACGCCCGATGGTATCAGCAGGCCAGTGTAGTGGCCGCCGTCTCGGCGGCCTTCTGCCGGGGCGTCCGGGACGGACGCCGCTACACCACCCAATTCCAGTTTCTGAACCTCGCGCGCGTGGCGAGTCGAGATAAAATGCAGTTCATGACCGCCGAGGTTGTCGAGCAACCGTTGCGTGTAAATGGCGCCGCTCGCACCCGTGGCAGCTACAACCAGCTTCACACTGCCTCCCGCGCTGCCCGAAGCGTCGCCTCGATGTCCGCCTCGGTGTGCGCGAGCGACATAAACCCAACCTCGAATTGCGATGGCGCGAGATAGACGCCGCGCTCCAACATCCCATGGAAGAACTTCGCAAACTTCTTCGTGTCGCTCGTCTTCGCGCTGGCGTAGTCCACGACATCCCGATCCGTAAAGAACGTGCAGAACAACGACCCGATCCGTTTGTGGTTTCCGGGAACGATCTTCTTCCACTCGTCGCAAAGCGATGCCGTGAGGCGCTCCAGCTTGGCGTAATCGTTCAACTCTTCCAACGTCGCGATGCCCGCCGCCATCGCCAGCGGATTGCCGCTGAGTGTGCCGGCTTGATAGACGGGGCCGCCCGGCGCGAGGCAATCCATTACGTCGGCCCGTCCGCCGAACGCACCGACCGGCAACCCGCCACCGATGATTTTGCCAAGTGTCGTCAGGTCGCCACGAATGCCGTACAACTCCTGCGCGCCGCCCTTGGCGACGCGGAAACCACTGATGACCTCATCGAGGATCAGCAACACGCCATTGTCGGTGGTGAGTTGACGCAGTTTCGCAAGGAAGCCATCCTTCAACGGAATCAGTCCCATGTTCGCTGGGATTGGTTCGATGATGGCACAGGCGATGTCGCGCCAGTTCACCGTGTCGAGCGCGGCAAAGTCGTTGAGTGGCAGCGTCAGCGTGTTTCGCGCGAAATCCGCGGGCACGCCGGCGCTGTCGGGCACGTCGAACGTTGCCGCGCCGCTGCCGGCTTTGACGAGGAGCGAGTCCGAGTGGCCGTGGTAGCAGCCTTCAAACTTCAGAATCTTGTCGCGCTTGGTGAAACCGCGTGCCAGACGAATCGCCGACATCACGGCTTCGGTACCGGAGTTGACGAAGCGAACCTTTTGAATGGAGGGGAACGCCTCACAGACGAGTTGCGCGAGGCGGACTTCGCGTGGGTTTGGTGTGCCGAAGCTGGTGCCGTCGCGTGCCGCCTCCTGCACGGCACGGACGACGTGGGGATGGGCATGGCCGAGGATCATCGGTCCCCACGAACCGACGTAATCAATGTATTCGTTGCCGTCAACGTCCCAGAGCCGCGAGCCTTTGGCGCGTTGGGTGAAGAAGGGAGTGCCGCCGACGCCGCGAAACGCGCGCACGGGTGAGTTGACGCCGCCGGGCAACAGTCGGGCGGCTTCCTGCCAGAGTTTGTCAGAGTAATCTCGTTTCATCGTTTGGTTCGGTATTTCGCTGGCCGTTCCATGACGGCGGAAGCGAAGAGTTCTTGTTCCCGCGCGTGAACGACCATGTTCGCCTCCAGCCATGATCGCAGGTCGCCACTGTCCAAAGCTGCCGAAGAAATTGACGCCGCTCCTCGTTGGAGAAGCTCTTTGTTGCCGGCGGGACTGTCGTCTCCATGGCGGACGAACACCGGGCACCAGCCGGCCCGCAACGCTTCGATCGCTCCGGCCCACGTGCCGCCTTTGTTGAGTTCGCTGCTCACGACCACGGCGTACTCGGCCAGGCCGTAAATGATCTTGTTGCGCCCCATCGCGGCGCCCACCGAGAAACCGGCGCTCGGCGCGTACGGCGTCAACAAGACCAATCGCTCGTCCAGCAGCAGTTGCCGCAAATCAGGTTGGCGAATGCTGCGTTCCAAGCTGTCGGCCAGCACGCCGAACGCCACGCCCCCCGCTTCCACGCACGCGGTCATTGCAATGCTGTCGGTGCCACGCGCACCACCGGAGACAACGGGCACGGACGCTTCCGCGCACAGGCGACCGATGGCTTGCGCGAACGCAGTGCCAGCCTCGTCAATGTTGCGCGAGCCGACGACCGCGATGCCGGGCCGTTTCAACAACGACAACGTCCCGGCCCCGAACAACACTGGCGGTGATTGGTGCTTGAGCGACGCGCGCAGCTTGGCCGGGTACTGCGGATCCACGCGGGTCACGACCCAGAGGCCGCGCGAGAAGAGCGTTTCCAGTTCCAAAGCCACGCGGCCGCCGCGCTCCAGCAACCGGACGATCCGCTCCGCTTCATCGCCCGTAATGCCCAAGGTTTCCGCCAGCGCGCGCGCGGATTGCCCGACCAACGCAGCCGGGCGTTGCAGCGGCGATTCGTGAATCCGGCGGGCGAGTTGGTTCCATTCCGTCAGCGTGAAGGCGTCCTCCGCGCCGGCCAGCGTCGAGCAGAGCAGCAGCAGCGCGCGTCCGTCCTCGGTGAGAAGATCACGCGCGTCCATCACGAGTCCCTCGGTGACGCTTTTGCCAGTGCGAATGGATGAACAGGGCCGCTGCCATGTGTCTGTAATAATACCGACAACACCGCCATCGTCCATCCCGAATCTGTCAAATCATCCACCAAGAGCACCGGCCTGCGCGGCACGTCGCCCGACATGGCAAAGGCGCCCAGCAGGTTGCGGAGTTGCGTGACGCTGTTTTCCATCTGCTTCTGCGGCTGCGTCTCGCGGACTTGTTGCAACAGCGGCGCGAACGGCACGCCGAGCTTGCTGGCCAGCCGCGCGGCAAAATCGCGGACCAGTTCCGGCCGCCGCCGCGACGGCACCGCCGCAATCCAGGCCGGTGAAGGCTGCGGATTCCACTTTTCGCGCACGAGCCGGGCGGCGGCTTCCACCAACGCGTCGCTGAAACGGTTAGCGTCGTACTTGCCGGCGGCAACTTCGCGCCCCCAACCGGCATCGCCCCAGATGCACAACGCCCGGCCCGGTTGGGCGCGCAACGTTGCCGGGATGACGGTCAGTCCGCGTTCCACCGCCGCCGGCAACGCGCGCTGCACGTCAGCGAGCGCGGCCTTCGGCCAGCGGGTCCGCGGTGCGAGCGAGATCGTGTCGCCGCGCAGAAATTCCACGGCGCGTTGCACGAGTTCCTTGGGCGGTGATTGTCGCTGGGTTTGGCCGGCGCAATTCATGCACTTGCCGCACGGCGCCGGCGATGGATCGTCGAGCGCGCGCGCCAGAAATTCCATCAGGCAACCGTCATGCTCGACGTAGCGACGCATCTGCTCGACCTCGGCCCGGCGCAACGCGGTGACTTGCTCGGCGCGCATCACGTCGGGCGTCCACGGGTTGGCGGTGCGCGACCAGACGGTCTTGCGGTGTTCGACCGCCTGGTCCACTTCGAGCAGACGCAACGCCTTCTCCAGCGTGCCGCGGCGGCAATTCAACGCTGCGCCTATTTCCTCGATGGTCAGGCCGCTTGCCTTTTCCAAGACGGCCAAGACCTGTTGCACAAACTCCGCTGGCGGGAACGCGGTGCGGATGAAGTAGTCGGCGATTTCGTCGTCCTCGCGTCCGCTCATCAATACGCCAAAAGCGGACTCGACGGCGCGCCCGGCGCGGCCGACTTGTTGGTAGTACGCCACGACGGAGCCGGGACGCTGGAAGTGAATCACGAAACCGAGGTCGGGCTTGTCGAAGCCCATGCCGAGCGCGACGGTGGCGACGAGGGCTTTGACTTCATTGCGAAGGAGGGATTGCTCCAGTTGAACGCGCTCCTCGCCTTCGAGGTCGGCATGATATTGACGGGCCGCGATGCCCTCGCGCTGGAGGAATTCGGCCACACGGCGCGCGTCCTGAATCGTGAGCGTGTAAATGATCCCGTTGCCCGGCAGTTTTGGAACGAAGTGCGCGAGCCACGCAAGCCGCTCGGCTTGGTCAGCGAGTTTGATGTTGTAAAGCCGCAACGACGGACGAATCAACGGCCCGCGGGAGAGTTGGAGTCCCGACACCTGCGTCAACACGTCCTGCACGACACGGTCGTTGGCCGTGGCGGTCGTGCAAACGACCGGCACGTTGGCGGGCAAGAGCCGCAACACCCTGACGATGCGCCGGTAGTCCGGGCGGAAGTCGTGGCCCCAATCGGAGATGCAATGCGCCTCGTCCACGACAAACAATCCGATGTGTGCCGCCAGCAACGGTAGCAGTTTCTCCAGAAACTCAGCGTTGCTCAGTCGTTCGGGCGACACCATCAGCACGTCGCACCGGTCGGCGCGCAACGCTTCCTCGACCTGCGGCCATTCGGTCAGGTTCTCACTGTGGATCGTCAGCGCCCGAATGCCGGCGCGTTCGGCCGCGGCGATCTGGTTGCGCATGAGCGACAGCAACGGACTGATCAGCAACGTCGGCCCGCCGCCCGCGTCGCGCAGAATCTTCGTGGCAAGAAAATAGACGAGGCTTTTGCCCCAGCCGGTGCGTTGGACGACGAGCAGGCGTTGTCGGTGATTGGCGACCCGCTCAATTGCCTCCCATTGGCCGTCACGGAACTGTGCGCCCTCGCCCAACATCTGTCGAAGCAATGACTCGGCACGCGGTCGGTCCATCGGCCACCCTAGCTGGTGAGGAACGAACAGACGTACTCGCAGAGGCTGGAGTTCACTTCGATGTCGAAACCGGAATTGGCAGGCACGTCGAAGAGTTGGTTTGCGGTGTAATCCTTCCAGTTGGACTGTCCGTCGAGTTTGACGCGGCAGTTACCGGCGACGATCTCCATCCGCTCCGCGGCCTTGGTGCCGAAGTGGAAGGTGCCGGGATAGATGAGGCCGACGGTCTTCTTCGAGCCGTCAGTGAAAAGGACGGAGTGGCTGACGACTTTGCCGTCAAAGTAAACATTGGCCTTAGTGAGGACGGTAACGCTGGTGAATTGTTGTGGGGTGGCTGCCATGCGAATCAGTTAGCCACAGACCGGCCGAAACGCAAGCGCAGAAGTACCCGCAGACGCGGCGTTGTGTAATCGCTTGGACGTGTGCTATCGTACCCGAACGTGAACGACGCCATCGTCCAAGTCGAACATCTCCGCAAAGAGTTCAATGGAACCGTTGCGGTTGCTGACGTGTCGTTTTCGGTGTCGCGTGGCGAGATTGTCGGCGTGCTTGGCCCGAACGGCGCAGGCAAGACGACGACGATCCAGGTGTTGCTTGGGCTGACGACGCCAACATCAGGCGCGGTGCGCGTGTTCGGTAAGGAGTTGGAACAACATCGCTGCGAGATTCTCCAGCGATGCAATTTCTGCTCGGCCTACACGGCGTTGCCGCCGAACCTGCGGGTGCGCGAGAACCTGCGTGTCGCTGGCGGTTTGTACGGTGTTCGCGATTTGTTCCAGAAGATGGATCGGCTGCTGGAGTTGTTTGAGGTCGCGCACCTGAAAGACAAAGTCACCGGCCAACTGTCGTCGGGCGAGAGCACACGCGTGAACTTGTGCAAGGCGCTGTTGAACGATCCGGAGTTGTTGATGCTCGATGAACCGACGGCGAGTTTGGACCCGAATATCGCCGACAAAGTGCGGAAGCTGTTGCGGAAGATTCAGCGGGAACAGGGGATCACCATGATCTATACCTCGCACAACATGCGCGACGTGGAGGAAGTCTGCGACCGCGTGCTTTTCCTGCACAAGGGACGGATCATTGCCGAGGGAACGCCGCAGGAAGTCATCGTGCAGTTCAACCAGAAATCGCTGGAAGAAGTGTTCATCACCGTGGCGCGTAGCGGCGATCTGTTGGGGGTGGAGACGTGAGTTGGCATCGCATCCAGGCGCTGATCTTGCGTTACACGTATCTGTACGCGCGAAGCGTGCCGCGGGTGACAGAGATTTTCTTCTGGCCGTTGATGGATCTGCTGGTCTGGGGGTATGTCACGCTTTATCTGCAACGACTCGCGCCGCCCAGCGGCCCGGCGAATGCGTTCATGTTCCTGCTCGGCGCCATGATCTTCTGGGACATCCTCTACCGTGCCCAACAAGGAGTCACGCTGTCATTCTTGGAGGACGTCTGGTCGCGGAACTTACTCAACGTCTTCGTCGCGCCGGTGCGCGTTGGCGAGTTTGTGTTGGCGACGTACATCGTCGGTTTGTTCCGGATCTTCGTGACTGTTGGCGTTCTCGCGGCGCTGGCCTACGCACTCTATTCGTTCAATCTGTTCTCGCTCGGCATGAGTTTGCTGCCGTTCTTCGCCAACCTGTTGTTGATGGGGTGGGCGCTCGGCATGGTCACGACCGCGCTCATCATGCGATGGGGGCAAGCTGCCGAGGCGTTGGCGTGGGGCGTGCCGTTTCTGATCCAGCCAATCGCGGCGGTGTTTTACCCGCTCGACGTGTTGCCGCGCTGGATTCAACCCATCGCGCTCGGTATTCCTGCGACGCACGTCTTCGAGGGGATGCGGCAGGTTTTGCGCGGCGAAGGAGTGTCGCCCACGAGCCTGATGTCTGCGTTTGTGTTGAATGCTGTTTATCTTGTGGCGGCAGCACTGTTCTTCCGGTACATGTTCGACGTGGCGCGGCGGAAAGGGTTGCTCGCCAAATTAGGCACACAATGAAACGAACCCTAATCCTGACTATCATCTGTTGCTCCGCAGCCAGCGCGCTCGGACAACTCTTCGACTCCTCGGCGGCGCAGTCGGAGCTTGTCGCGCAATTGATGGGCACCGGGCGCGTCTTCACTGCGAACGTGGCCGTCAAGCGCGAGAAGGGGACCAAACAAATCAAGATCGCCGACAACGTGATGTTCATGCGTGACGGCGACCTGCGGCTCGAACACAAGCCCGCCGAAGACCCGTCGCTGGCAAAACTGACCGACGCGCTCAAGAAGAAAGACCTCGCCGAGGTCATCACTATCCTGTTGCCCAAAGAGAACAAGGCGTATCTGGTTCTTCCCCGCAAACGCTCCTACCTCGAAGCGTCCGTTGAGAAAGGCGCGCCGCCCCGGATGGAAAGCAAATTCTTACGCACCGAGAATTTCGATGGCCATTCGTGTACCGTTCGGTGCATTACCGTGACCGCTGAGGACGGCTCTCGTCAACCGATCACCATCTGGGAGGCCACCAACCTTCAGGGTTTCATCGTCAAGAGCCAGATGGACAGGGGTGACGACACGAATGAAGTCCTGATCTTCACCAACATTAAGTATGAGAAACTCGACGACACGAAGTTCATTGTCCCTGCCGGCTATGGCAAGCTCAAGGGGGAAGCGGCCGGTGAGATGGCCGAGGTGATGATGGAGTTCGACCTCGACCGCGACGCCGCGCTGGCGGAAGTGCTGCGCTGATCAGTGGTGCCGTGCTCCGGCGGCTGGCCGCTCACGGAGTCTCAAGTAGGACGCGCAACCCGATGGAACGGACACGAACGGGCGGATAAGCCCAGCAGCGGTAGGCTGAACGCAGTTTGCTGGTGGGGCTTTCGTACGCGCCGCCGCGTATCACGCGGTTGTTTTCCTTGCCCTTGGTGCGTGCGGTGCCGTTTGTCGGTGCGCTGTCGTAGCTCGGTTCGTAAACGTCGGCACACCATTCAAACACGTTGCCGTGCATGTCGTACAATCCCCAAGCATTCGGCTTCTTCTGTCCAACCGGGTGAGTAGTGTTGTTGGAATTCTTGTCGAACCAAGCGTATTCACCGAGCGCGGTGTCGCTGTCGCCACAGGAATAGGTGCTGGTCGCGCCGGCGCGACAAGCGTATTCCCATTCCGCTTCGCTCGGCAGACGGAACACGTTGCCGGGCCACTTACTTTTTAAGGCATCCATGAACTTCACGCAGGCACTCCAAGTGACGTGCTCGACGGGTAAGTTTACGCCGCGGAAACGGCTACGGTTCTCGGCCATGATGGTTTCCCATTGTTCTTGAGTGACCTCGCACTTGCCGAGGTAAAACGGTTTTGAAATGCTGACTTTGTGAAGTGGTTTCTCGTCCATGCCGCCGTTGTCGGAGCCCATCATGAACTCGCCGGCGGGGACGAGAATGAACTCGATCTTCACGCCATTGCCGAGATCGAAGGAGAATTCTTGTTGCAATGGCACGCCCAGTCGTTGCGTCGCCACACCGCTGGGCTTCTCGTTGCCGCAGCCGGTTAGAAAGCCAACTGCAAAAAGCACGAACGCCATGCGCTCAATGGAAGCAAGAGCAGGTTTCATGGTGATGAGAATAAAGCAAACAGTTCGCCGGAACAATACCGGAATATCGCGCGCGACGAATGTCTTGCTACCGCCGCGCGCCGATGCAGAACAGATGTTCGTCGCTGCGCAGGAACATCTGGCCATCACTGATTGCCGGTGAGGCGGAGAATTTCTCGCCGAGTTCGTTCCGCGCGACCACTGCAAACGTCGGGCCCGGTTTGACGATGGTCATGACGCCGAGATCAGACAGGCAATAGACCAATCCACCGGCGGTGACCAGTGATGGATGGTAGGTGCCGGGCAACCGTTCGCTCCAGAGAACGTTGCCGTCAGCGGCTTGGAGGCATGTCAGCATTCCCGGCTCGTTGACGATGACGAAGTACTCACCGATGGAAACAGGGGAGGGAACGTATGAGGCGCCTTTGGTGCTGAGCCATGCGACGTGGGTTTTGGTGACGTTGCCGGTGCCGTTGGGCTTGATGGCGAGAAGGTGGTATTGGGGAAAACCACCGGTGTAGAAGAGCATGTCGGCTTTTTCGTTATACACGAGGGAGGCGACCATCTGCTCGGTTGGGCCGTCAATAATCCAGTGGCGCTTGCCGTTGTTGGGGTCGTAGCTGGCGACACATTTATTGCCGGAGAGGACCATCTGCGTGCGTCCTGCCATGTCGCGGATGATAGGCACGCAATAGCTGCGGGTTTTGTTTTCGCGGTCGGCCTTCCAAAGTGTCTTGCCCGTTTGTCGGTCGAGCGCGACGATGTAGGAATCGCCGTCGTGGTCGCCATTGATGATGACTTTGTCCTTGAACAACACCGGCGAGCTGCAGAAACCGTGCTTGCTGAAGAACGGGCCGGGGCGCACGAGCCATTTCTGGTTGCCGCTGAAATCGTATGCGGCGACCAGCATCTTCTCTTGATCGAGGAACGTGACGTAAACGAGTTTGCCGTCGGTCGCCGGCGTGCTGGAGGCGAAGCTGTTGAGCTTGTGTTTCTTCTCCAACGGCGAGGTCACGACAATTCGCTGCCAGACGATCTTGCCGGTCGCCCGGTCCACACAGAGGACACAGCGCTGCGCTTTGTCTTCGATGGCGGTGAGCAGGAAGATACGGTCACCCCAGATGATCGGCGAGCCGTGGCCCCGACCCGGAGTCGGGGTCTTCCAGACGATATTGTTGGTGCTGCTCCAGTGGAGGGGCACGTTGATTTCAAGGCTGGAGCCGTCGCCACGCGGTCCGCGCCAGCAAGGCCAGTTCTCGGCACGCGCGCTGACGCAGAGGGCAAACACCAGACCAATAGAGAATGTGCGAGTCATGGCGCGTCGAGAGCTACGCGGAAGCCGATGGCTTTGTCTTGAAGGATCGGATATCCCCATGCGCGATAGGAGGAACGCAGTTTCTTCGCGGAACCGTCATATGCGCCGCCGCGCAGGACGCAGTTGGGGTCTTTGTCCTTGACTGTGGTTCGCGCACTGCCATCGGTCGGAGCACCTTCATAATTCCCCTCGTACATGTCGGCGCACCATTCGAGCACGTTGCCGTGCATGTCGAACAAGCCCCATGCGTTTGCCTTTTTCGTGCCGACGGGATGTGTCCTGTACTCGGAGTTCGCCTCATACCAGGCGTATTGATTCAGCGCGCTGTCGTCATCGCCACAGCAGTAGGCAGTCGTGCTGCCGGCGCGACAGGCGTATTCCCATTCCGCTTCCGAGGGGAGTCGGAAACGGTTGGCGGGCCATTTTTCCACGAGCGCCTCAAGGAACTTGTGGCATTCCTTCCAACTGATGTGTTCGACGGGGTTGTTGGTGCCTTCGTAGCGGCTGAGATTCTGGTTCATCAGTGTTTGCCATTGTTTTTGGGTGACCTCGCATTTGCCAAGGTAGAACGGCTTCGCGATGCTGACTTTGTGAGCGGGCTTTTCGTCGGCACCGCCGGTTTGCGATCCCATGGTAAACTCGCCGGCGGGAATCAACACAAACTCCATATGCAGGCCGCGGCCAAGCGGGACTGAACACTCTTTTGGCAACGGATCGCCGGGCTGGTGTGCAGCGAAGACGGACGCCTTCTGTTGAGATGCGCCGCCCTTGTTCTTTTGGCCGTCGCAACCGATGAGACCGCAAACAGTGAGCACGGCAATGATGATGGAAGAATATTTTGTCACGGTTCCCTTTGTTGATTGGTGCGCACAATAGAACAGAGAAGGTGGCAGCGCAACTCAGCGTTCCACATACCGCTGCGCAATCGGCACGCGGCGGCCGATGCCGAAGGCTTTGGTGGTGACCCGAAGACACGGCGGCGCCTGTTTGCGCTTGTATTCGTTGAGGTCAATCTTGCGGATGATGTCGCGCACCAACTTCTCGTCGTAGCCGGTCTCGGCGACGATCTCGACGGCGCTCTTATTTTCCTCGATGTAGCGCTTGAGGATCGCATCGAGAATGTCATAGGGCGGCAAGCTGTCTTGGTCGGTCTGGTTTGGACGCAACTCGGCGCTCGGCGGCTTGGTGATGCTTGGTTCGGGAATGACCGGGCGGTTGCGATTGATGTAGCGAGCGAGTTCGTAGATCATCGTCTTCGGCACGTCAGCGATGACGGCGAGGCCGCCGTTCATGTCGCCGTAGAGCGTGCAATAGCCGACGGCCATCTCGCTCTTGTTGCCGGTCGTGAGGAGGAGATGGCCGAACTTGTTGGAGAGCGCCATCAACAGCGTCCCGCGAACACGCGCTTGCAGATTTTCTTCCGTCGTGTTCTCCGGGCGTCCTGCAAAGACGGGTTTCAACGTCGCCTTGAGTTGCTCGAACGCTGGCTGGATGGGGATGACTTCGTAGCGGATGCCGAGGTTGCCGGCGAGAGTGCGCGCATCGTCGAGGCTGCCTTGCGAGGAGAACTCCGAGGGCAACGAGACGCCAAGGACATTCGCTTTGCCAAATGCATCCGTGGCGAGACAAGCGGTGACCGCGGAATCAATGCCGCCGCTCAATCCGAGCACGGCGCTCTTGAAGCCGCACTTGGCAGCGTAGTCGCGCAGACCGAGCACAAGTGCGTCGTGCAACCCCGCTTCTTGCGGGAGCGGCTGAAACTGTTGCGGCGGCGCTTCCAGATCAGCGACAAGAAGATCTTCAGCGAAGGCTTTGCCTTGGGCGAGGAGGTTGCCGTTGGCATCGAAGACCATGCTGCGGCCGTCAAAGATAAGTTCGTCGTTGCCGCCGACGAGATTGCAGTAGGCCAACGGCACATGATACCGGCGCGCGACGCCGCGGAGAAGTTCATGGCGGAGTCGCCCTTTGCCAATGTGATAGGGGGAGGCAGAGAGATTCACGAGAAGGCGAAGTCCCGCGTGCGCGAAATCGGCGAGGGGATCGCGTTGATAACGGACGGGAGTGAATCGTTCGATGTTCCAGATGTCTTCGCAGATGGTGACTCCGAGGCGACACGTGCCGAAGCCGATGGGTTCGTTGCGAGAGGTAGGGTGGAAGTAGCGGTCTTCGTCGAAGACGTCGTAGGTTGGCAGGAGCGTCTTGAATCGTCGCGCGACGATCTGGCCGTGATGAAGGAAAGCGGCGGCGTTGTAATAGGGTTTCCCGAAGACATCGGGATTGGTGTCCACGTAACCGATGATGAGCGCAGTGGCGCCGATTTGCGGGACGAGTTCGTCAAGTGTGCGAAGGTTGTCGTCAATGAAGCGGCGTTTCGCGAGCAGGTCGCGCGGCGGGTAGCCGGTGATGGCGAGTTCGGGAGTGATGACGAGTTCTGCTCCCGCGGCGGCAGCGCGGCGGTAGGCGTCGAGGATTTTGGCGGCGTTACCGCGGAGGTCGCCGACGGTGGTGTTGAGTTGAGCGAGGGCCAGCTTCATTGTGGGAACGACTCTACGATTTCGATCCCGCCTCGGCAACGCAAAACCACGGAGAGGATGAAATCAATTGCATCTGAAGCGAGGATATGATAGGCGTATCAACATCTCGTCGGTCGGGGCGTAGCGCAGCCTGGTAGCGCACTTGCATGGGGTGCAAGGGGTCGCGAGTTCGAATCTCGCCGCCCCGACCATTCACAGTTCTGTCTGTTCGTTCACGCATTTTTGCAACTGGAACCAGTTCTTCCCATCCGGAAGGCAGGCGGGCCTTTGGAAATCAAGAAAAGCTCTTGTTTGGCATGATATCTGATGTGACCGGGTTTGCGACAACAACCAATAAAAACGAGTAAGAACGTGATGAGGCACACCCGAAGGAACCAAACAAAGCCGTTGCGTTTCTGCCGTCGGTCTGCTATATGGCCGATGGAGAGAAACTGGATGCAACGACGGCATTTCGCAAATCGCATCGTGGCGGAAGACCATGCCAAGAACATGGCATTGGGAGAGGAGCAGGCACGATGAGATGCGGAGTCGCCAGGAAAGTGGCAGCCTTCACGTTGCTGGAAATCCTGATTATTGTGGCCATCATTGGACTGCTGGCTGTTTTGGCGGTCCCCACCTTCATCAAGGCACGCAAAGTCTCCCAAGGCCGGCGCATCGTCAACGACGCCCGCCAGCAGGACACCGCCATCAGCCAGTGGGCGTTCGACAACGGCAAGAAAGACGGCGACGCTGTGGCCGGCAACGAAACCTTGATTCAGACCTACCTGAAAGTGCCATGGAAGTCGGTGGATTTGCTCGGCAACTCCTACGTCCTCGGTGCCGTCGGCACCAATCAGTTCAAGATCTCCGACGCCACCAAGAGCGCACTCGACGGCGTCGGCGTTGACTGGGGTGCGTACTAGGACCGGCGCCGCGCCGTCGGGCCTGGCGGGCCGGCGGGAACAAGGGCAATCCTCGATTTCGGGTGGGCGTCCGGGCCATCGGCAGCGCCGGCCCCGGTCCGTGGTGCGATCCCGCCACCAAGATCATCCCACACCAACAAGTCGTAAGGTGACAGCAGAGAACGCGCACCCCAAGCCGTAACGTTGCCGCTTGGGGCGAATGGTTTCCACCTTTGTCCCGAAAGCTTTCGCCTACGGTAAAGACGCCGCTGTCGGCGGCGCGGATTTGCCTTGCCCGGCGCGGCGCGGCGTTCTAGCTTTGCCGTGGGTTGCCCGAGTGGCGAAACGGCAGACGCATCGGACTTAAAATCCGAAGGAGAGTTAAACCTCCGTGTGGGTTCGAATCCCACCTCGGGCACCACGCTCACGTCGCCGTTAACGCTTTTTGTGTCGTGTGCCACGCCAGCGTTGCGCACTTGACGCGCACGGGGAATTTCAAGACGCCTTCCAGCGCCTTCAAGTCGCCCAGCTCACGTCCACCAAATGGGACGGAGCCGCGCATCATGCCGAGGAATTGTTCGATGAACACTTGCGCTTCTGATGGCGTCTTGCCGGCGAGTTTTTGGGTCATGATCGAGGCGGAGGATTGACTGATCGAGCAGCCGTGGCCATCGAACTTGATCTCGGCGATCTTGCCGTCGGCGACGCGGACGGTGATCTCGACCTCGTCGCCACAGAGCGGGTTGTTGTCGCGAGCTTGAAAATCGGCGGGCGACACCTTGCCCTTGTTGCGAGGACGACGGTAGTGGTCGAGGATGATTTCCTGGTAAAGTTCTTCGAGCATGGCGCGGGGAACGTAACACAGAACGTTAGAAAAGAAAACGCCTGACGTGTCGGGCGACACGCCAGGCGTCGCGGTCGGGCGCGTGGGAGGTACGCGCCCTGTTTGCCGGTGGGTAAGAACTGTTAACGAATGACCACTTTATGGTGGCGCATCGGGCCGCTGAACTTGATCAGGCCGCGGTTGAGCATGTCGGCGACGACCACGCCGGTTTCGTGGTCATTGCGCGAGAGCTTGGAGACGATCTGGATCAGCTCGCCGAGTTTCATGTGTTTTCGTATGTGTCGTTTCATGGTTGTACTCCTGTAACAGGTTTCATGCCTAAAATTTCAATTGGCGGCTCGTCGGGCAGGCGCCGAAGAACTTCTTTGCGTTCTGCAACGCCTCGATGAAGGCGTCCACTTCGCTGCGGGTGTTGTAAAGGTAGAAGCTGGCGCGCGAGGTTGCGCTCAGTCCCAAGTGCTTGTGAAGAGGCTGCGCGCAGTGGTGTCCCGCGCGGATGGCGATGCCTTCTTCGTCAAGAAAAGTGGCCATGTCGTGCGGATGAATGTCGCCCATCGTGAACGCGACGAGGCCGCTGCGCTGGGCCGCGTCGGCAGGCCCATAGACGACGATTTCAGGAAACTCGCTCATCCGTTCCAGCGCGTAGGCTGTTATTTCCTGTTCATGCTGGCGAATTTTTCCCAGTCCGACCTGTTGGAGGTAGTCCACAGCCACGCCGAGGCCGATGGCTTCCGCAATGGCCGGGGTACCCGCTTCAAACTTGTAGGGCAAGTCGTTGCAGGTAAAACCGTCGGCGCGAACTTCGCGGATCATTTCGCCACCGCCAAGAAACGGTGGCATAGCTTCGAGGAGTTTGCGTTTGCCGTAGAGAACGCCGATGCCGGTCGGGCCGAGCATTTTGTGGCCGCTGAGCGCGTAGAAATCGCAGCCCAGCAACTGTACATCCACATCAAGATGCGGCGCGGCTTGCGCGCCGTCAACGAGAACGAGAGCGCCGACTCTGTGCGCTGCGTCGGCGATTTGGCGAACGGGATTGATCGTGCCGAGAACATTCGAGGCGTGTGTGACGGCGACCAGTTTCGTGCGGTCGCTGAAAGGCTGGCTCAAGTCGAGTGTGCCATCGCTGTCGAGCGGGATGCGTTTGATGACGGCGCCGGTTGCGGCGGCGATCTGGTACCACGGAATGATGTTGCTGTGGTGTTCCATCCAGGTGATCAGAATCTCGTCGCCGGGCTTCAGGTTGGCGCGTCCCCACGTGTGCGCGACGAGGTTGATCGCCTCGGTCGTGCCGCGCGTGAAGATGACGGTCTCGGGCGATTCGGCATTGAGGAGGCGGACGACCTTGGTGCGGGCAAGCTCATACTCGCGCGTGGCGCGCTCGGCAAGCGCGTGGATACCACGGTGAACGTTGGCGTTGTACCGGTTGTAGTAATCGTTGATGGCGGCGATGACGGCGCGAGGTTTCTGCGAGGTGGCGGCGTTGTCAAAATATATGAGCGGCTTGCTGTGGATGCGTTGGCCAAGCAACGGGAAGTCGTCACGAATCTCTTCGAGTTCAACGATGTCAAGGAGCGGCGACATGTTAGCGCACCACCTTTCGATGAATCAGTTCCGCAAACTCGTTGCGGAGACTCTCGACTTGGATGCGCGCGAGGACAGGATCGAGGAACGCCTCGATAAGGACATTGCGGGCCGTGGCGTCGTCGAGGCCGCGGGTGCGGAGATAATAAAGCTGATTCTCGTCGAGACGTCCGACGGTCGCGCCGTGAGTGCAACGAAGCTTGTTTGACTCGATTTCGAGGATCGGGCGCGTGTCGCACTGGACGGTCTTGTCGAGGACGAGATTGCGGTTGGACTGGTAGGCGTTGGTGCCGTCGGCGTTCTTCTCGACCTTGATGATGCCGGCGTAGTTGGTTGCCGAATGGTCACGGAGAACGTTCTTGAAGAGGAGGTCGCTGGTGGTGTTGCCGACGCGATGATGCTGACGGGTGAATTGGCCAATCTGTTGACGCCCGTCGCCGACGCCCGCGCCGTACATGAAACTGGTGCCGCCTTCGCCTTCCATGACGCATTGGATGTCGTAGCGCGTGAGCGACCCGCCAAACATGCCGACGACCCAGTCAATCTCCGCGTCACGCTCGACGTGGGCGCGTTTGAGGGTGAAGTCGAGCGCGTCTGTGGAGAGGTTTTGGAAACTGACATAGTGAAGGCGGGCGCCCTCCTTGACGAAAACCTCGGTCAGGCCGGCGTGGACGCCGGAGCCGGTGCCGGTGAATTTCTGGACGGCGGTGGCTTCGGCGCCGGGTTCGAGGACGATCAAAGTCCGGGGGAACCCAGCGGCGTTCTGGCCGCTGAAGACGTAGGGCATCTCTAACGGCGTGGTAAATCGAACACCGCTGGGTAAGTAGAGGAACGTGCCGACGTTCCAGAAGGCGTTGTGGAGCGCAGCGAACTTGGCCGGTTCGTCGGCGGGAATGCTGCGTCCAAGATATTGGCGGACGAGATCGCCGTGTTGTGCGATGGCGGTCCGCAGGTCGCAGAAAATAACCCCCTTCGTGGCAGTGTCAGGAGGCAGGCGCGTGAGCGCCGTCGCCACGAAGGGGGTACCGTTGCCCGCATGCAGTTTGTCGAGCTTCAACGCGCGGAGGTCGAAGCGTTGCCACTCCACGTCGCGCCGGGAGGGCAGGGGCATTCGTTCGTAAGTTTGCCAGGCAGTCTGGCGTTGCGCGGCGAGCCAAGCGGGATCGTTGGCGGCAAGCGCAGCGACTGTCGGTAGCGTGAGTGCGTTCATGTCAGCCGACCGATCCTTCCATTTGAAGGCCAATGAGCCGGTTGATCTCGACCGCGAACTCCATCGGGAGTTCCTTGACGATCGGCTCGATGAAACCGTTGACAATCATCGAGGTGGCATCCTCCTCTTTGATGCCGCGGCTCGTGAGGTAGAAAAGTTGTTCGTCGGAGACACTGGAAACGGTCGCCTCGTGTTCAACGGTCGCGAGATCGCCGTCAATCTCCATCGTCGGATACGTGTCGGAGCGGCTTTGTGGATCGAGGATGAGCGCGTCGCAATTGACTTGCGCGCGGCAGCCCGTGGCGTTCTTCGCGACTTGCACGAGGCCGCGATAGCTGCTGCGCCCGCCGTGGCCGCTGATGGATTTGGAGTTGATGCGCCCCGAACAATTCGGCGCGAGGAAGACGAGCTTGGCCCCGGCGTCCTGCCACATGCCTTTGTCGGCGCTGGCGAGCGAGAGAACTTCGCCGTGGGCGCCTTCGCCGATCATGTAGCACGATGGATACTTCACGGTGCGCTTCGAGCCGAGATTACCGTCCACCCATTCCATGACGCCTTTGGCAGAGATGAACGAGCGTTTTGTGACGAGGTTGTAAACGTCGGTGGACCAGTTCTGAATGGTCGTGTACCGGCAACGCGCTCGTTCCTTGACGTAGATTTCGACGACGGCAGCGTGGAGCGAGTTCGTCGTGTAGATCGGCGCGGAGCAGCCTTCGACGTAGTGGCAGAAGCTGTCGTCTTCGCAGATGATCAGCGTGCGCTCGAACTGGCCGAATTGCTCGGCGTTGATGCGGAAGTAAACCGAGAGCGGCACATCGCACTTGACGCCCTTGGGGATATACACGAACGATCCACCGCTCCAGAACGCTGAGTTGAGCGCCGCAAACTTGTTGTCCTCCGGTGGAATACATTTCGCAAAATGCGCGCGGAAGATGTCGGGATATTGTTTCAGTCCCTCGTCGCAACTGAGAAAGACGATGCCTTTCTTGGCGAGCGATTCCTGGATGTTATGGTAGGCCATCTCGCTGTCAATCTGCGCGCCGAGGCCGCCGAGAAGTTTCTGTTCTTCCTTCGCGATGCCGAGCTTGTCGTAGGTGCGTCGGATTTCCGCGGGCACGTCCTCCCAACGCCGGGCCGGTTTGTCCACGGGGCTGACGTAGTAGGTGAACTCGTCGTAGTTGAACTCGTCGCGCAGGCCCGGCAACCACGCCGGAAGACCTTGTTTCATGAAAAGGTCAAGGCTGCGATGGCGGAACTGGCGCATCCAGTCCGGTTCGCCCTTCACGTCGCACATGTAGTCCACCACATCGTGCGAGAGACCTTTCGGGACGGACTTCACGACCTTCAGGTCGTCGTGGAAGCCTTCCTTGTACTCGCGGCCGATGGGCAATTCGGTTGAGGTGGGCGCGCTCATTTGTCCTTCGTGATCCAATCGTAGCCGTATTGTTCCAAGTGCGCGGCGAGTTCGGGGCCGCCCGATTTCACGATGCGCCCTTCGAGAAGGATGTGAACGTAGTCGGGTGTGATGTAGCGAAGCATCCGTTCGTAGTGCGTGATGATGAGGATGCCAATATCGGGACCGCGGAGCTTGTTGACGCCTTCGCAAACGATTCGCAGCGCATCAATGTCGAGGCCTGAGTCAGTCTCGTCGAGGACGGCGAACTCCGGTTCGAGCATGAGCATTTGGAGGATTTCGTTGCGCTTCTTCTCGCCGCCGGAAAAGCCTTCGTTGAGATAGCGACGGACAAATTTCTCCTCGATGTCGAGGACTTTCATCTTCTGCTGGAGCTTGTCGTAGAACTCCATCGTGTCGAGTTCCTTGCCGGCGCGGGCGTTGCAGGCCAGTTTCAAGAAGTTCGCGGTGCGAACGCCGGGGACTTCGCACGGGTACTGGAAGGCGAGGAAGAGACCTTTGCGGGCGCGCTCGTCAGTCGAGAGGGGGAGGATGTCCTCGCCTTTGAGAAGAATCTGGCCTTGAGTAACAGTGTACTTGGGATTGCCCATGATGGCATTGGCGAGGGTGCTCTTGCCAGAGCCGTTTGGCCCCATGATGGCATGAACTTCTCCTTTGCGGACGGTCAGGGTCAACCCCTTGAGGAGTTCACGCTCCTCAATCCGCGCGTGCAGGTCAACGATCTCAAACTTGTCTGTCATAAGCCTCCCAAATCGGACTATTTTTGTCTTGTTACGGCTCCACTATACGAAGGAGGCAGCGCTTGTCAACAAGAAGGTTTCAACATTGACTTTGCGGGAGCCAGAACGTATCTAACGCTCGCTTTTTATGGAACGCAAAACCCTCGATCAACGCGAACAAATGAGCGACTTGGAACGTCTGCGGCACTCCTGTGCACACGTTATGGCTGCCGCCATCGCCAAGCTCTGGCCAGATGCCCAGTTTGCTGCAGGGCCAGCCGTGGAGAATGGTTTTTACTACGATGTCGAGCTTTCGCATCGAATCACACCGGAGGATTTCCCGAAGATCGAGGCGGAGATGAAATCGCTCACCAAGACCAACGCGCCGTTCGAGCGTGTCATCGTTCCCCGTGCTGAGGCGCAGGAATTGGCGGAGACAGGTCGTCTCGGGGCAAACACAGAACGCAATGTCGCCAGCAAGTTCAAGCTCGACCTGCTCAAGGACATTCCAGAGGGCGAAGAGATTTCCTGTTACCGCAGCGGCGAGTTCCTTGACCTCTGTGCCGGGCCGCACGTCATGCGGACGGGCAACATCCGCGCTTTCAAGTTGACCACCGTTGCGAGCGCCTACTACAAAGGGGACGAGCGGAACCCGCAACTCCAGCGCATCTACGGCACTGCTTTCCCGAACAAGACCGAGTTGGATGCCTATTTCGCGATGCTCGAAGAAGCGAAGAAGCGCGACCACCGCAAGATCGGCGCCGAGATGGGGCTCTACGTGATGGACACCGAATACGTCGGCCCCGGCCTGCCGCTCTGGCTGCCGAAAGGCGCAGCTATCATCGAGGAACTGGAGAAACTCGCCAAGGAGACCGAATTCGCCGCCGGCTACGTTCGCGTCAAGACGCCGCATCTGGCGAAAGAGAAGATGTATCTGACTTCGGGGCATCTGCCGTATTACGCCGACGCCATGTTCCCGCCGATGCAGCTTAAGTTGGATGCCGAAGATGAGGTCAAGTTGAAAGGGATGCAACGGCGCATGGCCGAAGTTGAGAAGCAGCAAGGGGAGATGGATAGGATGCTTGAGGAGCTGCGAAACCGCCGCGGTGTTCAAGCGAGTGCCAATGAACTCGAAGAGGCGGCGGAAAAACTAAACGACTTGAAGGCAAGGCGAACTGAGCTTCAGTCAGTTATCGAGTCGCTTCAAACGAGCAGTTGCTACTACCTCAAGGCGATGAACTGTCCGCATCATCACCGGATCTTTGCTGCGGAACAGCGCAGCTATCGCGACCTGCCGTTGCGGTTGGCGGAATACGGTTGCCAATACCGCTACGAGAAGTCCGGCGAGTTGTTCGGCTTGATGCGTGTGCGCTCGCTCAACATGAACGACGCCCACATTTACTGCACGCCGGAACAGTTCGTGTCGGAGTTCAACGCGGTCAATGAGATGTACTTGAAGTACTTCAAGATTTTCGGGCTGGAGAAGTATGTGATGCGGTTCAGCACCAGTTCACCGGAAGGATTGGGGAAGAAATACGTGAACGAGCCGGAGTTGTGGAAGCAGACGGAAGATATGGTGCGCGAAGTCCTCAAAGCCAACAAAATCAATTTCATCGAAGTCGCCAACGAAGCGGCGTTCTACGGGCCGAAGATTGACGTACAGGTCTGGAGCGCCATCGGACGCGAGTTCACCATTGCGACGAACCAAGTGGACTTTGCTGTGCCAAAACGGTTCGGTCTGACCTACCGCGACAAGGACAATACCGACAAGACACCGCTCTGTATTCACCGCGCGCCGCTCGGTACGCACGAACGATTCATTGGCTTCCTGATCGAGCATTATGCCGGCAATTTCCCGCTCTGGCTCGCGCCACAACAAGTGAGCGTGTTGACGATCGGGGAGGAGCCGCCTGTCGTTGATTTCGCTCATGGCATCGTAAACGAATTGCGCGCGGCGATGGTTCGCGTGGACGCCGATTACGGCCCCGACAAGATCAACGGCAAGATTCAACGCGCGGAACAAGCAAAGGTTCACACGATGTTGGTCGTCGGCCCGCGCGACGTGGCAGCGGGCGCCGTCAGTGTCCGCGTACACGGCAAAGGCAACCAAGGCGTGAAACCGAGGGCGGAGGTGATCGCTGACATTCTCCAAGGGATCAAGGAGCGCCGAAGCTGATGCGCGTTTACGTTGAGAGCACCATACCCAGCTACCTTGTAGCCCGGCCCGCGCGCGACTTATTGCAGGCCGCTCGGCAACAACTTACCCGAGATTGGTGGGATCTGCAGCGCATAAAACACGAGCTTTACACCTCACAAATCACGCTGGATGAAATCGGCGCCGGTGAAACGGAAATGGCGCGGCAGCGGTTGGGCATCATGACTGGAGTTGCCGTCTTGGATCTGACGCCTAAAGCCGAGGCAGTCGCCGAAACCATCCTTCAATCAGGTATGCTTCCTCCCAACGCCGACAGTGATGCCGCGCACATTGCGCTCGCCACCATCCATGGAATGGATATATTGCTGACATGGAATTGTCGGCACATCGCCAATGCGGTCATCGAAGTTCAGCTTCGGCGGCTCCTGCAGCAGAAAGGTCACGATTTGCCGACAATCGCCACACCAGAAGAGCTTCTGGGGGAAATGTATGACTAGCACAACAAAAACTACAGCAACCCGTCGCGGCGGCGACTTGGTGCTGCAAGAGATTTGGCGAATCAAAGACGAGCTTTCCGCAGCGCGTGGACATGACGTGCATCGTTTGTTCGCTGCGGCACGCAAACGCCAGGAACATTCCGATCATCACATCGTCAACCTTCAGCCGCCGCAGCGAACTGCCCCCGTAGCGGGCGGAGCGGCTGGGAAGCGTGGCTAAAAAGTGGTTGCATTTCCAGTAGAATAGGCCTAAAGAGACGCCCCATGTTCACAGGAGTAAACCCAGCAATTCAGCCCTAAACCCGCCCGCGGGTTCACAGGAGGATGCCCATTCAACAATTCGTTCGTGTCAATCAGAAGATTCGCGCCCGCGAAGTGCGGGTGATAGATGCAGATGGAAAACAGGTCGGCGTCATGCTGACCAGCCAGGCGTTGGGCTTGGCGCAACAGCGCGGGATGGATTTGGTCGAGGTCGCGCCGAACGCCACTCCGCCAGTGTGCAAGGTCATTGATTTTGGGAAGTTCAAGTACGAGCAGGACAAACGCGAGCGCGAGGCGCGCAAACACCAGCACGCTGACAAGCTCAAGGAAATCAAGCTCCGCCTGAACATTGACGATCACGACTACGAGACGAAGGTCAAGCACATGCGGGAGTTCCTGGAGGACGGGATCAAGGTGAAAGTGTCGTTGTTCTTCCGCGGACGCGAACAGGCCCACGCGGAGTTCGGCGACCAGTTGATGCAGCGGGTGCTCAACGATTTGACGGGTGTCTGCCACGTGGAAGTGCCGCCGCGGTTGATGGGACGGACGATTCACATGATGCTAGGCCCTGTACGCGGCGCGGGACAAAAGCACAAACAGAAGCAAATCCAGCAAGAGCAGCACGCAGAAGCGATGTAAGAAAATTTCAAAAGGAAAACAAAACATGCCACGTTGGAAAGCAGCGAAAACAAAGAAGTCCGCCAAAAAGCGGTTCAAAATCACCGCGACCGGCAAGGTCGTGCATTACGGCGCCGGCAAACGCCACCTGCTCGGACACAAATCCTCCAAGCGGAAACGCAAGATGGCCGCCAAGCACACCATGTCGGAAACCCATCAGCACCACGTCACCGACGTGATGCCGTTCAGCCACCGCGGTTGATCGCCCCACCATCCCGGAGATTTTCTCATGCCAAGAGCCACCAATGCCCCTGTCAGTCGTGCCCGTCGCAAACGGATGATCCAAGCCGCCAAAGGCTATCGCGGCTGGCGCAGCAAGAAATTCCGTTACGCCAAGAACGCCGTCTGGCACGGACTCACTTACAGCTTCGCCCACCGCAAGGACAAGAAGGCCGACTACCGCGCGCTCTGGAACCAGCGCATCAATGCCGCCGTCCGCGCCCGTGGAACGACCTACAGCAAATTCATCGCCGCGCTGAAGAAAGCTAAGATTGATCTCGACCGCAAGATCCTCGCCGACCTCGCCGCCAACGACATCAAAGCCTTCGAAGCCGTCCTCGCCGCCGCGAAATAACATACCGGCACAAGATAGTACCGGTTTGTCGGCTTGACCCTCCGTATGGTGCGGGGTAGGCTGCGCGCACTCTTGGAGAATAATCGTATGAGACCAGTTACGCGCCGGGATTTCTTAAAACAAACCGCCGTCCTTGCCGGAACGATGGTGTTTCCGACGATTGTGCCGTCGTCAGTCTTTGGCGAGAACGCGCCGAGCAACCGTATCGGAGTCGGCTTTGTCGGGATGGGGTTGATCGTGGGCGGACATTTCAGTCACGTGCTGGGACGCGATGATTGTCAGGTGATGGCGATTTGTGATGTCGTCCGCGAGAGGAGGGAGAGTTCGAAAGCACGCGCGGAGGAGTCGTACGCGAAGAAGTCGGGACAAGGCTCATACAAAGGGTGCGATGCCTACGTCGAGTTCGAGCAGTTTGTGACGCGCAAGGATATTGACGCGGTGTTCGTGACGACGCCCGACCATTGGCACGCGCCGATCTCGACGATGGCGATCCGTCACGGCAAGGACGTGTACGTCCAGAAACCAATGACGCTTACTGTCCGCGAGGGGCGGATTATGAGCGACGTGGCGCGGCAATATGGAGCGATTCTTCAGGTCGGTTCGCAGCAGCGCAGCGAGCGCGCGTTCCGCAAAGCGTGCGAGATCGTTCGCAACGGTTGGATTGGCAAAGTTCACACGATCAACACCAGCCTCGGCGAGTTTCCGCCGCCGCAGACGTTGCCGGAGCAGCCGATTCCCGAAGGCTTTGACTACGACCGCTGGCTCGGCCCGACGCCGTGGTATCCGTACAACGAAGCCCGCGTGAAGGGCAACTACGGCGGCGGCTGGCGCTGTTTCTGGGACTACGGCTCGCGCAAGAACGGCGACTGGGGCGCGCATCATTTCGACATCATCCAGTGGGCGCTCGGCATGGACCACAGCGGCCCGGTTCAATTCATCCCGAAAGGTTACGAAGGCAACGAGTGGCAGACCCACGTCTATGCCAGCGGCACCAAAGTCCACCGCGTTGACAAGGTCAAGAACGGACAGATGATCCAGTTCAGCGGCGACAAAGGCGAAGTCCTTGTCAGCCGCGGTGAGCGTCTCGAAACCACGCCGGTTGAGTTGAAGGATCGCCCGCTCACGCCGAACGATACGAAACTTTACACCGTCACGCGCGGCCACGAAGAGAACTGGATCGAGTGCATCAAGACGCGCAAGCCGACCATCTGTACTGCGGAGATCGGTCACCGAACCGCGACCATTTGCCATCTCAGTGGTATTGCCGAGCGTTTGGGCCGACCCTTGAAGTGGGACCCGGTAAAGGAAGAGATCATCGGCGACGCCGAAGCCTCTCGCTGGTTGGATCGTCCGCGCCGCGCACCCTACACCTACATTTGAGCCATGAAATCCATCCTCATCGCATTCACACTCGCCGTCGCCGCATCTGCTGCGCAACTCGACGAACTGATTCCGAAACTGGCCGACGAGGTTTTCGCGAATCGTTACGCTGCCCAAATGGAACTACAGGCCATCGCCTCCGCTTCCTCGAAGCCCGGTAATGAACGAGCGCGCGCCGCACTCGGCGCTCAACTCGCTGCGAAAGCCGCCGATGCCACCGTGCCGCAACCAGCGCGCGTCTGGATCGTCCGCCAGCTTGAATACATGGGACGTGGCGAAGCCGTGCCGGCGTTGACCACATTGCTGAACAGCACGGATGCTGAACTGCGCGAGTGCGCCCGTCGGGCGCTGGAGAAGAATTTGGACCCGAAAGCCGTTGAGCCGTTGCGTGTCGCGCTCCAGAAAGGTGGCGACATCAATTGGAAGATTGGCCTGGCGCATTCACTCGGCGAGAAACGCGATGCGAAGTCGGTTGCGCTGATCGCGCCGCTGCTGAGCGACGCCAAGGCCGGCAGTGCTGCGGCCAAGGCGCTCGGCTCGATTGCGTCGCGCGAGGCGGTGGCGGCGTTGTGGAGCGTGTTTGGCAAGCTCGATGCCGCCAATGAATCGTTAATCACTGCCGCGAACCGTGACCCCTCGCAGGCAGGTGCCATTGGGAAGAAACTTTATGCGGAATGCCCGGAGTCAGCCGTTCGAGCAGCGGCGTTGTTCTTGGATCCGAAGCTGGTTGGCGACGCGCTCGCCAGTAACGACACACGTCTCCAGAAAGTGGCCGTGGATTTGTCGTTGCCGGCGAGGCTGGTTGCTCTGCTGCCGAAACTGCCGGACACCGCGAAAGTGTTCGCGCTTCGTGTGATTGATTCCGAGAAGGTCGTGATTGGTTGTGCGACGGAGAAGGGAGAGGCGATTCGCGCGGCGGCGCTGGAACGACTCTCGGAGATTGGCACAGCGGCGAGTGTGCCATCGTTGATTAACGCCGCGGCGAACGGCTCGGAGTTGGAGAAGGCTGCCGCCGTGGCGTCGCTCAGTCGTATGAACGGACGCGGAGCCGCGCAGGCCATCGTGAAACAAGCGGGGCAGGGCGACGCACCGGCGCGCGTTGTCGCCATCGCTGCGCTCGCGGCACGTGTTGAGAAGTCAGCATTGCCGTCATTGCTCAGTTACGCTGGTGAGGCTGATGCTGAGGTTAGCAAGGCAGCTTTAGCGTCCATCGGCAAGATTGGCGGCGATGAGTCGCTCGACGGTTTGGTGAAATTGGTTCTCGCCAACAAGCCGGGCGCGAAAGACGCGTTGCAAGCAGTCGCCAATCGCAGCGCGGACAAGTCAGTCGTCGGACGGAAGCTTGCCGCGCAGGCGCAGTCCGCCGGTGTCCTTGAGGTGATGGCGTTGGTCGGCGGCGCGGACGCGCTCGCTGCCGTCGTGAAACTGGCCGTCGCGGGCAACGACGACGCGATCCGCGCGCTCTGCCAGTGGCGCGAGTTTGCGGCGGTGAAGCCGTTGCTCGATGTGGCCGCTGCGACGGGCGTGAAGCAGGTTCACAACGTCCTGGCGATTCAGGCTGTGTGCCGGTTGGTGAAATCGGGCGACACTGAGATGGCGCAGGCGCGCGTTGATGCTGCGCTGGCGGCGTTGAAGGCGGCAGGGCGCGATCAAGAGAAGAAGCAGGTGCTCTCCGCGTTGGCCTCGATCAAGGACCGCAAGGCGGCAGATGCGATCATCAAACTGATGGCCGACCCGACGATGAAGACTGATGCGGCGCATGCGGCGTTGTCGCTGGCGGATGGGTTGCGGAAGGCAGACCGAGGCTCGGCGAAGAAACTTGCCGAGGCGGTGAAAAAGGAAAACATCTCGCCCGACCTGAATAAAAAGGCCGAGCAATCGTTGAACAAGAAATGACAACAATCCAAAGCAGGCGTGAGTTTTTGAAGTCAGCGTTGGTTGTCGCTGGCAGTCTCAGCGCGGCGCCGTTGTTCGCCGCGAAGAAAACGCAGAAGGAACCGAAACCCACCGTGATCGTAAGGTCGGAGAAGCCGTTGCGCGTCGCCGTGATCGGTTGCGGCGGACAGGGCAGGGGAGCGCATGTGCCGCCGGCGGTGCGGGAACGGCTGGTCGCGCTCGTTGACCCCGACGAGCAGTGCCTGAACAAGGCGCTCAAACGGGCCAAGGACACCGCACGGTGAACGCATTTAGAAGTTAAGGAGAGAGAGGCGGTATTGGTGTGACCAACTGGCGGCTTTTTGCTTGGCTCGGATGCCAACGTTGTATTGCTGATTGCGGC
>Ga0233425_10003633_pt1 | contig 27552 bp, 22 predicted proteins | sample Watercolumn_Towu_2_FD_181712 | JGI IMG/M metagenome (GOLD analysis project Ga0233425, IMG submission 181712) | Freshwater microbial communities from Lake Towuti, South Sulawesi, Indonesia - Watercolumn_Towuti2014_140_MG | ecosystem: Environmental > Aquatic > Freshwater > Lake | place...
GCTGCTTGAAGGACCAGGCCAGATAAGAAGTGGTTCTGTCCCCGGGGGAGACAAAATCGCGAACGGCGTCTTGGAAGCGAGCAGAAACTAAGAAAAAGCGCCAGAGAAGATCTCTAAGCCGGGTTCTGTTCCCCGTGAGGGGCGACGATCATTTCTCTAGGACGCCGGTTACCCGGCGTCTCGAGCGGCTTGACCCGGGAGCGGGACGGGCCATCCCATCGCTCCCCTATTCAGCCTTGCTCCGGGTGGGGTTTACCGAGCCGGCACGGTCACCCGCGCCGCTGGTGAGCTCTTACCTCACCGTTTCACCCTTACCGCTTGCGCGGCGGTCTGCTTTCTGTGGCACTGTCCGTGGGGTCGCCCCCCCTGGCCGTTAGCCAGCACCCTGCCCTGTGGAGCCCGGACTTTCCTCCCGTCACGCGAAGTGACCGGCGACCGTCCGATCTTCTCTGGCGCGATGACTAGTATACGACGGCGAGTTCGGGGCTTCGGACGCGCGAGCGCGGCGCGACCGCGCGCAGGCGGCCTTCGACGCCCGGGGCGATCGTCTTGCGCGCCTCGATCGCCTGCAAGACGAGCGTCGGCAGGTCGGGCGCGCTGGTGGAGGAAACGAGCACACGCGCGCCGCGGAACGCCGGCTGGCCGTCGCCGCCGTTCGCGATGAAGTCGATCGTCGCGACCCTGTAGCGCGCGTTCGGATCCACGGCCTTGCCGCCGACCTCGAGAGTCGCGATCCGGCTGCCGGCCGGGCGGCCCGGCGTGTAGCTCACGCGCGCGCCCGACACCTGCAGGAAGCCGCCGCCCTCGTTGTCGGCCTGCGCGAGCCCGTGCTCGAGCATCTGGCGCACCGCTGCGCCCGTGAGCTCGACCATCACCACCGCGTTGTTGAACGGCACCAGCGTGTAAACGTCGCGCCGCATCAGCGTCCCCGGCGGGGTGATCTTGTCGCCGCGGATCCCGCCGCCGTTCATCACCGCCACGTCGGCGCCGAGCGCCTCGCGCATGACGTCCGCGATGAAGTTGCCGACGCCCGTCTCCTGCGTCCGCACGATGTGCCGGCGCGCGTCGAGCGCGACCTCGGTGCGTCCCGCGGGCACGCCGAGCTCGCGGTCGAGATCGGCCGTGTAGCCCTTGATGAGCTTCTCGATCGCCGGATCGGGCGGGATGCGCGCGCTCACCTCGTGGAACGTCCACGAGCGCTCGACGAGGCGGCCCTCCGGCGTCACCCAGAGGTCGACCTGCACGAGGTAGCGCGCGTCGCTCCCGGCCTTCGTGATCACGGCCTTCGCGCTCTCGAAGACCAGGGGCTCGTGCTCGTGGCCGCCGGCGATCAGGTCGATCGCCGCGCGGTCGCCGAGCGCGCGGTCGGCGTCCATGTCCTGGTGGGTGAGCGCGATCACCAGCTGCGCGCCGCGCCGCCGGAGCGCGTTCGCCGCGTCCACGCCCACGCGCATCGGATCGTCGAAGATCACGTCGCGCCCTCCCGCCGCGCGGGTCGCGGTCTCCGTCAGCGTGAGGCCGAGCAGCCCCACGCGGATGCCGCCGAGCGTGACGATGCGATCCACCTGCGCGCCGCCGAGCGGTCCGCCCGTGCGCGGGTCGCGCACGTTGGACGAGATCCACGCGAAGCGCGACTCGCGCATGCGCTCGATCAGGACGGCAGGGCCGAAGTCGAACTCGTGATTGCCGAACGTGACCGCGTCCATCCCGATCGCGTCGAGCACCGCGATCATCTGGCGGCCCTTCAGGTACGTCGAGAGCACGGACGGCGAGAGGAAATCGCCGGCGAGGAGGAAGATCGAGTTCGGATTGGCGGCGCGCTTTTCCTTCACGAGCGTGGCGAGCCGCGCCATGCCGCCGCGCCGGCCGCCGTCCACGGCCTCGAGCGAGTACGCGTCGTTGATCTGCAGCACGGTGATCTTGACGAGATCGGGCACCGCGGTCGAGCGGCGCACGACCCCGCAACCCGCCGCCAGCATCGCCACGGCGACGATCGCGACGAGCAGCGCGGCAAAGACCGCGGCGACGGGACGGCGAAAGCGTGCGCCGGCGCGACTCATGTCAGCGCGCGTCGGCGGCGGCGATGGCCTGGCGGGCGAGCAGATCGACGCGGTCGTTCAGGGGATGGCCGCTGTGGCCCTTCACCCACTGCCACGTCACGTCGTGGCGACGGGTCTCGGCGATGAGGCGCTCCCAGAGATCGCGGTTGCTGACGGGCTTCCCACCGGTCGCCATCCAGCCGTTGCGCTCCCACCTGGCCCACCAGCGGTCGACGAAGCACCTCATCACGTACAGGGAGTCGGTGTAGACGGTGATGTCGCGGGTGCCGGATATCGCCGCGAGCCCTTCGATCGCCGCGCGCAATTCCATCCGCTGATTGGTCGTCTGCGCTTCTGCGCCCGTGACGATGCGTTCGTCCGCGCCCTCGAAGATCAGCGCAGCCCAGCCCCCGGGCCCCGGATTCGTTCTGCACGCGCCATCGGTGTAGACGACGACGTCCGCCCCAGAGACGGACCGTTCGAGCGCGGGCTTCGCCCGCGCAATCCTGGGGGAGGCAGGGAGGAGCGCGCCGTGAGGTGCGCGACGACCGTCGGAAGGGGGCGAAGCCCCCTCCGAGTTCACTGCGGCGGCTCTTGCCAGTAGAGGTAGCGGCCGCAGTTCTCGCAGGTCATGAGGCCGGTCGGGTTGCGCAGCTCGAGCAGCGCCTGCGGCCGGATGCTCATCCGGCAGCCGCCGCAGATCGACGCGCCACCGACGGACGCGACGGCCGTCCCGCCGCGCGCCTTCATGATCCGCTCGTAGCTCGCGAGCAGGTTGGGGGCGAGGCCCTTCGCGCGATTCGCGCGCTCGGCGCGCACGCCGGTGAGCTCCTGCTCGACCTTCGCGAGCTTCGCGCGCACGGCGCCTTCGTCCTGCTTCGCCTGCTCCTCGCGGGTCTTCAGGCGCGCTTCCGCCTCCTTGACGTCGACGGCGAGGCGCTCCTGCATCTCCATGAGGCCGAGGATCTCCTCTTCCGTCTTCGCCTTCACCTGCTTGATCTCCTCGATCTCGAGGAGGACGGCGGAGTATTCCTTGTTGGTCTTCACCTCGTAGAGCCGCGCTTCTTCCTTGGAGCGCTTCACGGCGTGGACCTCGAGGTCCTTCTCCTTGCCGCGAAGGTCCTTGCGCGTCTGGTCGATCTTCGTCTTGAAGGCGTCGACGGTCTTCTTCGCTTCGGCGAGCGAGGCCTGGATGGCTTCTATCTGCTTCGGCAGACGGGCCGCCTCGGCCTCGAGCTTCGCGATGTTCGAGTCGTACTCCTGCAGCTCGATCAGCGTTTGCAGTTCTTGATTCACTGTGTCTCCCAGACCTCGACGGCGCGCGCGCCGTCGACTGTTCCGCTGGTGGGCCCACCTGGATTCGAACCAAGACCTGACCGGTTATGAGCCGGGCGCTCTGCCGTTGAGCTATGGGCCCGAGGGGGTTTGGGGGAGTCCCCCATGGGTTTCATGATTCGAGGAAGCTCCTCAGTTTTTTCGAGCGCGATGGGTGCCGCAGCTTGCGCAGGGCCTTCGCCTCGATCTGCCGGATGCGCTCGCGCGTGACCGCGAAGTCCTGGCCGACCTCCTCCAGGGTGTGCTCGCAGCCGTCGGAGAGCCCGAAGCGGAGGCGCAGCACCTTCTCCTCGCGCGGCGTGAGCGTGTTCAGCACCTTGTTGGTCTGCTCGCGCAGGGAGAGCCCGATGATCGAGTCGACGGGCGAGACCACCTGCTTGTCCTCGATGAAGTCGCCGAGATGGCTGTCCTCTTCCTCGCCGATCGGCGTCTCCAGCGAGATCGGCTCCTGCGCGATCTTGAGGACCTTGCGAACCTTGTCGACCGGCACTTCCATCTTGGTCGCGATCTCCTCCGGCGTGGGCTCGCGTCCGAGCTCCTGCACGAGCTGCCGCGAGGTGCGGATCAGCTTGTTGATCGTCTCGATCATGTGCACGGGGATGCGGATCGTGCGCGCCTGGTCGGCGATCGCGCGGGTGATGGCCTGCCGGATCCACCACGTCGCGTACGTCGAGAACTTGTAGCCGCGGCGGTACTCGAACTTGTCGACGGCCTTCATCAGGCCGATGTTCCCCTCCTGGATCAGGTCGAGGAACTGCAGGCCGCGGTTCGTGTACTTCTTCGCGATGGAGATGACGAGCCGCAGGTTGGCCTCGACCATCTCCTTCTTCGCGAGGGCCGCCTTGAACTGGCCCTGCTTGATGACGGTCATGACCTTCTTGAGATCGTCCGCCTTCGCGTTGGCGCGGGCCTCCGCGGCCTTGATCTCCTGCTGCGCGACCCAGACCTGCTGCTGCTTGAGCGTGCCGAACTTCTTCGCGGCCTTCAGGTGCAGGTCGCTCTGGCTCGCGACGCCGTTGGCCCCGGGCTCGCCGAAGGAGACGTAGAGGAGGTTCTGCCGCTCCTCGCGCGCCTTGCCGTTGCCGCTCGTCCACAGCTCGATCACGCGCTCCGCGCGCTCGATGTCCTCGACGAGCGTGCGCAGGCGCTGCACGAGGCCGCGGCGCAGGGGGTCCGAGTCCTCGCGGTCGATGATCTGGTTGCCGATCGACATCTCGCGCAGCTTCTCGATGACCTTGCCGGAGAGCCTCGTCGCGTTGCCCTCGAGCCGCTTCCACGCGGGGTCCTTGCCCTTCGACGTCTTCTTCTTGCCGCCGGACTTCACGCGGAGCTTCTTCGCCTGGCCGAGCAGCTTGTCGCGGTCGCGGAGGATGCGGTCGACGTTCGAGAACGCGCCGATGACCTGGCGGGTCAGCGCGGCTTCCTTCTCCTCGGTGAACTCCTCGTCGTTGACGTCGACGACTTCCTTGACCGAGATGTCGCCCTTGCGCAGGAGATCGCGCAGCTCGTGGAACCGCTCGAGCGCGAGATTGGTGGAGAGGATCGCGCGCGTGACCTGGTCCTTGCCTTCCTCGATGCGCTTGGCGAGCGCGATCTCGCCCTCGCGCGTGAGGAGCGCGACGCGGCCCATCTCGCGGAGGTAGAGACGGACCGGGTCCTCGGTCCGGCCGACGGGGCCGGGCGTGAGGTCGATCGGCTCGGCGGGGCCATCGTCGTCGTCCGGCTCCACGATCGCCGGCGTCGGGCGCTCCACCTCGGACGGCAGGCGCGCCGCCTTGGCGGAGTCGACGACCTCGATGTCCATCGAACCGAACATCATGATGATGTCGTCGAGCTGGTCGAAGGACACGACGTCCGCCGGAAGCGCGTCGTTCACCTCGTCGTAGGTGAGGAAGCCCTTCTGCTTGCCGCGCGAGATGAGGCGGTCCAGCTCTCCCAGCTCTTTGGTCTGTTCACTCATTCGTCTCGACTCCTTGAGGGCCCCGCGGCCCGTGTTCCAGCGACTGCGCGACGCCTCCCGCGATCCCATACACGATCTTGCTCTCTTCGTGAAGGACGCGGAGGTCGTCATGGACAGTGGCGCCCACGCCCGTCGTCGCCTGGGTCTCGGCGATCCTGCGGGCGAGCTCGCGCTGGCGCTTCAAGCGCTGCTCGCGCTCGAGATGGATCCTGAACTGCCCCACGAGCGCGGCGCGGTCGTCGGGCTCCCGGCCCTCGACGAGCAGCGCGGCGAGGAGCCCGCGGGTCGCGTCGTCGGGAAGGTCCGGCATGAGGGCTTCGGCCTCGGCGTCGGGCCGCGCGGCGAGCGCGCCCACGATGTGGCGCAGGCGCTCGTCGCGCACGTCGGCGGCGTCGAAGAGCGGCAACAGCTCCTCGCGCGCGTCCTTCGCGTGGAGCAGGAACGTGATGAGGTCGCGCTCGCGCGTGGTCGACGCGGCGGCGGGCCGCGCCAGGTCCGTGCGCGCGGTCGCCGTCGCGACCGGCTTGCGCAGCGCGGCCTGGAGCTTCTGCGCCTCGATCCAGAGCTGCGTCGGGTCCACGCCGAGCTTCCGCGCGGCGTCGCGCGAGAGCGCCGCCGCTTCCTGGGCGTCGGGCACCTTCGCAAGCATCAGCGCGGCGCGTGCGAACGCGTTGGCGCGCGCCCGCGGGCCGGCGCCACCCTCCGGATCGGCGATCACGCGGTCGAGCGCGTAGCTCAAGAGACTGCGCGCCTGCGCGATGCGATCCGCGAACGCGGCGGCGCCCTCGGCGCGGAGGAACGTGTCGGGGTCGTGGCCGGCGGGCAACAGCGCCACTTTCACCTTCAGCGCGCCGGGCGCTTCGAAGTGGCCGGAGCGGTTGACGGCCCACGCGGCGCCGCCCGTCGTCGGCTCGAGCAGCTGCTCGGCGCGCTCGGCGGCTTTCTGGCCCGCGGCGTCCGCGTCGAAGAACGTCACGACCTCGTCGCAGTAGCGCTGCAGGAGGCCGAGCTGCGCCGGCGTGAACGCGGTGCCGAGCGCGGCGACGGTCTCCGTGAAGCCGTACTGGTGCGCCATCAGGCAGTCGACGTAGCCCTCGACGATCAGCGCGCGGTTGTTGGCGCGGATCGTTTCGCGCGCGACGTCGGCGGCGTAGAGCAGGTTGCCCTTCGTGTAGAGCGGGGTCTCGGGGGAGTTCAGGTACTTCGGCTGCTCGTCGCCGAACGCGCGGCCGCCGAACGCCACCACGCGGCCCTGCAGGTCGCGGATCGCGAACATCAGCCGCCCGCGGAAGCGATCGTAGACGCCGGGGCTGTTCTCGCGCTTGATCACGAGGCCGGCGCTCAGCAGCACGTCCTCGCCGACGTGCTCGGCGCGCATGAACTCGCGCAGGTTGTCCCACCCCTCGGGCGCGTAGCCGAGCATGAAGCGGCGCGCGACCTCGGGATCGATCCCGCGGCCTTCGAGATACTTCTGCGCGCGCGCGCCGCCCGCCTTCGCGAGCGCTTCGGCGTAGAAGCGTGCGGCGAGATCCATCGCGCGAAGCAGCTCTTCGCGGCCGGAGTCGCCCGGCGCGCGCGCGTCGTCGGGCAGCGTCACGTTCGCCTGCTTCGCGAGCGCGCGCACGGCTTCGGGGAACGTGAGCTTGTCCTGCCGCATGACGAAGCCGAACGCGTCGCCGCCGACGCCGCACCCGAAGCAGTGGAAGATCCCCTTCTTCGGGTTGACCATGAACGACGGCGTCTTCTCGCCGTGGAACGGGCAGAGGCCCTTCCAGTTCACGCCCGCCTTCTTGAGATTCACGAAGCGGCCCACCAGGTCGACGATGTCGACGCCCGCGCGGATCTCGTCGAGGATCGCCGGCGAGTAGGTGGGCACTAGCTCACCTTGAGAGCCGCGACGGTGGCGCCGCTGCCCCCCTCCGACGGCTCGCCGTCGCGGAACGAATCGACCAGCGGATGGCCGGAGAGCAGGTCGCGCACGGCCTTGCGGAGCGCGCCGGTGCCCTTGCCATGCACGAGGCGGACGCGGCCGAGACCCGCGAGGAACGCATCGTCGAGGTATTGCTCGACCATGTCACAGGCTTCGTCGGTCGTGCGGCCGATCAGGTGGAGCTCGGGCTGCGGGGCGGCTTTGTCCGGGAGGGTGATGCGCGTGTCGCGGCGCGGTCCGCCCGGTGGCGCGGTCGCGAGCCGCAAGCCGTGCAGCGGGACGCGCACGGTCACGGTGCCCGACTGGATCGTCGCGGTCGCGCCGCTGATCGACAGCACGTCGCCCTCGACGCCGAGGTGATCGGCGCGCACGCGCATCCCGGGCGCGATGACCTGCTGTACATGGGGGGCCGCCTCCAGCGGCCCCCCGGCGCTCCGGGCCGGGAGTGAATCCCGGCCCTCCGCGGGTGCCGATGGGCGATTGAGCCGCGCCGTCGCCTCGCTCACGCGCTGGCGGCTGTCCTTCAGCGACTCGCGCGAGCGGTCCGTGCGGCGCAGGCGCTCCCACTCGGCGTTGATCGCGCGCTTGATCTCCGCGACCATCGCGCTCGCTTCGGCGCGGGCGCGCGCGACGAGCTCCTCGGCCTTCGTGCGCGCGGTCGCTTCGGCCTCGCGCGCGGCGGTGAGGCGCGCGACCGCCTCCTGCTCGCGCTTCTCGATCGCGAGCGTGCGCTCGGCCTCGCAGCGCGTGTGCTCGTCGAGCCACGCGAGCAGCTCGGACATCCGCGCCTGCTGCGCCGTGCGATGGCTCTGCGCGCGCGCGATCAGATCGGCGCTGAGCCCGAGGCGGGCGGCGATCGACAGCGCGTAGCTCTGGCCCGGCTGCCCGTAACGGAGCCGGAACGTCGGCGCGAGCGTGGTGGTGTCGAACTCGACGGAGGCGTTGCGCGCGCGGGCGTGCGTGCTCGCGAACGCCTTGAGCGGCTCGAGGTGCGTGGTGGCGACGACGAGCGCGCCACGCGCGTCGAGCGCTTCCAGGATCGCCTGCGCGAGCGCCGCGCCCTCGTCGGGATCGGTGCCGGCGCCGAGCTCGTCGAGCAGGACCAGTGAGCGATCGTCGGCCTCGGCGAGGATCTCGCGCACCTGCTTCACGAAGGCCGAGAACGTCGAGAGGTTCTCGCTCACGCTCTGGTCGTCGCCGATGATCGCGAAGAGCTTCGAGACGAACGGCAGGCGCGCGCCCTCGGCGGCCGGCACGTGGCAGCCGACCTGCGCCATCAGCACGAAGAGCGCGAGCGTCTTCAGCGCGATCGTCTTGCCGCCCGCGTTCGGGCCGGTGATCAGGAGCAACGGCCGATCGTCGCCGAGACGGAGGTCGACCGGCACGACCGGCCGCGTCTCGTCACGCCACGACTGCGCGAGCAGCAGGGGATGCCGCGCGCGCCCCACGTCGACGGTGCGCGCCTCGACGATCTCGGGCGCTACGGCGTCCATCCGTGCCGCCGACTCGGCGCGCGCGAGGACCCAGTCCACCGTGCCGATCACCTCGACGAGCGTGAAGATGTCGTCGACTCGCGCGCGGACCGCGTCCGTCAGCTCCGCGAGGATCCGTGCGACCTCCGCCTCTTCCTCGCGCTGGAGCTGCACCAGGTCGTTGTTCGGCTCGACCGCGCTCTCGGGCTCGACGAAGAGCGTCTGGCCGCTCTGCGAGCGGTCGTGCACGATGCCGCGCACGCGGGCGCGCGCCTCGGCGCGCACCGGCACCACGTAGCGGCCGTGACGGATCGTGACGTAGCGCTCGGCGAACGTCCGCTCGGCGTCCGGCGTATTCCAGAGGCGCTCGAGCTGCTGGACGATCCGCTTGCGGCTGTCGAGGATCTCGCGGCGAATCTGGCCGAGGCGCTTGCTCGCCTGGTCGACGACCGCGCCGTCGTCGTCGAGCGCGCGACGCAAGAGGTCGTGGAGGTCGCCGAGCGCGGGGAGGGAGCCGGCGTGCCGTGCGAGCTCCGGCGCGACGGGCGCGATGCCACGCGCCCACGACGAGAGCGCGCGGGCGGTCGCGAGCACCGGAATCATCTGAACGAGCTCCGGCCCGTCGAGCGTCGTCCCCGCGGCCCGACAGCGGTCGAGTGCCGGGCGGACGTCCGGAACGTTGTCCAGCGAGGGCGGACCGGCGGTCGCGAGCGCCGCGCGGGCTTCGCCCGTCAGCGCGAGCTCGGCGCGAACCGCGGAAAGATCGGTCAAGGGGGTTGCTTCGAGAGCCCGTTCACGTCCCATGGCGGTGCGGGTCTCGCGGGCCAGAAGATCCCGCACCGCGTCCCACTCGATGCCCCGGCCCCAGATCCGGCCTGCCTCCATCCTTCGCCTCATCGCCTCCCGCCAGGAGACTCGGGTTGGCCGGGCGGGGAAGGCAGGAGTGCACCGCGACTAATCGGACATCCGCTCGCGGCGCTTGGCCTTCTTGCGGGCTGCCAGCGCCTTGCGCTTGCGGCGGACGCTGGGCTTCTCGTAGTGCTGACGCTTCTTGAACTCCGACAGGAGCCCGGCCTTCTCGCACTGCTTCTTGAAGCGCTTGAGCGCGCTCTCGAAGGACTCGTCGGGCTCTACGATGACCTTGGTCACTGGGCTTTTCCCCCCTCCGGACTCCGACGCCGTGAAATGACCTGGATAAACGACAACTATATACCACGCGCCCCACCCACCGGCAATCGGAGTCGCCCGGCGGCCGAGGGTGGGTGATACAGTCCGCCGAGCGCCATGGCCCCGCCTGCCCTACCCACCGTGCTGCCCTTCGTCGCCATGCTGCTGGCGATCGCCGTCGGCCCGCTCTGGGCACCGCACTGGTGGGAGTCGAATCGTAACAAGGCGATCGTCTCCGCGCTCCTCGGGCTGCCGATCCTCGCGCTGTACGGCGTCGGGCACCCGGCGGCGCTCGCCCACACCGCCGAGGACTACGTCTCGTTCATCCTGCTGCTGGGCGGCCTCTACGTGGTGTCGGGCGGGATCCGGCTGCGCGGCGATCTTGTCGCCACGCCGGCGACGAACACGGGCTTCCTCGCGCTCGGCGCGCTGCTCGCGTCGTTCGTCGGCACCACCGGGGCGTCGATGCTCCTCATCCGCGCGCTCCTGCAGACCAACAGCGAGCGGACGCGTGTGAAGCACACGGTGGTCTTCTTCATCTTCGTCGTCTCCAACGTCGGCGGCATGCTGACGCCGCTCGGCGATCCGCCGCTCTTCCTCGGCTACCTGGCCGGCGTGCCGTTCACGTGGACGTTCGGGCTGTGGCGCCACTGGGCGCTGATGGTGGTCGTGCTGCTCGCCGCGTACTTCGTCGTGGACTCGCTCCAGTTCGCGCGCGAGCCGCTGGCCGCGATCCGGCGCGACCGCGCGCACCTCGAGCCGCTGCGAATCGACGGCGCGCTGAACGGCGTGTGGCTCGCCGGCGTCGTGCTCGCGGTCGCGTTCCTGCACGCCCCGTGGCGCGAGATCGTCATCGTCGCGCTGTCCGCGATCTCGCTCCGGACGACGCCGTCGGCGATTCGCCGAGCGAACGGGTTCTCCGCCGGCCCGATGATCGAGGTCGCGGTGCTCTTCGCCGGGATCTTCCTCACGATGATCCCGGCGCTCGACCTGCTGCGCCTGCGCGGCGCGGAACTCGGCGTGCGCGAGCCGTGGCAGTTCTTCTGGGCCAGCGGGATGCTGTCGTCGTTCCTCGACAACGCGCCGACGTATCTCACGTTCCTCGCGCTCGGACAGGGGCTCGGGCTGCCGGCGGATCTCGTCGGTGTCCCGGGGTCGATCCTCGTCGCGATCAGCGTCGGCTCGGTCGCGATGGGCGCGAACACGTACATCGGGAACGCGCCGAACTTCATGGTGAAGGCGATCGCGGAGGAGGCCGGCGTGAAGATGCCGAGCTTCTTCGGCTACATGGCGTACAGCGGCGCGGTCCTGATCCCGCTCTTCGCGCTGGTGACGCTGGTCTTCTTCCGCTAACGCGGCTTCGACAGGAGCTCGAGCACCTTGTCGGCGGCGGCCTCCACCGACTTCGCGACGATCTCGTGCTCCTCGGGATCGAAGCCGGTGAGCACGTGATCCGGGACGTCGCCCTTGTGCTCCGGGCGCCCGATCCCGACCTTCACGCGGCGGATCTCCTCGGAGGCGAGCGTCTCGATCACCGAGCGCACGCCGTTGTGGCCGCCGTGGCCGCCCTTCATGCGCACGCGGATCGTGCCGAGCGGGAGGTCGATGTCGTCGTAGACGAGCACGAGCTCGACGGGCTCGGCGCCGAGCCGCGCGAGCGCGCGGCGCACGGCGGGGCCGCTGACGTTCATGAAGGACTGCGGCTTCACGAGATGCACGGTGTCGCCGCGCCAGCGCACGGACGCGTAGACGGTGTCGCCCTGCTGCGTGAACGTGCCGCGCAACCGGTCGGCGAGAGCGTCGAGCACGCGCTGCCCGACGTTGTGGCGGGTGTCCCGATACTCGGGGCCCGGGTTTCCCAGTCCGACGACGACCTGGGACACCCGGACCCCTCGTGCCTACTTCTTGGCCGCCGGCTTCTTCGCGTCCTCTGCGGGGGCCGCTTCTTCCTTCGGCTTCCGCTCGGTGAGGACTTCCGGCTCCGCGGTCGCGGCCGGGACCGCGCCCGCCGCCGCTGCCGGCGCCACTTCCTCTTCCGCCATCGGCGGCGACACGGTCGCCACGGCCTGGCCGGGATCGTTCAGGATGCGCACGCCCGCGGGCGGCGTCAGATCGCGCACCGTCAGCACGTCGCCGATCGCGAGGTTGGTGACGTCGGCGTCGATGCGGGCGGGGATGTTCGCCGGCAGGCACGAGATCTCGAGCTCGTGGAGCACGAGGTTGAGGATGCCCTTCGTGTCCTTGACGCCGATGGCCTCACCCACGGGATGGACGGCGACCTGCACGTTGATCGCGCGGTCCGCCGACACTTCCTGCAGGTCGACGTGGAGCAGATCCTCCGAGACGGGATCGAACTGCATGTCGCGGATGATCGCCATCTTCGTGCCGGCGCCGTCGCCGTCGAACTTGATGTTCAGCAGCTGCGTGCTGCCCTCGCGGCCGTGGATCATCTTCAGCACGGCCTTGGGGTCGACCGAGATGTCCTGCGGCTTCGTGCCGCCGTAGAGGATCGCCGGGATGCGGCCGGCGCGGCGCAACCGCTTCGCCGCCTGCTTGCCCTTCTCACCCCGGGGCGTGACCGTGAGCTCCTGCATGTCCATGACTCTTTCGCTCCTTGACCCGTGTTATGCGAACAGCGTCGAAACGGATTCCTCGTCGTGGATGCGGCGCATCGCCTCGCCGAGCAGCGGCGCGACCGTGAGCACGGTCATGTTGGCCAGCCGCCGGTCCAGCGCGAGCGGGATCGAGTTCGTGACGACGATCTCCTCGATCGGCGCGCCCTTGAGGCGGTCGACCGCGGGACCGGAGAGCACCGCGTGCACGCCGCCCGCGATGATGCGGCGGGCGCCTTCGCGCTCGATCGCGCTGACGGCCTGCACGAGCGTGCCGGCGGTGTCGATCATGTCGTCGATGACGATCGCGTCCTTGTCCTTCACGTCGCCGATCAGGTTCATCACCACCGCGACGTTCGGCCGATCGCGCCGCTTGTCGATGATCGCGAGGCCCGCGTTCAGACGCTTCGCGATCGCGCGCGCGCGCTCCACGCCGCCCGCGTCGGGCGCGACGACGACCGGATCGCGAAGGTCCTGCTTGAGGAGGTACTCGACGATGACGGGCGGGCCCGCGAACAGGTGATCCACCGGGATGTTGAAGAAGCCCTGGATCTGGCCGGCGTGCAGGTCGAGCGCGAGCACCCGATCGACACCGGCCGCCGTGAGCAGATCGGCCACGAGCTTCGCGGTGATCGGGACGCGCCCTTGCACCTTGCGATCCTGGCGCGCGTAGCCGTAGTACGGCAGCACCGCGGTGATGCGCTCCGCCGACGCGCGCTTGAACGCGTCGATCATCACCAGCAGCTCCATCAGGTTGTCGTTCACCGGCGGGCACGTCGGTTGGACGACGAAGACGTCCGTGCCGCGGACGTTCTCGTTGATCTGGACGAAGACCTCGCCGTCGGAGAAGCGTGTAACGTCGGCCGCGCCGAGCGGGATCTTCAGGTAGCCGGCGATCTCCGCGGCGAGCTCCCGGTGCGCGTTGCCGGAGAAGAGCTTGAGCTCGTTCGTCATCGTTCCCCCTCGCTCTTCAACATGGTTGGGGCGGGAGGATTCGAACCTCCGAATACGGGATCCAAAGTCCCGCGCCTTGCCGCTTGGCCACGCCCCATCGAAGCTCCCATTCGTTTCACGCCGCCCGAATCCGGACCGCCGGCCCGCTCACCGTGCGCACGGCCCAGCACCCCCACGACGCGCGCGCGAGCCTGGCGCGGATCTGCCGCGCCTGCTCGAACGACCGCGCCACGCCGAAGACGGTCGGCCCACTGCCCGACATCACCGCCCCGAGCGCCCCCGCGGCGAGGAGCGCCGCGCGCATCCGCACCAGGTCGGGCTGGACCCCGCTGGCCGCGGCCTCCAGACTATTGTAGAGGCTTGCGGCCACACGGGAAGGCCTCCGTGTCTGGAGCGCCTCGGCCGTCGTTCGGGCCCGCGTGCCGTCCGAATACATCGCCGGGGTCACGCGGCCGTACACGGCGGCCGTGCTGAGCGCCTCGCCCGGGTTCACGAGCACCAGCGCCATGGGCATGCCCTGCAACGGCGACAACTCTTCGCCCCGTCCCGTCCCCATCGCGACGCCCCCGCGCAGGAAGAACGGCACGTCCATCCCGAGCGTCACCGCGATATCGGCCAGTCGCGCGACGGGCCACCGCAGCGCCCAGAGCCGATTCAGCCCCAGCAACACCGCCGCGGCGTCGGACGACCCTCCACCCAGCCCGGCCGCGACCGGGATCCGCTTGTCGAGCCGGACGTGCACGCCGCGATCCACCTTCGCGGCGGCGCGCAGCGCCGCGGCCGCGCGGAGCACGAGGTTCCCGCCGTCAGCGGGGACCTCAGGTGATGTCGTCGTCAGCACAAGATCGTCGGCCTCCTCGAGCACGAGCCGGTCCGCGAGGTCGATCGTCTGCATCACGGTGACGAGCTCGTGATAGCCGTCGGCGCGCTTGCCCAGGACTTCGAGCGCGAGGTTGACCTTGCCCGCCGCGGTCAGCGTGAGGCGTACCTTCCGTCTCGGCCGCGTCGGCACGACGCGCGAAGCTAACACGCGGCCGAAGAACGCGTCAACGGATCGTGCGGGATTTCGCGCTCTTGGGCGGTGCGAACACGAAGCGATCGGGCTCGATGCCGGCACCGAACGCGGGGCGATCGTAGCGGACGCTGGTCTTGATCAGCCCCATGCCGGCCGTGAGCTCGAACCCGCCCATCGCCGCGTCGCTTCCTTCGCGGCGGAACACGATGCGCGCGTCCCCCCGTCCGCCGGCGATCTCCATCTGCTTCGCGAGGCCCGTGTCGAAATCCATCCACACGCGCACGCTGTTGACCGCGCCGACCATGTTGATGGAAGGTCCGGCGGCGTCCGGCGCGAGGATCTCGACTTCGCGGAGGTCGCGGGGCGGCACCGGACGTCCCGAGAGGACGCCGACCAGATCATCGGGCTCGAACGGAAGACTGAGCAGGCGCGCCGCGGCTTCCGCCGTCGCGGGGCCCGTCGTGACCTCGTCCGTCGTCGAGTCGTACGCGGTGATCTGTCCGTCGTGGATCGTGGCGACCATGAGCGGAGGCCCGAGCGGCGACAGCGCCTCGAAGCGCACCGACGACGGCGCCTTCGCGAGGATCACGCCGCGCAAGCGATACCGCTCGCGTCCGCGCTGCACGGACACGTCGGCCAGCGTGCGCATGTCGGTGAACTCGCGGGCGCGGGCGGCGAGCAATTCCACCGCGCGGCGCGCCGGAGGCGGAATCGCCGCGCGCGGCGGCGGCGGGGCGATCGCGCATCCCGCGGCGACGAGGGCCGCGAGAAGGGCGAGGACGCCCCGGAGGAGGGCGGCGCTACTGCGAAGCTTTCGAGCGATCGTTCTTCGCGCGGCCACGGCGGTCCTGCATCTCGTCGAGCTTCTTCTTCACGCCGTCGGCCGTCGGATCCAGCTTGACGGCCTTCTCCCAGGCCGCCATCGCCTCGCTGTCGAGGCCGTTCTTGAGGTACGCGTCGCCGAGGTGCTCGAGGATGACGGGATCTTCCTTCGCGCGGTCCGCGGCCCGCTTCAGCTCGCGCAGCGCTTCCGGATACTTGCCCTGCTGGTAGTACGCCCACCCGAGGCTGTCGATGAAGTAGCCGTTCTCGGGCTCGAGCTCGAGCGCCTTGGCGATGAGCTTCACCGCCTCGTCGAGGTTCTGGCCCTTCTCGGCGTACATGTAGCCGACGTAGTTGTAGGCCTCGGCGTGCTTCGGATCGAGCGTGATGACGTGGCGGAACGCCTTGATCGCCTCGTCGAAGTTGCCCTGCTTTTCCTTCACGACGCCGATCTGGAAGTGGAGGTCCTTCTGCCTGTCGTCGAGGCCGAGGCCTTCCTGCAGCGTCTCGATCGCACGGTCGTACTGCTTGCCGCGGAAGTACGCGGTGCCGAGGTAGAGGAAGAGCTCCGGCTTCTTCGGCTCGAGGTTCACGGCCTCGCGCAGGACCGCGATCGCCTCGTCGTAGCGCTTCGCGCGTCCGTGCAGGAAGCCGAGCTGCACGCGCGCGTCGACCGAGCGCGGGTCGACGCGCAGGATGCGCTCGAGCTCGCCGCGCGCGTCGGCGTCGCGGCCCGCGTCCATGTACGTGGTCGCGAGGAAGTACCGCGCGCGCAGGTTGGCGGGCTCCAGCGCGAGCACGCGGCGGAACGCGTCGATCGCGCGGTCCCACTGCTTCTGCTCGTAGTGGACCGCGCCGAGCTTCATCCAGAGCCGCGGATCGCGCGGCGACGCCTCCGCGAGGCTCTCGATCTCGATGCGCGCCTCGTCGAAGCGGCCGAGGCGAATCAGGAGATCGCCGAGGCGATCGACGAACGCCGGATTCTCGGGGTTCGCGCGCGCCGCGCGACGGTACACGTCGACGGCGGCCTCGGGGTTGCGCTGCGATTCGTACACGTAGCCGAGCGCCGTCCACGCGCCGTCGTGATCGGGGTCGAGCTCGACCGCCTTCTGCAGGCGCGCGGTCGCGTCGGCCCACGCCTCCGCTTCGATCGCGAGCCGTCCGAGGAGGAACTGCGCCTGCGCGGACCGCGGATGCTTCTCGGCGAGACGCAGCAGCACGGTCCGCGCCTTCTCGAACTGCTTCTGCTCGACCTGGTAGCGCGCGAGCGTGAGGTACGCGTCTTCCGCCTGCGGGTTGAGCGCGATCACGCGCTCGAGCTCCGCCTCCGCCTCCGGCCACTTCTTCTGCGCGCGCAGGAGCTCGGCGAGCGCCAGGTGCGGCGCGGTCTGGTCCGGCGCGAGCTCGACGGCGCGGCGGGCGGCCTGCACCGCTTCCTCCTGCGCGTCGGTGCGCGAGAGCCACTGCGCGAGCTGCGTCCAGAGGAACGCGGACTCGGGATCGCGCTTGATGGCCTCGCGCAGCGGCTCGATCGCTCCCTTGAAATTGCCGCCCTGGGCCATGAGCTGCGCGACCGAGTAGTGGTAGTAGGCGTGCGTCTTCGCGTCGGGGCTGATGGTCATGCGCCGCGGCGCGTCCTCGCTCGCCTCGCGTGTCGCTCCCGAGGTCGCGCAGCCGGCCGCGAGCACCGCCGCGATCACCACGGGGAGCGCGGCCCGCACGCGCGGGAAGCGGCGCGCGGTGGAGAGGAGACGCCGCGCGGCGGCCGCGACTTCTTCGTCGCCGATCGCGCGCGTGGCGGCGTCGATGTCGGCGCGGTCGGCCGGCGTGAGCGGCACCGCGCGCGGCGTGGCCGCACGCGGTGCGGCCGGATCGCTCTCGAGCGCGCCCACCGTGAAGCGCAGGGCGTGGACTTCGGAGAACCGCGCGCGGATCGCGCCGAGGATCTCGGCTTCGCGCAGCGTCAGCTCGTGCAGCCACGGCGAGTTGTCCACGATCACGCGCAACGTCCCGCCGCTCAAGCTTTCGGGCCGGGAGCGGCGCGCGGTTTCGCGTCCGACGATGGCCGCCCAGGCCTGACGGATCCGGAAGTGGCTGAGCCGTTCGGCGATCGGAGGCAGCGCGCTCAGCAAGAGGTCTCCCACAGCGCGCGGAGCGGCCTTCTTCATGGATGGTTATGATACTCCTGTTGTGGGCAAACCCCGCCGCGGCGACACCATCACCGTGTGCATCGACGACCTCGCCTTCGGCGGCGAGGGCGTGGGCCGCGTCAACGGGTTCGTGATCTTCGTGCGCGGCGGCATTCCGGGCGATCGGCTCACCGTGCGGCTCACGGAGGCCCGCGCGCGGTTCGGCCGCGGCGTGATCGAGGCGATCGAGACGCCGTCGCCGGACCGTGTCGACGCGCCGTGCGTCTACTTCGGCCGCTGCGGCGGATGCCGGCTGCAACACGTCGCGTATCCGGCGCAGCTCGCGTTCAAGGAAAAGCAGGTGCGCGATTGTCTCGAGCGCATCGGCGGCCTCGCGCCGTTCGAGCTGCGTCCGATCCTGGCCGCGCCCGACGTGCTCGGCTATCGCAACAAGATGGAGTTCACCGTCACGCCGTCGCCCGCCGGCCCGACGCTCGGGCTCCACGAGGCCGAGCGCTACGACTCGGTGCTCGACATCGAGCGCTGCCTCCTTCAGTCCGGCGTGATGAACCGGCTGCTCGACGAGACGCGCGCGGCGGTCCGCGCGCGGTCGCTCAGCGCGTACGAGACCACGCCGGATGGCGACGGACGCGGGCTGCTCCGCTTCGTCACGCTGCGCGAAGGCCGTGGCACCGGGGAGGCGATGGTGAACATCGTGACGTCGGCGCCCGACGTGCAGGCGCTCGCGCCCGTCGCCGAGCGCGTCCGCGAGCGCGTGCCGGAGACGGCGAGCGTCGTGCTGAACGTCAACGCCAAGAAGGCGAGCGTCGCGGTCGGCACCGAGGAGCACCTGCTCGCCGGGCGCGACACGATCACCGAGCGGCTCGGCGACGTGACCTTCCAGATCTCGGCGAACTCCTTCTTCCAGACGAACACGGTCCAGGCCGAGCGGCTCTTCGGGCTCGTGGAAGAGGCGTGCGCGCTCACCGGGACCGAGACCGTGATCGATCTCTACGCCGGCACCGGCGCGATCAGCCTGCTGCTCGCCCGCAAGAGCCGTCACGTCTACGGCATCGAGCTCGCCGACGCGGCGGTGGCGGACGCCGTGCGCAACGCGCGCGCGAACCGAATCGACAACTGCACGTTCCTCTCGGGTGAAGTCCGGTTCGTGCTGCCCGATCTGCTGCGCCAGGGCGTGCGCGCGGACGTGGTCGTGGCCGATCCGCCGCGCGCCGGATTCCACCCGAAGGCGCTGGCGACGCTGGCCACGCTCGCGCCCCCGCGCATCGTCTACGTGTCGTGCAATCCGTCCACGCTCGCGCGCGACGTCGGCGACCTCGTGCGGCAGGGGTACGTCCTCGAGTGGGCGCAGCCCGTCGACATGTTTCCGCAGACGCCGCACATCGAAGCCGTCGCGCGCCTGCGGCGGGCATGAAGGTCTACCTCCTCCGGCGCTTCCTGCAGTCGCTGCTGGTGCTCCTCGGGGTGTCGTTCGTCGTGTTCGGCATCCTCTTCCTGACGGGTGATCCGGCGCTCGTGCTGCTGCCGCCGGACGCGAGCGCCGAGGACGTCGAGAAGTTCCGCCAGGCGATGGGCTTCAACGATCCGTTCATCGTGCAGTACGGCCGCTTTCTGGGCGGCGCGCTGCGCGGTGACTTCGGACAATCGGTGCGTCACGGCGAGCCGGCCTTCGACCTGGTGATGGAGCGGATGCCGGCCACGTTCGAGCTCTCCGGCGCGGCGCTGCTCATCGCGCTGTGTCTCGCCATTCCGGCCGGGATCATCTCGGCGGTGCGGCGGAACAGCCTCCTCGACTACGTCTCGACGGTCGTGGCGCTGCTCGGCCAGTCGATGCCGACGTTCTGGCTCGGCATCATGCTGATCCTGCTCTTCTCGGTGCAGCTCAACCTGCTCCCGTCGTCGGGACGCGGAGACTGGCAGCACATGCTGCTGCCCGCGATCACGCTCGGGCTCTTCACGACCGCGCGGATCACGCGCCTCACGCGGTCGGGGATGCTGGAAGTCCTGAGCCAGGACTACATCCGCACCGCGCGCGCGAAGGGCGTCGCGAACCCGGCGGTCGTGTGGAAGCACGCGCTGAAGAACGCCGCGATCCCGATCGTGACGATCGTCGGCATCGAGCTCGGCACGCTGCTCGGCGGCTCGGTGATCACGGAGACGATCTTCGCGTGGCCCGGCGTGGGCCGGCTCTCGGTGCAGGCGATCAACAACCGTGACTATCCCGTCGTGCAGGCCGCGGTCTTCACGCTCTCGACGACGTTCGTGCTCGTCAACCTGATCGTCGACATGCTCTACACGTACCTGGATCCGAGGATCCGCCTCCGGTGAGCGCGGCGACCGTGGAGCCGAGCGGGCGGGCGCTCGAGCGCCCGGGCGCCCGCGAGTCCAATAACTGGCTCGTCTTCGCGGCGCGGCTGGCGCGCCGGCGGACGGCGCTGTTCGGGCTCATCGTCGTCGCGCTCGTCATCCTGACCTCGCTCGCGGCGCCATGGCTCACGCCGTTCGATCCGATCGAGCAGGACATCGGAGAGCGCCTCAAGGCGCCGGGCGCGCGCGACGCGGCGGGACGCATGCATCCCCTCGGGACGGATCACCTCGGCCGCGATCTCCTCGCGCGCGTCATCTACGGCGCGCAGCCCGCGCTGCTGGTCGGCTTCGCGGCGGTCGTGATCTCGGGGCTGCTCGGCATGGCGGCCGGGCTGCTCGGCGGCTACTTCGGCGGCTGGATCGACGACGTGCTCATGCGCCTCGCCGACATCCAGCTCGCGTTCCCGTTCATCCTGCTTGCGATCGCGGTCATCGGCGTGCTCGGCGCGAGCCTGAAGACGATCATCGTCGTGATCGGCGTCTCGAGCTGGGTCGTCTACGCGCGCGTGGTGCGTGCGGCGGTGTTCTCGCTTCGCGAGCGCGAGTTCGTGCAGGCGGCGCAGGCGCTCGGCGGGCGCGACGGCCGCGTGCTCGTGAAGCACATCCTTCCGAACGCGTTCACGCCGTGGCTCGTCGTGGCGACGCTCGACATGGCGCGCGTGATCGTCATCGAGTCCGCGCTGTCGTTCCTCGGGCTCGGCGTGCAGCCGCCGACGCCGACGTGGGGCGGCATGCTCGCCGACGGCCGCGTCTACATCTCGACCGCGTGGTGGCTCGCGACCTTCCCGGGGCTCGCGATCCTCGTGACCGTCCTCGGCATCAATCTCTTCGGCGACGGCCTGCGCGACACGCTCGATCCGCGCCTGAAGGTGTGAGCGTGACGATCTAGGCGCGGCGCCTCCACCGGCGCGCGACCAGGAGCGCCACCACGGCCGCCGGCACCGTCGCCCACAGTGCGCCCGGCGGAACGCCGGCCGCGAGATCGATCGAGAGCAGAGCACCGCCGCCCGCCGCCGCGATCCACAGCAGGATGCGCGTGAGCCGATCCACCGTGACTCGCCAGCCGTATGCCGCAGGAACGGCGACCGCGAGCGCGCCGAGCGTGTCGATTCCGACGTCGAGCGCGCTGCCCGTGCGCGTGACGCTCGCCGACTGCACCGTCTCGTCCACCACCGCCCACGCGGTCGCGAGCGCCCACGCGATCCACGCGGCGCGGCCGCGGGGCAGCGTGGCGTCGCGCGTGAATGCGCGCAGCCAGAGCGCCGCGAGGACGGCGTATTCCGTGAAGTGCGCGAGCTTGCGGACGAGCCCGTGCAGGGCGTCGACCTGGGCGGGGGAGGCCCAGGGAAAGAGCGTGCGGAGGACAGGGACGAGGAAACGGCCGGTGTGCTCGGCGCTCCCCGTGTCCGAGGCGAAGGCGAGGATGAGCGCCATCCAGAGGACAGGCGGGAGCCACGCCCCCCTACGCATCGTACGCATCGTGCCACAACTATACAGATGACGTGATACAGTGCCGGCGATGCTCGGCCAGGTCCTCGACGACATCCTGGTGTCGCGCGGGACGGGCTCGTGCATCACCGCCACCCGCCACTTCCCCGCGCGCGCCGCCGTCGAAACGCCGTTCCCCGCGTCGCTCGACCCGCGGCTCTGCGAGGCGCTGCGCGCGCGCGGCATCACCACGCTCTACTCGCACCAGGCCCGCGCGTTCGAGCTCGTCGAGAAGGGCGCGAACGTCGTCGTGGTCACGCCGACCGCGTCCGGCAAGACGCTCTGCTACAACCTGCCGGTTCTGCAGACGCTGCTCCACGAGCCGGACGCGCGCGTGCTCTACCTGTTTCCGACGAAGGCGCTCGCGCAGGACCAGCTCGCGGAGCTCGAGCAGCTCGCGAAGCAGCTGCCCGAGCTGAAGATGTTCACGTACGACGGCGACACGCCGCAGGACGCGCGGCGCGCGGTGCGGGCGCGCGCCAATCTCGTGCTCACGAATCCCGACATGCTGCATTCGGGGATCCTGCCGCACCACACGAAGTGGGCGATGCTGTTCCAGAACCTGAAATTCGTCGTCATCGACGAGCTGCACGCCTACCGCGGCGTCTTCGGCAGCCACGTCGCGGACGTGATCCGCCGGCTCCGGCGCATCTGCCGTCACTACGGCGCGGATCCGCGGTTCATCATGGCCTCCGCGACGATCGCGAACCCCGGCGAGCACGCGGGCGCGATCGTCGGCGCCGCGGTCGAGGAGATCGGGGAGAGCGGCGCGCCGGCGGGCGACAAGCTCTTCATCTGCTACAACCCGCCGGTCGTGAATCCGGAGCTCGGGATCCGCGCGCCGTTCCTCGGCGAGGCCGCCCATCTCGCGTTGAAGTTCCTGCGCGAGCGCATTCCGACCATCGTGTTCGCTCAGAGCCGTCTCTCCACCGAGGTGTTGCTGACCGCCATCAAGACCGGGGTCGCGGACAAGACCGGCGACAGCGGGATCGTGCGCGGCTACCGCGGCGGCTATCTGCCGACGCGCCGCCGCGCGGTCGAGCAGGGCCTGCGCGAGGGCGACGTGCTCGGCGTGGTGTCGACGAACGCGCTCGAGCTCGGCGTGGACATCGGGCACCTCGACGCTGCCGTGCTCGCCGGCTACCCCGGCACGATCGCCTCGCTGTGGCAGCAGGCCGGACGCGCGGGGCGCCGGAGCGAGCCTTCCGCGGCGATCCTCGTCGCGAGCAGCGCGCCGCTCGACCAGTTCATGATGAGCCACCCCGACTACCTCTTCGGCGCGAGCCCCGAGCACGCGCGGGTGAATCCGGACAACCCGTTCATCCTCGTGAACCACCTCAAGTGCGCGGCGTTCGAGCTGCCGTTCCAGGACGGCGAGCCGTTCGGCGCGCGCGACGTGAAGCAGGAGCTGGCGGCGCTCGAGGACGAGGGCGTCCTGCATCGCGCGGGCAGCCGCTGGCACTGGGCGAACGAGACCTACCCCGCCGACCACATCTCGCTGCGCACGGTCACGACCGACAACTTCCTCGTGATCGACACCACCGCGCGCGACGAGAAGCAGACGAAGAAGCGCAACATCATCGCGGAGGTCGACTGGGGCAGCGCGTTCGCGACGATCTACCCGAAGGCGATCTACCTGGTCGAGAGCGATCCGTACGAAGTGCAGGAGCTGCACTTCCGCGAGGACGAGGAGAAGGTCGCGTACGTCAAGCGCGTGCACGTCGACTACTTCACCGACGCGATCAGCGCGAAGGGCGTCTGGATCCTCCGCCGGCTCGAGGACCGCCGGAAGCCCGAGTGGATCGCGGAGCAAGGCGAAGTCCTGGTCGCCGAGAAAGTCGTCGGGTTCAAGAAGATCAAGATGGCGACGCTCGAGAACGTCGGCTCCGGCGAGGTGGAGCTGCCGCAGCAGGAGATGCAGACGACCAGCGTGTGGATCACGGTGCCGCCGGAGGCGCTGGCGCGCATCAGCCCCTCGCGCGAGGAGCTGATCGACGGCCTGCGCGGCGTCACGCACCTCCTGCACCACCTCGCGCCGATCTTCCTGCTCTGCGACGTGCGCGATCTCGGCTCGTGGCTCGGCGACACCACGCCCGCGGAAGCGGGGACGACCGTGGCGACCCGCGAGTCGACGCGCCGGCGCCTGCTCGACGCCGAGACGTTCAAGCCGACGATCTATCTCTACGACTCGCACGCGGGCGGCATCGGCCTCGCCGAGCGTCTCTTCGAAGTCCTGCCCCATCTCGTGCAGCACGCGAGCGAGACGCTGCGCGCGTGCCCGTGCGCGTGGGGCTGCCCCTCGTGCGTCGGGCCGGTGAACGAAGTCGGGCGCCGCGCGAAGGCGACGGCGGCGGCGATCCTGGCGCTCCTCGGCTCCTAGCGCCCGTGCCGTCGCTCGACGCGCTCCGCCGTGTGATCCGCCGGATCGAGAGCGCACGTCCGCCGCGCCCGGCCCCGCGCGCCGTCGAGGAGGTGCTGGGCGGCGAAGTGCTCGAGACCGATGCCGGCGCGGTGCTCGCCGTCCATCACGACGTTTCGCTGACCGCGAGGTACGGTCCGGCCGCGATCGGCGACGCCGCGTGCATCGAGCCCGCGAAGCTCGCGCTGCTCGCCCCGGCGGCGGGCGATCGGCTCGACGCGCGACGGCTGCTCTTCATCGACACGGAGACGACGGGACTCGCGGGCGGGACCGGAACCTACGCGTTCCTCGTCGGCGTCGCGCGCATCGACGGCGAGCGGCTCAGGCTGACGCAGCTCTTCATGCGAGACCTCGACGAGGAGCCGGCGTTGATCGCCGCGCTCGCGCCGTGGCTCGAGGACGCGTCGGGGATCGTCACGTTCAACGGCGGCGGCTTCGACGTGCCGCTGCTCGAGACGCGCTTCGTCCTGCAGCGGCGCCGCTGGCCCGCCGCGATCCCTCACGTCGACCTGATGCGGCCGGCGCGACGGCTGTGGAGCGAGTCGCTCGAGGACTGCCGGCTCGCGACGCTCGAGCAGCGGGTGCTCGGCGTCGCGCGCGAGCGTGACGTGCCGGGCTCTCTCATCCCGTCGCTCTATTTCGACTTCCTCAGGCGGCGGACCGCCGCGCCGCTGCGCGACGTGCTCGCGCACAACCGCCACGACGTGCTGGCGCTGGTCGGCTTGCTCGGATGGATGAGTCGCGCGCTCGACGGCACGGTGCGACTGCGCGCGGAGGATCACGCGGGGCTCGGACGTCTGTGGGAGCGCGCCGACGTCGAGCGCGCGTGCGTCTCTTACGAGACCGCGCTCGCCGAGGGGCTCGACGGCGCGCTCGCGCACGGCGTGCGCCTGCGTCTCGCGCGGTGGGAGAAGCGGCGGGCGCGCTGGGCGGCCGCGCGCTCGCTCTGGGAGCGCGCGGCGCTACCCCGGCCCGCCTCCGGCGGGACGACGGCGTTCGATCCGCGGCCGTGGGAAGAGCTGGCCAAGTTCCACGAGCACCGCGCGCGCGACCTCGCCACCGCGCGGTCGATCGTCACGCGCGCGCTCGACCTCGCCGCCGAGGCGGGCGCCTCCGAGCGGATCGTCGAGGCGTTCTCGTATCGCCTCGCGCGGCTCGATCGGAGGCTCGCGCTCCGCTAGGCCGGTTACGAAACCGGCGTCAGCGGCGTCTTGCCGTCGAGGACGGCGAGGCAGTTTTGCACGGCGAGCTTCGACATCGCGATGCGGGTGTCGAGCGACGCGCTCGCGATGTGCGGCGCCATCACGACGTTGGTGAGCGGCAGCAGGTCGGGATGGACCTTCGGCTCCTCCTCGAACACGTCGAGGCCCGCCCCCGCGATCCACTTCTCCTTCAGCGCGCGCGCGAGCGCCGCCTCGTCGACGATCGGCCCGCGCGCGGCGTTCACGAGGATGGCCGACTTCTTCATGCTCCGGAGCTTCCCCTCGTCGATGAGGTGACGCGTCTCCGCGGAGAGCAGCACGTGCAGCGTGATGAAGTCGGACTCGCGCAGCACCGTCGCCTGGTCCGCGTACGTCGCGTTGAGCTCGCGCTCGATCTCCGGCGAGACGCGATGCATGTCGTGATAGAGCACCTTCATGTTGAAGCCGAGCGCGCGGCGCGCCACCGCCCGGCCGATGCGGCCGAAGCCGAGCACGCCGAGCGTCTTGCCGTAGACGTCGGCGCCCCACAGCAGGTCCCACTTCCACGTCGTCCATTGGCCAGAGCGCACGAAGTTGTCGGCTTCGACCACCCGGCGTCCGGCGGCCATCAGGAGCGCCCACGCGAAGTCGGCGGTGGTCTCGGTGAGGACGTCGGGTGTGTTGGTGATCGTGACGCCGCGCTTCTTCGCGGCCGCCACGTCGATGTTGTTGTAGCCGACCGCGATGTTCGAGACGACCTTCAGGCCGGGCGTCGCCAGCACTTCGTCGTCGATCGTGTCGGTGATCTGGCAGATGAGGCCGTCCTTGCCCTTGAGGCGGGCCAGAAGCTCCTTGGGACTCAGCGCCTGCTCGTGACCGTTGAGGTCCACGGCGACGTCCTTGGGGATGAGGGAAAGGGCTTCAGGGGACAAACCCCTCGAAATCAGGACACTTTTGGACATTGAGCTCTCCCGATATTTTCTCTTGCCCGTCTGAAACGCGCGGCTATACTAGCACTCGCTTTCGACGAGTGCTAAGAGAGCAACAGCCATGACGCGGATGCATTCTGCAGGAACCCGAGGCCCGGGTCCATCACTGCTAACCCAGGAGGCACAGGAACGATGGCCATGAAAATTCGTCCGCTGCACGACCGGATCCTCGTCGAGCGGCTCGAGGAGCAGGAGGTCAAGCGGGGCGGCATCATCATCCCCGACACCGCGAAGGAGAAGCCCCAGGAGGGCAAAGTCATCGCGGCCGGCAACGGGAAGGTGACCGAGGACGGCAAGAAGATCCCGCTCGACGTCAAGGCCGGCGACCGCATCCTCTTCGGCAAGTACTCCGGCTCGGAAGTCAAGATCGAGGACAAGGAATACCTGATCCTCCGCGAGGAAGACGTTCTCGCCATCCTCGAGTAGCGATTCAGATCATCCAGAGGGGGAAACCTATCCATGCCCAAGCAGCTGAAGTTCGACGAGGAGGCGCGCGCGAGCCTGCTCCGGGGCGTCAACGTCCTGGCGGAGGCCGTGAAGGCGACGCTCGGTCCGAAGGGCCGCAACGTCGTCATCGACAAGAAGTTCGGCAGCCCGACGATCACCAAGGACGGCGTCACCGTCGCCAAGGAGATCGAGCTCAAGGAGCCGTACGAGAACATGGGCGCCCAGATGCTGAAGGAGGTCGCGTCGAAGACCTCCGATCTCGCGGGTGACGGCACGACCACCGCGACCGTGCTGGCGCAGGCCATCTTCCGCGAGGGTCTGAAGAACGTGACGGCCGGCGCGAACCCGATGGGCCTCAAGCGCGGCATCGAGGCCGCCGTCGACGCGGTCGCCGACGAGCTGAAGAAGCTCTCGAAGTCGACGAAGGACAAGAAGGAGATCTCGCAGGTCGCGACGATCGCCTCCAACAACGACCGCACCATCGGCAACCTGATCGCGGAGGCGATGGAGAAGGTCGGCAAGGACGGCGTGATCACGGTCGAGGAGTCGAAATCGGCGGACACGGTCCTCGACGTCGTCGAGGGCATGCAGTTCGACCGCGGCTATCTCTCGCCGTACTTCGTCACGGATCCGGAGCGCATGGAAGCCGTGCTCGAGGACGCCATCATCCTGATCCACGAAAAGAAGATCAGCGTGATGAAGGACATGCTGCCGCTGCTCGAGCAGGTCGCTCGCGCGGGCCGGCCGTTCCTCATCATCGCGGAGGACATCGAGGGCGAGGCGCTCGCCACCCTCGTCGTGAACAAGCTCCGTGGCACGCTCAACACGGTGGCCGTCAAGGCGCCGGGCTTCGGGGATCGCCGCAAGGCGATGCTGGAAGACATCGCGATCCTGACGGGTGGCAAGGCGATCACCGAGGATCTCGGGATCAAGCTCGAGAACATCAAGCTCGAGGACCTCGGCAAGGCCAAGAAGATCGTCGTCGACAAGGACAACACGACGATCGTCGAGGGCGGCGGCAAGCAGTCGGGCATCGAGGGCCGCATCAAGCAGATCCGGGCGCAGATCGACGAGACGACGTCGGACTACGATCGCGAGAAGCTGCAGGAGCGGCTGGCGAAGCTGGCGGGCGGCGTGGCGGTGGTGAAGGTCGGCGCCGCGACCGAGACCGCGATGAAGGAGAAGAAGGCGCGCGTGGAGGACGC
>Ga0233425_10003634_pt1 | contig 27550 bp, 27 predicted proteins | sample Watercolumn_Towu_2_FD_181712 | JGI IMG/M metagenome (GOLD analysis project Ga0233425, IMG submission 181712) | Freshwater microbial communities from Lake Towuti, South Sulawesi, Indonesia - Watercolumn_Towuti2014_140_MG | ecosystem: Environmental > Aquatic > Freshwater > Lake | place...
GGCGGTCCGGTTCGCTCCCCCTGCCTCGAGATGACCGAGGACGCCAAAAAACAGTTGCGCGCCGACCTCGAGGCGACGGGACTTCCGGGAAAAGCCATGGCCGGCAAAACGGAGGGCCCGAAATGACAAGCCGACTCGCCCGCGCCGGTTTTAATCGTAAAGGGGATCAAGCACATGGCTATTAGAATCAAAATGAACACAATCTGTATAATTCCGGTCTTGATGACGCAGTTGCTCTTTATCGCTATGCCCCTGTCGGCTGAACAAAAGACCGGGACCGTTACAAGGGAGGCAGTGAACTCCTTTCAACAGGGGAGGTTCTATCACGACCGGGGCGATTATCAGCGGGCGGTAAAGGAGTATGACAGATTCATGGAGATAGCCCCGGGAAGAGCAGACGCTCATTACAGGCGCGGACTGGCATACTATAGCCTCGGCGAGCTCGATCGGGCGGTACGGGATCTGGACCAGGCTATCGAGATAAATCCAACGCACACCGAAGCCTATAATCTTCGGGGGGTAGCTTACCATGGTCTTGGCGATCCCGCTCAAGCCATAAAGAATTATGACAAAGCCATCAAGCTGAGAGCGAACTTTCCAGAGGCCTACAACAATCGGGGGCTGCCCATGTCAGACTCGGCGACCTGGAGAGGGGATTGAAGGATTTCACTAAGGCCACCGAACTGAACCCAGCCTTTGCCGATGCCTTTTACAACCGGGGTACGCTCTATCATAACCTCGGCATCTTCCATCAAGCGGTTAAAGATTTGGACAAAGCGATAGAATTGAATCCGAAAAATGCAAGCGCATATTATAACCGCGGGGCGGTCTACGGCAGGCTCGGTGATAAAAAAAAGAAGCAAGCGATTATAACAAGGCCATAGATCTCCATGCGGAGAAAAAGGCGCAGCGGGAAACCAAACTATACTCGGATGAACCGTCAAAAGAAAAACTGGGGTTGCAAAGGGAGCTGCCGGCTGCAACCGATGTCAAAGAGCGGCAGCCCAAAGCCGACGAGCAAAAGAGCGTGAGCGACCTCACGGCGATCGATTGGTTCAAGAAAGGATACTCTTTTGCCTTATCCGGGAAATATGAAGAGGCTGTTGGTGCATACGACAAGTCCGTTACGCTGAATCTGAACTTTGTGGAAGCCTATTACGTCAGGGGGGTTGCTTATTACCATCTTGGCGATCCCAAACGGGCGATACAGGATCTTGACAGGGCCATCGAATTGAACAGGACATACGCGGAAGCACATTTTATGAAGGGGCTGGCCTTCAACAAGCTTGGCAACCCCGGCAAGGCCACTGAAAATTATATCGTAGCGGCAAGATTGGGGATGAAAACGGCGCAGGACCATTTGAAGGGGCAGGGGATCGCCTGGTAGAGGGTATCAAAACGCGAGCCGCGGCATCTGCGCCCGGCCGATCATCCGCTATGCCCGTCGCGGTCCGCCAGTTCGAGCGAAATCCTTTTGAACTCCGACTTCACATCGAGAAAGGCATCAACCACATCAGGATCGAAGAGATACCCTCTGAGCTGGATAATGATGGCGACCGCTTCTTCATGGGTAAAGGGGGATTTGTAGACCCGACTGCTGATAAGGGCATCATAGACGTCCGCCAGGGCCATGATTCTTCCGGAAAGAGGTATCTCTTCGCCTTTGAGCTCTGCCGGATACCCGGTTCCATCCCATCGCTCGTGGTGGGAATAAGCGATCTCTTTGGCGAGACGCAGGAATTCGCTGCTTTGCCCCGCCCCGAATTTTTCTTCGGCCCTCCGGATTGCATCACGCCCGTAAGTCGTATGCTTTTTCATCTCTTCAAACTCATCGGGTGTCAGTTTGCCCTGTTTGAGGAGGATATGATCCGGGATACCGACCTTGCCGATGTCGTGTAGCTGTGAGGACTTGTAGAGACGATCCCTTGTCTCTTTGTCAAGAACATCACGATATTTGTGACCGATGGCCATCTGACGGCAAATCGCGGCAACATAGCCCTGGGTACGGAGGATGTGTCCGCCCGTCTCGCTGTCTCTGCACTCGGTCAGTGAGGCGAGGCACCGGATCGTGAAGTCCTGGGTAAGGAGCACTTCCTTTACCCGCTTCTGCTTTTCCCGCTTTTCAAGCCAGTACTTGATTAAATTTACAAAGACAAAGCTGCTTCCCAGAACGATGAGCGGGATAATAGGGGAGATGAAGATGCCCTTGTGATAGAGGATCCACAGCGAACCCTGCCATAGGCCCACTGCGCCGAGGCAGAGAAAAAGCAGGCTCCAAAGGGGGCCTAACCAGACAAGAAGGGCCGTAGAGATAAGTCCCGCGGCGATGATCAGCATCAACTCGAAACCGGGTATCCAACCGGGCCTGGACAAAAATTCCTTTTGCAGAATATTTGCGACCACTGTGGCATGAACCTCGACCCCTGGATATAAGGTATCAAAAGGGGTCGTATGGAAATCTGAAATGCCGGCCGCCGACGAACCGAAAAAAACAATACGATTTTGTATCCGATCCCTTGACACACGTCCCTCGAGGATGTCCGCGGCCGACAGGTAGTCGAATGCCGTGCCTTTGCCGCGAAAGCGAACCAGGAAATTGCCTTTGGCGTCGAGGGGAAGTACGGTATGGTCCAAGCGCAGGGATACCGCGCCTTCCCGAGATATCTTGAGAAATACCTGTTTAATCCCTTTAGCCTGCATCAGCGTGGCCAGCGCGAGGCTGGGGTAACTTTTTCCGCCGTACTCAACCAGAAGGGGTATCCGTCTTAAAACCCCGTCAGTGTCGGGGGTGGCGTTAATAAACCCGGAAGATGCGGCATTTTCAGCAAGAAGTCTGAGGTTGCAGATGACATCGCTGGCATGGAAGAGTATCTGTCCCTGCTTATGCGCCACCCCGTCATCGCTCACGATCGCCACATTCACGGGATGAAGCAGACAGTCGCCGAGGGCAGATTTTTTTTCGTTAAAGGTAAACTTGTGCCCCAATACAAAAGGCCCCTGTGAAAGAGTGGCCGCAAGGGTCTTGTCATTGTCCATAATCGCTCGCGGAAGGTGTTTCGTTGATATGTCGATCTTCAGCTCGCGATAGATCTCTCTCTGAAGAACGGCGAAGGAAGTCCTGTCGGGTTCCGCCAGCACCGTATCGAGACCTATGCCGGATGGCCCCAGTTCTACCAATCGATTGAGCAGAAGCGCCAGACGATAACGGGGCCATGGCCATTGACCATGTTTGGCCAGACTTTTTTCATCGATATCTACGATGACCGGTGTGTCGGGTGTCTTGGCAGCCACCCGGGGGATGGCCGCGAGCATCGCATCGTAGGATGTATTTTCCAGGAAACGAAAAAAGGCGGGCTGGTAAACATAGAACAACGCCAGCACAACCGTAAAAAGGATGCAGGTGGGCGCTATGAATGTTCGATCTTTATCCTGTTTTCGGAGAATTGATTTGAATATTGCCCGGATCGCCAACAGCTCATTCTCCCCATGACTATCTTATCGTCACCTCAACCCTTCGATTTCTCGGCTCCGCAACCTCATCCGGGGTTTTGATGAATGGATTATCCTCGCCGTGCGATTCGGTCTTTATCACAAGGGGGTCAATACCCTTCAAAACAAGAATTTCCTTTACCATTCTCGCTCGATCAAAAGATATTTCGTAGTTTTTCTGTTTTGTACCCACCGTGTCCGAATGACCCACCACACTGATGTCGGAGGATTTTCTCTGAAGTGCGGTGGTGATGATCTCCGGGAGTCTTCCTTCGGACTCGGCCGTCAAGACGCTCGTGCCGGATGTGAAGTAGAGTATGTACGTAACTGGCGGTACAGGCTGCACGGTAAGGGCTCCCCCGAAGATCCTTCGGAGCTCCTTCTCGTCTATCGGTCGCGGGGGTTTGGGCGGGACAGCCTCATCGATCACCTCCGTTGCATATCCCGGCTTGTCGATGATCTGGATTCCCCCCCTATTTTGAATCTCGATTTGCCCTGTTTTCCCGTCAGGGTCGGGCATCAGGACAAAAAGATTCTTCTGGGGCGCTGAGCAGGCGACAAGGGAAAGGATCAAACAGGCGTTGAATAGGAAAATGATTTTAGATTTCAATGTATTCACTCATCAACACTGACGAGAAACTTCGTTCCCCGAAAGCCTACGGTGGCCACGGGCGTTTGAAAGCGAACCGACTGTGGTGAGAGTCTGGCAATGACTCCCGACAGATATACCGCCGTTCCTTTAATGATACGATTCACGATGGATAGCTTCCCCTGGGACGGGTGAAAGAAAAACTCATTAACGATGACGACACTGTTGGGACCGAGCGAGAGGGTGGTATTGTCCTTGAAAATGATCCCAACGGCACCATCTGCCCCGGTTTGGATGCTGTCGCCTCGATAGATCCTCTCATCCCTATTTACCGGGATCACTTTTTCAATTCTCGCGATCGATACGGTCCCCGTAAAAGTCTTCACCCTTGCAACTTCGTTTTCAGATGCCGCCACAACAGCCGTACTGACCGCAGGCAAGGGATGATCAGCCATATGCTTTCTTGCGATCTCGCCGTCGGATGAGGCCATGGCCAGGGTATTCATGAAAAAGATGAATATCGATAAGCTGATGACTTGCCGCACGCCCCTTTGATGCATATCGGTCCCGTTCCTAAAAAAATTTGAAAAGAAATTGTCTCTTCCGCTTGTTTTTATGTATAATGGGCCGCCTCTTTTGTCAATCCGGAAATGGTTACAATATCTTTAACATGGGCGCGGCCATGAGAATAAGACTTGTCCTTGGTGTCATCATCCTGATGGGTTTGCTTCCCTTCCGCTCGCTTGCGGGGACCGATTCGCCGGAAACCGCATTCGCGCAAAAAAGAAAACAGATGGTGGAAAATCAGATAAAAGCCAGGGGAATTAAGGATCCTCGCTTGTTGGACGCGATGTTAAAGATCAAAAGGCATTTGTTCGTCCCGGCACATCTCAGCCATTCGGCATACGAAGACTATCCCCTGCCCATCGGCGAGGGGCAAACGATCTCGCAACCCTACATTGTGGCCTTGATGACCGAGCTTTTGGCAATAAAGGGAACGGAACGGGTTTTGGAAATCGGCACCGGTTCGGGATACCAAAGCGCCGTATTAGCCGAATTGACCCGAGAGGTTTACACCATCGAGATATTGGAGCCGTTGGCGCGGCAGTCGGAACGGCTGTTGAAGGAGTTGAATTACAAGAACATCCGGATGAAAATCGGCGACGGGTTTTTGGGCTGGCCCGAATCCTCTCCTTACGACGGCATTATCGTCACCTGCGCCCCGGAAAAGATCCCCCCGCCTTTGTTGGAGCAATTGGCGGAAGGGGGCAGGTTGGTGATCCCGGTGGGGAAACATTGGCAGGACTTGAAACTGGTACGAAAGATAAACCGCAAAATAAAAGAAGCGGATATCATCCCCGTGAGGTTTGTCCCCATGCTGAGAGAGAAGTAAAAAAATCCCTCCCCCTTGACGGGGGAGGGTTAGGGTCGGGGTGCAAATTTACTCGACCTTTAACTTTGCCGCCTTTACCACCTTGCTCCAGCGCTCGATCTCCTCGCCCAGCATCTTCTGGAAATACTCCGGCGATTCCGCGACCGTATCGGCGCCGAGCTGCGCAAGCTTTGTGCGCAGGTCCTCCTTCTGCACGGCCTTCACAACGACCGCGTTGAGCGCATCGATCACATTGCGAGGTGTTCCCGCCGGCGCCAACAGGCCGTACCAGGTTGCCGTGACAAACCCCGGCAGGCCGCCCTCGATCATGGTCTGCAATTCGGGCAGCAATGCGGATCGCTTGGCGCTGGTAATCCCTATCGCCCTGAACTTGCCTGTTGCCAGCAGCGGCTGCGCTGCGGGGATGTTGCTGAACGAAAAATCAACCTCGCCGCCCGCCAGCGCCGTTAGGGAGGGAGAAGTGCCCTTATACGCCACATGGGTGATATCCGTGTTAATCATGAGCTTGAGCATCTCCCCGGAGAGGTGCTGCGTGCTGCCGGTGCCGGACGAGGAATAATTGAATTTACCGGGATTCTTTTTTACGACGGCGATGAATTCCGCGACGGTCTTGGCGGGAAAAGAAGGCTTCACGAGCAGCAGATTCGGACTGGTCGCAAAGATCGCCACCGGCGCGAAGTCCTTTACCGGATCGTAGTTGATCTTGGCATAGAGGCTGACGTTGACGCCCAATGCCGCCGAACTCAAAAACAGCGTATAACCGTCGTTGGGCTGCTTGATAATATGCTCCGCGGCGACATTCTGCGCCGCCCCCGGCCGGTTTTCGACGATGATCGGCTGGCCCATCGCCTCGGTGATGTGCGGGGCGATCAGCCTACCCATGATGTCGCTTCCGCCCCCGGGCGCATAACCGACCACCATTCGAATGGGTTTGGTCGGAAACTTCTGCGCCTGCGCCGTCATCTCCCCCAAAACGCACAACAACGCGACTCCGAGTATGCAAACAAGCAGTTTTCGAGTCATTTCTCCTCCTTGCAACTTTTGTGTGAGTAGGAAAAATCAGGCAAAGTAAACAATGGGTACCCTTGTTTGTCAAGAATTTTTTCGGATGATAAAGGCGAAGGCGGCAAAGCGGCCGTCGTGGCTGAGGCTGATATCCGCGGCGATGCGTTTGCCCCGGCGAAGCACGAACGGCGCCCCGGGACCCAGCGGCTCCTTTTCTACCGAAAGCTCTCCGGGCGGGCAGTCCAGACGACGGGCGATTTCGCCGAGGAGCTGCCGACGGACAATGCCCGAGGCTTCCCCTGTGTCTTCCCCGACATCGATAGGGTCCACGCGCTGAAAAATGTCGTCGAGATCGCTCGCCGTTGCGGCGGCCAGGGCATGGACATAGTCATCCGTCACGATGATCCGCAGCGCCAGTTCGCCCCGGGGGGTGTTTGCCCGGCCGCCGAGGAGCATCCCGGGCATCCTTAAAGAACAAGGGGTTCTGCATAGATCTTCGCCGAGGGGGGCGACCGGGCCTGCCGGCGCGCATGCGCCGCTCATTTTCCTGTATTCATACCCTGCATCGAGAGCGATGGGGTATCTCTTGGGAGTCGAGCCGGCGGCAGGTTCGTCGCGACTGACGACCTTAAAGGCCGCCTCCTTCGCCGCCCAGAGCGCCCAGAGAAGCGTCTCGGGGCGCGCCGCCCCGCCGATCAGGGCGCGTTCTTCCGCGGTGAAGACACGGTCGAGAAAGCGGCCGTTCTTGCTCTTTCCTTGATTTTCCGGATGCTTCAGATCGACGACATCGTTACCCACGGGAGGCAAAATATTCCTCCTCCATCCCGGCCAGACGCTCGACGATCCGACGCGCATACTCCCGCTGGAACCTGAGCCCCGCGCCGGGGACATTGCCCGGGTCGAAGACCTCTACATTCATGGTGAGACACTCACCCGCGCGAGGGAGCATACCGAATGTCTCCTGGCCGTCACCCCGCAGGTAGACGAGCATCACCTTGCAGTCGGGACATTCTTCGAGAAAGCGTCCCACACCGTATGAGAAGCCCTCCCGGCTGACCCGGCCTGTCCGCGACCGGCCCCCTTCCGGAAAGATTAGCAGGCTCTGCCGCAACCCAAGAACGCTACGGCATTTGTCGAAGAGCCGCTGGAGTTCTTCGCGGCTCCCCCCCCGGTTGACCGGCAGACACTTGCCCAGATAGCAAAGCAGAGCCAAAAAAAGATTTCTCTGGAAATTGTCCCGCTCGGGAAGGTTCCAGGGCACTCTCGCGAAACGGACGATATGACCGAAAAACGACGCCATCCCGTAGCTGATCAGGATCGAATCGATCATGGTCAGATGGTTCGGGCAGATGAGCCAGGGCCCTTCGTGCTCCCTATGCAGACGGGCAACGTTGCTCCGGACCCGTTCCAGATCCCTGATCCGGTAACCCCGTATGCGGATTGCCAGGAAAACGAACGGCACGGTAATGAAAACCGCCAGCCGGCCCAGAACGTACTGCAGACTGAGGAGGAAAAGGTCGCACCTTCCCATGGTCCTTGCTTTTATGCAGCCTTCTGCTGGATCAATGTCACCGCGTCACCGATCGTCGCGATCCGGTCAGCTTCATCGTCGTCGATCGTGGCCCCGAAGACATCCTCGCACTTGATGATGATGTCCACAAGCCGGGCCGAGTTCACCTTCAGATCCTTGAGGATGTGGGTCTCCGCCGTCGCTTTCTCCAGCAGGGAGGCGTCCTTTACATACCCCCTAAGAATCTCGATAACCTTCTTTGTAATCGCTTCTTCACTCATGATGTTTCCTCCTTATATGTTTCGTGCTTGTGTTATGAACCTTTTTCCCATTTCCTGAAAATTAAACAACTGTTGACGTCGCCGAAACCGAACCCGGCCTTGGCGACGACCTTGAGATCCGGGTATTCGATCACCGTCTGCGGAACACACTTCGCGAACGGGACGATGTCGGGATGGAGATCTTCGCAGTTGAGCGACGGGTGCACGAAGCCTCCGTATATCTGAAGAACCGAAGCCACGCATTCGATGGCCCCCGCGGCGCCTAGGCAGTGGCCGACCATCGATTTGGTCGCGTTGATATAGGGAAAATTCTCCGGAGCCCTTCCCAAGGCAACCGACCAGTTCTGCACCTCCACAGGATCGGCGTATGTCGCCGTCAGGTGACCGTTGATGGCGTCGATCTGCCCGGCGTCGATCCCCGAGTCCGCCAGGGCGCCCTTGATGCACCGCTTTACCCCCTCCGGATTCGGCGCGGTGATCGATCCCCCCATCCGGTGTCCGCCGCAGTTCACCATCCCGCCCAGCACTTCCGCGTAGATCCGTACTCCGCGGGCAAGGGCCGACTCCAGTTCCTCGAGCACGAGGAGGGCGGCACCCGACCCGGGGACGAAACCGGAGGCGCTTGCGCTCATCGGCCGCGAGGCCTGCTCGGGCCGATCGTTGAACTTCCGGCAGATCACCCGCATGGCGTCAAAACCCGCCCAGATGTAAGGCGACGGTCCTTCCGATCCCCCGGCCAGCATCCGCGTCGCGCGTCCGTTGCGGATACGATTTGCCGCAATAATGACCGCCTCGTTCCCGGTGCTGCAGGCCGAGGAATTCGATGTCACCTGGTTGCCGAGGGCAAGCAGGCCGGCGATCCGGGCGCTCGTTCCGCTGTTCATCACCTGTTCGACCGTCCTGCTTCCCATCCGCCGGACATTCCCCGCGTTGACCATCGGTACCAGCGTTCCGGCGATGGTGTCCATTCCGCCTATCCCGGAGCCGGAGATGACGCCGGTCTCCCAGTCCACGCGGTCATCATCGGCCGCGGGGACCTCAAAACCGGCATCCTTCCAAGCGTCCACGGCCGCAACCGCGGCATAACCGATATTCTCGTTTAACGATTGGAGCTCCTCGTGATCGAAATACCGCTCGCGTACGGCTTCAAAATCCTGCGGCACCCCCCCTACCAGGCAACCGAAATTCAGGGTCTTAAGTTCCGGAATCACCCTGATCCCGGAGATCCCTTCCCTAAGCGCCCTTTCGAACGCCGCGAGCCCGTGGCCGTTCGGCGCAACCACGCCCATTCCCGTAATCACCACCCTGCGCTTCATACTCTCGCTTCCTCCGCGCCGCCTCTTTCCTTTTGCAGCGAAAACTGTACCCGAGGAACCCCTTTCCCGGCCAACACACCCGAGCAAACCTCTTCGCCGTTCAGTCGCGCCATGGAGATGTTGACCTTCAGCTGGTTGCCGCGGAAATAGACCTTCTTTCCCGTAATCGTCAGGCATTCGCCGGGGCCGACGACGCCGGTGAACTCCACGTTTTCCGCCAATGTGAACAGGGTGATCGGATCCTCGATCCCCTTCAGTTTTCCCCCGGGGAGCGTCGACAGATAGAGGCCGAACGCCACCACCCCCGTCTGGGCCATGGTTTCGATCAGAATGACACCCGGCGTGATCGGGAGTCCCGGAAAATGGCCCCGATAGAAGTATTCGTCGCTGCGGAACCGGTAGGTGCCGACGATATGCTCCTCGTCAAGCACCAGGATATCGTCAATGAACCTGAAGGGCGGCTGCTGGGGTACCATCGAAAGGACCCTTTCTTTCATCGCGCGATCAGCCTCCATACATCCCCCCGTTGACATGGAGCACCGTGCCGGTGATGTAAGATCCCGCCGTAGCCAGAAAACCGACTACCTCCGCAACCTCCTCGGGCGTCCCTATCCGGCCGAGGGGAATCCTCCCGAGGATCTCGGCCTGGACCTCCGCGGGCAGATCGGCCGTCATTTTCGTGGCGATGAAACCCGGGGCGACGGAATTGACCAGGATGTTCCTCCCCGTAAGTTCGCGGGCGAGCGATTTTGTCAGGGCATCCAGCGCGGCTTTCTCCATCGCGTAGGGGATCTGGCCGCTGTTCCCCGTATGGCCGATGACGCTTGTGATGTTGATGATCCGGCCGCTGTCGGTGCGGAGCATGAAAAGGCGGAGGATCCTTTTCGTGAGATACCAGGCGCCCCGGAGCGCCGAACGCTGCGCATCGAACTGCTCGACCCGCATCCGCAGCATGTCGGCGTCAACGGATACACCGGCGTTGTTCACCAGGACATCCACCCGGTCCGTCTCCTTTTTGATCTGCTCCACCATCGACTCCACCTGTCCGATATCGGCCAGGTCCGCCGCGAGAAGAAACCCGTTGCCGATCTCCGCCAGGAGCGAAGCGGCAGCCTCGCCGCTCGACCGGTAGTGGATCCCCACCCGAAACCCTTTGGACGCCAGTTCGCGCACGCAGGCCGCTCCGATCCCGGTCCCTCCCCCGGTCACGATCGCCACTTTTTTTTCGTCCATCTCCGGTTTACCCATTGAAACCTTCGCGCACTTGGAATTGACGATCCTCTCCTATTTATCCATCCGTCCGCCGACGGAATTGACCGACCGATGCGGATAATCCGGATAGGCGATTCCTCTGAAGATACCGGTCCGCGCCCCACGGATCTCGGCGATCTCCTCGCCGTCCACCGAAACCTTTCCTTCTCCGATGACGATGCTCGCCCCCGATTCCTTAAGCTGGGTAAAACGCCGAACATCGACCTCGTAACGCACACAGCGGTTAAACGGGCGAATCTGGCCGCTAAAGGCAACCTCACCGCAACCGAGCGCCCGACCCGCACCGACCGCCCCGCGCCAGACGCAGAAAAAACCCAGAAGCTGCCAGATCGCATCCACCGATAGACAACCGGGCTGGACCGGATCGGCGGGCATATGACACTGAAAGTACCAGGCGTCCATGCGGACTTCCTGTTCCGCAACTATCCTCCCCTGGCGACCATCCCCGCTGATCTCCAGTATCCGGTCCGCCATCAGGAAGGGCGGCGCCGGCAGGCGGGCTGCAAATCCTTCCGGAGGATCATCGACCAGATTCCCGTAGGCAAAGGCGATCAGCTCCTCAAGGCTAAAGCGGGATTTCTTTTGAAACTCGTCGTAGGTCATTTCAGAACCCTCATATGGATCTTTTCCGAAGCCCCAGGGTCATCGATCCTCTGCCACGGTGAGCAGCAGGCTGACCCAGGTCAGACCCGCCCCGACGAGACACATGGCCACGCGATCACCGAAAGAAAGATCTTCCCAGTGGCTGCTCAAAACGGCGGGTGCGCCGGTGCAGCCGGTGTTGCCGAACATATCCACGTTGTGCCAGTGCTCATCTGCGCCGATTTCCGCCCGTTCGCAGACGGTCAGGAGCGCCCCCATGTTCGCCTGGTGGCCGATGAAACGGAAACGCCCGCCATTGCCCTTGCCATAGACCGAGATAAGCGAGCGTATCGACTCCGTCATCCGGCGGATGGCGAACCCCTGGACGGCATTGCCGTCCTGGTGGAAGTACCCTCCGGTCGGGATCGCCACCTTATCGAACCCCGAAGGATTGGTCCCGCACTCGGACTGCACAACGGCCGTCCGGGCCTTCACCGAGGCTGAAAGGACCGCCGCGGTGCTCCCGTCGCCGAACAGGACCGCCGAGGAGCGGTCGCTGTAATCGATCATGCGGGTGACGTTCTCCGGCTGGAGAATCAGGACAAAAGGCGGCAGTTTGTCCGCCGCCATCCGGTTTAAGAGGTCGACCTGCATCGCGAAGGTCGTGCAGGCCGAGTTCACATCGAAGCAGGGGGCGTCGATCCCCAGCTCCGCCGCTGCCATGGCCGCCTCCGCGGGGGTCAGAAAGGCCGGCGAGCTGGAGCCCGCGATCACGAGCCCGATGTCGGCGGGTTTCAGGCACGCCCGTTCGAGCGCCATCCGCGCCGCGGCCGCGGCGGTTTCGGCATTCCGATAAAGGCTTGCCTCATAGGCCGCCCGGGGATCTCGGTTCTTCGTCTGACGGATGTAATCCAGAGGAAGCACCGTCCTACGTTCCCGAATTCCCACGCGCTCGAGGATCCACGCCTCGTCGGTCCCGATCTCCAGCTCTTCCAGAAACCGGTTCGTGATGACGTTTTCCGGATGAAAATGGCCGATGCCGTGCAGGTAGAGCATCAAACAAGCTCCCGCCCGATGATCATGTTCTGGACCTCCCGGACCCCTTCGTAGATATCGATGATGTGCGCATCGCGGACGAGTTTCGAGATCTCGTATTCCGTCATGAATCCGTACCCGCCGTGGAGATGGAGACCCTGAGTCGAGCAGAATATCGCCGCCTCCGCGGCCAGATTTTTTGCCAGAGAGGCGTAAACACCTCGGTCCGGTGCCCTCTCCTGGACCAGAAACGCCGCCTTCATCAATGCCATTTCCGCCTGCTCGACCCGCTTCCACATCTCGACGAGCGTCTCCCTGGCTACGGGGAGATCGCAGATCCGCTCCCCGAACTGGCGGCGTTCCCGCGTGTAGGCCAACGTAAGATCGAGGGCGCGCCGCGCGATGCCGACACCGATCGCGGCCACCATCGGCCGGGCATAGTCAAGGACATCGGTCAGGTACTGGAAACCGAGCCGCCTGTCGCCGATGATCTGCTCCTCCTCGACTGCAACATCCTCGAACGTAACGCTCGCCGTGTTGGAGAGCCTCTGTCCCAGCTTGTCCTCCGGTTTCCCGGTGACGATCCGCCCCCCGCAGGGAAGCGGAATCTCCCGGCAGGCCTGCAACTCGGCCTCCGCCGACTCCGGCTCCATGGCCAGCGAAGGGATGATGACGCAGGCCATGAAGGGCGAGGTCGGCTTGCCGACCCGGGTAAAGACGGTGAACTGCGAGGCGAAGGAGGCGTTGGTGATAAAGCATTTCGATCCGTTGAGCAGGTACTTCCCGCCGCTCCCCTTGCGGATCGTGGTCGTCATCGCGCTGTTGTCAGATCCCGCCATCGGCTCGGTCAGGCAAAAGGAGGCCAGAAGCGGCCGTTCCACGAAAGGGCCGAGGAAGCAGCGCTGTTGCCCCTCCGAACCGTGCATGGCGATTACCGCATTTGCCAAGTCATTGCACATGGCTGAAGTGGCGATGCCGCTGTCTCCATAAGAGATTTCCCGGATGATCAGGGCTGTCGAGATGAGATCGATCGAGTACCCTTTCACCGCCTCCGGGATAGAGAGGTTGAGGATACCGAGATCCCAAGCCTTCTGGATGATGTCAAAAGGGAAGGCGTGGGCCTTCTCCAGATTCAGGATGCGCGGGGTGATCTCGCGGCCGACAAAACGTTGAACCGTTTCGACATACTTTCGCTGTTCTTCGGTCAGATTAAAATCCATTGAACTCCTTGCTTTTTCCCCTAATTTTGTTTCTATCCCGTTGTTGTTTCCCGATGTGTGCCTCCGGGGGATGACCGAGAGCGCAGTCCGCAACTCACACCCTGTAGGGGGATCGTCATTTCCAGGTTATGCTGAGTATCTCCCGACGAAATGAGCATCAATCGTGCCATAAGGAGGATATCCCTTTTCTTTCAGGAAAAGCTCACGTGGCGCAACAGGTTAGGTCACTTTTATCCTCTCGCCAAAAGACGCCTTTTTTCAATAATGCGCCCAAAGGGCGCGTAAACTCGTGCAGAGGTGCGTAGTAATCTATGCACCCCCTCCCGCGCCTCCTTGACTTCCCCCATATGATTACGTTATGGCATAATCATGGAAGTCTTCATGCTGATGGCGGTAGGCATCACGGTATCCGTGGCCCTGATGATTACCAAGAAACGGGAGCCGCTCCATCTCTCCTTTGCGGCCCTCTGCCTGGCCATTGCCTTCCATAAAGGGGGCGTATTTTTCAACCAATTCTTCCATCATGACGCCTGGCTCCTGGTCGAGCGGTTGGGCCTCCTCGCGATTCCGCCGCTCGTGATCCGGTTCAGCCGGAACCTCTTCCAAGAACAGACCCTCATCCGGAAGCGCGATATTCGCGTCACTACGCTCTCCAGCACGGCGGCTGCCGCGGTCCTCTTCACCCCCCTCGACCGCTGGGAACCCCTGGAAACCCTGTTATATCTCTATGCGGATGCGGTACTGCTCATCTGTTACATTTCGCTTATCGTCTACGCAAAAAGAAGGGCAGCGGGCGTGGAGAAGAAGCGGCTCGTCTACCTCATCATCGCCTTTACGGCGGCCATCGTGACATCGAGCCTCCCGCCGCTGTTCAACCTGATCATTGCCGGCGTGCTCTACTTCATTCTGATCATGATCACCCACACCCATCTAACCGAGCTCCACGACCTCATGACCCGCGCCCTGGTCGTCCTTGTCGTCACCCTCTTCACGACGCTCTTTTTCTACCTCATCATCGGGTTCATCGGACAGCGGCCCGCGCCACCGTTCACGCTCGTCCTGATGGTCTCCTTTCTCATCATCATCGCCATCGGACCGTTCCAAGTCCTCCTGAAACGACTGCTCACCCGGATATATCCCGAGATCAAGGACGTATTCACCTCGCCCTTCGACCTCGACGAGAAGTTGGAAAGGGGAAAGGCCCTGCTTCTGGAAAAGATGGCCCCCGTTTTCGCCCACGAGATCCGCAACCCCCTCGGCTCGATCAAAGGGGCCGCGCAGGTCCTCCGCTCGGAGGCCGAAAGCGCCGAGCAGCGAAACCTCCTGGATGTGATCACCGAAGAGGTGGATCGCCTGAACCGGGTGGTCAGCCAGTTCCTCGACTATGCCCGCCCCTACTCGCCGGATCTTCAGCCCCGATCGATCAACGCCGTGATCGAAAAGGCGCTCACCGTCATCGAGGCAAACAGCATCTCCTCCCGGATCGACATCCGCTGGGAGCTGCACCCCCACCTGCCGCCGGTCCCCATCGACCAGGAACAGATCCATCAGGTGATCATGAACATCGCCATCAACGCCATCGAAGCGATGCCGGACGGAGGAACGCTGACGGTCCGGACCTTTAGGATCGAAAGCGATGCTGGCGACGCGGTCGGAATTTTCATCCGGGACACGGGAGCGGGCATCCGCCGGGAGGCGTTAAAACAGATCTTCACCCCCTTTTTCACGACCAAGGAGCGGGGGGTCGGTCTGGGGCTGGCCGTCTGCGAGCGCATCATCCGGAACCACGGGGGGCGGATCCGCGTAAAATCGATCCCCGGCCGGGGAACCATTTTTCATATCCGTCTTGAAACGGTCCGATAGCGGGTCGGGCTTGACACGGACCGGCGATCTGATGGACAGCACATCACATGAAGGTGTAAAAGGACGCAGAAAAAGAGAAAGGCTGACGCCGGAATGAAAGAAGCGAAAATCCTCATTGTAGACGATGAGTTGAATATGCAGCGGGTCCTCAAGGCCATGCTCAAGAAAGAGGGCTATGAGGTGGTCTCTGCCGCGGACGGCAGGGAAGCGCTGGAGATTCTCCGCAAAGAGAAGATCTCCGTCGTCGCCACCGACCTCAAGATGCCGCGGCTGGACGGGATGGGGCTCCTCGACCGGATCATGCAGGACGACCCCGCCCTGCCGGTCATCATCCTCACCGCGCACGGCACCGTTGCAAACGCGGTGGACGCGCTCAAGAAAGGGGCTTTCGATTACCTCACCAAGCCCTTTGAACAGGACGAACTCAAAGAGGTCATTCTCAAAGCGGTCAAAACCCGGATGAGCAACGACAAGGACCTCGCGGCGTCGACGGGCGATACGGATCCCTATCGGATCGTGGGCGCCAGCAGCCATATGACCGAGATCCATGAGATTATCCGCAAGGTGTCTCCCACAACGACCACCGTGCTGATCACGGGGGAAACCGGAACCGGCAAAGAACTGATCGCCCGCGCCATCCACCGCATCAGCACCCGAAAGGAACAGCCCTTCATCAAGATCAATTGCGCGGCGATCGCGGAGAATCTCGTCGAAAGCGAGCTCTTCGGATACGAAAAAGGGGCCTTCACCGGCGCCGTCACGGCAAAACCGGGAAGATTCGAGCTGGCCCACCGGGGAACCCTCTTTTTGGACGAGGTCGGCGAAATCCCCAGGGAGATGCAGGCCAAACTCCTCCAGGCGATCCAGGACCAGAGCTTCGAGCGGGTAGGCGGTCTTAAAACCATCGAGGTGGATGTACGACTCATCGCAGCGACAAACTGGAACCTCCTGCATGCCGTAAAAGAGGGCAAGTTCCGGGAAGATCTCTTCTATCGCCTGAATGTCTTTCCTATCCACATCCCGCCGCTCCGCGAGCGGAGCGAAGACATCCTGCCATTGGTCGACCATTTTATCGCGAAATTCAACCGGAAACTTGGGAAGAAGGTCGAAGGGCTCAGCCCCGAAGTCCGTGCCTGTTTCCTCGCCTACTCCTGGCCGGGAAACATCCGGGAGTTGGAACACCTCGTCGAGCGGATGATCTTGATGGCGGAAGAACCGCTGCTGACGTTACATTTGGTACCGTCGGAGATCGTTGCCGCCCAGCAACGTCCCTCGACCGAGGAACGGCCGGATACACCCGGACACGACGTCCTGAAGAGCCACATGGAAGAGATGGAGCGGCAGATCATCGCCAATTGCCTTGAGGAATCCGGCGGCAACGTCACCCGGGCGGCCGAACGACTGGGCCTGAGCCGGAAGGGCCTCCAGCTCAAGATGATCAAGCACCGCCTCCGGAAGCAGGAGGAGTAAACAATAGTAACGCACGGCTGCTTCACAAATACGCTCTTAAAAACCGCTGAATGGGAATCTCAAAGTAATGGCGACTGGCTAAAGACAACAAAGTGAGCGCAAAGAAAAACAAGATCATGAACGACACGGAGTAGAATAGCTCCTGGCCGATGTTGAGTTGGGCTGTCACTGTAACCGCGAACAATTGCAAAGGGAAGTGGATAAGGTACAATGAATAGGAAATATCTCCGATAAAAGAGAGTCTTTTACCTAAGGACCTTTTCGTTTCTATCAATGCCAAAGATAGTATGGTTAAGGGTAAAAGTACACGAACCGACCAAACAGAAGTGATTTTCTGGATAATCCAAGGGGATTCGCCTAATCTGAAGTCGAGATTAGGGTGCATAAACAACACTGTCGCCAACCAAGCAGCAGCGGTTATGAAGGGCAGCCAGACAGATATCTTCCAAGTATCGTTAGTCATGACAATGTGTTCGTAGACAACAAAGATGATCCCGCCAAAAAAGAAATATTCCATGCCGGTTGCAATCGAGGAGTTAAACTTCGGTACAACGGAATGCCCTATGACAACCATGCAAAACAAAGCGATCGGATTTCGATGAAATACCCGGCAGAATATGAAAAACATCAAATACAGCAGCACTTCGACAGAAAGTATCCATACCGGCGCATTAAATGACCAGCCTTTTTCAAAACCCCATGATGATACCAGAAAGAAATTGAGCACAAAGTGATAGGCATCATTGAACGGGTGAACAAAATATGTATCGATGATGCCGGCATAGATATATTGACCGACAGCAACAAATATCAGTGTCACGAGATGAAGCGGGTAAAGCCTTGATATCCGCTTTACGGCAAACGATCTTAAGGTAATCGCTCTCTGGGCAACACGCGTCGAATACAACCAGAAGAAGATAAAGCCCGAGAGGCAGAAGAAAAACGGAATTGCCGCATCGGCATATTTATAAAAAATATAAAACCATTCAAACAGGGGTTGTTTATCGATGAAAAACAACACGCCTTGTGTGTTGTTTGGTAAGAAAAAATTTTGCCAGTGCCAGAGTATGACCCTGAATACAGCAACTCCGCGCAGGATATCGAGTAAATAAAAACGTTTTGGCGGGGCGAGGTCAATCGTCATACGAATACACAACCGGGCAAGTAAGCCGAATACACACCGTAATTCATTCAAGCCGAGCAGAGCGTTTCTTCATACACAGTAGGTCGCGATCGCTGGCGATGTTAGACATCAGAGCACCTGGCTGATGTGCATCGCCTTGAATTTTCCGCTGGCCTCTGCCGCCTTGGTCAGTTGGATCAGACACCCCGGGCAGCCGGTCACGACAACGGCCGCGCCGGTCTTTTCGATGTTCGCCTGCTTCTGTGCGAGGATCTTCGCCCCGATAGCGGGATAATCCATGTGAAAGGAGCCCGCTCCCCCGCAGCACACATCGGCCCCCTCCATCTCGACAAATTGCCCGGTCGCCCGGAGCAGGTCGCGCGGCTGCCTGGTGATACCCTGACCCCGGACGAGGTGGCAGGGGTCGTGATAGGTCAGCACGGCATCCAGCTTGTGCCGCGGCGTATAACCGGCCTTCGCAAGATACTCGGACAGATCCATCGCTTTGCCGCTGAAGGCGGCCGCCTGGTCCTTCCACTCGGGATCGTCCGCAAAAAATGAGGCGATGTGCTTGAGCGTGCCGCCGCAACTCGCACAGTCGCTCACGATCAGATCGGCGTCCTCATAGGTCCGGATGTTCTTCTTGGCAAGCGTCAGAAAATCGCCGCGGAGCCCGTGGGCCAGGTGGGGCAGGCCGCAGCAGACGTTGTCCTTCAGGATGATCCGCGTCGTGGTCCGCAGAATCTCCAATGTTTCGACCACGGCCGCGGGGAACATCATCCGCATGCCGCACCCGTGGAAATATGCCACCTTTGTCGCCTTGGTGACCGCCACGTCGGAAAGGGGCGCCCTCTGCCCAAGCGCTGCCGGCCCGGAAAAGGTCGCGAGAAAATGGGCCTTGGTATACTCGTCCGGAACCATGCCGTGGGGGAAAACCTTGTTGAGTCCCAGCCGGCGCAGGACCGACAGCGCCCCCGACGCGAGCTTGACCAGGCCCCGATTTTTGAGGAAAGCGCCGACCGTTTTGTATTTTACAGCTGTTCCGCCCTTCCTGTCCGCGAGATACTGGCGGACGTCGACCATCGCCTCGTCGGTCTTGACCTTGCTCGGACAATTCTCGACGCAGGCCCGGCAGAGCAGACAGAAGTCGACCGCCTTGGCCACATCCGGCCCCGGATCGAGGCCGCCCTCGGCCAGGGCGCGCGCGATCACGTTCTTCCCCCGCGCGCTCGAGGCTTCGATATCCCTCGCCCCGAAGAGCGGACACACTGTCAGACAGGCGCCGCAGCGGTCACATTGGCTGACGATCTTCTTGGCGTTCTGCAACAATGCAGCATCCGCGGTCTTATGCATAACCTTCCTTACCAGATCTTGCCTGGGTTCATGATCCCCTTCGGATCGAGCGCTTGTTTTATCGCCTTCATGGTCCGCACGCCCGCCTCGCCCAGTGCCTGGGTGATGTAAGGCCGTTTGGTGATGCCTATCCCGTGCTCGCCGGAGAGCGTCCCGCCAACGGCGAGGGTCGCCGCAAATATCTCGTCGATCGCCCGGTGCACCCGCTCGGCCTCATCGGGATTGCTCAGATCGCAGAGCACCGACGGATGGAGATTGCCGTCGCCGGCATGACCGTACACGGCGATGGGAATCCTGTATTTTTCGGAGATGGCGCGGATGCGACGCACGACCTCGGGGAAGGCGTCGCGCGGGACCGAAATATCCTCGCCGAGCCGGTTCGGCGCCGTGGCTGCCACCGCGGAACTGATCCCCCGCCTGATCGCCCAGAGTTCATCCGATTCCTGCTGGGATTGGGCGACACGAAATCCGATCGCGCTGCACGTGTTCGCTACTGCCTCGATCCGCTCCGCCTGTGTCGCGATGGCCGCATCGGTTTCCCCGTCGATCTCGATGACCAGGCAGGCTTGAACCCCCGGTTGAAGCTCGGTCTTGCGGTGCCGCGCCACCGTCTCGAGACAGACCCGGTCCATGATTTCCGCGGCCGCCGGCACGATACCCGCCTGGAGCATCATGTGGACCGTCGCGCACCCGTCATCGAGCGAGGGGAACATCACCTGCAGCGTCCCCCGCCTCTTCGGCATGGAAATGAGCCGGAACGTCGCCTGGGTCACGATGCCGAGCGTCCCTTCGGAGCCGGTGAAAAGGCTCTTGAGGTCGTAGCCGGTCACGTTTTTGATCGCCTTGCCGCCGGTGTTGAGGATCGTGCCGTCGGCCAGGACCACTTCGAGCCCCATCACGTAGTCGCTCGTCACCCCGTACTTGACGGCTCGCATGCCGCCTGCGTTCTCCGCCACGTTGCCGCCGATCGTTGAGAACTTCCAGCTCGCCGGGTCGGGCGGATAGAAGAGCCCCTGGGCGGCGCAGCGGTTGTAAAGATCGATCGTGCGGACCCCTGCCTCGGCCGTCACCATCATGTTTCTCTCATCCAGTTCGATGATGCGCGTCATCCGATCGAGACAGAGCGATATGCCGCCCTTGAGGGGAATGCTTCCCCCGGTGCGTCCGCTCGCCGCGCCGCGCGGCGTGACGGGAATCGCATATTCGAAAGCGACCGCCATCGTCTTCGAAACCTCTTCGGTGGTCAGCGGCCGGACGATAATGTCAGGCTTGTTCGGCGGCAGCAGGGGCACAAAAGACGAATCGTAGGAGTACCCGAAACGGTCGAGATCGGAATCGAGGATGTTTTCCGGCCCTACAATATCACGCAATCTTTTCTTGATTTCATCGGTTATCATCGGGATACCCTTTTCATCACTTTTTTACACAAACGACCCGCAACTGTCGCCCCCCCCTTTTCGTCGTCGGCGACTATAGGGGAAGCCGCCTCCAATGTCAACACGGTCGAGATAACCCATATTTTTCATCACAATAAGGGAGGGCCAAATCATACCCGGAAAGGCAAGTATTGTTGGCTATCCAGGCAGAGGAGTCGGGTGTCAGCCTGAATTGGATTGCTGAATCGAGGTTAAATTGATAACAGGGAAATCATTTCAGATCCATCCCTGCTCAGAAGATTCTCCGATTGACCTATCGAATGTCCGTTGAAACATATGCATTGGTGACAGCATTTTTTGCCTCTCACAAAGGGTTTTCTTTCTTCGTGAAAGGAAGTGCATCGTGGTTTCCATGTGAGTGCTTGCTTTCAAACGGCATTCATTTTTTGCTGTTGCCATTTTTCCCACGTTTTACCAACTTGGCTTTTGTTCTTTATTACCACAAAATGCCCAACTATGAAAGTTCAATGGTGTTGATTTTATGGTGAATGTTTACTTTACATTTTTTATAAAACAGCTTATGGTTGCGTAAAAAGTCACAAAAAACCAGCTTGATATATTATGTGGTAGGTTGAAAAAGATGGACACCAATGTTTGGGTTAGGTAGACAACCAAAACGGAGGTGAGAAAATGGAAAGAATACCGAACGGGCGATACACGAAGGAGTTTCGAGAGGAAGCGGTAAAGATGGCAACGGATGGAGGCTTGTCGGTATTGGAGATATCGAAACGTCTATCTTTACCGAAGTCAACATTAGAACATTGAATACGAGAGGTCAGGAACGAAGAGGGCTTTCGATTTTGGAGTTTGAAAAGAGGAGGGGTTTGAAAATGAACCGTGAGTTCAATGTAGTTATTGAAAGAGACGAAGACGGATACTTCGTGGCATCGGTTCCGGCTCTTCGTGGTTGCCATACCCAAGCGAAATCACTAGATGTCTTGATGAGGCGGATTCGTGAGGCGATTGAACTTTGCCTCGAAGTTGAGGAACCTATAAGCAACGAATTCGTGGGCGTCCAACGCGTGGCGGTTTGACAATGGGCACATTTCCGTCTGTCACTGGTGGTCGTGTTATCAAAACGTTGGGCCGTTTGGGCTTTGAGGTTATCCGAAGCAGGGGCAGCCATCATTTCCTCCGTCACCCCGATGGTCGGTGCACTGTTGCTGCAGTCCATCGCGGAGAGACAGTGGGCCGAGGTCTCATGGCGCAGATTCTGAGAGACTGTGAGATCACAAGAGAGGAACTTCAAGCTTTGCTTTGAGCGAACCTTTCACTCCAGCGGACGGAAAGGGTACCGCCGCTGAGTTCGGCGATGGGGCGGGGACGAAGAAAATAAAGGCGTCCCCGCCCCATCGGTGGAGCTGAGCTTGCGCTCATTCCAGCTCTTTGCTGGGGGGCTTTAAAAGGAAATAAAGAAACGTCAATAGAGGCCCCCCATCAAATCGCTGGAGCACATGTCACATCGCCTGCAAAGCACGCCGCGGGCGTTCAGCAGGCTCGTACCATCGCTCAGCTCCACCGTTACTATCTTTCAATCCGTAATCGTAAACATTTAGCCTATTCTCATTTACTTGACCCGTAGGTACCAACACAAAACCCTTGAAGCTTCCTGCCCCTGCTTATACACCGCGGTGGATTTAATAAATGAATCGTGATAACGATTTACAATGAAGAGAACAATTCATCGCATCATTATAGTATTCATCCTCGGTATCGCAGGTATAGCGCTTTTATCACCGATCGAATCGATCTCCCAGGGAGGGGGGAAGAAGAAAGATATCGATGCGACAGTGAGGGCTTTTCTAGAAAAGCGGCAGGGCACCTGGAGAGATCTCAATGTCCCTGCGTCGGACGGAAAAATTCTGTACGACCTGATTGTCAAAAACGGTTATAAAAGGGCCCTCGAAATCGGGACTTCAACGGGACTCTCCACGATTTACATTGCCTGGGCGCTGAGTAAAACCGACGGGAGGGTGATCACCATCGAGATCGACCGGGATCGTTATCGCCGAGCCTTGGCAAACTTCAAGGAAGCCGGTGTTTCGGACTATATCGATGCCAGGCTTGCCGAAGCGCACGTGCTGGTCAAGGAGCTTCAGGGACCTTTTGATTTTGTTTTCTGCGATGCCGACAAGGAGTGGTACAAAAATTACTTCATCGACATCTACCCTAAGCTTACGGCGGGCGGGTGCTATACGGCCCATAACGTCTACACGCGAAGCTGGGGCATGGGGGGAGGGACAAGCGAGTTCTATAACTATATCAGGAACCTCCCCAATATGAAAACGACAGTGGACGAAAGCGGCGCCGGAATATCGATCAGTTATAAGCATTAAGATCTACCTACGTCGGCTATAGGCTTCGCTGCATTACGGGCATATTCTTCCGCGTCGTCGCTTTTATCCATCCCGCCTTGATTACAAACGAGGGGATCCAATATGCAAGTTCAACTCGTTTATGGCTATAAGCGGTTGCTGCGTTGGACGGAAAAAGTCTTGTCGCTGGGACTGCTCATGATCCTGTTTTGGTCGGGCCCCGCAGCCGCTGCGCAGGGGTTCGTCTCCGCAAAGAATGTGATGCGCCTGGGGCACCTCGATCTCGAAGGCGGAGGGATGGTGGATGTGAAGGGAACACTCGCCGTGGTCGGTCACATGGGACCGCCATGGGCGACCACATTGCTGGACGTGGCCGATCCTGCCCGTCCCCGCATCCTCTCCCGGATTCCAGTGCGTCCCGGAACGCACTCCCATAAGGCGCGGATCTGCGGCAGCACCCTGGCAATCAATGTCGAACGTTACGGGGGAGGCGGGGATGGAACGGCGGGATTGGCCCTTTTCGACATCTCCGATCCGCTCCGCCCCAAAGAGACGGCCTTCCACCGTACGGGCGGTTCGGGGGTGCACCGTTTCCAGCTCGACTGTCCCAGAAAACTTGTCTATGCCGGCGGCGGCGCCGACGGGTTCCCGAACGACATTACCCTGATCATCGACATCAGCAACCCCACCCGGCCGCGGGAGATCGGCCGCTGGGGAGGGCCTGGACAGCATCGGCCGTCCGGCGAGAGGGCCGCCCTGTCCGTTACTGCCACCCGGACCCATCATCCGCTGCGGCTGGGCAATCGGCTCTATGTCTCGCTCTGGTACGACGGTTTCGCGATACTTGACATCGCCGATCCGACACAACCCCGCCTCGTAAGCCACATGAATTACCATAAGGGAGGCGGCGCCCCCACGCACACGGCACTGCCCATCGGGCATAAAATCCTGGGGAAGAACTGGCTGATCGTCTTCGACGAGGAGATGGGCGGCGGCGATCCCCCCGCCTTCATGCGGGTCTTCGACATCATCGACGAGAAGCGGCCCCTTCCCGCGGCGACATTTCACGTGCCGCGAGACCCTTCCGGTAAGACGGGCGGACGTTTCGGAGCGCACCAACCCCACGAACACGTCGGGCCCGACAACCTCGTCTACGCCGCCTGGTTTTCGGGCGGCCTGCGGGTGATCGACCTTTCGGACCCCTATCATCCCAAAGAGGTGGGACACTACATCCCCCGATCGGTTTCAGGCGAAGGGTACGCACAGAGCAACGATCTGTATGTGGATGAAAGGGGATTCCTCTACCTCATCGACCGCATTAGGGGGCTCGATATTTTACGCTTCACCAAAGCGACGGCAAACTGAATCCGTTTCTGGCAAAGTAAGCGCTGTTCTGATATGTATGAATGAGTAAACCGTAAGTGATAGAAACTTTGGAATAGCCAGTTTATATTTAGGAGAGATCCCCATGCCTGCGCAAGACATGGCAAAGCTGAAGATTGAAAAATCGGAAAAGATCGCCCCACCCAATCGGCGCAGGAAGAAGTGGATCGTCGCCGCGGTTGTCATCCTGATGCTGTCGGCCGCCGGCGGCCTCTATTTCGGCGGGATCATCGTTCCGGCGGTATCCGTCGATGTGACCACCGTCTCCCAGGTGTATCCCTCCCAATCGCTGTCGCTGCTCAACGCCAGCGGCTACATCGTCGCCCAGCGGAAGGCCGCGGTGGCTTCCAAGGTGACTGGCCGCCTGGAGGCGTTGTTGGTGGAGGAAGGCAGCAAGGTCAAAGAGGGACAGGTCGTTGCCCGCATGGAGAACGCCGATGTCTCCGCATTCAGAAACCAGGCTGCGGCCAATCTGAACACCGCCCGCGCCACCCTGGAACAGGTCCGGGCCGACCGGGACAACGCCCAGACCGAGTACGAACGGTATAAAAAACTCGTCGCCTCCGGTTACGTGGCAAGGTCCGAGTACGAAGCGGTTGAAACGCGTTACCGGCGCGCTGTCGAAGGGGTGAAGGCCTCGGAAGCGGCGGTTAACTCGGCAACGGCCGCCTTGCAGAACGCCGACGTGAACATCGAATACACCCTGATCCGGGCCCCCTTCGATGCCGTGGTCCTGACCAAGAACGCGGACGTCGGGGATATCGTAACCCCCATCGGGGCCGCGGCCAATGCAAAGGCAGCCGTCGTCACCATCGCCGACATGGCCTCGCTGCAAGTGGAGGTGGACGTCTCGGAAACGAGCATCACCCACATCCGGGTCGGACAGCCCTGCGATATCCAACTGGACGCCCTTCCCAACCAGCGGTTCCAAGGGGAGGTCTACGCCGTGGTGCCGACCATCGACCGCAGCAAGGCCACCGTCCTGGTGAAGGTTCGTTTTCTGAACAAGGACCCCCGAATGCTGCCCGATATGAGCGCCAAGGTCGCCTTTCTCTCGCGAAGGCTCACTCCCGCCGAACTGAAGCCCCGTCTCGCCGCCAACCAGTCGGCCCTGATCGCAAGGGACGATGCCGCATTCGCATTTCTCCTCGAAGGAAACAGGGTCAAGGAGACGCCCGTCCAGACCGGTTCAAGGCTCGGCGATATGACGGAAATCCTCTCGGGGCTCAAAGCCGGTGACCGGGTTGTCATCAAGCCCCCGAAGGGGTTAAAGGACGGATCGCGGATCAAAGTCGTCGAGCGATGAGCGACATCAATATCATGGCCGAACCGAAACGACCCATCGTAGAAATCAGAAACATCTTCAAAAGCTATCACCGGGAGAATCTTGTGGTCCCGGTCCTCCACGATATCACCTTCGACATCGCCGACGGGGAGTTCCTGGCGCTCATGGGACCTTCCGGCTCCGGCAAGACGACCCTGCTGAACCTCCTTGCCGGGATCGACAGGGCGGACAGGGGGATGATCCTGGTGGGCGATGTGGACATCACCGCTCTTTCGGAAACCGAGCTCGCCCACTGGCGCGCCAACAACGTCGGCTTTATCTTTCAATTCTACAACCTGATCCCCGTCCTTCGGGCGGTTGAAAACGTGGAGCTGCCTCTCCATTTGACCGCGCTCTCGAGGCGGGAGCGGCGGGAACACGCCGAAACGGCCCTGCGCATGGTGAATCTGGAACACCGCATGGATCATTACCCCAAGGAGATGTCCGGCGGCGAGCAGCAGCGGGTCGCCATCGCCCGCGCCATCGTCACCGATCCCACCATCCTCGTCGCCGACGAGCCGACGGGAGATCTGGACCGGGTGTCGGCCGGGGAGATCCTCGCGATGATGCAGAGTCTGAACGACGACATGGGCAAAACCATCATCATGGTCACCCACGACCCCCGAGCGGCGGAGCGGGCAAAGGTGCTGAGGCATTTGGACAAGGGATTCATGAACCATGATGCTTCTCAAGATCCTCTTTAGAAACGCCTTCCACAACAAGCTGCGCAGCGGCCTGACCATCCTGGGGATCACCGTGGCGATTCTCGCCTTCGGTCTTCTGCGGACGGTGATCAGCGCCTGGTACTCCGGCGTCGAGGCCGCATCGGCTTCCCGGCTCATCACGCGAAACGCGATCTCGATCATTTTCCCGCTTCCCCTGGCCTACAACGAAAAGATCCGGCAGATCGAAGGGGTCAAGCACGTCTCATACGGCAACTGGTTCGGCGGCATCTACATCGACGAGAAGAATTTCTTTCCGAATTTCTGCGTGGAACCGCGGACCTACATGGTGATCTATCCGGAATTCGTTCTCACACCCCAGGAAACGAAGGCCTTCCTGGCCGACCGGAAGGGCTTCATTGCCGGCAGGAAGCTGGCGACGAGATACGGCTGGAAGATCGGCGACACGGTCACCCTCAAGGGGACCATCTTCCCGGGCAACTGGGATTTTGTCCTGCGGGGGGTCTACCGGGGCAGGGATGAGACGATCGATGAAACCCAGTTCCTCTTCCACTGGGACTATCTCAATGAAACCATGAAAAGGGTGTCGCCCCGGCGGGCCGACCAGGTGGGGTTCTACATGATCACCGTCGCGAGGCCTGACCTGACGCCCGAGGTGGCGCTGGCCGTGGACGGGGCCTTCAAAAATTCGCTCGCCGAAACGCTCACCGAGACCGAAAAGGCCTTCAACCAGGGGTTCATCGCCATGAGCGGCGCGATCGTCATGGCGATCCAAATGGTTTCCTTTGTCGTCATCCTGATCATCATGGCGGTCGTCGCCAACACCATGGCCATGACCACCCGCGAGCGGATCGGCGATTACGCGATCATGAAAACCATGGGGTTCGGCGGCGGTGCGATCGCCTTCA
>Ga0233425_10003635_pt1 | contig 27550 bp, 27 predicted proteins | sample Watercolumn_Towu_2_FD_181712 | JGI IMG/M metagenome (GOLD analysis project Ga0233425, IMG submission 181712) | Freshwater microbial communities from Lake Towuti, South Sulawesi, Indonesia - Watercolumn_Towuti2014_140_MG | ecosystem: Environmental > Aquatic > Freshwater > Lake | place...
TCCGCTATGGAGCCGAGGTCGCCCGTACACGACGATATCGCCTGGCTGGCGGCCCGCACGACCGGTGTCAGCGGTCTCGTGATCGGCCCGGCCGCCTACTACCGCTACCTGGCCGGCTACGCCAGCGGCGACTCCACCGGCGACGCCGCGATAGCCGCCATCAGCGACCGCTTCCGCCGGCTCCGCTCGCTCTTCACGGAAGCCCGCCGCACGTCCAACGTCTCGTAGCGTGGGGGCGGTCCGGGCCTTCATATTCGACCTCGACGGCACCCTCGCCGACACCGAAGGGCTGAAGGCAGAGACCTACCGCCGCATCGTGCTGGCCCTGACGGGCGACAACTCGACCGCGCCGAAGGTGCTTGAGATCTACCCGACGCTGGTCGGCGGCACGGACGAGCAAATGGTCCGGACGCTGGTCGACCGGTTCGCGCTTGCCGAGCCGCTCAAGCCGTTCATGACGAAGTACGCGGTCGAACAGCCGTGGCAGGCGCTGCACGCGCTCAGGGTGGAGATCTACCGGAGCACCGTGGCGACCCCGCCACAGCTGCGCGGGCGGGCCTACGAAGAGACGGTGCAACTGGTGCGCGACCAGGCGGCCGCGGGCAGGCAGGTAGCCGTGGCGACGTCCTCGCCAACCGACGAGGCAAGGCGGGTCGTCGGCATCCTGGGACTGGGCGGGCTGGTCCGCGAGATCGTCGGCCTCGACCAGGTGAAGCACCACAAGCCTGATCCCGAGATCTACCTGCTGACTGCGAAGCGGATCGGCGTCCGACCGGACGAGACGATCGCGGTCGAAGACTCGCCGACGGGGATCCGGGCCGCTCTGGCCGCAGGTATGTCGTGCGTGGCGATCGCGAACCCGTTCACCGAAGGGCCGCTACGGAAGCAAGAGGTTCTGGACCAGCAGTGGATCGTCTACGACCGGTCGACGCTGGGTCAAGTGGCCAGCCGGCGGATAGCGACGCTCGCCGGGACCGATGCGTGAGCCACCGCCTTTCGGAAATGTCGACCCGGCCAGGCTCAGCCTGCCCGAGCTGACCGCCCTCCACGAGGCCCTCGGGCGGTGGCTCGAGGACGCCCTCAGCGCACCGTCCGCAGACGCGCCCGACGACGACCTCTACGCCCGCGTCTACGAGGCCGCCGCGAAGCTGTCGAAGGAACGAGTCCTGCGGCAGCAGGGTGAGTTGCGCGGGCGCGGGTAAGAGACGGCAGATCCCTTGTGGCGGTAATCGCGGGTAGATCGTGTGGTGCTGATGAATGAGGCTCTCGATAGTGGACGCGACGACCTCATTCAACGGGTCCGTCAGGTGGTTTTCGGTCATCGGTTCACGTGGTGCTCTCCGCTCGTGGCCAGATGCTAGCGTCTCGACCCACCCGGCGCACCCGGTGAATTGGAATGGTCAGAGGTCCCCTGGCCCTCCTCGGGCGGCCGCACATCCCGGAAACCAAGCAATAACGCGGCGTTGTAGGCGAACTTGATCGAGGTCGCGACGACGAACGGCGCGATCGACACGGCGGCGCCAGTCCAGAGAAGCCCCGTGACGGCGGGGCTCGCAGCCCGGCCGACCGCCCGGCCGACGTTCGCGATGCCCGCCATCGCCATACGCTCGTGCGGCTCGACGACCGCCATCGCGTACGATTGCCGGGTCGGCACGTCCATCTCGTTGAAGAGCCCTCGAAACAGCCATACGCCGACCGCGATCGTAGCGCTCGGGGCGAGCCCGAAAGCCAGCACGAGCCCGTTGGCGAGCACCTGGGTCCACACCATCGTGTTCAGCAGGCCGAAGCGCGCCGACGCCCTCGGTGCCACCCACAGCGACGCCATGTTCAGAAGGTGCGACACGGCGATCACCGGCGCAATCGCGCCTTCGGCCATCCCGAACCTGTTGACCAGCCAGAATGCGATCAGCGGGTCGAGGATCATGCCGCCCGCGAACGAGTCGACGCCGAGCAGGAACGAGAAGCCGAAGATCCGGTACCGGGAACGAGCGGCAAACGGATTGAAGACGCGGCCGGTCGGGCTCGGACGGGCCTCGATGGCCGGACTGACGAACAGGTAAAGACCGGTGGCCGCGAAATTCAGCGCCATATAGATGCCAAACGTGACGCGGTAGGCGTCGACGAGCTCAATGCCTGCCAGGTGGCTGAGCACCGGCGGCAGCCCGGCCGCGAGCGCGCCGAGGGCACGCGAAGCCGAGGACACGATGCCCAGGTAGGTGAACGCCGCGGTCCTGCGCCCGGCTGGTGCGACCTCCGCCAGCGCGGTCTGCTCGATCTGCAGGAGCGGGCCAACATTCATTCCAGTCGCCGCATAGCCCCCGAGGAACGAGCCGGCCGCCAGCCACACGAGGCTGTCGGTGACCGACAGCGCAACGCCCGCCAGCGACGTAATGAGGCTCAGGGCGACAACGAGCCGCTTGCGTCCGATCAGGTCGCCGACCGCGGTCGCAGGCACCGAGAGGAGCACACCGCCGACCAGGCTGAGGGTGAGCACGAGGCCGATCTGGGCCGCGGTGAGCCCCAGCAGGTCGAGGTAAATGGCGATGAGCACCGAGAGGATGCCCATCCCGGCGGCTCGAAGGCCGCGCGCCGCGGTCAGGATGAAGGCGTCGCGACCGAACCAGCCCTGGCGGTTCCGGCCATCCGCGCCGCGGTCGGCGTCGGCCGCCCCGTTCACGGCTGGCGGTCCGGACTACGTAGCCGCAGGCCCGACCGACCGACTCATCACGGCCAGGTGATGACCATCTTGCCGGACTCCTGGCGGTCGAACCTGCGGTAGGCGTTTGGGGCGTCGGCGATGGCGACACGGTCGCTGATGAGTTCGTGCAACGGTACCTGGCGGTCGACCACGAACCGCGCCGCCTCCTCCATCCCCGGCATGCTGACCGTCCAAGAGCCGTGGATCGTCAGGTGGCGATGGATGATGTCCGGCGTCGCGTCGTAGATGGCCTGGCCTCGCTCGCCCACCAGCGCCGATCTTCCGAACACCCGCGCGGACGTCGCCGCCTGCTTCCGCGTGAGCGGCAGGCCGACCGCCTCGATCGTCGCATCGGCCCCCTCTCCGCCCGTCAGTGCCCGGATCTGCTCCACGGAGTCGCCGTCGTTCGGGTTGACCGTCTTCCACGCGCCCGAGCGTCGGGCAAGCTCGAGCCTCGGCTCCGATGGGTCGACCGCGATGACCCGTGCGCCCATAGCAGTGCCGAGCATCGTCGCCGCGACGCCAACCGGCCCCTGCCCGAACACGGCCACGACGTCGCGACCCGACACGTCCAGCTTGAGCAGCGCCAGGTACGCGGTGCTGGAACCGCAGGCGAGCATCGCCCCGACCTCGTAGGTCAGCTCGTCCGGCAGGGGCACGCAGGTCCTCTCGTGGCACACCATGAAGTCGCCGTGGCCGCCGTGCAGCGTGCCCCCGTAGTAGCCGCGCTTGTACTCGGCGTCGGAGCAAAGCTGCTGATAGCCCATGTGGCAATACCTGCAGCGGCCGCAGCCCAGGTAGTGATGGTTCATGATGCGGTCGCCGACGGCGACCCTCGTGACCCCCGGCCCGACCGCCACGACCTCGCCGCACGGCTCGTGGCCGACACGCATTTCGGGGCCGGTGATCTCGGCCGCCGGCGCCCGGTAGCGGTGCAGATCGCTGCCGCACATCCCCGAGGCCCGCATCCGCAGGAGCACCTGCCCGGGCCCCGGCTCCTCTTCCGGGAAGTCGAGGACCTCGGCGACCCGGTCGCCTTGGAACACCACGCCCTTCATCTTCGATCCAACCTCCTCCGGGGACAGCCAGCCGCAGTTTACGCCGGGGCGTGCCGAAGCTACCGTGCGCTATACTCGCCGCCTTTTCGCCCAGATACGGAGTCACCACTTGCAGATCCTCATCACAGGCATCACCGGACGGGTCGGCGCGAACGTCGCACGTCGCTTCCTCGACAGGGGCGACAGGGTCCGCGGCTTCGTGTGGCCCGGCGACCGCCAGGCCGAGAAGCTCAAGCTGCTCGATGCCGAGTTCTTCGAGGGCGATCTGCGCTCCCTCGAGGACGTCGCCGCGGCCGCCCGCGGCTGCGACTGGATATTCCACATGGGTGCCGCGTTTCAGGCCGGTGGCCCGTTCACCCACGAGCAGTACTTCGATACCAACGTCAAGGGCACGTTCAACGTCCTCGAAGCGGCCGTGGGCCTGGGGCCACAGCTGAAGCACCTGTTCTTCTCGAGCACCGATGCCACGATGCAGAAGTACCTGCCCGGCGGGATACCTGAACCGATCACCGAGACCTCACTGCCCCTGGTCACGACGGCGTGGTACGGCTACTCGAAGGTGCTGGGCGAGCACCTCGTCGACCGCTATGTACGTGCCGATCGTGTTCCGGCCACCGTGTTCCGCTTCGCGGCGGTATGGGGTGCGGGCGAGGTGCTGAAGTTCCAGCAGTTCCGGCTGTCGCACTTCATCAAGGAGTTCGCCGGCCGCTCCGACGATGTCGGGAAGGCGATGCACGCGCGGCTGAGCAAGCTAGCCGGAGGCAGGGAGAAGCTCGTGATCGCCTGCGACGAGAACGGGCGGCCCTACAAGAAGCACTGCGTCGAGGTCCGGGACCTGGTCCATGCATTCGATGCCGCCGCCGGAAAGCCGTCCACGCTGGGCAAGACCTACCAGTTGGGGGCGCCCTCGGCGTTCACGTGGGACAAGGTCATCCCCTACCTCGCGACGAGGCTCGAGATACCCTACGAGCGCGTCAACATCGAAGGCGCCGCGCCCACCTTCTACGAGTACGACATGACCGCCGCCCGGCGTGACTTCGGCTACGCCCCGAAGGTCGACATCTTCAAGACGATTGACGACGCCCTGGGTTTCGAGCGCGACGGCAAGGGCGAGGTGATCCCGACGCGGGTAACCGGAAGCGCCCCGCCCGGGAGGGCCGGCTCAGGCCGGTAGGCCAGGCCGCCCATGCGATCGATCAGTGTCGATCGGGACCTGCGGCTCCGGGACCCCACCCTCGGCGACGCCGAGGAGCTTTTTGCAGCGATCGCGGCGAACCGGAGCTACCTCGCCCGGTGGCTGCCCTGGCCGCTGCAAGTGAAGGCGGTCGAGGACGAGCGCAACTGGATCAGGGCCCGGCGCGCTCCGGGCGCGGCCGACACCGAGCTCGGGTTGCTGATCATCGCTTCGGGGGCGATCGTCGGAGGTCTAGGCATCGCCGGGCTCGGATCGCCGAACCGGGCCGCCGAGATCGGGTACTGGCTGGCCGAGGCGCTGCAGGGGCGGGGAATCGTGACACGCTGCTGCCGGGCCGCAATGAAGTACGCATTCGAGGCGCGAGGAGCGAACCGGATCCAGATCCGCGCCGCGGTCGACAACACGCGCAGCCGGGCCATCCCCGAGCGGCTCGGTTTCGTGTTTGAGGGCGTCCAGCGACAGGCCATCCTGGTCAACGGGGTGTTCCAGGACCTCGCGGTGTACTCGATGCTTGCCGCCGAGTGGAAGGCGTCGAGTCCGTGACCGCTCCGATCCTCGGACGAGGCATCGCGGGGTTACGCTACCGCTTCTCGCCCGGGTGCTCCCGCTCCCATTGCTCGAACGTCTGCTGTGCGACCTGAAGGGCGGTCGACGCGCACGGATAGCCCCCGTAGAACAGCATCTGGGTGATCAGCTCGGCGATCTGCGCCTTGGTGATGCCCAGGTTCAGGGCACCGGTGATGTGGCCCGGCAGCTGGCGGTCGCGGTTGAGCACGACCAGGGCCGATATCGTGCAGAGGCTCCGGGTCCGATGGTCGAGCGCGGGCCGCTGATAGATGTGCCCGAACAGCGTCTCGTTGATCAGCTCGAACGCCTCTTTCACCGGCTCGGCCGCGGTCCCAAGCTGCGGGTCGCGACCGTAGTAGAACTTTCTGAACTCCTGCGATTTACGAGCCAGTTCCTGCCTCGTCTCCATGCCATCCTCCGGCTGTATTCCGAATACCCGCGGCGTACCATACGGCAATTCCCGGAGACCATCTATGAGCCAGCGCGCGGCCAGCAAGGCGGCCGATGCGATATCTCCCCTGGCAGGCGAGCCCGCGACACGTCGGTCCGGGATCGCGCGCATGGGCGCGCTGGAGTCGCCGGCTTACCGACGCTTCTGGTTCGGCTCGTTCGCCGCTGTGGGCGGGACGCAGCTGGTCAACCTCGGCATCGGCTGGCTGGTCTTCCAGCTGACGGGTTCCCCGTTCAACCTCGGCATCGTGGGTGCCGCGACAGCGCTGCCGACCATCGTGATCAACCTCTTCGGCGGCGTGATGGCCGATCGCCTCGACCGCCGCCTTCTTCTCATCGGCACATCGCTCCTGGCCGGAGCGCTGCTGTCGGTGCTCGCCGCGCTCGACGCCACCGATGTCGTGCGCGTCTGGCACGTTGTCGCGATCGCGGTCGGCCTGGGCCTGGTGTACGGCCTCGACTGGCCGACTCGCAACGCCTTCTTCCCGCTGCTCATCACCCGCGAGCAGCTGAGGAGCGCGGTGGCGCTCAACTCGGTCCTCTGGCAGGGCACGCGTATCTTCGCCCCGTTCATCGGCGGAGTCGCCATCGCCGCGCTCGGGACCGAGTCGGTCTTCGTCGCCAGTGCCGTTGGATTCCTGGCCATGTCTGTCGTCCTCTACACCCTCCGCGTCCCGCGCACCGAGGCCGTGGCCGGCCGCAACGTCGTACGGGAGCTCGCCGAGGGCATCCGCTACATCGCGCGCAACCGCATCTTCGCCGTATTGATCCCGCTCACGTTCGCCAACATGTTCTTCGGGCTCCAGTACATCCAGCTGATGCCCGCCTTCGCCGCCTCCTTCTTCCCTGACGATTCCGGCGCCGCCTCACGCGCACTGGGATTCCTGTTCGCGTCGGCGGGCTTAGGCGCCGTGGTCGGCACGTTCGTGTCGGCGAGGATGCAGGGTGCCCGGCTGCTGGGCTGGACGATGCTGGGCAGCCAGCTGCTCCTGGTGGTGTCGGTCTGGGCGTTCGCAGCCGCCGGCGCCTACGCCCTCGCCCTGCCGATCGCCTTCCTTGTGGGCTTCTTTAGCTCGCTCTTCCTGATCAACTCGATGACGGTGCTCCAGATGAGGGTCGAAGACCGGCTTCGGGGCAGGGTGATGGGCATCCACGGGATCACCTTCAGCCTGATCGCGCTCGGAGGATTGTTCGGCGGGGCGCTGGCTGAGATCACCGGGGTGAGGGTCGCCGTCTCGATCAGCGCTGCGGTCCTGGCGGCGATAGTCGTGCTGGTCATCGTTACGCAGCGAGAGGTCCGCGCGCTGGATGGTCGAAGGAACTGACCTGACGTCGGTCGGGGCCGGCCCGGACACCGTCCGGAAGCGCCTCGAGGAACGTGAGGAGTCGCTGTCTCCGTACGCGACGAGGTCGGCGCGCGGCATGGGCCGCGCAATCCCGGAGCCGCCATCGCCGGTACGAACGGAATTCCAGCGGGACCGCGACCGCATCATCCACACGACCTCGTTCCGGCGCCTGAAGCACAAGTCACAGGTCTTCATTGCGCCGATGGGCGACCACTACGTCACCCGCCTGACACACACGATCGAGGTGGCGCAGATAGGAAGGACGATCGCCAGAGCGCTGAACCTGAACGAGGACCTCGTCGAAGCGATCGCCACCGGGCACGACATCGGGCACACGCCCTTTGGACATGTCGGGGAGAGGGTCCTCGACGAGCTTCTGCCCGGGGGATTCCACCACAGCAGTCACAGCGTGCGAATCGTCGAGAGCCTCGAGCGGGGCGGCCGGGGCCTCAATCTCACCCGCGAAGTGGTCGAAGGCATCCGCCGCCATTCGAAGCCGCAGGGACCGTTCCTGGACCCGGCGGCGGTCGAGGGGATGTCGCTCGAGGCCCAGATAGTGCGGCTGTCCGACGCTGTCGCTTACATCAACCACGACATCGGCGATGCACTGCGGGCCGGGCTGATCACGCTCGCGGACCTGCCCGTTGCAGCGGTCGACGCGCTCGGCAGCAGCCACTCCGATCGGGTGAACACGCTCGTCACCGACATCGTGACCGCGTCGTGGCCGGCGACCGGACTCGTGCCGATGTCAGGGGGAAAGGTGCCTGTGATCGCCATGTCGGCAGCTGCCGGCGTCGCCCTGACCGTGCTGCGGGATTACATGTTCAAGCACATCTACCTTCCGCTTGGCGACACCGCCGAAGGGAAGGCCGCGCAGGAGATCACCGCCCTGCTGTTCCATCACTACCTGGACCGCAGCGACGAAATCGTGCCGGAGTTCGTGCGGCCCGAATCCTCGCCGGAACGCATGGCTGCCGACATGGTGTGCGGGATGACCGACCACTACGCCGTGCGCGCGGCCGAGCGTATCAATCCGGGCATCTCGCGCGGTTTGTTCGAGGGACGGGTCTAGGATGGCCGCCCTCTACGGGAGCGAACGATGACCCTCATCGACGAGGTGAAGCGCCGCCTGGACATCGTCCAGGTGGTCTCCGAGTACGTCGACCTCGACACGCGGTCGCGCACGCCGAAGGCCCGCTGCCCGTTTCACGCCGAGAACACGCCGTCGTTCGTCGTGTTCCCGGAGTCGCAGCTGTGGCGGTGCTTCGGCGCCTGCGCGACGGGCGGCGACGTCATCTCGTTTCTTGCCCGCCAGCACAAGGTGGAGTTCCGCGAGGCGCTGAAAATGGCCGCCACGCGCGCCGGCATCGCCGACACTGGCGCCGAGCGCGCCCGCCAGCGGGCCGCCTCCCCGGTCGTGGCCGTCAACGAGACGGCCCAGGCGTACTTCGCCGCAGTGCTGGCATCGCCCCGCGGCGAGGCCGCGCGGGCCTACCTGACCGGCCGCGGGATCGACGACGCCGCGGCCCGCCGCCGCGAGTTCGGGCTGTGCCCGGACGGTCTGGAGTCGCTGGCGGGCCACCTCAAGTCGAAGGGGGTGGCCGCTGGCGTAGCGAGGGCTGCCGGGCTCGTAACTCAGACGCGCGAGGGCGGGTGGCGTGACATGTTCGCTGGCAGGCTCACAATCGCGATCAGGGACCGCGACGGCCGGCTGGTCGGATTCGGCGCCCGTACGCTGTCCGGCGCCGAGCCCAAGTACATCAACTCGCCGCGGACCGAGCTGTTCGACAAGTCACGGCTGCTCTACGGCCTGCATCGGGCGAAGGACGCCATCCGGCTGACCGGAACGGCCGTCGTCGTCGAGGGCTACATGGACGTGATCGCCGCACACGAGAACGGCTTCGAGAACGTCGTGGCGTCGATGGGCACGGCGATCACCCGGGACCAGGCCGAGCTGGTGCGCGGCATGGCGAAGACGGTGGTCCTGGCACTCGACGCCGACGCCGCCGGCCAGGAGGCGACGCTGAACAGCCTGGAGGGCGTGTGGGCCGGCGTGGGCGGCTCGGGCGAGGCCGGAACCCGGCAGCAGCTCGAGATCAGGGTCGCCAGGCTGGAGGGCGGGAAAGACCCGGACGAGATCGTCCGGGGTTCCCCCGACGCCTGGCGGGCTACGGTCGAGGCCGCGACGCCGCTGCTCGACTGGCTGCTCGAGGCCCACATCGCCCGCAACGATGTCGCCTCGCCGGCTGGCAAGGCCCGGGTGACCGACGCCCTGTTTCCGCTCATCGCCGTCCTGCAGAACACGTACGAGCAGGACCGCTACCTGACGACGCTGGCAACCCGGCTCGGGGTCACCGTCGAGCAGCTGCGGGCCAGCGCGGGCCGTGCCCGGCCGCAACGGCGCCGCACTGCAGCCACGCAGGTGCCTCCCACAGCGGTCGCGGCCTCGGAGGCGCCGCTTGCGGCCGAATCCGATACGGCGCTGGAGCAGTACCTGTTGACGATGGTGCTCACCCACGACGAGCTGCGCGAATACGCCTCCGAGCTTCCGGGGGAGGTGTTCGTCGACGCCGCCAACCGGGAAGTCTTTACCGCATGGCGGTCGTCAGGTACAATCGAAAGGTTGCGGGAGGCCGTCGCCGCAGACCTGGGCGACCGCATCGAGCACCTGAGGGGCAGGTCGCTCCCTCCCATGGACCACCGGGCCCGTATCGAAGCGGTCTCCGACTGCGTCCGACGACTCCACGAACGCCACCTGCGGCGCCTGAAGACGCAGGAAGCGCGCGCCCTGGCGGACACGGCCAGCGAGTCGCCCGAGACCAGAGAGACGATCGAGCGCCGGGGCCTGGAAACGAACCAACGGCTCAAGGACATCTTCGCGAGGCAGCCCTGACACCATGCCAAGACGCCGCAGAGCAGGAATCAACGACGTCGTAGTCCCCGAGGACCTGGCGGGCCGGACGTCGGTCGTCCAGTACGCGACTTCGAAGGACGACGAGGACTTCGACGCGGACAGCCCGGAAGCGATCGTCATGCCGACGCGCCCGGACTCGATGACCGCGTCGGAGCTCGACCAGTGGGAAGCCGCGCGTTCGGCCGAGCACGAAGCGATGCGCGCCGCCGAGGAGTGGCAGAGAGCCCAGCCCGACTCCGAGATGACGGACGACCCCGTCCGGATGTACCTGCGGGAGATCGGGCGGGTCAACCTGCTCACGGCCGAGGACGAGCGGGTGCTCGCCCGTGCGATGGAGCTTGAGAAGCACCTGAACGAGATCGAAGGTGCGATCCAGGAGCACGACGGCAAGCGGCCCGCCGCGAGCGCGTCAGTCAAGGAGGTGCTGCGGCGCCTCACCGATCTGCACGAGTTCGCAGGCGCGGTCGGCCGGTTCGTGGGCCTCAAGCGCAACGCACCGCTCTCGCTTCTGACAACCGACCCACAGCTCCGGGCCCTCATCGACGGCCCCGACAACGAGCAGCTGATCAACTACCTGCAGGACACGCTCCACATCGAGCGGGAGAAGGTCCAGCCGATGATCGTTCGGCTGTCGGTCCTGACCCGCCTGCTCCCAGCCGAGGTCGGCGACGCCCTTGACGGCGATCCCACGCTCAAGCAGCTCAAGGACCAGACCGAGCGAGACGACATCGATTCCCGGCTCGAGATGTACGAGCTGCTCTTCCAGTCGCACCTCTCGCGTATCCGTGACGAGAGCGAGAAGTCGCAGCGCCACCTGGCCGAGGCCAACCTGCGCCTCGTGGTCAGCGTCGCCAAGAAGTACATCGGCCGCGGCATGTCGCTCCTGGACCTCATCCAGGAAGGCAACATCGGCCTGATCCGTGCGGTCGAGAAGTTCGAATACCGCAAGGGCTACAAGTTCTCGACCTACGCGACATGGTGGATCCGCCAGGCGATCACCCGCGCCATCGCTGACCAGGCGCGTACCATCCGCATCCCGGTCCACATGGTCGAGACGATCAACAAGCTGCTCCGCATCAGCCGCCGCCTCGTCCAGGAGTACGGGCGCGAGCCCACTCCTGAAGAGATCGGCGCCGCCATGGAGCTGCCGGCCGCCCGAGTGCGAGAGATCCTCAAGATCTCTCAGGAGCCGGTGTCGCTCGAGACTCCTATCGGCGAGGAAGAGGACAGCCACCTGGGCGATTTCATCGAAGACCGCAATTCCCCGGCGCCGGCCGACGCCACGACTCAGCACCTGCTCAAGGAGCAGTTCGACGAGGTGCTCGGCTCGCTGACCCTGCGTGAACGCCGTGTGCTGCAGCTGCGGTTCGGGCTCGAGGACGGGCGAAGCCGCACACTGGAAGAGGTCGGCAGGGAGTTCAATGTCACCCGCGAGCGGATACGGCAGATCGAGGCCAAAGCCCTGCGGAAGCTACGCCACCCGACCCGCAGCAAGCGCCTCCGCGACTTCCTCGAGTAGCGCCGGGGGCCCTGAGGGGCACTCCCCACGTGCCTGAGGCGCCCGACCTCCAGGTCGTCACCGAGTTCCTTGCGCCGCGCTTGACGGGCCGGACGCTCGTCAGCGCGGTCGAAGTCCGACCGCTGGTCCTGCGGAACCTGGTCGGCTCCCCGATGACGAGCGACGCCCCGGGACGGTTGGTCGAGCGAGTCTGGCGGCACGGCAAGCTCCTCTTCCTGACCCTTACCGGCGACCGCGTCGTCGTCGTCAACCCGATGCTCGCGGGCGGGCTGGGTTACTGTCGTGCAGGCGAGCGCGTCACAGCTTCGACCTTCGTGCGGCTCGGATTCGACGATGGCAACGAGCTCAGGTACTTCGACGCGAAACGTATGGGCATGGTCTACTACGCCACCGCCGACCAGGCGCGGGGAGTGCCGAGGGTCGACGACCAGGGTCCCGACGTCCTCGACGAGCCTCTCTCGCTCGCCGAGTTCAAGGAGCGACTCCGCCCCTTCCGGGGCGAGATCAAGGGCGTGCTGACGCGGGGCGGAGTCGTCTCGGGCGTCGGCAACGCCTACGCTGACGAGATCCTGTTCGACGCCCGGATCTTCCCGTTCAAGAAACGCACGGCCCTCTCAGCCGAGGAAGTCGCCCGCCTGCATCGCAGCACCTACGCCGTACCCCGACGCGCCCTGACTACGCTCCGCAAACGTGTCGGCGACGACATCCACGTCAAGGTGCGCGACTTTCTGGCGGTTCATGGAAAGGGAGACGGCCCGTGCCCCCGCTGCGGCCACCGAATCTCGGCGATCACGGCGAACCAGCGAGGGACGAACTTCTGCCGGCACTGTCAGCCGGGGCTACTAATCAGGAACTGACAGTGGCTGGAACGGACATCAGGACTTGCGCTCGCGCGGGGTCGAGAGCACCCGGGCCGGATACGAACCAAAGATCTTCAACAACGCGGTGAGCTTGCGGACCTCGCTCAGGGCGTCGACGACGACCGGGTCCGTCCGGTATCCCTCCAGGTCGATCAGGAACACGTAGCGCCCCAGCTTCTCGCCGGTCGGCCTCGACTCGATCTTGGTCAGGTTGACCCCTCGCCGTGCGAACGCGCCCATGACGTCGTAGAGGAGACCCGGGCGGTCGTTATCGAACGAGAAGGCGATCGAGGTCTTGTCGCGGCCGGTCCTCGGATGGTCCTCCGGCGCCAGCACGACGAACCGCGTGAAGTTATCCGGGTTGTCCTGGATGTCCTCTTCCAGGACTTGCGCGCCGTGGATCTCCGCGGCCCGTCTGGGCGCGATCGCGGCCGCTGGAACGTCGCTCGCCAGCATGTCCGCCACCGCGCCTGCGGTCGAGAGCGATGCGACCGGCTCGATGCCGGGGAAGTTCTTCGCCAGGTAGCCGCGGCACTGGCCAAGCGGCTGAGGGTGGGAGTAGATCCGCCGCACCTGGTCCCGCTTTGTGCGGGGCTTGACTACCAGGCAGTTGCGGATGCGCAGCACCTGCTCGTGGACGATCTGTGTGCGGGTCGTGCGGATCAGGAAGTCGAGGACTTCCGGCACGGCGCCCTGCAGGCTGTTCTCGATCGGCACGATCGCACGGTCGACCAGACCGTCGTCGACCGCGCCTGTGACCTGCGCAATCGTCGGAAACATCACCCGCTCGAGCGCGGGGTCGTAGGCGATTGCGGCCTCCTCGCTGTAGGTGCCAGCGGGGCCGAGGAACCCGAGGCGGGCTGCCACTAGCCGGTCGTGACCCGGCTGACCAGGTTGTCCCAGCCGACAACGACCAGGACGTCCCCGACAAGGAGCTTCTCGTCGGCGCCGGGGCTCAACGTGACCTCGTCGCCGCGCTTGAGGGCGACGACGAGCAGCCCGTTACGGTCGCCCTTGCCAGCGAGACCGGACTCCGCCAGTGACATCCCTGTGTAGCGGTCCGGGACGGCGATGCGTGAGATGCCGAATGACGGCGTGATCTCCATGTGCTCCTGGACGTTCGGGTTGAACAGCCCGTGCGCCAGGCGCACGCCCATCTCCATCTCGGGGTAGACGACCTTGTTGCAGCCGATTCGCTCCAGGGTGTTCCCGTGGAGCTCGTTGTTCGCCCTCGATACGATGTAGGGAATACCGATCGTCTTGAGGAGCACGCTGACCATGATGCTGGCCTGCACGTTGCTGCCGATTGCGACTATGGCGACGTCGAAGTTGTGGACGCCCAGTTCCCGCAGGACCGCCTCGTTGGTGGCGTCACCGCGGACCGCGTAGGTGACCTCGCCCATCATCTGCTGCACGCGCGCCTCGTCCTGGTCGATCGCCATCACGTCGTGTCCCAGCTGGTAGAGGGTGCGTGCTATCCGGGAGCCGAAACGGCCGAGGCCGGCGACCGTCACCTGCTTCTTCATGGGCTAGCCAATTCTAACCTCCTCCTCCAGATACCGATATCGTTCGATGGCGGGCGGCCCGATCATCCACAGGCCCAGGGTCAGCGGGCCGAACTTCCCGATGAACATGCACGCCATCAGGATCAGCCTGCCGATCTCGCTGGCCTCCGCGGTGATCCCGGTACTGAGCCCTACCGTGCTGAACGCCGAGAGAACCTCGAAGAGTACCCGGTAGAGGGACGCGCCCTCGGCTGCGGCCATTGCGAACACGAAGAGGGCGACGATCCCGATTGTGATCAGCACGACGACCAGCGCCCTCCGGACCACGTCGTCGGCAAGCTCCCGCTTGAAGGCGCGGATGTGGCGCCGGCCCCGTAACGTCTGCCACAACGCCAGGTTGAGGACTGCGACCGTCGTGACCTTGATGCCTCCCGCGGTCGAGGTCGAAGCTCCCCCGATGAACATCAGCAGGCTGGCCGTCAGATTCGTCAGGTTGGAGGTCTGAGAGTAGTCAATCGAGTTGAAGCCGGCGGTCCTCGTCATCACAGTGTGGATCCATGCGTTGGCGACCTTCTGCAGGACTGACATGTCGCCGATCGTGCCAGGGCGTGCGTACTCGAATCCGATGAACGACACCAGGCCGGCCAGCAGCAGGATGCCAGTCGTGACCAGCACCAGTTTGGTCTCGAGGCGGAACCTGGGTGCGCGCATACGCGTTCGGATCATGTCGTAGGGGACGGCGTAGGAGATGCCTCCCAGGATCACAAGAATGCTCACCGTCCCGAGGACCGCGTAGTCGCTCCGGAAGCCGATCAGGCTCGCTCCTCCGACGCGGGCGGTCGGCATGATGTCGAAACCCGCATTGTTGAACGCCGAGACGGCGTGGAAGGCGGCGAGCCAGAGCGCCGATCCCCATGAGATCCCGTCCCATAGCTGCTGCCAGACATAGAACTTCACGAACAGGACAGCCGTGCCGATTGCCTGGATCGCAAGCGCGATGAGCACCACGCGCCTCACCCAGGCGTTGAGGCCGCCGAGCTGCCTTACTCCGATGCCCTCCCGCACCACCAGCATGTTCTGGAGGCCGATCCGCTGGCCGAGGAGGATCAGGAGGAATGCTGCGCCGGTGAGAAACCCCAGGCCGCCGACCAGGATCAGGCCGAATATGACCGCCTGCCCGAACGGCGTCCAGTAGGGGACCGTGTCGACCACGACCAGCCCGGTGACGGTGATCGCGGAGACGGCGGTAAACGCCGCCACCTTGATCGGAGTCCAGCCGGGAACATTGCTCGATACCGGGAGCAGCAGGAGGACGGCGCCGATGGCAGCAAGCGCGAGGAAGCTGTAGACGATGGCCATCGGCGAAGCGAGGCCCCTCGACGAGACGTGACGGCTGCTGAGACGGATCAGGACCGGGGCGAGTGTCGCCTCGCGCAACGCCCGAACGATGGCTTCGCCGGTCCTCGGCGCTGGTGTCTGTTGCAACCTGTCCCTTTGGCGCCGAATTCTACCGCGCATCAGTTCGATGATTGCCGTGGGAGCGGCAGCCCCGGACAATAGGCGTATGGGCGTCGTGAAGCTCGCGCTCTATTCCGCCGCGTTCATCCGGTTCTGCGCGGGCGCCTTCAACGAGTTCCTGGGCAAAAACGGCCCCTACATGGCGGCGGCGATCTCGTTCTACTCGCTGTTCTCGGTGTTTCCCCTCTTCATCGCCGTGGTCACGCTCATGGGCTGGGTGTTCGGTTCGGTCCGGGTGAGTGAGTGGCTGATCGCGGAGATCCCCCACCAGCTCCCGGTCGGCGATGAGCTGGTCGAAGGCGTCCTCAGGCGGGTGGCCGAGCAGCGGATCGTCAGCAGCGTAATCGCCCTGGCCGCGCTGTTCTGGGCGTCGACCGCGGTGTTTGGCGCGATTCGCAAGAGCATCAACAACATCTGGGGGATACGGCGCACCAGGCCGTTCCTGCAGGAGCGGCTGATGGACTTCGCGCTGATGTTCGGCGCCTCCGCCCTGCTCCTGACCTCGATCTTTACGACCACGTTCCCGACCGCCATCCAGGGTTTCCTGAACTACTGGCTGGCTGGCAACGCGCCATTCGTGGCCGACTTCCTTGGCCGCGTGGCGGTTACCGTCCCCTGGGCGGCGGTATTCCCTACGTTCCTGATCCTGTACAAGTGGCTGCCCAACACCCGGGTCCGCCTCCGTGACGCCTGGCTCCCTGCGGTGGGCGCGGCCGCCATCTTCGAGGTCGCCACGGTCGCCTTCGTCGAGTTCCTCCGCACGTTCCCGGAGACGCTCGACCTCTACGGTGCCGTGAGCGCGGTACTCGCGCTCCTGGCCTGGGTCTACGTCTCCTCGATCATCCTGCTCTCCGGCGCCCTCGCGACCTCTCGCTACGCCTCGTTCCTGGCCCGGCTCGAGCAGCGGCAGCGGGTAGATGAGCTTTCACGCAACCTGGACCGCGTCCGGGCCCGCCAACTTGCGCTTGCCAGCCCCGACTAGACGGCGCGCCGGTGCCTGGCTGTGGCTGGCGGTCGCCGTCGCCGCGACCGTCTCCCCGCTGGCCTGCTTCGGTAGCCAGGCGTCGCCGGCGCCGACCGCCCCCCCGGGGTCGCCTCCTCCCGGCGCAGCCGCCTCGACCGCGCCAGACACCGCTGCGCCGACGGCCCCAGCGGAGATCCAGGGGGCGCTGCCGCGACTGCGTGAGGTCGTCGGCCGCGTGTCGCCGGCGGTGGTCGGCGTCGACGTCAACAGCACCGCCCTCGACTTCTTCCTGCGCCCGGTCGAGCAGCACAGCGCTGGCAGCGGCGCCATCATCCGCCCCGATGGCTTCGTCATCACCAACGACCACGTGATCGCCGGCGCCAACTCCATTCAGGTGTCGCTGGCCGACAATCGGGTATTCGAAGCGAGGGTTGTCGGGCGCGACAGCCGCTCGGACCTCGCCGTCCTCAAGATCGACGCCGGCGAGCTTCCATACCTGGCGTTTGCCCCGCGCGACTCGGTCGACGTCGGCGACTGGGTCCTTGCGTTCGGCAACGCCCTCGGCCTGGAAGGCGGGCCGACCGTCACCGTCGGCATCGTCAGCGCCCTCGGCCGCACCGTCCGAACGAGCTCCGGCGCAACCTTGGCCGATCTCATCCAGACCGACGCCGCCATCAACGAAGGCAACAGCGGCGGACCGCTGGTGAACCTCCGGGGAGAGCTGGTGGGCGTAAACACAACGATCCTGGCCGAGGCGCAGGGAATCGGTTTCGCCATCAACTCGGAGACGGTCGAGAGGTTCGCCCGCGACCTGATCGAGTTCGGCCGGGTGCGGCTGCCGTTGATCGGCCTTCAGGGCCGCACGATCACTCCTGGAGTCGCCCAGCAACTCGGTCTGGGCAACGCCTCAGGCGTCCTGGTAACGACGGTCGTCGAAGGGCCGGCGGGCCGCGCCGGAATCGAGCCACAGGACGTCATCACACGCTTCGCCGGCCAGACGATCACCGGCTGGGACCAGTTCCTGGGCATCCTGTGGTCACGACGACCCGGCGAGACGGTCGAGATCGAGCTCGTCCGCGATCGCGAGAGCCGGAAGCTGCCGGTCATGCTCGACGAGAGACCGGCCGACGGCCGCTGACTGGCTAGTCGCCGGGGCGCCGGGAACTCCGGGGCCACGGGAATTCCGCCTCGAACTCCAGCTTCCCCTGGATGTCCAGCTTCACCCGGTAGAGCTCGCCTCCCCGGTGAGCGCGCAGGTCGTAACCGGGCGGCTCTAGCCCACCGGCTGGCTCGCCCGTCCCGTTCCAGGCGCTCGTCACGTACAACTCGTTCAGGTCGCGCCCGCCGAACATCACGCTCGACGTCTGTGTGACCGGGAACGGGATCCGTCGTTCCTCGGCGCCGTCAGGGTCGAACCGCACGACGCAGCCGCCGTACCAGAGCGCCGACCACACGTACCCCTCGGCATCGACCGTCATCCCGTCGGGGATGCCCTCGGTCTTCGCCAGCTTCACGAACTCGCGCTTGCGGGACAGGCCGCCGGTCTTCGCGTTGTAGTCGAACGCCCAGATCGTTCGGACGGTCGAGTCGGTGTAATACATGGTCTTCTGGTCGGGCGAGAAACCCATGCCGTTGCTGATGCCGACGCCGTCGACCACGACCGTGACGTCACCATTGGGTGGATCGAACCGGTACAACGTGCCCGGAGCGCCGTCGTAGAGCGTCCCGGCGAAGAACCGGCCACGGGGGTCGGCGATCGTGTCGTTGAACTGCAGGCGGCGCCCCCGCAGCGTGCCACGGTGTATCCAGTGCCACTCGCGCGGCAGCTTCAGGAGCCCCAGGCCGTTCCAGGTGGCGCAGATGAAGCCGCCACGCTTGTTGACGGCGAATCCGCCGATCCACTCGCCCTCATACACGCGGGTATTCAGGCCGGTGGCGGGGTTGTACTCGAAGAAGCGGCCGGTGCGGATGTCGGTCCAGTTCAGCACCTGCCGATGGGGGTCCCAGACCGGCCCCTCCCCCACCCTCGCCCGGGCGTCGGCGACCATCTCGACCCTGAGCTTGGGCTCGCGCTTCCGGTTCATCGGGAGGACACCACCGCCTTCCAGCGATCAGAACCGGCCGAAGCAAGTTGCCCGACCCGGCGCTCGCCGCACGCCCGGCTCATGGCCGCCGAGAGGCTACTCCAAGCCGGCTGGCTCGGCAAGCGGTTGCAACCCCTCCGCGGGGCCTCCAAGGGCCGGTTTTGGCCGAAATCGGGCCTAAAATGCCCCGATCACGCCAGTTTTGGGGAACCGGGAGGCCAAAAGATGCGGACCAGCAACAGGGCGTCGGCGGTCGGAACGGTCCCGGCCCGGTACGCCGTCGACCCCTACGGCGCCCTCGGGCTGCGCAAGTTCATCAACGCGACCTGCCACTGGACCAGGTTGGGCGGGACGCTGATGCCCGAGCCGGTCCTTGATGCCATGCGAGCCGCCGCCCACAGCTACGTCGACATGGCCGAGCTACAGAAGGCGGCCGGGCGGGTGATCGCGAAGCACACCCACGCCGAGGACGGCTACGTCGTGTCCGGCTGCGCGGCAGCGCTGCTGGTGGGGGCGGCCGCGATGCTGACCGGAAAGGACCCGGCGAGGATGATGCAACTGCCCGACCTCACCGGGATGAAGAGCGAGGCGATTGCCAAGCGGTTCGACCGGCGGCGCGCCGCCACCGGCACCGAGTACATCCACTACGGATACGCGCACGCCGTGAAGACGACCGGAGTGCGTTTCGTCGAGGTCGGCGACGGACGGTCGATGAGCGAAGCCGATTTGCGGGCCGCGTTCACGGACCGCACGGCCCTGCTGTACCGGGGGATCGAGGAGGTGAGCGGCGACCTGCCGCTTCCCCGCGTCATCGAGATTGCCCACGAGCACGACGTTCCGGTGCTGGTCGACAGCTCGAACGCCCTGCCGCCGCGGGAGAACCTGTGGAGGTTCATCGACTGGGGCGCCGACCTGGTTGCCTTTTCGGGCGGCAAGGGCCTCCGGGGACCGCAGGGCTCTGGGATACTCGCCGGACGCCGGGAGCTGATCGAGGCGGCGGCAATGCAGGCGGCGCCGACGCAGGGCATCGGCCGCGTGGCCAAGGTGAGCAAGGAGGAGGTGGTCGGCCTGGTGGCGGCACTCGAATGGTGGGCCGCTCAGGACGATGAGGCGCGGCTCACCGAGGAGCGGAGGAAGGCGCAGCTGCTGGCCGACCGCATCGGACGGTTGCGCAACGGCCGGGTCGAGCTGCTCTATCCGGACCACCTGGGGCGGCTTTTTGCGACCGTCTGGGTCCGCGTCGATCGCGGGTCGAAGATGACGGCCGCCGACCTCCTGAAGCAGCTCTACGACGGCGACCCGCCGATCGCCGCCATGGGCCATAGCGACCCCCGGGTGGCCCGCTTCGACGTCCGCCTCTGCGAGGACTCCGAGATCGAGGCGATCGCCGCCCGCGTGCGAGAGGCGCTGGGCTAGGCCGGCTTGCCGGCGCGGCCGTACGTACGCGCCGGTGTCCCGGGTTTGAGCGAGAAGTGGCTGTGGACGCACAGCCACGAGCCGTTCCTGCGCTCGAGGACGATCGTCGCCCGCCCCGGGCGCTCGAACGGCCCGCCCTGCTCGTCGTAGCCGGTCGAAGTCCAGAGGGCGACGCCCCAGGCCAGGCCAGCTTCGCCGCCCGACCTGATACTGGCCAGGTCGATCTTGAAGTCCGAGATGTTGGCCCATATCCCCCGCCACTGCTCGGCTTCGAGGCGATCAAGCCCGGTCACGACCTCCGCCTTCGTGCCGAACGAGACCACGTCGCCCGCGAAGATCGCCCTGGTAGAGGCGTAGTCGACGCCCGCGCAATAACGTGACAGGCGGGCGAACCACTCGCGGACGGCGGCGGCGGCGGCGGCGTCGACGGCTGATATGGGGCGGTCGGGACTTACCATACGGCTCTCCCTCGAATGGTTCCCTCCCACCGGGTTCAACAGCCCGGCGGGTGTGGCGGCAATGTAATCCGAAAGGACTCGCCGTTGAAGCTTTATGTGCTCGGCGCAGGGACACCTACCCCGACACCATCGCGGTTCGGCACCTCGTACGTACTGGACCTCGGCGGCGGCAGGCTTGCGATGTTCGACTGCGGGCCTGCGGCGACGCACAAGCTGGTCAAGGCCGGCCTGTGGCCTACGAGGGTCGACCACCTGTTCTTCACGCATCACCACTTCGACCACGACATCGACTACCCGTGCTTCCTGCTGTGCCGCTGGGACCAGAGCATCGGCAAGGAGAACCGGCTCCAGGTCGTCGGCCCCAGGCTGACCGAGCTGATCACCGAGCGGATCCTCGGCGAGAACGGCGCGTTCGCGCACGACTGGAAGGCGCGGGTCGGCCACCCCGTGAGCCAGCGGGTGTACCTGAACCGGGGAGGCAAGTCCCTGCCCCGCCCCGCGCCGAGCGTGGACGCCCGCGACGTCGAGCCCGGCACGGTCTTCAGGGGCACCGACTGGCAGGTCGTCGCCGCACCGGCCGAGCACGTTCAGCCGTTCCTCGACTCGCTCGCATACCGCGTCGAGACCGATCAGGGCAGCATCGTGTTCACCGGCGACACGCAGCCCTGCAAGTCGGTCGTCGACCTCGCCCGCGGCGCCGACACGATGGTCTGCATGTGCTGGAACGACCAGGATGCGATGGACGCCGATGGAGAGGGACCGTTCCAGTGCGGCACGAAGGGCGCCGCCCGGATGGCGCACGAGGCCGGCGTGAAACGGCTCGTGCTGGCGCACATCGGCCCGAACCTCTCACGCCATCCGGTGATGGAGAAGGGCATCGGGGACGTGAAGCGGATCTACGATGGCGAGGTCGTCTTCTCCGAGGAGCTGATGCAGATCGACCTGTCCAGATAGCGCCCGCGTATAATCGCCGGGGTTCCTTCACCTTCTCCCTTACGTCTGGCCAGCCCCGGAGGCGCGCGTCTATGCCCGAAACGAGTTTTGACCTGGTCGTCATCGGCGCCGGACCGGGCGGGTACCACGCCGCGATCAGGGGCGCGCAGCTGGGATTCAAGACGGCCGTGGTCGAAAAGGACGACGGTACGGGGATCGGCGGCATCGGCGGCGTTTGCCTCAACTGGGGCTGCATCCCCAGCAAGTCGCTGCTCAAGAACGCCGAGCTGGTGAACACGCTGAAACGCGCGGGCGAGTGGGGGCTCTCGTTCGACAACTTCAGGGCCGACATGGGCAAGGCGGTCGAACGCTCGCGCAAGGTTTCGGCAAGCCTGACACAGGGCGTGGGATTCCTGTTCCGCAAGAACAAAGTCGAAGTCTTCAAAGGCAAGGGCTCGCTGGTGGGTCCCGGCACCGTACATGTGGAGGGCGGCCCTGCCCTGCAGGCGAGACACATAGTCATCGCCACCGGCGCGCGGGCGCGTAGCCTGCCGAACCTGGAGATCGACGGCAGGGCGATCATTACGAGCCGGCAGGCGCTCGAGCTCAAGGAGACCCCGCGGTCGATCGGGATCGTCGGAGGGAGTGCGATCGGCGTCGAGTTCGCCTATTACTTCCGCGCCTACGGCGCCGAGGTCACGATCTTCGAGATGCTGCCCCACCTCGTCCCGAACGAGGACGAAGAGGTCTCGGTCGAGCTCGAGCGCGCCTTCAAGAAACAGGGCGTCAACTTCGTTGTCGGCGCCCGTGTCACCGGGACCGAGAAACGTGGCGATCGCATTGCGGTCAGGTACGAGGCGGCGGGCCAGGCCGGCGAGCTCGTGTGCGACAGGGTCCTGCTTGGGGTCGGCGTGCAGCCGAACTCGGACGGCATCGGGCTCGAGAAGGTCGGAGTCCAGACCGAGCGAGGGTTCATCAAGGTCAATGAGCGGCTAGAGACGACCATTCCCGGCGTGTTCGCGGTCGGAGACGTGACCGGCAAGCTCGCGCTGGCGCATGTCGCCTTCGCCCAGGGCGTCTACGTCGCCGAACATCTGAAGGGGTTGAACCCGCCCGCTATCGACTACGTAGAGATGCCTCGCTGTACGTACTGCGTGCCCCAGGTGGCCAGCATCGGGCTCACGGAGAAGCAGGCCCGTGAGCGAGGGCTCAAGGTAAAGGCGGGCAAGTTCCCGTTCCGGGGCGCCGGAAAGGCGATCGCAATCGGGGAGTTCGAGGGCTTCATCAAGATCGTCGCCGACGAGGAGTCGGGCGAGGTGCTCGGGGCGCACATGATCGGCCCGGAGGTCACCGAAATGATCGCGGAGATCGGAGTCCTGAAGGCGCTGGAGGGCACGCCGCACGAGCTGGGTGCGACGACCCATGCGCACCCGACGCTGTCGGAAGCGGTGCGGGAGGCCGCCCTCGCCGTTCGCGGCGAGGCCATCCACATGTAGCCTGGCTCCCGGCCAGCCGCCTCGGGCGCTACCTTCGCTTCGGCCGTCGCATCCTGCGGTCCCGCGAGGCGCGGGCCGCTCGCAGAAGCGCTTCCAGTGCGGCCGGATCGATGTTGAGCTCACGGGCTCGGGCGGCGTCGGCATCGGCCGCCTCGCCCTGGCCGCCCTCGAGCAGCGCGGCGGACCGGTTCGCATAGGCCTCGGCAAAGGTCGGCCGCAGCCTGATGGCCTCGTCATAGTCGCGTACCGCCTGCTCCCGGTTGCCGAGGGCGTGGTAGGCGTTGCCGCGGTCCAGATAGGTGTCCGCGAAGGTGGGACTGAGGTGGACGGCCCGGTTGTAGTCGCTGATGGCATGCGCCAACCGGCCAAGCTCGGCGAGGGCGGCCGCCCGGTGCTGGTACATGCCCGCGTGCCCGGGGGCGAGGGCAATCGCCAGCGAGAACTCCCGCACCGCCTTGCGGAACCTGCGGGACTCATAGCTGGCGACGCCGGCGCGGTAGTGCGCCATTGCGAGCGTAGCCGGCGTGTCGCCACCGCCGGGAGCGCGGGCGGGACGGAACCAGCGCCGCGCCGCATCTCGGAGTCGTCCGATCACTGTCACCAGAGTACGATAAGCTGTCGATGGCGCCAGATGGCGCCCTTTTTGTGCCCGTCGCTACCTATGGCTCAGCTACCGGGGGCGCCACGCGCACCGGCCGGTGCCCTCCCTCCTCGTGCTCACCACGGGGTGCCCAGAGCGCTCATCCCGCTGGCGCCGCGGAACCCGGCTTACCGGCGCGTCTGGTCCGGGATCGCCGTGCTGTTTCTGGCCCGGTGGATCGAGGTCGCCGCCCTGTCGTGGCTGGCGGCCGAGTTGACAACCGACCCGTTCGCGATCGCGATGGTCGGCTTCACCCGGATCATGCCGTTCTTCCTGCTCGGTCCGTTCGGTGGCATCGTCGCCGATCGGCTCGACCGTCGCCGATTGCAGGTCACCGCTCGCGCCTCGATGGCCGCAGTCGGTGTCGTCGCGGCGCTCTTGCTGGCGACCGACTCGCTGGAGCTGTGGCACATATACGCCCTGGGAGCGGCGAGCGGGGCGATCATGAGCATGGAGGTGCCCGCCCGGCGGGCCTTCACGATCGACGTCGTCGGCCGCCATGCCGTGACCAGCGGCCTGGCCTTCGACCAGTTCGCGGTGCTGGTCACTCTGCTCATCGGACCGAACGTCGCCGGCGTGCTGCTGCCGGTCGTACCCGGCTACGCAATCTTCGGTGCAGTCGCCGCCCTCTACGGGGCCGCGGCGCTCCTGCTGCCTCCGGTTTCACGCCGGCAGCAGATCACCCGCTCCGCGCGTGAGCCGCTGTTCCGTTCGTTCGGGAGCGGACTTCGCATCGTGCGTGAGAACCGCCCGCTCGCCGGTGCGCTCGTTGCGGTCGGCGTCGCAAACATGTTCGGCTTCGCTTTCTTCCCCCTCATCCCCTATTTCGCGAAGGACGTGCTCCACACCGGGTCGGCCGGACTAGGGCTCCTCATCTCGGCCGAAGCCGCCGGAGGCGTCGTCGCCGTGCTCGCGATCGCCATGCTCGGAGCCCATTTCCGGCACCACGGCCGAGCGGTCCTTGTGTTCGCCGCGGCCTGCCACCTCACCGGCTTCGGCCTCGCATTCGCGCCGACCTTGCTTGGCACATGGGGACTGCTCGCTCTGGCGGGCGCCTTCGCGGCCGCGCTCTCGATGATGCAGGCAAACCTCATGATGATCGTGACTCCGCCCGATTCACGCGGCCGCCTCGTGGGAGTCGAGATGGTGTTCGGCGGCGCCTACCCCCTCGGCTCGCTCCTCGTGGGCGGGCTGGCCGAAGCGACTTCTGCCTCGGCGGCCATCCTGGGGCTCTCCGCCGTCGGCCTCGGCTTCCTCGCCGCAGTCGCCTTCGCAGTACCGTCCCTCCTGCGCCCGACGCCTCCGCCCCAACCTGGCTCCCCCGGCGGCCGTCGCTGATGTCCCCTGTCGCGACTGCCGACATGCAGGGCTCACACCGTCCGTTCGGCCGGCGCCTCCCGCGCCCGCTACGCCACCCGGCCTTCCTCCGCGTGTGGCTCGCCGGCATGCTCACCTACCCCGCGCGCTTCGCCGACATCACCGCCGTCGCCTGGCTCGTAACGCGCGGTACCGACCGCCCGTCCGACGTCGCCCTCATCGCCGTGTTCCGCTGGCTGCCCTACCTGTTCGCCGGCCCGATCGTCGGCCTGTTGATCGACCGGCTACCCCGGCTGCGGGTGCTGAGGGTCGCGCTGGCTTCGATGGCGGGAGGGGCCGTTGTGGTCGGCGTCCTAGCGCTGACTGACCGCCTCGAGATCTGGCACCTGTACGCCTACACGTCCTTCTCCGGGCTAACGTGGACCGTCGACGTGCCGGCCCGGCGGGCCTACCTACGCGGCGTGGTCGGCCGCCGGCTGACGACCCTCGCTCTCGCTCTCGACCAGCTGACGTGGCACTCCGGCCTCCTGCTTGGTTCCAACCTTGCCGGACTGCTGCTCGACGACATCAACGCCGGCTGGGTCTTTGTCGGGGTAGCCGCCGCCGTGTTGCTGTCGCTCCCGGTACTACGCGGGCTGCCTCGCCTCTCCCTCGCGGCCTCGACACCGGCGGCGCCGGTGTTCCGATCTCTGATGGAGGGGGTGCGCTTCGTCCGATCCAGCCGGACGCTCGTAGGGGTGCTGTGCCTGGTCGCAATCACCAACCTGTTCGGCTTCGGCTTTGAAGCGATGACCCCCGTGTTCGCCGAGGACGTCCTCCACGCCTCGGCGGCCAGGTTCGGCCTCCTCATGTCGGCCCAGGGGCTCGGGTCGGTGCTCGGCGGCCTCATCCTGATCAGGTTCGCCCCGAGGGTCAGGCGTCACGCCTTCGTGCTGATGGGCGTCGTGGTCGCGAACCATGTCGCCTCGATACTGCTGGCGCTATCGGTCTGGTACTCGGCGTCCTTCACGGTCCTTGTGATCGCCGGCGTCAGCGGCAACTTCTTCGCAATCATGAGCACGAGCATCTTCCTGTTGCTCACCCCCGACGCGATGCGGGGTCGGGTCCTGGGTATCCACATCTTCGTGATCGGATGCTACCCGCTCGGGATATTCGTCCTCGGCCGCCTCGCCGACGCCGTCGGACCCGGGCCGGCACTCGCCTGGATGGCCGCGGCCGGCATCGGCCTGGCGTGCGTCGTGTTCGCCGCCTTCCCAGAACTTCGCAAGGAGACCCGGCGCTAGTTCGAGCGCGACCCCTGGGGACGAGGCGCCCGCTCGGCGAACTCCAGCCAGTTGCCATCGGGATCGCGGAAGTAGAACGCGTAGCGTGCCCACGGGAACTCGACGTCGCGCAACGTGGGCTCGCCCGTGACCTCGATACCTGCGGAACGCAGGTGCTCGTACCAGGCCCGCGCGTCGTCGACCATCATGCCCACGTGCGCCGCGCCGACTCTATTGCGTTCGGCCAGCGCGGAAACCCGGCTGCCTGCCGGCGACAGGTACTGGATCAGCTCGATCGAGTGCCCGTCACCGACGCCCACGAACGCGAGCCGGATTCGGGCGCCGCGGTAGCCGACGACCGCCGAGATCCAGTCGCCGGACAGTTCGGACGGCCCTCGCTCGACCCGCATGCCCAGGACCCCGGTATAGAAGGCGAGCGAACGATCGAGGTCGGCCACGATCAGGCCGGTGTGATAGAGGGCCTGGATCAGCAAGGTCGAGGGCCTCAGTCGAGGTGGAAGGCTTCGACCAGCTCCCGCATGTTCTGGTCCGGCCGCCCACCACCCAGGTTCTCGAAGTACGGGCCCATCAACGCCTGCCACCGGGCGTTCACCTCTTCGCCGGCCATCCCGGCGAGCGCCCGCTCGAACGGCTGCGCGACCTCAACGTACCCGAACAGGAGACCGTCGCTGCGCATGAACAACGAGTAGTTGTGCCACCCGTGTCGTCTGAGCGCCGACAGCATGTCCGGCCACACCTTGCGGTGGTGTTCCCGGTAGCCGTCGATCTTCTCCCGCCGGACCTTGAGCAGGAAGCCGACCCGCCCGTGCCGCGGCGGCCTGTCCTTCGGAGCGTCCAGGTGGAACACCTCGACCATCGCTGTCCGGCCCGTGTCCTCGAACAGCGGGCTCATGTGCTCCCGCCACCGGGCGCTGACCTCCTCGGCGGCCATGTCCGCGAACGCCTTCTCAGGGTCGTCGGGCATCTCGAGATAGAAGTACAGGTAGCCGGACGGGTCGATGAAGATCGAGTAGTTGCTGTGCCCGTGGCGCCGGAGCGCGTCGAGCATGTCGGGCCATACCTTGCGGTGCGCGTCGCGGTACTCGGCGATGCGGTCCCGCCTGACCTTGAGCTGGAACGAAACTCGCTTCATGCCGGAGGCAAGTTACCCTATGCGACGCGCCGTTGCCACTCCTACACGGCGCGCAGGGCGGAGGACACCCATGAAGTCGTTTGGCCAGATCCTGGACCTCAAGAACGACCCGAAGACGATCGAGGCGTACAAGAAATACCACCGGGAGGTGTGGCCGGAGGTCGTGCGGTCGCTGAAGGCGGCCGGCATCTCGAAGA
>Ga0233425_10003636_pt1 | contig 27543 bp, 32 predicted proteins | sample Watercolumn_Towu_2_FD_181712 | JGI IMG/M metagenome (GOLD analysis project Ga0233425, IMG submission 181712) | Freshwater microbial communities from Lake Towuti, South Sulawesi, Indonesia - Watercolumn_Towuti2014_140_MG | ecosystem: Environmental > Aquatic > Freshwater > Lake | place...
GTTTGTGTATGTCCATTCCAATATAGTTCATTTTTGTTTTCCTCCTTTCATTTGATATATGTTTAAAGCCGTCGGCTTTAAACTATCTTTCTAGAATTCTCATATCATCTGTTGTAGTAGAATTCATAGATTTATGGGCTAACGATTATTTTATCGTAGTTGCCCGAAGGGCATTAACTTGCAAATAATAATATTAATGTATAACATTGTGGTGACATCTTATCAACGGTATTTTCAGTATTTTCTTTTGTTACTTATTTAGATAACAAATTTGCAGAAAGGTTTAAAAGCAATATACTTATTGAGATATATAGGTTGTAAAGCATATATCATGGAAAAAAATGAAATAAAAGATAACTTTGACATCTTCTTTAGAAGAAAGCCTGCATTGATGCTTGTGGCTTTGAAGAGAATGTCAAGGGCAAGGTACGGCAGCATATTGGCAAAGGAAATTGATTGCACATATTCACACGCTGTAAAAATATTACAGGCATTGGAGAAACTTGAGCTTGTCGGATTTGAAAAGAAAGGAAGAATAAAGCTTATAAAGCTTACAAAGAAAGGACAGGATATCGCTGAGAATATTGAAAATATTAGGAAATTAATTGCTTAATTGCTTAGATATATTTTGATAAAAACTTGTTGTCTTATTATATCCCTAATCGCAAGAAAACTTCTTTCCTTTAGGGATTAGTGAATTGCAGCAATCTTTTTCTAGTTAATTTAGTATAAAAATATCTCTCCTTATCTTTTTAATTAATATGAAAATAAAGAATGGAGTTATCTATCACGGACGATGTTATTGGTATAGAAGATATTTATGAGCTTTGAGCCACTGATTGATATATTATTGAAATGTTCAAGGGAAACTAAGGGTTTTAACCCTTAGAGGACGTCATATAATATTAAATCGAAGTTCCGCCGCTCCAACCGCCACCACCTCCACCACCCCCACCACCTCCGCCCCCGCCGCCTCCAAATCCTCCGCTAAATCCTCCGCTAAATCCTCTTCCACTGCCCCAATTTGTTGAAGTGTAGCTTGGTGAATGATAAACAGGTTCTGGTTCAGGTTCTTCTACCGAATGTTTTCTTCGTATCTCTGAGCGAATATCTTCTTCCTCTAGCTTGCCTTCTATATAATTAGTCATTGATGAATCAAAGTTCCAGGTTGATGGGAATCTGGAATATTCAGAATCATAGTCTTTGCTTCTAAACCATCTGTCTAAGTTTCTTGCTCTTTCAAGTTTATTGGAAAGATCTTTTCTTTGTTTTCTTTGCTTTTCCATTGAACTATCATTTTGTTCTAGGGAAGAATTTATTTGTTCAATTTGACTTACTATTTCATCGTCTTTTACAGTATCTTTTGTTAATTCTGCCTGTTTTCTTAATTCTCTGGGACTATAACTTTTTAATACATTTATTTCTTCATCTCTTGCTTTTTTGTAGTACCCAGATTCTCTTTCTTTGCTTAATTGTTCTCTTTCGGACATGTAGTCTCTTAAATTTTTATCCAAATCTTCCAGACTCTTAGCCGATTGTTCCTTTTTACTTGTAACTTCTTCAAGTTCTTGCATTACTCTTGTAAGACCAAACTCTCTTGATGCCATGTCTTCAACTCTTCTAAGTTCTGTAACTGCCAGGTCTAAAACTTTCTGCTTTTGTTGTATTCTTTTTTGTATTTCTTCAGGCATTCTTATGAGTAAATCGTATATTGGTTTCTGTTCATCAAATTTGACTGCTTTGGTAACAAGAGATTCCATACTATGGGATTGAGTGGCACTTGCTATGGCTGAATTTATCTTAGTAAATAATCCTTCTGGCATTCTTTTATCGGTATTTCCCGAATTGAGTGAGTGGGTGAATAGTTCGTTGTTATATGCCTGAAGTATTAATTTGGAGTATTCCTGAAATGTTTCAAGTCTTGTTTTTTCTCTGTTTAAGGCGGCTTGAGCTTCGTCTGCAACACTTTTCTTTTGAGCATAGTCAGGATCTTGGGAAAGATACCTATTCATTTTTCCAAGAGCTTCATTTTTTCTCTTTGTTTTTTCATCAATATCTAAAGTTTCTGAGTCTACTATGGTTGTAAGTTCTGTTCTCTTTTTTGTTGCAGTTTCGATTAATTTATTTATTGATTGTCTTTTTGCATCTCTTTCTTCAAATATCTCCTGTACTCTTGCTCTTGCTTCCTTTAGACTGTTTTTTACTGATTCTGCGTCTAACAAGGGGAGATAAATTTCGGCGAGACTTGCATATAGTTGTTCTCTTTGTGATTCCAAATCAGCTCTTTCTTTTCTAAAATTATCCATTTCGGTTGCTAAGAGAGAATCATTTATTTCTAACTCTTTAATTTGCTTCTTTATTTTGCTATGTACTGAACTTCCCGTTTTTGTCATTGTTCGCTCCTGTACACTCCTTTGAGTATTTGTGATTTTCTTTGAATTAAATACCCTTCATTGTCTTTCATCACCATGTCCCAAGTTACATAGCCCGATTTCTTTCTTGCAAACTCTAGATTTGTTAATCCAGTTCCCCTAAGCGTACTATCATTTACTTTTTCGTCGTCCCCTTTGTCTGCCAATATTCTCTTAAATATTTCATTTGGAACTTCTTCGCCCCAGATGGTTACTTTTCTTGCAGATTGAGGGCCGTCTTCCGAGTCAGTTATTGTCATAGGAACATCTTCTCCGGTTTTATCATCTTGGGCATAAACATATAGATACCACTTTGATGGAACTCCGTTGAATAATCTTTCCCATCCAATCCTCATATTTTCCGGGTCTTTAAGGTTAAGGAGAACTTTGAAGCTTTTAGCCAGGTAGGGTGCAAATTCTGAGAGGAATTCATTTTCTTTTCTTAGCTGTTGGACATTTGCAGAAAGCATGGCTGCTTTTATATCTTCATAGGCTTTTTTTGCAATTTTAGATGCTTTTTCTTCTTTTGCTGTTCTTCCTATGTCTTGCAGATATCCATTCAAAGAGGAGAGAAGAATTGGGTATTCTTCTACATCGGCTCTAAGTGCGCTCAATTTATCCTTGGACTCTTTTTCTGTAATTAAGTCTCTTTTATCTAGATTAGATAAGCATTCGTTATAATATCTTTGAGCTCTTGACATGAACATCTCGGAGTGGTTCATATCTTTGATTTGAGCAAGTATTTTTTCAATGGATTTTCTCTCCCCAGCTATTGTTTTTTCTGTTTGGATTATGTCTGATGCGGCAATTATCCGATTGTTTATATCTTTTAACGAAGTATCCAATTCAGGAATAGTTTCAGAGATTTTTTTATAATTGTCTCTTGTGACTTTGCCCTTGGCTTTTCCATTTGAACAATATCTGTCAAAAAATAGGTTTACTTTGCTGAGTGTTTCTTTTCCTTCTTTTAAGCTTGCGGTCAGTGCTGTCTTTTCTTTTGTGGATAATTGGGCAATTGTCTCTGAATTTGATATCTCATCCAGTCTTTGCTCAAGAATAATTTTGTCTGCATAACGCTGCTCGACTTTTTGTTCTATTTTTGTTTCTCTTGCTGCTTCTATTGATTCCTCAAAAGAGCTTATTGTTTCGTATGCAGCTCCCAAAATACCCAGGGCTAGCAAGGGGGCAAGGATGAAATTTTTTATCAAAGAGCCTCGGTGAAGATATGCTCTAGCTGTAATGGCTCTAGGGGACATTGAAGGTTTTTTGAATTCATATTTCCTAGATGCAAGAGAGTCAAATGCAGAGATTATCGCTTCTTCATTTATGGTAGTTCCTTCCTTCGCATATTCTGTATTTAGACTTTCAATTACTTGTTTTCTCTTACTTTCATCTCTTAAAATGTCTTCCAATTGCAGATTTTGCTTTTTTACAGAACCAAGTACATCCATCATAGCAATCATTGTATCTACATCGGTTAGTGGTGCCTTTGTGTTTGGCGTTGCTTCCGGGGTGCTATTGTCCATGCTTTTTTGCAGAAAGTATCACTATTTAAATATAGTAGTTGATGAGAATTGTCCTTTTTATGCCTCAATTTTCAGTTCTTAAGTTCAATAACTTTAAAAATGCCCTAAATTACTGTCTATTGTGTGGCCTCGTAGCTCAGCCTGGCTAGAGCACTGGACTCTTAATCCAGGTGTCGAGGGTTCAAATCCCTTCGGGGCCACTTTTATTTTTAGGGATTTGAGATATGATAAACATAACTCTTAATTGCCGATATCTTTTTATACTTGTAATTATTGGGTAATTAATGGATAATTATCAGAGTGGTGGGTTTGGAAAGGATGGATTTTTCTATCACAGACCTCAGCTAGCTCCGGGAGTGGAACTTAGCTTTGAAGAAGAGGCAAGATTGGTTCGCGAGGCTATAGAAAGAAATAAGGAGAGAATGTTAAGTCCACGTGGTGGAAAGTGGGATATTGATGTAAGGGATTTGTTCTAAAATGGTTGGTCAAGCTGTGCCTAGAAATAAATATGGAATTGAAGTAGTATATACTATGACTCCTAGCTATCCGGAGTCTCCTAGAACTTTATCAAGGATTGTTAATGGACCTATTGCGGCTGTTGAGAAAGATCTTCGAGCTGAACTTAGGAAAACTGCCGATTATAGGAAAGTCATGAAAGAATTTGATCCTGCTAAAGTATTGTGGGCTTGGAGAAAACCATTACCTGAAAGTTCTGTTATATATTTTAAGAGATAGTTATCTGTATTTTCTCAAAAGTCAAAGATTTATAAATATCTATGGGCTATTAACTAACATATCAAAAGATGGATATCAAAATATTACTTGCTATAGTCTCTTCAATCATTGGAGTATTAGCTTATGCTCCTTATCTTAGAGATATATTTCGATTGAAGACTAAGCCTCATGTTTATACTTGGCTTATATGGGTAATTACGCAGGGAACTGCAGTATATGCGATATGGTATGGTGGGGGAAGTTGGGGTGCGCTAAGTCTTACCCTTATGCTTTTGCTTATTTTTATTGTTTTTCTGTTTTCCTTGAAGCATGGAACTAAAAACATAACTAAGAGTGATACATTTGTTTTGATTTTAGCGATTTTAGCGATTTTAGTTTGGTGGCAATTACATCAACCTGTAATTTCTGTTTTAATGGTTACTGCCGCGGATTTGTTTGGTTACATTCCAACATTTAGGAAATCATATTATGAGCCATGGAGTGAAACTCTTTCATTTTGGTTTTTGACTGTTTTGTCCAACATCACTACGATTGTGGCTCTTCAAGAATATAACTTATTAACATTAACTTACGTAGTTTCTATAGCTACGGCAAATTTATCTCTTTTACTGCTCTGTTTTTTCAGAAGACAATTTGTGAAGAAACCTAAATAGATTATATATATTCCCTCAAAATCACCTATATTTTCTCCAGGTGTGTTTGCATTTGGTGCACTTATAGAATTTGGTTTCAGACTCATCGCCTGCACGAGTTTGAATAGTCCAGAAGAAAGCTTTTTTGTTCTTGCATTTTGGGCAGAGCATATCAACTTCAGGATAAGTATTTCCAGCTTCTTCGTTTATGACTGCAATTTGTTCTTTATTATCCATTTTTTCAGAGGATTCTATCTTTACTTTTTTTACTTTGTGTCCGCAACTAGCACAAGCATTTTTATTTTCGCTTATTACGATTAATCCACCACATTTTTCACAAAATTGCATTTTCTACTTACCCAATTATAGTTTTTAAGCCTTTCTTTTTGTTGTTTTTACCAATAAAATAGATTAAACCATTATTATCTTTATGAGTAGAATTTATCGTATTAAGATAGCTATTCTAGGGGTGGAGAGAATTGGTATATTATGGGGATTTATTTACATAATCCTCTTTGGTCTGCTGGCTTTAGAGGTTCAAAGAATATGAGTTTTATCCATCCGAGGTATGGAATGAGTCTTACGGACGCTTTTCCTATAATTCTATCATCTGGAATGTTGGTTTCATCTATTCTGTTTGCATTATTTCCAGATTTCAATTGATCTGAATTATGGTCTCCCTTGGTTCCTCTCGGGTCTAGAGTTATTATTCTGTGAATTATAGGATAGGGGGCAGTTGATTCAGGATTTGGTTGGAATATAATTATGTCTCCTAAATTATATTGACTAGGTTTGGTTACAAGAATTATATCTCCTTTATTTAGTCCATTTTTATTTTGGAAATTCATAAATTGAGATTTGTTTATTTCTTTTGATTCATAGTATGCAGAGTTTTTTCCCCACCAGTCATCGAAATCTGATTCATGATAGAGAGAGCAGGATTCAACTACTACTAAAGGTAAGGAGGAACCTGTAAAAAAGGTGAGTGCTGGGAAGAATATGAGTTTTATGAATATAATTATTAAAACAAGTGAAACGAGCCAGGACTGCCAGGTATCTTCTTTAAGGAAGTGCCAGAACTGCTTTATTGACATTCTTATCAATATGAAAACGGGTTTTTAAATGATATGAATTTGTTTTTTGAGTTAATGCATGGATAAGATTATAACTGGAGATAAATAATAAAGTATCGTTATCTGTTGTCTGATGATTATATGGTTGTTGCAGGAGATAACTATTTTTAGAGATATTTGATAGATATCAATTCGTTTTTATATAATTCTTGCTTTTATTATTTTAACATCTTGTAAGGGTTTGTCATTTCTTCCTGTTTGTACTTGAGCTATTTTATCTACAACATCCATTCCTTGAATGACGTCTCCGAAGACTGGATGTTTTCCATCGAGGAAATTATTATTCACAAGATTGATAAAGAATTGACTGCTTCCAGTGTTTGGACCTGCATTTGCCATTGCGATTGTTCCTCTATTATTCTTTTGTGTGCCTTGGAATTCATCTCTTATGTTTGGTATTCTAGGGTCTCCAAATCCAGTTCCCGTTGGGTCTCCTCCTTGAATCATAAAACCATCAATAATTCTGTGGAATATTGTTCCATCATATGTTCCTTTTTCTACAAGGCTCTTGAAATTTCCAGCAGTTATAGGCATATCTGCTCTGAGTTGTATTACGATGTTTCCGTAATTTGTTTCTAATTGTACCTTGGTATTTGAAGTTGAGGTCATTTTGTATCCTATAATTGCAACTAAAATGATTGCAATTATTATAAATGTTGCTGTCAATGTTTTTTTCTTTATTTTTATTATCATCTTTTAAATTCCATTTTACGGAAATGCGGTCACGGGGAATCGAACCCCGAACCTTTGCTTGGGAAGCAAATATTATACCACTTAACTATGACCGCATCTTAAATGGTTGTGGGCCTTGGTATTTTAAAACCCTTTCATTTAATAATTCTTTTTATTCATTAGTGCTATGATTAGTATTAATATCATTCCAAAGTCAACAAAAAGACAATTCGAGCATAGGGCTTTTATGACAAAAAACTGTAAGTATATGAAGTATAGTGCATCCAGTGTTCCGAAAATGCAGGCGGCAAGGAACCAATTGTAGTCCAATAATCCCTTGTAAACGAGGGAATATAGTATAATAAGCGCTAGGAATGAAAGAGTTCCTATTACGCTTAGAGGAATACCCAGGATTTGAGAGTATTGTGAGTTTTGAACTATCTTACAGTTTTCTCCTGTAAGGCAGACAGCATCTATTCCAGACAGGACGGTGTATGCAAGATATCCAGAGAGGATGATTTCTGCTGCAATTAGGATGAATAGTAATCCTTTAAGATATTCCATCTCTTTTATAGAAAATTAAGCTTTAAGAAGCTTATGAAAATTGTGTTAGTAATAAATTGTTGTTATCTCTCCGATTAGAATTCATCGGATCAGGATAATTAAGTTCTAAATTAGAGTTTTATCATATATTCTTTATTCTTGATATTTGAGGATTAAGTTTAAAAGAAGGGTTTTCCTTAATCTATTGAGGGGATTATGTACGAATATTTTATAGGCTCGTTGATTTGTGGAGTTATTTGGCTGTTTCTTTTTACTCTTAGAAAAGATCTGAGGAAGCCGATGTTTTGGACTGCTGCAGTTTATATCTTGTTTAATATTATAATTGTGATTTTTTTTGGATTATTTAGTAAATTTATTTATCTTGGAGAGCCAATAGTTCCATCATATTGGTTTCCACCAACTTTTCTTAGTATTCAAAGACTTACAGGTTTTGCAGGCATAGAAGATGTTTTATTTTTGATATTTATCGCTGGAATAGCTACAGTACTCTATGAGTTTATTTACAAAAAGGAGATAATAATAAAGAAAAGCAGGAAACAACATATAAAGACTTTCATCATTGCTTTCATTGCATTTTTCGTGTTTGTTTTATTTAGTCCATATAACATAATTTATGGATTCATATTTTCAAGCTTTGTAGGGGCAGTTGCCCTATGCATTGAGAGGAAAGATTTGATTATGCATTCTCTTATGGGAGGGTTATCTTTTCTCATAGTATATACTCTTGCTTTTTTTGCTTTTATTATTTTGTTCCCAGATTTTATTCTCAATTTTTATAACTTAAATAATCTTTCAGGAGTATTCATATTTGGAATTCCGTTGGAAGAATATCTGTATGCTTTCTCTTTTGGATTGATGTGGGGCCCAATGTATGAGTATGAACATGGATTAAAGGTTAGATAAAAATATTAGACTTAAAAGTAAAAAACTTTCTATTATCTTTATGAGTAGAATTTATCGGATTGAGATAATTATTCCATTCAGGCATAACGGTTTAAATCGATTAAAGAAAATGATCGCTCCAGGAATTGAACCTGGGACCCCTACCTTATCAGAGTAGTGCTCTACCAACTGAGCTAAGCGATCTCAATGAAGCAAATTTTTGAGGATTTATAAATGATACGTTTTATGATATAACTGGAAAAATAGGTTTATTGGTTCTCTTCCGGATGGAATTCGACGAAAACTTTATTATAGTCTGTTGAAAAACCCTTTAGTTGAAGATTTATTGGGATATTATTGATATAGACTTTCTTATTTCCTATTGCCTTTAGCTCATATCCGGATTCTGTTTTTGAAAGGAAAATATCCTCAATTGACTCTACCCCCGGGGCTGAGAGCTCGTATACTACCTTATTGCTTAGTCTTCTTACGTTTGTCTTTGCTTCTGTTCTTGGAAGTTTAGCTATTTTCTTTATTTGTTCTTCTGTCAATTGCTTTTTCTCGACAGAATGTTCAAATTTCTTGGGTTTTTTCTGAGGGGCATTAATCGGATGACCTATTGGTCCTTGTGCAATCTTTATTCTAACTCCATTTGGGAAGTTTCTTATCTCAGTATTATTCCCTTGGTTTTGATCCAGATTTTTCATTTGTTTATCAAGGCTTTTTACAAGAGTTGTAAATATACTATTAACTAACTTATCTGTAATACCTAAGCTGTTTAAACCAATGGGCTGAATATCTTCCACGTCACTTTTTCCGAGCATTCCAAAGTCTTTCATTTCCTTTTCAGGGTCGATTTGAGATAAACCACAATGAGGGCAAAAGTTAAACTTTTTATCTATTGAGCTGTTGCAACTAGGACATTCTTTATTATTTGTTTTTTTGCTGAAGAACATAATATTTGTTTGTTTTGTTAACTTTTAAACTTTCCTAAGGGTTCCTCTATGGTTATGAAAGAATGTTCCAAAACCATTTATTTCATGATGTATTGTTCTTAGAGGATGGAAATGGAATTTGGCTTTTGAGACTTTTCTTACTTCTTTTAATTGAGGCAAAAAGATAAGCCCGACTAGGAATCTTGCTATGGCGGCTAGGATGAATACTATGAAAAAGACATCCATACCAAAGGAATTAACTTTGAGCGATTTTAGAAGGAATCCTCCTAAAAGAGAACCTATGAAAACGCCTATTCCTACGAGAATATTGGTGTATGCACTGCACGTTCCTCTTTTCTCTCTTGAAGTGGAGTCATATATGAAATTTGTATTTGCAATTGCTGAAGCGGCGTTTGCAATTCCTGCAACTATTCCTGGAACCAAAATTAGCCATATTATGTTTTTTGAGAATAACCAAACTAATGGGCTGAGGACAAAGAAAATCCATTCCACATATAGAAGTTTTAGATTTCCATATTTGTCAGATAATTTTCCTGCCAGGGGGGTGAATATTAATGAGAAGATAGATGAACTCATAGAGATTATCATAAATAGAAGAAGGTTCTTATCATATCCTAACTCGGTTAGAAGATAAAATCCAAAGAATGGAGAAGCAATCATAATTGCAAAGTTAAATACTGAACGGTAGACTGCGAATTTTCCAAAGTTGTCATATCTTTTTATGAATGCAAGGAATGAGAATTCATCTTTCTTTTCAAGTTTGAAAGAAGGAGAGTATTGTCTTTTGAAAAGGTAAAATGAAACAAATCTAAATAATGAAGCTAGGAAGAACATTAAGCCAAAACCTATGAATGAAAATCCAACGATTTCGAATTTTTGAACTATCAAAGATCCGAGGATTGCTACAATTATTCCCACTAATCCGGTGTAGACGTTTCTTTTTGAGAAATATTTTCCTCTTTCTTTTTCATCTACTAAGTCTCCCATCCAGGTAAACCAGGCAGGATGAACTAATCCTCCAGATATGGCAATTAGAGTGTAAACAAGGATTAAAAGCCACGGGAGAAAACCTTGGAGAATATTTTTCCAATAAAGAATAGAGATTATTGCAAGAGGCAGCCAAAGAAGAGACTGAGTGAGGACAAAGCGAGTGACTATCTTTTTTCTTGGGAGTTTTTCCATCATTTTGTTTCCGAAGAATTGGGCTATTGGAGAGAGTAAACCTGAGAAAGCGCTTATTAATCCAATGTGAACTGCATTTGAGCCGATAAATTGTGCAAATGGAATGATGAAGGAGTCTCCAAATCCTGAAGCAGCAGAGGAAGCAGAGCCTTCTTTTATGCTTATACTTCGAGCATTTTGCTTCTCTTTTTTAACTAAACCAGACTCTTTTTGCATATCCATTAATTGTAAATAGATTATTTAAACATAACCTCTGAATTTTTTTATCTTGTAATCTTAATGAGATATTGGTTAAGTTCTTCGAATTTTTTTCTCATTATTTCTCCTTCTTTTACTAAATCTTTTTCTTGAGAGGTATAGTCATCTAATGTTTGATTAGTTAGAGGATAGCTAACTTGGTTTTGTTTATATTCAGGTTGTTGGAGGTTTATTTTTATTCTTCCTTGTTCAACGGGAGATGTTGCACAGCTAGAAAAGAGAACTGAAGATATAATTAAAGTTGCAAGACTTTTTAAGGAGGGCATTTTATTTTACTGTTTCTCTTTGATAAGGCAAAGGTAATGGGCCTTCTCTTATTACTCTCTTTTCAACATAGGGCTCATTTCTTGAGAAGAGGCTTGTTTTTCTTTCTTTTTCAGGTAAAGGATCATCTTGAAGGTGGGAGGTACTTGTGCCGCGCGATTCCATCATAGTATAGATAAATAATTTATCTGCAAGTGTAGCTTTTCTTAAGTCTATTCTTGGGAATACTTTAGAAATTGCTTCTTTTGCTTCATCCTCTAAGTTTTCAAGGTTAATCGATTTGACTTGTTTCTGTTGTTCATCTGAAAGGTGTTCATCCATGAACTTTTCAGGAGAATTAAATATCTCAACTATTGCTTTTGCGGCATATCCTTCTTCCATTAGTCCCCACATACCTTCAATTACTTTTTTTAGATAGGGTGGCATCTCTGTGAATCTTGGACTTATTGATGAGGTGAACTCTCTAAAGCCGACTTTTCTTGTTATTTCTTTTCTTAATCTAAGGTATTCCTCTGTGTCAATAACTTTATCTCCATTTCTGTCTGCTTTTTTTGCGAATGCTTTCATTAAATCATCATATCCAAAGATAGGCATATTTTCGCTTCCCAAGTCAACATCTTTATCTTCATATAATTTTTTTCCTATAGCAACCCAGAAGTGTTCTTCTAATGCTCTCGAGGTTTTATAGGTTTCTTTTCCGTCAGATAGTAATCTGGTTACTAGCATTCCCTCTTTACTTATTCTGTTTATTTCACATTTCTTATAGCTCAAATGATTTATTATTTCTTCTTCTTCGATTATTTTATTTTTGTTCTTATCTAGCTCCTGACATGCTTCAGTTATTTCTTCTCTTTTCTTTTTCGGAATTGCTCCCATATCTACTGCAAATTTTGCAAGTTCATAACCTCCAATCATTGTCGCTGCATAACCTGTAAGGAACTTCATGTGGTCTGCAACATCTTGTGATGCTTTATATTCTATTGTTTTATCTCCTTTTTCAATTTCTGCTATTGTAACTAATTCTGGTTCTTTTTTATCTTGGGAGAAAGCATTGGGCAACAAAAGGGTTGAGAATGTAGCTAGATAAACTGGAATTTTTTTTATTGAATTTAACATCAAAGACTTTCGGTTTTAGGGTTAATAAATATTATAGTTATGAATTGATATATCAAATCATAGAAAGATTTAAATAGTATATACTTTATGTGTATACACGAAATAAACACAAGGTATAGACACAAAAACACAAACAAGACAAAATGGACGATATATTTGACACAAACATCTCATGTAGGAAGTGCAATGTTCCAATGGCAAGAATTGAAATTGCTAAAGATGGAATAAAAGTAAGGGCGGTGGAATGCCCAAAGTGTGGGAATAAGATAATTCATCCTGAAGACAAGAGCAAACTAGAGCATTTTAAGGATTTAAAGGGAAGAACATTTGAAGTAAAACTAAGGATGGTTGGAAATAGTCACGCGATAAGCATTCCAAAGGAAATAGTTGAGTTTATGCATTCTCAGGAAAATGAAATGAACAATATGAAGAGACATTTTGATAATATGGTAAGATTATGTTTTGAAGATTTCGGGAGATTAAGAGTTGATTTTTTCAATGAAGAAGAGGACGATGAAGATATGGATGATGGAGTACATGAAGATTTAAATCCGAATGATGTTCATAGAATTGCATTAAAAAGGTTAAGGAGGCAGGAAAAAAATGAAAAAAGATGAGGAAATAAAAGATAATATGAAAGACAACAAGGAAGCCAGGGAGAAAAAAGAGGATAAGAAGGAAGTTAGAGAAATAAAGGAAGTTAGATTGAAGGTTGTCGAGGCATTGCAAGATGATGCATATAAGGGAATCGCGAGAATAGATCCTCAGTTAATGAAAGTTCTTGGATTGAATAGGGGAGATATTATTTCTATAAAAGGAACAAATGAAACAGTTGCAATTGTTGATAGGGCATATCCTGCAGATGTAGGGGAAGGAATAATTAGAATTGATGGATTGATAAGAAAAAATGCGAAGGCAAGCGTTGGAGAAGCGGTAATCGTTAGGAAAGCAAATGCAAGAGCGGCTATTAAAGTTGCAATTGCCCCAGCACAGCAAGGGATTGTTGTTCAGGGAGATCCTGAAATGATCAAACAGGTACTTCTCGGAAGAGCAGTGACTAAAGGAGATATTATCTCTCTCGGAGGGGTTAATAAAAAAAGAGATATGCTTGGAGGAGATCCATTTTCAGAGATGTTTGGAGATATGAGTGAGCTTTTTGGTGCTCTAAACGGAGGAGGATTGCCGATGTTTGGTCAACAATCGTTAAAGTTTGTCGTAATTTCTACGGAACCAAAACAACCTTGTATTATAACTGATGATACTGAGATGATATTAAATCCAAAAGCCGTAGATGTAAGTGAGGAAGGAAGAAGAGTCCCTCAAATTATGTATGAAGATATAGGAGGTTTGGGAGAAGAAGTTAAAAAGATAAGAGAAATGGTTGAATTGCCATTGAAACATCCAGAGATATTCGATAAATTGGGAATTGAACCTCCAAAGGGAGTTTTATTACATGGACCACCAGGAACTGGAAAGACAATGTTGGCAAAGGCAGTTGCAAATGAGTCTGCAGCGCACTTTATTTCTGTGAGTGGACCTGAAATTTTTGATAAATTTTATGGGGAGAGTGAGAAAAATATAAAAAAGATATTTGATGATGCTGAAAAAAATGCCCCTTCTATTATTTTCTTTGATGAGATAGATGCTATTGCTCCAAGTAGGGAAAGTAATATTCATTCTGGAGAGGTTGAGAGAAGAGTAGTGAGCCAGTTATTGACAATGATGGACGGACTAAAGAGCAGAGGTAAAGTGGTAGTGATTGGCGCGACTAATAGAGTTAATTCAATTGACGCCGCATTAAGAAGACCAGGAAGATTTGACAGAGAAGTTGAGATAAATGTACCGAATAAGGCAGGTAGATTAGAGATACTTAAAATTCATACAAGAAATATGCCTCTTGCGAAGGATGTTAATTTGATTCAATTGTCTGAAAAGACTCATGGATTTGTTGGTGCAGATTTGGCCGCTTTAGCAAAAGAAGCTGCAATGAGTGTTCTTAGAAAGATTTTACCTTCACTTAAGTTGGAAGAAAAAGAGTCTATTCCGAAAGAGGTTCTTGACAAAGTGTTAATTAGAATGGATGATTTTGAGGAAGCTCTTAAATTTGTTAGACCTTCTGCTTTGAGAGAAGTTGCAGTTGAAACTCCTAACACAAGATGGGAAGATATCGGAGGAATAGAATTAGTCAAAAGAGATCTTAAAGAAGTTGTTGAATGGCCTATGAAATTCCCAGAAAGTTTTAAGAGAATGGGCATTAGAGCACACAAGGGAATCCTTTTATATGGGCCTCCGGGAACTGGAAAGACGTTGTTGGCAAAGGCAGTTGCAAAGGAAAGCGAAGCGAACTTTATACAAGTTAATGGTCCTGAATTGCAGAAAGAAGGAATTGTGGGCAAAGAAACTGAAAGGCTAAGGAAGATGTTCCAAAGGGCAAGAGAAGTGGCTCCGTGTGTTATTTTCTTTGATGAAATAGACAGTTTTGCAAGAAGAAGAAGTTCAGGAATAGGGGCTTATGCAGAATCTAATGAATCTCTATTAAATTCTTTGCTTACTGAGATGGACGGTTTAGAAGAATTGAAGAATGTTTTAGTTATTGCTGCGACAAATAGGCCTGATATGTTGGATCCTGCACTGCTTAGACCGGGAAGATTTGATAGATTGGTTCTTGTTCCGGTTCCAGATAAGGAAGGGCTGCTAGCCATATTAAAGATACATACTAAGAATATTCCGTTGGATAAAGAAGTTGATTTGGAGAAATTATCTCAAGATCTTAATGGGTATACTGGTGCAGACATAGAAAGTCTTTGCAGAGAAGCTGCAATGTTAGCATTAAGAGAAGATCAAGATGCGAAATTTGTTAAATTGCATCATTTTGATAAGGCAATGGAGAAAGTTCCACCATCTGTATCCAAGACGTATGCAGATTCTTATAAGAAGATGGAACAGAATTATTTGAAGAATGTCAAAGCGGGACTAGAAAGTGCTAAGGCCTATTATGGATAATTTGTTAAGAAAAATATAAAAGTAATAATTTCTTATGCTTAGTATGCAAAGAGAGAGATATGTTCTTGAAAATGGACCTTTTCAAGTAAAAGTTCTTGCGGAATGGGGTGTTGAAGATGCAAGTAGTTTTACTAGTAGATTATATGAATACACTTTGAGAGGAGACATCTTATTTGAACTTAGGGCTAAAAAAGGTTCTCTTGTAACGGAGTTTGTTATTAGTATTATTGGAGGAATTGCGAGTGCAATTTTATATGATTTGATAAAACTAATTTTTGATAGATTAAAACAACAAAAGTTGAAAGGAAAGAAGATTAAACCAGTGCATATTTTCACATTAAAAGAAGAGTATATCATTACTGGAGATAATAATAGCAAGATTCCTGAAGATTTGAAAAAAGAGCTTTTTGATTAACTCTTAGCATGCAAAGTATAAGCACTTTTATCTTTTAATAGTTTTGAAGAGAGAAAACAATTATTATCTCTTGCCAGATAATATTAGCTGTATTGTAGATATTTATATTTCTTGTCTTCATAGTTAAAAAGTTATTTAATCACTTTTTCAGCCAATTCAACATGATGGGCGAGCTTTTTATCGAGTTCTTTTATTCTTTTTTGAACAAATACTATGATTATCAGTGAGACGATGAAAAGCCCTATTAATGTGAATGAAACAACATTTGCGGTTTGATTATTATTAAATATTACATTTCCAGTGACTTGTGGATTAGCAAAAATGGCAAAGAGAAGCATTGATGATAAGAAGACCCAGAAAAATCTATTTTTTATCTTTCTGTTTCTTAGATAATTAAAAAATTGTTCTTTTTCTTCTTTTTCTAATGATGAAACTGCTTTTGTATTAAATAGAGTTACAAATTTTCCATTTCTGAGTTCATTTCTTTGTTCGAATTTTGCTATTTCTTCTATTGCTCTAAATGAATTTTCCATGTTTATTGGTTATTTCTTTCTTTTATATATTTTTTTCTCGAATTCCGCTGTTGTACTTTTAGTTGGCCCCATCATTGCTATCTCTTCTTTTAGTAATGGGATTTTTCTTTCAATATCCCTTATTAATTCTGCAAATTTCTTTGTTCTTATGTTATATTCTCCTTCCGCCATTTTTCCTTCTTCAAAATATTCTTTTTGTATTCTTTTTATCATTTCCTGAAGAGCTTTTTTCTCAACTTCCAGCTTTTTAATCTGATTTTCCATAATCTTTCTTCTCAAATAGAGTCTGTAGACAATCAAAAGAGTGATTAGAATCACAAAAATTACTATAATTGTATAAAGATTATCTATTATTATCTGTTTTATTCCTCTTGAGGCGGTTTTGTAGAATAAATTAACTGTAGTTGCAGACGCCTGAACCTCTGCTATTTTGTTGCTTATAATGGGTATCTGTTCTATTACATTTTCGTATCTTTCATCCGACATTGATTGATTTATATTTCTCATCAATATTTCAACTTCAGTTGTATTTACATCAAATCCCTTTATTTTTTCCTGAAAATTAAGATATTCTTTATTCAAGACAAATAGTTCATCTTTTGCATTATAGGCAAAATTTTTTATCTTTTCTATATTGTTACATGAATCTATGATTGGTTGATAATCAAAGCTAAGATTTTTCTTTTCTCTAGCAATCTGTGCATTAAGAAGCTCATTTGTTATTTTGAGATTATCCTGTATTCTTAAGGTGTTAAAACCATCTTGTTTTAGTTGGTCTGAAGTTGCGAATGAGTTATTTATACATTGATTTGCCTCTCTTTGAGATACTGTTTGGTTTTCCGCTGCAGAGATTAATGGTGCGATAACTAATAGCAATATTAGTACGCTTATTTTTCTAATTATTCTTATCTTTTCCATATTCCTAATCCTTTTTTATTTAGTTCTTCTTGAGCTTCTATTGTTGCAAGGTTTTCTTCAACTTCTGAAAGCTTTGCAGCATAGCTCTTTATCATGTTTTGATATATTCTTGTTTCCATCTGCGATTTTTCGAAATATGCCTTTTGAGTTTCTCTTATTAACTCTCTTAATCTAAGCACTTCATCCTTAAGTACTTTCTTTCTTCCCCCTTTAATCCTCATTAGGTTTGCCAATTTGGTTTGTGCTTCTATCGTATCTTGGATTACGACGTTTAATCTGCTTTCATATTGGCTCATAGTATTTTCATATTCTTCCATAGACATTCTTTTCTCTTCGAAGCATTCTCTTTGTACTACTTTCATTAATCCTATCAAAAGCTTTTCTTCTTCTGCAAGTAATTTTAATTTACTGTTTAATAGAACTCTTCTTGTAACTACAGTCGAGACAAGGCTTATTAAGCAAACTCCTAGAAGTAATCCTAGGGATTGTATTGGATGGTTCTTTACGTAATAAGCAGGATTGAATTCTCCTTTAACTTCCAATGCGTAACTTAACTGAGCTTCTTTCAATCTTGATAATGCCAGAGCATAATCCCCTCTTAAAAATGCGGCTTCTGCAAGCTCAATTAATCTTTTTGTATCGGCAGTACTTATCCCATTTAGCTGAGCTTCCTGAACTTTATCATTTAATTGTTGCATTGTTTTTCTTGCTTCTATTGCATTTTCATACAGTGTTTTTAGCTCTAGGTATCTCGCATGGGCTTTTCCAATCTCACTTTGATTGTAGAAGGTGTTTATTTCATTTAGTAGGTTTTCCATCTTTATGTAGCTGTAATTTTTGGATTTCACGTCATCTAATAGAGAATTCGCTCTTTCAATTTCTTTTATAAGCTCTTCTCTCGTTACTTCAAATATGTATAGTTTTATCTTTTTCCTTGCGGTAAAAGATTGCTCATCTGTTCCCGTTACTAATTTTCCATTTAATTCAAATATCAATTCATAGACTCCTTCTTCAAAGTATTTTGGAGAGGTAATCTTTGCAGTTATGTTAATACTTTTTCCTGCCGATAGTATTTCAATTGATTTTGGGTTTACATCTATATATTCTGAAAGTAAACCAATCAAAGTTACATTTAGTTTTGTTAAATTGCCGTATGGATATGGATTATCAAATTTTATTGCAAATTGATTTTCCTTACCTCTCGCTAATTCAAATCTTTCTTCTTTGATGAACTTGGCAAATGGTTCTCCTCCGCCGCCCCCTGCAGCTCCTCCTCCGCCTCCACCAGAACTTCCTGCAGTTGGAGTAACATAATCTCCGTCAAGTGTTCCACAACTAGTAACGTAAATTCCGTCTGAAACGTTATAGCAGGAGAAAGTTATGTTGATTTGTTCGCTTAATAAGGTAACTCCATTTGAATGATTTATCAAGCCACCCGAAATATTAAATCCATACGCATAGAGATAAATTGTTTTTATTCCTGCACTGAATGATGCCAAATCGCTGAATGAAATGTTTATATTTGTGTAATTTAGACTGCTGTCTGTTATGTTTGTATAATTGGTTCTAAGATTTCCCGAGATATTTGTTAATCCTGATGGCAAACTCCAGTAAAAGGTAACATTGTATGCAGTATTGTTCTCATTTACCGTTGAAGATCCCATTAAGTTTCTCAAATAGCCTTGAAGAGAAAAGTTTGCAGGTGTTAAAGAAGCAGAAGTTGAGCTAGAAGTTATTTTTTGATAAAGATATGGGCCATTCTGATTACTTACCAAGGTTAGCGTTGTATTTCTGTATCTTGTATCGCTTCTTGTTCTAAACTCATCCAGAGTTATAATTGCATTTTCCTGAGAAGTTTCACCTAGAAAACTTGCATTAATCGAAATTGTTCTGTTTCCCTTTGCAGGAATTGTGTAGGAATTAAGGTTTTTTACGTACTCATTATCATAGTAAATCCTTCCTTCTTGAAGGTTATATGATAATCTGAAATCTAATGAGCAATTGTTATTCCCGTATTGTATATCTCCAGTGTTGTTTAAGGTTATGTTTCCGATCTGCTTATTTTCGTTGAATCCTGCAATTGCCCCTAAATCAGAAGTTGAGTTCCAAGTGCAATCCCATAATGCGGAGAATGTAGCGTTATTGGTTGTTCCAACACTTCCAGCAGTATTATTTGCCCAAATTACATAGGTGTAATTTGCTTCTATTAGCAAAAGAGTTAAATTTGCAGTATATGCTGAGGAGATATTGCTCATTGAATAATTTTTCCAGCCAGTTCCGTTAAATAACTCCAATAATGCTGATTGTATTGCGGTAGTGGAAGTTATTGTTGCATTGAATGTTACATTTATTCCAGGGTCCAGGGTATTTGTGTCATTTGGATAAAAGAATACATTAGAGATAATTGGTATCTGAAAGTCCATTGTTATTGTTCTTGTCTCAGTTTGATTTTTGAATCCTGAAGAGTTGACAAAGTATCCGGTATATGTATGATTTCCAGCATTTAGACTAGTGAAATTATTATAATATCTATTTGCAGTCGCATTGTATAACGACGCAATTTCCGAGGTAGAGAGGGTTCTGTTAAATATTATGACATCATCAATATCTCCTTTCCAAGGGGCGTGATAACTACCTAACTGCTGGCCCCCCATAGTTACTTCAGATGCAGTTACTGGGAGACTTGAAACAAATGTGGCAGAGCCTACAAGAGTACTATTGTGGTATAATTTTTGCTCTCCACTTTTATAAGTTGCTGTAATGAAGTGCCATTGTCCATCTCTCATATTAATACTACTGTCATTTGCAAATATATTCACTGGTGCCCCTTGCCCGAAAATCCAGACTAGATAATAGGGGGTATTTGTTCCTTCGTTGAATGGTCCTTGATCTATTCCGAGCTCAAAAGGGGTATTTTCTCCAGTGGTTTTAGAAATCCAATTCCTCCAAACTTCCGATGCGCCCGGATCGGTAGTTTTTACCCAACCTGAAATAGTATATTCATTATTTGAGAATGGGATGTTGCCAACACTTACAGAATTTGTTGCAGTAAAGTTTGTTGCATTTCCGAATTTTCCCTGCAAGTATATTGGAGAAGAGGGAGTACCATTATATCTTCCCAGTTCATCATTGAAATTTCCTTCAAATCTCCACCATCCAATAAGGGAATTATCAAAGTCCACAAAGGAATAGTAATCTCCCGTGGCGTTTGCTGTTAGATTTACAACCGTCCAATTTATATTGGTTATTAAATTGTTGTTTGAAGTTGGGCTTGAGAAATAAATTTCGCCTATCGCAAAAGTTCCTGCTATAAGAAATACAAATGTTAGAAGTAGGAAATTTTTATTTATCATTTTTGTTCTCCTTTTTATTCTTCTGCATGAAATCTAAGATCCAGAGTTCTATTTTTTTTGAAAGTAGAATTGCATTTTCGTCACAATAATCTCTAAACTCACTATAGGTTTTAGAATCAAGACTAAGTGTCACCTTCTTCTTTACCATGTGTCAATATAATCAATTTTGCATATATAAACCTTTCTTTGTAAATATATATATTCCAAAGTAATACATGGAAGTATATGGAAGTATGGTAAAAATAGAGAATTAAGTTAATTTATAACTTCCCTTAAGGGTTGTGTCCGAGTGAACTATGAATCCTGCTTTTTTTCTTATTTCTGCTTGAACTATTCTTCTGTCAATGTCTATTCCTCTCATTTTTATTACTTCCAGTGCTCTTTCTCTTTTTCCCGTATTGTAGATTACGTTATAAATTGCAATTATTCCATCTGAAAGGAAAGAAACTGCGCCCCCAGGTTCTACGAAAGTACTTCCAACGTGGGTTGGATTTGCAACTTCTCTTATCAGAAGAGAAGTCATTTCGTGAGATTCTAAGTATCTGAATAGCTGCTCCATATAAATTCTGAATCTCGATTCTTCTCCAGAGAATGCAGAGGCTATGCTGGAAAGGGAGTCTATTAGAACTAAGTCGGGATCAAATCCCGTAGGGATTAATACAGGTTGTACGTCTATAAGAAGTTCCTTTTTAGCTTCACTGAGAAGAGCTTCAACGCTTCTTGCTATATCCAATGCATTAAATCTTTTTATTACTAGAAGGCCTTTCTTTTCATATTCTTCAGGGTTCCATCCAAAATTTTTAAGGTGCCTTCTAAGTCTAAATTCTGGTTCTTCAAAACTCATGTACAAAACTTTCTTTCCCTGCTGGCAGGTGTGCATTGCTACACTTAAACAAAATATTGTTTTTCCACTTCCTGGGCCACCTTCAACCAGATTAGAAGTTCCAATTGGAATTCCTTGATCAATTAGCGCATCAAATCCTTTTATTCCAGTTTTAAGAAAACCGTCCTTTTTTAACCTCTCTTTCATAATGATATACTAACGATCGAGCCATTTAAAAAGATTGCTCTGAGCAATCTTTAATCCTCTATACGTCCTCAACAAAAGTTTTACGAGTGGATTATCATTAAGAATAGAAAAGATAAAATTTATTATCTGATGCAGTAGAATTCATCGAATTGGGATATCTGCTTTTAAGGGAGATGTAGGAGAAATACTTATAAACTTACATTCCTGTCTATGAACATAGAAGGAATTGAATTTGGTGCATAAAAAATACACTCGTGTAAAAGGCAAAGTTTATGGGCCTTATCTTTATGAGAATAAAAGGGTTAATGGCAAAGTTGTTACAAGTTACTTGGGGAAAGTTAAATCCAAGGCCAAGGTATTGCCAATATTGATCATATTCATTATTTTATCATTGAATATCTCTTTTACGAGTTTTGCAAGCGCGGGAATACTTGAGAAAAGTGGAATTTTGATTACCGGAAATGTCGTTGAGGGCTCAACTGATGTAACTAATATTCCCGTTGGGCAGATTGATTATGGGCAAATTATGTTTTATTTAGTAATAGGGATAATAGTGCTCGCAACTTTGGTTTCTTCAATATTGCTTTATAGATTCATAAAGAGAAAAATGCTTGAAAGGCGATATGAACAAATAAGACCAACGTTTAATTGGCAACAATAGTTATTGTGCCAATTAAATATAAAAAGTATTAATGGGATTTCGAAAGGGATAAAATCATATCATCCGTTTAAGATTTTTACTTAAAAATCTTTAATATTTTAACATAATAATATAATCGGTTTGATGAACTAATGAACTTATTTTAGATTTATACAAGATTATAACGTAGTTATTATTTTATCTTTTTCTGTTATGACTAGAGTGTGTTCTGCCTGAGCAACTTTTCCTTTTCCTATTTCTATAAGTTGGGAATAGTGATGCAGAATTCCTGCTTGTTCTATCTGCCTTAGGGCAACTAATCCTCTTGTGCCGAATTTTTTGTGAATCCAACGAGAGCAGAAAGGCAAGGTAGAATATTCTTCATCTATGAAAGAAAGGACTTCTCTGGCAAAATTATCTCTTGGATTTCCAGATTTTTGAATTTGATATATCCCTGAAGGTTTTCCATCACGGACTTTTCCAAGACCTATGGTGGAGAATGGTTCGATTGCATAAACTCCAGGAGTTATTTTTATTGGGCTTGAATTGTCATAATTCGGTATATTTATTCCTGCATGTAAATCATATTTTTCTATTGCATGCCCAGAAAGGTTTTGTATTGGTTGGAAGTTAAGAGATTTAATTGATTTTTCTATTACCCCTCCTATTTGACTTATTTCTATCCCATTATTTATTTTCTTAGTTGCTTCATTCAAAGCAAGCTCTGCAGCTTCAATTAGTTTTTTGTTCTCTTCGGAATTTTCTAAATCTATTGAAAATGCAGTGTCTGCTACTAAACCTGAGATATGAACCCCAAGGTCTACTTTTAATAATCCTTTGGCAACTTCAGTATCATTGTATGATGGGGTGTAGTGTGCGGCTATTTCATTAATTGAGAGATTGCATGGGAAAGCAGGTTTTCCGCCTAGCTCAATTATCTTTGATTCTATTTTCTCAGCTATTTCTAGAAGCAACATTCCCGGTTTTATAAAAGATTTAGCATATTTTATTGTCTCTGAAGCTATTTTTCCTACTTTTTTTAGAGTTTCAATATCTTTTAATGTTAATTGAGAATCATCTGATTCATCATCTTCATTGATATCTAATGCTCGATTATCTTTAGTATTTTTTATGGCGATTTCCGATTTATTTTGAGGGGCTTTATCTTTCATTCCGTGCGAGGAGGCACCGCCATAATGTTTTTCTGTCATGATAAAAAAGGGTTTTAAGGGTTTAAAAAGTATTATATATCCTTTGTTTTAGGAATATTTATGATAATTAATAGAAGAAATGTAGAGTTTATTGCAGAAGTTAAGACAATGTCACCATTTGGCTATAAATCAAAAGATAGCTGGGATGGATTGTTTGAGCTGGCCAATAGAGTCGGAGATATTGTTGCAGTTCATACTCATAAGGATTTTGATGGCTCTTTTGAATTATTGGGAAAAGCTAGGGGACTTACAGATAAACTAATTATGGCTAAGGGATATCATTATGAAGATTATGAAATCAAGAGAGCAATAGACGTTGTGGACTATGCTCTTGCTGTTGGAAGAGTTCCCAGAGTTTATCTTGACAGATGTTTGATTGAACCAGTTTCCTTAAACGAGCTGCAGAAAATTCCAAAATGGTGTATGGTTGTCTGGAATTCAAGGGATTTATCCAATGGCTGTTTGAAGAAAGAAACTTTTGAGCAAGCGAGAAATATTTGGAAAGGTTGGCTTTGTCAGGCAAGCAATATAAGAACAATTAATGATGTTAAGGAAGGGGCTGATGCTGTTCTAGTCGGAGAACATTTAAGGGAATTTGCTGAGAGTTTGAACGAGAAATAGTTATTTTCTTAATCTTCTGTCTTTTGGAACATAGTTGAATATCTTTTCTCCGTTGCTCTTTCCACATCCAAGGAAATCTTCTCCGAATTTTATAATATATGTTCCTTGCGGGACTTTTATGTCTAGGTCATTACCCCTTATCCAGGAATGGAAATCTTTCTCATTTATCTCTAAGATATTCTTTTTTATTTGGTCCTTTAATAAAAGAGGAGTGTCAAAACTTAATCGAAGGTCGTGCTCTTCTTTTATTAAATATAATCCAACAATTTCTATATTTGCAAGCTCTCCAAGTTCATCTATCTCTTCTTTTGATAAATGTCCCGAATATCCTCTGCATTTTTCTTTTCCAGTTTTAAGAAGAAGGAAGGGCAAGTCTTCTATACCATATTGTTCTTTGAGTTGCTCTATTATCTTTCTCTTTTCATTGCTTTTTACAAAGTTAATTTCAGTTTTCATTTTATTTGCTCTGTGAATTTATATACGATTAAAGGAATTATTGCCATAAGCCAGGAACCTATTGAAAACCAAATTAAATTAGATATTCCAGTAACTTGCCATGAATTGGAAAATGAATTAATATGCTCGGTGAATAAGAGAGTTAATGGAACCACGATTAGCAAGGATAGTGTGAATGACATCTTGCTATTTAGTTTTAGTTTTAATTTTACAAGTAAGGTTGTTCCGATCAATAACATTAACATAAAGTACATAAATGGAACGGCATATTCAAAAGTTATCTTTATTATCTCATCCAGTATGGTGGAATAACTTGGATAATACCAATAATTCAATTGCATACCTATTTTATCAATTATTATGCAAATGACAATAAGAGATATCCAAAATATGAGGTGTTGTTTCATTTTCCATTTATTAAAAAGTGGTTTTTTTGCAAGAAAGTTATAGATATTTAATGTGATTATAAATAATCCTATTGAAAATGGGGTGTAAAAGTGAGGATTATGTTGATAGAGAGACATAAAAATTCCGATTAAGAAGAGAATTATTCCTATTGTATAACTCGTTATTTTATTGGTTTTCATTTTTTATCCTGGATTTCCTCCAAGGCAGTTTTAACTGCACTAATAAACTCATTTACATCACTTTCAATTTCATTATTTATGGAATAAAAGACAATTTTGTCATCAACTTCTCCGTATTTATGCGCTATATGATCTCGCATACCTTTTAGGGCTCTTAGTTTGTTGCATAGTACTTTATCTATCAAGTTATGCTTAAATAAAATTCCAAATGCTTTTTCATCTTCCTCATTATAGGGAATTTCTTTTATTCTTACAATAAATATTGCTAAATCTACCAGCCCTTCAGCTATCTTTTCGCATAATCTTTCGCAGGCAGCTTTATTTAACTTGTTCTTTTTGTATTCTTCTAAACTCTCGGGCTTGAAGCTAATCAAATCATCAAGATAAGATTCAATTTCAGCAATTTTCTTATCAGTTCTTTCTTTCAAAAAGGATTTTTCCTCTTCTGTCAATTTCATTTTTTATTTCCTTTGGAAGAGTATTATAAATTTTTAAGTCTACATTATCATTGACTGCACCCATAATTCGTATCTGAAATTTAAACGCTTCTTCTTTGTCAACATCTTTGTCAAATTCTACTGCAATATCAATATCTGAACCAAGTCTTAGTTTATTTTCTGCAGCAGTTCCAAAAAGAATTATTTTTTTTACTTTTGGAAAGAGTGAATGAGTAAATATCTCATCTTTTACGTTTTCAATTATCTCTTTTAAATAAAGTCCTTTTTTGAGTTTGAAATCTTCAATAAAAGCAGATAATAATCTTACTGCCTCGAGTTTTTTTCTTATATCTCTAGATAATCTTGTTCTCTCTGAAGGAAGCAAGTTAACTCCTCTTAACTGCTTTTCAATTATTTTTAGCTCCCGCTCTCCAAAAATCCTCCTCATTTCAGGTTTTTTTAGAGCATTTATTAATTCCATTTTTGGTAAGTTGTTATCATTATTGTGATAATTATTATCAGCATTGCGATATATTTATACTTTGCGGTTAACGTGTTTTTCATTTAACTTCCTCCAATAATGTGAACTTTGAGACGAAAAAACCTTCACTATCATTATCTTGGGGGTAAATTCTGCAGACTTTCTTTACTTCCGAGTCATATTCTTCATCTTCCCAAGAAGTTAATCCGGGCCGGCATTTCATTGGCAATTTAATGTGTTCAACTTTAACTGGGAAATTTTTAATAGCAAAATCAACGACCGATTCATCTTCTTCTGGAGCATGTGTGCAAGTGCTGTATACAAGAGTGCCTCCAACCTTAAGGCATTTTATTGCATTGGCAAACATTTTCTTTTGCAATCTTGAAAGGTTCTTTACAACTTTGGGATTCCACATTAAAAGAGTTTTTGGAGAACTTCTTATTGTTCCTTCTCCTGAACATGGAGCATCAAGAAGGATTCTGTCGAATCTGAAATTTGATTTTGCAATGTTTGAACATATATGTATCGCATCATTCTTTGTTATTATTGTATTTGAGACTCCACATCTTTCTAAATTAGTTGCAAGGATTGCGATTCTATCATATTTTAAATCATTTGCAATTATTGTGCCTTTGTTTTCCATTTTTGCAGCTATTTGAGTTGTTTTTGAACCAGGGGAAGAACATAAATCTAAAATGAACTCCCCAGGTTTAGGATCTAGGGCGATGACTGACATCATGCTACATACTTCTTGAATATAATAGTAACCCAAAATGTGTTCAACAGCATTTCCTAGTTCTCCCGGACCAAGATTTTGCTCAACAAGTATTATCTCTGGATGTTCGATATAGGGTTGGGAGATTTTCCATCTTTTGCTTAATCTCTTAAACAAATCTTTCGGGGAAATTTTTAAGGTATTGCATCTAATAAAGTTTCTAGGCCCAGTGTGAATTATTTCATTATATGCTTTGAAGTCTTTTTCATCTGCCATTAGCTTGTGTATTCTGGCTTCAAATGCAGGTTTCATCTCGTAGCGTGTCATTGATATATGATAGATTTCAGGGTTTTAAAGATTTGTAAAACAAATCTTTAACTCTTTCAACTTTCGATTAAAAGGTTTAGAGTTATCTGTTTAAGGAATATCTGGCTGGGTCGATTATGCTGCTTAATGGGACAAGGATTTTTGGATGGACTATTCTTTCGAGGTTTGCTTCCGAGTAGTTTCTCCATTGAGCTTTCATTTCTTCACCGCATTCATTTTGTTTACTCATTCTTTGTCCTTGGACAGCATTAGTTACATGGATTAGGGAGTTTGCTATGGCTGAACCTAAATATACTGCTATAGTGCTTATAACAATCATTTTCCCTAGTTCTTTCATATATTTGGGCGATTTTGGGTTTATTTAAAGTTTTTCTAATCTCTGATATTGTTACTTTAACGTCATCTCCTTCACTATAACTAATTTCTAAGTATATACTAATTTTATTAAATAAACTAGTAATTATCCTTAACGCTTAATTTATCGA
>Ga0233425_10003637_pt1 | contig 27542 bp, 25 predicted proteins | sample Watercolumn_Towu_2_FD_181712 | JGI IMG/M metagenome (GOLD analysis project Ga0233425, IMG submission 181712) | Freshwater microbial communities from Lake Towuti, South Sulawesi, Indonesia - Watercolumn_Towuti2014_140_MG | ecosystem: Environmental > Aquatic > Freshwater > Lake | place...
CGGAATTGCAAGCACCGCCGCAACTTGGTGGCTCCTACTACGTAGGAGCCACCAAAAAAATTTCTGCAGTGCGCGCGCTTGCGCGCGCACGGGAAACACACGCGCTTGCGTGCGCACGGGAAACACACGCGCGGCTTGCCTCTGCGCGCACCCGTGTGCGAGACTGCTGGCATGGCAACCACGCACCTCCGCGGAAACCCCGTGAACACCAACGGTTCGCTTCCCGCCCCGCACACTGCAGTCCCGGCATTCACCCTGGTCAAAGACGATCTCTCCGAAGTCACCAACGCTTCGCTCGCGGGCCAGCGCGTCGTGCTCAACATCTTCCCGTCGATCGACACTCCGACGTGCGCCAAGAGCGTGCGCAAATTCAACGAACTCGCGGCGCAGATGAAGAACACCGTCGTGTTGTGCGTGTCGGCCGACCTGCCGTTCGCCCAGAAGCGCTTCTGCGGGGCTGAGGGCATCGCCAACGTGCAGAACGCGTCGTCGTTCCGCACCGACTTCGGCAAGGCGTTCGGCGTCACGCTCGTCGACGGTCCGCTGAAGGGCCTGCTCGCGCGCGCAGTCGTCGTGCTCGACGAGTCGGGCCAGGTCACCCACACCGAGCTCGTCGACGAGATCGCCAACGAGCCGAACTACGACGCCGCCCTCGCCGCGCTGAAATAACCCGGCGCCCGCCGCGCGCGATTCACTCCGCGTCCGCCGCGGCGGGCTCAGCCGCGCAGGTGCGCCAGTTCGTTCAGCGTCACGAGCGAGCGCAGCCCTTCGCGCGACGCCATCACGCGGTGGATCGACGTGTACTGCGGGTAGAAGAACCCGAGTTGCGCCTGGATGCCGAGGATGTGCGCGAGGTACTGGTTGATGACTCCCCCGTGGCACACCGCGACGACGCGACCGCCCGGATGCTCCGCGATCATCCGCTCGCACGCCGCGATCACGCGGCGCCGGAAGAGGTCCGGGTGGTCGTGGCCCTCCTCCCATTCGCCGCGCATCATCCGCAGCCAGCGCGGGTCGTTGGTGCCGCGCAACTCCTCGATCGGAACGTACTCGCTCGAGTTGCGGTCGAACTCGCTGATGTCGTCCTCGACGATCGCGGCTCGCCCGAGCAGCGCGGCGAGCGGCGCCGCTGTCTCGCGCGCGCGCTTCAGCGGACTCACGTACAACGCCTCGATGTCCTCGCTGCCGAGGTACGCCGCGAGTCGCTCCGCCTGCGCGCGACCGTCGGGCGCCAACTCCGGGTCGGCGACACCTGCCTTGAGTTCGCGGCGCACGGGCAAGCCGTGGCGCACGAGCACGAGTTCCACGGCGGCGAGGCTACGAGCCCGAGGTTGACGCGGGGTTACGCCGGCAAGAGCGACGCGAGGTCGAGCTCGCGCACCGCGCGGTCGAATCGCGTGTTCATGCAATCGACCAAGTCGTATTGGCGCTTGTCGCTGAGATCCATGCCGCGACTCGCGATGATCGGGTACGCGAGGCAGAACAGCGCCGCCGAGCGGTAGTGCTCCCACAACGACTTCTTGTCGACGAGGTCCTTGCGCGCGCCGTTGGTCAACAACCCGTCGATCCACCGGTCAAACAGTTCGCGCTCGTGTTTGCTCGCGTCGTCGGCGGTGATGCTCTGCGTCACGAAGTACGCGAGGTCGTATGCTCCGACGCCCGTGCCGATCAACTGGAAGTCGAGCACGACGAGACGATTGTCGTTGTCGAAGAACATGTTGTCGGCGCGGTAGTCGCCGTGCGCCAGCGTGTTCGGCCCTTTGGCGAGCGACGAGAGCAACGGCGCGACGGCGGCTCCGAAGCGCGGGCCGACGCCCATGATCGAGTCGGGCATCTTGATTTCTTTCGTGCACTTCTCCCAGCCTTCGGCGAACACCAGCGGAACGATCGCCGGATAAATCGGGTCGCCGAGGCTGATGGTGGTGCCGTTTGCCGCCAGCGCGTCGGCTGTACCCCACCACTTGGCGTGCATCGCGGCGAGCGCGTCCACGGCGCGGCGCACGTCGTCGATGTGCATTCCCGCCACCTGGTCGATCACCCGGAGATTGCCGAGGTCTTCGACCACCATCGCGAACTGGCTTCCGTCTTCGCTCACCTCCCCGTAGTACGACGTCGACACGCGGAACGGCACGTCTTTGGCCAGCGTCTTGAAGAACTTCACTTCGCGGCTGTACATCTTCAGCACCGTGCTGGTGAACACCGCGTTCGGATCGAGCGCGGGCAACTTCACGACCACCGTCGCGGGGCACCCCGTGGCGGTCAGGTGCACGCGGTACACCGCGCTCGACACGCCGATACCGACGCCGATCAATTCGTGGCGCAACGCAGTCACGTTCCAGCCCGTCGCCTCGCTCATCCAACTCGCGGTGACCTCGTCGATCGAAGCCGGAACAGCCGCCGTCATGTCGCCCCCCTTTGTTGGTCCGCGCAACCTCGCGGCGCGCAGACTCCGCCCCCTGCGGGCGGTGCTCAGGGACAATACACCTTTCCCTTGGTCCTGAATTTCTTCACCTTTTCCAACTGCTCCTTGGTCAGGTCGAGCACGCCGGCCAAGTCCACGTCGCACAGCACCGCACCCTCCAGGTTGGCGCCCTTCAACGAGGCGGCGGTGAGCGTGGCCGCGGTGAAATCGACGTTCTTCAGCGTCGCCCCCGCGAAGTTGACGGCGCTCAGGTCGGCGCGGATGAACACCGAGTTGGTGAGATTGGCACCGACGAAGCTGGCACCGGCGAGCCGCGCCACGGAGAAGTCGATGAAGTCGAGCTTCAGCCGCGAGAAGTCGATGCCGACCAGGTTGGCGTACTGGCAGGCGGTGGTCTTGATGCACAGCGTGTCGAGCACCGTGGTGGTGGTCGGCGGCACCGTCGTGGTGGTGGTCGGCGGCACCGTCGTGGTGGTGGTCGGCGCGACCGTCGTCGGCGGCACCGTCGTGGGAGCAACCGCGGTCGTGCCGGTCTCGGCCTCGTCTTCGGGCTGGGCATCGGGAGCCGGCTCGACGGTGGTCTCGCTCGCCTCGGTGGTCTCGGGCACCACTTGCACGTCGCTGCACGCACCGAGCACGGCCAGACACGCTGCGACCGACGCCAGGCGCGCGATTTTCATTCTTCCCAAGGCTATTGACGAGATGCGTAGTGCCTCCGCCACACTGAAAGGGTGACTTCTCCGATGGTTCTCGTGCCCGCCCTCCTCGCCGCCGACGAAGAAGTCGGCGGCATCCAGCGTTTCTTCACGCGGCCCGTCGTGGCGGTCGCCATCGTGGTCGGCTGCTTCATCGTCACCCGCATCACCTATGCGATCCTGCGCGCCGTCGTCCGCAAGGTCGCCGACACCAAGCCTGGTCGCGGCAAGGGCTGGTGGAAGAACACGCTGCGCCGTGTCGGCGCCGAGACCACCGAAGGCGGTGAGAACCGACGGCGTCAGCGCATCGAAGCCGCGACGGGCATGCTGCACCAGCTGACGAGTTTCGTGTTGTGGATCATCGCGACCATCGCGGTGTTCAACGTGCTGCGAATCGAGGCGACGTTCTTCTTGTCGAGCGCCGGCTTCATCGGCGCCGCGCTCGCCATCGGCGGTCAGCACCGCGTGAGTGACTATCTCACGGGGCTCTCCGTGCTGCTCGAGGATCGCTTCGGCGTCGGCGACGAGATCGAGGCGAACATCGGGTGGGACAAGCCCGTGCGCGCGACCGTGGAGCACGTCGGTGTGATCACCACCCGACTGCGCGACGGCAACAGCACGTTCCACGTGCCGCACTCGAGGATCGACGTCGTGCGCAACCTCAGCCAGGAGCCGGTGCGCGAATCGTTGCAGATCGACACGGCGAACGGCGACGCCGCACGAGTGTCGAGCACGGTGCGCAACTTGGCGGGCACGAAGGGCCTGACGACGGTGCTCTTCGTCGACGAGATTCAGGCCGCCGGCGCCGGCGACCGCGTCGAGCTGAACGTGCGCACCACACGGCCGCTCACCGACGCCGAGCGCGAGCTGCTCGTGCAGAAGGCGTCGGAGGTCTTGGCGAAAGACGAGTGACGAGCGCGGCTCAGACGCCGAGCAGGCAGTCGAGCCGGTCCAGCGTCAGATGCCGAGCAGGGCGTCGAGCCCGAGCGTGAGGCCCGGGCGGCTCGCGATGTGCTTGCACGCCAGCACGACGCCGGGCATGAAGCTCGTGCGCTCCACCGTGTCGTGGCGGATCGTGAGCGTCTGACCCTGCGTGCCGAGCACGACTTCTTGGTTCGCCACCGCGCCGCGCATGCGCACCGCGTGGATGCGGATGTCGGCCGGGCCCTTGGCTCCGCGCGCGCCGGCGATCGCCTCGTGCGTGGTCGGGTCTTTGGCCCACTTGTCGCTCGCCGCCGCCATGCGGTTGGCGGTGGTGACCGCGGTGCCCGACGGCGAGTCGGCCTTGCCGTCGTGGTGGATCTCGATGATCTCTGCGGTGTCGAAGAACGGGGCGGCCATCTCCGCAAAACGCATCATCAGCACGGCACCGATCGCGAAGTTCGGGGCGATGAGGCAGTTGCTGCGGGTGAACTCCTGCTTGAACGCCGCGAGATCGGCGTCGTTGAAACCGGTGGTGCCGACCACCGCGTGCACGCCGTGCAAGGCGAGCCACGGCAAGGTGACTCGCGCGGCGGCGGCGACGGTGAAGTCGACGACCACCTCCGCCTTGGCGTCGGCGAGGGCCTTCAGTTCGCGGCTGATCTTCACGCCCTGCGCGGTCGCGTCGCCGGCCGCGCCCACCGCCGTGTCGACGGCCGCGACCAGCTCGAGGTCGTGGTCGGCGGCGACGGCGGCGCAGACGGTGGCGCCCATGCGCCCTGCTGCACCGACGACGCCGACGCGAATCATGTTCAGCCGTTGAAGTCCGAGTCGAACTCGTCTTCGAAGCTCACGGACACCGCGCCGCCGCGGTCATCGTTGCGGTCACCGCCACGGTCGTTGTTGCGGTCACGGTCACGGTCACGGTCACGCCCGCCACGGTCATCACGACGGTCATCACGACGGTCATCACGACGGTCGCCACGGTCGCGCCCGCCACGGTCATCACGACGGTCGCCACGGTCGCGTCCACCGCGGTCACGATCACGTCCGCCGCGTCCACCGCGGTCGTCACGACGATCACGGTCGCGTCCGCCGCGGTCATCACGACGGTCGCGGCGCCCACCGCCACCACCGCCGCTGCCGGCCATCGGCTGTCCGTCGGGTCCGATGAGCGAGAGGCTCACCTTGCCGCGGTCGTCGATGTCGTCGACGCGCACCGTGACCTCGTCGCCGAGGTTGAGCACGTCTTCGACGCGCGCCACGCGCTGGCCGTTGCCGAGCTTCGAGATGTGCACGAGTCCGTCGCGTCCGGGGAGGATGTTGACGAACGCACCGAACTGCGCGATGTTCACCACGCGGCCGGTGTAGGTGGCGCCGAGCTCCGCCGACGGCGGGTCGACGATGTTCAAGATGCGGGTCTTGGCGTCTTCCACCTTCGCCGCGTCGGGCGAGCCGATGGTCACGATGCCCGTCGCCCCGTCGTCGTCGACGGCGATGTCGGCGCCGGTCTCCTGCTGGATGGTGTTGATGACCTTGCCCTTCGGCCCGATCACTTCGCCGACCTTGTCGAGCGGGATGGTGAACGACACGATCTTCGGTGCGCTCTCGGCGACCGTGCTGCGCGGCGCCGGGATGGCGGCCGTCATCACGTCGAGGATCTTCTGGCGTGCTTCCTTCGCCTGTTGCAGCGCGGAGGCGAGCACGTCGCTCGGGATGCCGTCGATCTTGGTGTCGAGCTGCAGCGCGGTCACCGCGTCGGCGGTGCCGGCCACTTTGAAGTCCATGTCGCCGAAGGCGTCTTCCGCGCCGAGGATGTCGGTGAGCGCGGTGTACTTGCCGTCCTCGCAGATGAGGCCCATCGCGATGCCCGCGACCGGCGCCACGATCGGCACGCCGGCGTCCATGAGTGCCAAGCTCGACGCACACACCGACGCCATCGAGGTCGAACCGTTCGACGAGAGCACTTCGCTGACGAGGCGCAGCGTGTATGCGAAGCGTTCCTGGTTGGGAACCACCGGGAACACCGCGCGCTCAGCGAGCGCACCGTGGCCGATTTCGCGGCGCTTGGGCGAACCCACGCGACCGGTCTCGCCGTTCGCCCACGGCGGCATGTTGTAGTCGTGCATGTACCGCTTCTCGGTGGTCGGTGTGATCGAGTCGATCATCTGGTTCATGCGCGGCATCGCGAGAGTGACCACGTTCATCACTTGCGTCTCGCCGCGCTGGAAGAGACCCGTGCCGTGCGCGGTCGGCAGCAGGCCGACTTCCGCCGACAGCGGACGCAGGTCGCGCGGCCCGCGACCGTCGATGCGCACGTTCTCGGCGATCACGCGCTGGCGCACGAGATGCTTGGTGAGCGAACGCACCGCTTCCTTGATCTGCTTGTCTTGCCCGGCGAACTTGCCCGGCGCGTCGGCGGTGCCGGCGAGCGCGGCGACCGTCTCGCTCGTCGCCGCGTCGATCGCGGCGTTGCGGTCTTTCTTCAGCGAGATGCGGATGGCCGGCTGCAACTTCGCGGTGGCGACCGACTCGACGGCCTGGTACAACTCGTCGGTGTAGTCGAGCACCGGCGTGTACGAGAGCGGCTCGATCCTGCCGCGCGTCGCGATGACGCTGGCGACGAGCTGGCGCTGCAGTTTGATCGACTCTTTGATCCACTGCTTCGACGCCTCGAGACCGGCCGCGATGACCGACTCGCTCACCTTCGGCGCGCCGTTGGCGTAGAACTCGAAAGACTTCTCGGTGCCGCCCGCCTCGACCATCATGATGGCGACGTCGCCGTTGTCGAGCTCGCGTCCCGCGACGACGAGTTCGAACGTGCCGGCGTCACCTTCTTCGAAGGTCGGGTGCGCGATCCACGCGCCGTCCTGCGAGTACGCCACGCGCACCGCACCGATCGGCCCGTCGAAGGGGATGCCGCTGATCATGAGCGCCGCGGACGACGCGTTGATCGCCAGCACGTCGTGCGGGTTCGCCTGGTCGGCACCGACGACGGTGACGACGATCTGCGTCTCGTTGCGGTACCCGTCGGGGAACGCCGGACGCAGCGGTCGGTCGATGAGTCGGCAGGTGAGGATCGCCTGCTGGCTGGGTCGGCCTTCGCGGCGGAAGAACGAACCGGGGATCTTGCCCGCGGCGTAGGCGCGCTCTTCGACGTCGACGGTGAGCGGGAAGAAGTCGACGCCGTCACGCACGCCCTTGGCGGCGTTCGCGGTGACGAGCACGGCGGTCTTCCCGATGGTTGCCACGACGGCGCCCTGGGATTGCAGCGCCAGTTTTCCGGTTTCGAACCGGAGGGTTTTGTCGGTGCCGCTGACGGCGCCCGACACGGAAATGGCTTCAGCCATGTGTGTTTCTCCTGTGTTGTGTTAGCTCTCGCAGCCGGTGGTTCCCCTGTGGAACCCCTTTGATGGCTGCTTTGGCTTAACGACGAAGATCGAGTTCGTCGAGGAGTTTTCGGTACTTCTCGATGTCGCGCTTGCGGATGTAGTCGAGCATTCGACGGCGGCGCCCGACCAACAACATGAGACCACGACGACTGTGGTGATCTTTCACGTGGGTTTTCAGGTGCTCCGTCAGGCTGTTGATTCGGTCGGTCAGGAGTGCGATCTGCACTTCCGGCGAACCCGAGTCAGTCGCATGCTGACCGTGCTTCGCAATGACGTCTTTGGTCCCCAATTCGGTGGGAGTCGCCATGTTCGTACGTTGCCTCTTTCTGCCTCGCCTCGCAAGATTCGCTCGGATGAACGCGCGCTTGGCGGGTCGTTCCGGGACCATCCCGAAACATCGCGCCCGAGCCGGAGCCCAAGCGGACTCTTCCATGCTACGGCGCGCTCGCGGCGTTTCCACCCGAGGCGTGTCGACGCACGCATCTCGAATGGATGCTCGCGTTCGGCTGCCGATCCGCAATGAGCCCCGATTTCGCCGACGGTTAGCGTTCACGGCGTGTTCACGGGCATCGTCGAAGAGCTCGGATCCGTCGCCGCACGCGACGGCTCGCGCCTGCGCATCGCCGCGCGGCACGTGCTCGACGGCAGCCCGGTCGGCGCATCGATCGCGGTGAACGGCTGCTGTCTCACCGTGGTGCAACGCGGCGAAGGCTGGTGGGAAGCCGACGTGAGCGACGAGACGTTTCGCCGCACCACGCTCGGCTCGCTGCAAGCGGGCGACCCGGTGAACCTCGAGCGCCCGATGGCGGCCGACGGCCGCTTCGGTGGTCACGTCGTGCTCGGCCACGTGGACCTCGTCGGCGAAGTGGTGTCGCCGGCGCCCGACCTGCGCGTGCGCATCGGCCGCGAGCAGATGCATCTGCTCGTCGAGAAAGGCTCGATCAGCGTCGACGGCGTGAGCCTCACCGCGTTCGGACTGGATGCCGACTCGTTTCGTGTCGCGGTCATCCCGCACACCGCGAGCGTCACGACGCTCGGCGCGCGCAAGGCGGGCGACGCGGTGAACATCGAGATCGACGTGCTCGCCAAGCACGTGGCGCGGCTGCTCGCGGCGCGCGGCGCACGGAACGGCTCGCACGACTCGGCGCCCGGCACTTCGCGCGGCGTGCTGCGACGGTTGTTCGGGGGCCGCCGATGAGCAACCTCGAGGATCTGCGCAAGCAGATCGACGACATCGATGCGGCGATCATCGAGCTGCTCGCCCAGCGCATGGAGGTGTGTCGCGAAGTCGCCGACGTGAAGTCGGCGACGAACTCGGCGGTCATCCAGCCGCAGCGCGTGCGCGAGGTGCTCACGACGCGCCGCCAGTGGGCGATCGACAACGACGTCGACCCGGATTTCGCCGAGCAACTCTTCCGCATTCTTCTCTCCGAGACGCACCGCATCGAGGTGGCGCAGGACAAGAAGTTCGAGAAGCCGGCGAAGGTTGCCGACGTGCTCGCATCCGCGCTCGACGCCGTGGCCTGCCGCATCGACCACGTGGTCGTGGCGGTGGCGAACCTCGATGCTGCCTCGAAGTTCCTCTCCTCGATCGGGTTCTCCGTTGCGAAGTCCGAAGACCCCGGCATCGTGATCGCCGAGGGCGGCGGCGTCACGGTGGTGCTCGTCGGGCCGGGCGACAAGGCGGTCGACGCGCACCTGCGGCGGCACGGGTCGGGCGTGCAGCACGTCGCGATCGAGGTGTTGAACGCCGGGTACGTGCAGGACCTCCTGCGGGCAGCCGACGTGCCGCTCCTCACCGACGTGATGATCGACGCGCACGGGCACGAGCAGGTGTTCACCGTGCTCGACCCGTCGACGGGCGTGCAGCTCGGCTTCATCTCGCGCACGGGCAACCGCGTGCCGATGAACGGCCAGAACGTGCGGGCCTTGTTCCGCGCGCTCGGCGAGGCGTGAGCGCCGCGGCACGCGGGCACGGCACCCGTGTCGCTGCAGCACGCCGCGCACCGGTGTGCCTTGCTATGGTGGAACCGCTCGGCGAATTCGAGCGCGTCGCTCTTCTAACACCAGCGACTCGCCCGGTCGGGTGCTGACACAACACCCAACTCCCATCGCGCGGCCCCTCGGGTCGCGCCGGAGGGCATCCGTGGAACATCAGCACCTCGTCGACGCGCCGCTCGCCGAACTGCTGCGCGACGCGCGCAAGATTCGCGACCTGCACTACGGCGCACGCGTCACGTACTCGCCGAAGGTGTTCATCCCGCTCACGATGCTGTGCCGCGACACTTGCGGTTACTGCACCTTCGCGCAGCCGCCCGCGCGCCTCGAGCACCCCTACCTCTCGGCCGAGCAGGTGCTCGCGATCGCCCAGCAGGGCGCCCGGCACGGCTGCCACGAGGCGCTCTTCACGCTCGGCGAGCGACCCGAGTTGCGCTACGAGGTGGCCGCGGACTGGTTGCGCGCGCACGGCTACGACTCCACCGTGCATTACTTGCACGACATGGCGCGGCTGGTGCTCGACGAGACGGGGCTGCTGCCCCACGCGAATGCCGGCGCGTTGTATCGAGACGAACTCGCGTCGTTGCGACGCGTGTCGCCGTCGCAAGGGATGATGCTCGAGACGCTGCGCGACGACTTGCCTTGTCACCGCGGCGCACCCGACAAGGTGCCGCAGCGACGGCTCGCCACCCTCGAGTTCGCCGGCGAACTGCGGATTCCGTTCACCACGGGCATCCTCGTCGGCATCGGCGAGACGCGCACCGATCGCATCGCCGCACTCGAAGCCATCGCCGCCGCGCACGCACGACACGGCCACGTGCAAGAAGTCATCGTGCAGAACTTCCTGCCCAAGCCGCGCACCGCCATGCAGCACGCTGCCGCGTGCGACCCCGACGAGTACCTGTGGTCGATCGCCGTCGCGCGCGTGATTCTGCCGCCCGAGATCCACCTGCAGGCACCGCCGAACCTGAGCGACGACTTCGGCGCGCTGCTCGGCGCGGGCATCGACGACTGGGGTGGTGTGTCGCCGGTGACCGCCGACCACGTGAACCCCGAGCGCCCGTGGCCGGCACTCGACCGCCTGCGCGAGGTGACGCAGGCTGCCGGGCGCGCGCTCGCGCCGCGGCTCACGGTGTACCCCGAGTTCATCGGCGACGTCGGGCTCTCGGCGACGCCGCGGTGGATCGATGCGTCGCTGCGTTTCCGCGTGCTCGACCGCAGCGACGCCGAAGGACTCGGCCGCGACGACCCGGGGGCGGTGTGGCCCGAGAAAGTCACGGCCGCCGACGTGGTGCACGACGGAGCGGAGGTCGTGCTCGTCGGACACCGCTCGACGCAGTGGTATTCGGGCGCCGACAACCCGCCGCCGCAACTGGTGGGCGAAACCGCGGCTGGTCGCGCGTCGGACCGACCGTCGCTTGTCGCGCGCTCGAGCGGGCCGTCGCTCGTCGCGCGCTCGCGCAAGCTGCACGGCCCCGTCGCCGAGGTGCTGTGCGGCGTCGAGATCGGCAACATGCCCGGCGAGGACGAAATCGAGGCGCTGTTTCGCGCGCGCGGCCCCGAGGTTGTCGCGGTGGCGGCGGCGGCAGACGCGCTGCGGCGCGAGACGGTCGGCGACGAAGTGACGTGGGTGCACAACCGGAACATCAACTACACCAACGTGTGCACGTTCAAGTGCAAGTTCTGCGGGTTCTCCAAGGGGCCGCTCAGCCTGAACCTGCGCGGTACGCCGTATCTGCTCACGCTCGACGACATCGCCGCGCGCGTGCGCGAGGCGCGCGAACTCGGCGCCACCGAGGTCACGCTGCAGGGTGGCATCCACCCTGATTTCGACGGCGAGTATTACATCGAAGTCACGCGCGCAGTGAAGCAAGCCGCACCCGACATCCACGTGCACGGCTTCACCGCGCTGGAGGTCACCGAAGGGGCGCGGCGTCTCGGCGAGCCGCTCGAGTCGTATCTCACGCGGCTGAAAGACGCCGGGCTTTCGTCACTGCCCGGCACCGCAGCCGAGATCCTCGACGACGAAGTGCGCGCGGTGCTGTGCAGCGACAAGGTGAACACCGAAGAATGGCTGGAGGCGCACCGCACGGCGCACCGCGTCGGACTGCGATCGAACGTGACGATGATGTTCGGCTCGATCGAGTCGCCGCGCGCCTGGGCCCGTCACCTGGTGCGCACGCGCGCGCTGCAACACGAGACGGGCGGCTTCACCGAGTTCGTCGGCTTGCCGTTCGTGCACATGGCGTCACCGATCTACCTGCAACATAAATCGCGGCGCGGGCCGACGTTCCGCGAGACGCTCCTTGTGCACGCCGTCGCGCGACTCGCCTATCGCGGGGCCATCGACAACGTGCAGGCGTCGTGGGTGAAGATCGGCGTCGCGGGCACGCGGCAACTGCTGCAGGCCGGTTGCAACGACGTCGGCGGCACGCTCATGGACGAGAACATCTCGCGCGCGGCGGGTGCCAGCCACGGCCAGGGGATGACGGAGTCGGATTTCGCCTCGCTCGTTGCACCGCTCGGACGCCCGCTGCGGCAACGCAGCACGTTGTACGACACGGTCTGAACACAGCCTGAACGCGGCCCGAGTTCGGCGCGACTACTGCAGCGCGGCGCGCACGTGCGCGATGTCGTGCTGCAACTGCGCGCGCAAGTCGTCGACGCCGGCGAACTTGCGCTCGCCGCGCAAGAACTCGGCGAACGACACGCGCAGTTCCTTGCCGTACAGGTCGCCCTCGAAACCGAGCAGGTGCGCCTCGAGCAGCGAGTGATCGGCGCGGTCGTGGAACGTCGGGCGACGCCCGAGGTTGACCGCTGCCACGTGCCGGGTGCCGTCGGGCAACGCGACGCGCCCCGCGTACACCCCGTCGGCGGGCAGGCAGATGTCCGGGTCGACTTCCACGTTGGCGGTCGGGAATCCGATCGAGTGCCCGCGCTGGTCGCCCCTCACCACGGTGCCGCGCACTTCGTGGTCGCGGCCGAGCATCGCCGAGGCGCGCTTCATGTCGCCGCCGGCGAGCGCGCGGCGGATCGCGGTGCTGCTGACCGCCTCGTCGACTCCGTCGCTGCGCGGCACGAGCCGCACGGGGGTCACCTCGAAGTCGTGTCGAGACGACATCTCCCGCAACAACGCGACGTTGCCGCCCCGCTTGTGCCCGAAGTGGAAATCTTCGCCGACGATCACGCCGCGCACGGCGAGCGCGTCGACCAGCACGCGCCGCACGAAGTCGGCTGGGGCCTCCGTCGACGTGGCAGTATCGAACGGCACCACGAGCGTCGCGTCGACGCCGGTCGAGGCGAGCAGCTCGAGTTTCTGTGCCGCGTCGGTGAGCAGCTTCGGCGCCGACTCGGGTCGCACGACCGACGCCGGATGCCGGTCGAACGTGACCACGACGCCCGCGGCGCCGAGTTCGCCCGCGCGAGAGCGCACCTGGGAGATCACGGCGCGGTGCCCGAGATGGACTCCGTCGTAGGCCCCGATCGTGACGACGCAGCGCCGCTCGCCGATCGCGTCGACCACCGCATCCCGGAGCGCGGTGCCGACGATCTTCACGCGCCGTCACGCTAACGGTGCGGGCATCACCACTTCGGGTTTCCACGCCGAATCCGCCCGCGAGTACACCGCGATCAACTCGTTGGCGCAGTTGAGCACGACCCGCACGTCGCCGGGTCGCCCGTCGATCGCGCCGAGCGACTCGAGCGCACGGCCGTTGCGGACCTTCGCGGCTGTCGCGTCGTCGACCGACACCATCGCGGTCGCGACGCCGTCGAGGTGCGCCATCACCGCGACCGCCGACTGCAACGGTGCACCATCGATCGAGGCAGAGTCGTGCGACGCGCCGACGACGAAGTCTCCGATCGCGCGGCGGCGCAAGTTGCGCAGGTGGGCGACGCCGCCGAGCAACTGCCCGAGGTCGGCGGCGAGCGCGCGAACGTACGTGCCCGACGAACACGTCACGTCGATCGCGACGACCGGGTTGCCGTCGACGCGTTCGACCACCTCGCCCACGACGAAGCGGTGGACCGTGACCCGCCGCGGTGCGCGCTCGACCTCGCCGCCTTCGCGCGCGATCTCGTGCAGGCGGCGTCCGCCGACCTTGAGCGCCGACACCATCGGCGGCACCTGCATGATGTCGCCGGTCAGCGACTTCGCCGCGTCGCGCACGCGCCCGACGAGGAGACCCGACATGTCCGCCGTCGCCGTCGTCTCGCCCGACGCGTCGAGCGTGGTGGTCGCGCGACCGAACACCACCTCGCCGGTGTACGACTTTGGCAGGTCGCCGAGAAACTGCAGGAGTCGCGTCGCGCTGCCCAGCGCCACGACGAGCACGCCGGTCGCGTCGGGGTCGAGCGTGCCCGAGTGGCCGACCCGTCGCTCGCCGAAGCGCCGGCGCAGGCGCGACACCACGTCGTGGCTGGTCATGCCCGCCGGCTTGTCGACCACGACGAAGCCGTGCACGCTCGCCGGTTTTCGCGCCACGATCTGTGTCAGCCGCCGGCGTCCGGCGTGCCGCCGTTTTCGGCGGTGCCGCCCGCCCAGCGGCGCCTGGCGTCCTCGCGCAGCACCGCGTCGATGCGCGCGGCGGCCCGCATCGACTCGTCGGGCTTGAACTCCAGCACCGGCGTGCGCCGCGAACGCACCTGCACGGCGATTTCGTGCTGGAGTCGCTTGCGGTAATCGTTGAGTGCCTCCGCGATTCTCTCGTCGGCCGCCGCTCCGTGCATCGAGTCGAAGTAGACGACGCCGTGGTTCATCTCCGAGTCCACCTCCACTGACGTGATGGTGACCATCGCGAGGCGGTCGTCGTCGAGCTTCGCGAGCTCGTCGGCGATCACTTCGCGCAGCGTGTCGCTCAGTCGCGCGTTGCGCTCGTGTCGGCGGCGGTCTTGTGCTTGCGTCGTGCGACGGCGGTGACGGGCCATGACAACTACGCTAAATGAAGATGGGTGCGAGCGATTCGACGCCGAGACACCGATACAACGCGCGTCTCGCCGCCGAAATCGAGTCGAAGTGGCAGGACCTCTGGGAGTCGCGCCGCACCTTCGAGACGCCGAACCCGGCCGGGCCGCTCGCGCAGCCCGAGAAGCTCGCCGGCCGCGAGAAACTCTTCATTCTCGACATGTTCCCCTATCCGTCGGGCACCGGACTGCACGTCGGGCACCCGCTCGGCTACATCGGCACCGACGTGTTCGGGCGGTTCAAGCGGATGACCGGCTTCAACGTGCTGCACGCGCTCGGCTACGACTCGTTCGGACTGCCCGCCGAGCAGCACGCGATCACCACCGGCGTGCATCCGCGGGAGAACACCGAGTCGAACATCGCCACGATGCGCCGCCAACTGCGCCGCCTCGGCCTCGCCCACGACGCGCGCCGCAGCGTGAGCACCACCGACGAGGCGTTCTACCGCTGGACACAGTGGATTTTTCTGCAGGTGTTCGACGCGTGGTTCGACACCGACCGCGGAGTCGCTCGCCCGATCCGCGAGTTGGTCGCCGAGTTCGAGTCGGGCGCGCGCGCCACGGGTGGCACGCCGTGGAAGAAGATGTCGGCGCGCGAGCGCAAACAACTCGTCAACGACCACCGGCTCGCCTACCTCGCCGACGCGCCCGTCAACTGGTGCCCGGGACTCGGCACGATCCTCGCCAACGAGGAGGTCACCGCCGAAGGTCGCAGCGACATCGGCAACTACCCCGTCTTCAGGCGCAACATGCGCCAGTGGACGATGCGCATCACCGCCTACGCCGACCGTCTGCTCGACGACCTCGAGCGTCTCGACTGGCCGGAGTCGATCAAGTTGATGCAACGCAACTGGATCGGGCGCAGCGAGGGTGCGCGCGTGCTGTTCGCGTCGGGCGCCGGCGACATCGAGGTGTTCACCACGCGACCCGACACGCTCTTTGGTGCGACGTTCATGGTGCTGTCGCCCGAGCACCCGCTGGTCGGGGCGCTCACCACGCCTTCACAGCGCGCGGCGGTGGATGCCTACTGCGCGCAAGCAGCGAGCGTGACCGACACCGACCGCCAGAGCGATGCGCGCGAGAAGTCGGGCGTGTTCACCGGTGCGTACGCCGTGAACCCGGTGACCGGCGGCGAAGTGCCCGTGTGGATCGCCGACTACGTGCTGATGGGATACGGCACGGGCGCGATCATGGCGGTGCCGTCGGGCGACGAGCGCGACTTCGTGTTCGCCCGCAAGCACGGCCTGCCGATCGTCGCCACGCAGATGCCGCCCGACTCGTGGTTCGCCGCACACCGCATCGCGCCGAGCGCCGACTGCGCGACATGGCCCGAGGCGTTCGTCGGCGAGGGCACGTACGTGAACTCGCGCAACGACGGCAGCTCGACGGGCGCGGCCCCGCTCGTGCTCGACGGCATCACCGACATGGCGACGGCGAAGTCGCGCACCAACGAGTGGCTGGAGGACAACGGCCGCGGTCGCGCGGCGGTCACCTACAAGTTGCGCGACTGGCTGTTCTCGCGCCAGCGGTACTGGGGCGAGCCGTTCCCGATCGTCTACGACGAGGACGACATGCCAGTCGGCGTGCCCGACGCGCTGCTGCCGGTCACGCTGCCCGAGCTCTCCGACTTCAAACCGCAGGCGCTCGACCCGGACGACGAGTCGAGCGATCCGGTGCCACCGCTCGCCCGCCGCGCCGACTGGGTGCGCACCGAGATGCAGATCGACGACCCGCTGACCGGCGAGAAGCGCCCGCGTGCCGCGGTGCGCCGCGAGATCAACGTGATGCCGCAGTGGGCCGGCTCGTGCTGGTACGAACTGCGGTACCTCGACCCGACGAATGCGCAGGCGTTCGTCGACCGCGAAGTGGAGCGCTACTGGATGGGCCCGCGCCGCGACGGTCACACGGGCGGCGTCGACCTCTACGTCGGCGGCGTCGAGCACGCGGTGCTGCACCTGCTCTACTCGCGGTTCTGGCACAAGGTGCTGTTCGACCTCGGGCACGTGTCGAGCGAGGAGCCGTTCCACAAGTTGTACAACCAGGGCTACATCCAGGCGCACGCGTTCCGCGACGCGCGCGGCCAGGCGGTTCCGGCCGGCGAAGTGCAGGAGCGCGACGGGGAGTATTTCCACGACGGCGAGCCGGTCGTGCGCGAATACGGCAAGATGGGCAAGAGCCTGAAGAACATCGTCACCCCCGACGAGATGTACGACGAGTTCGGCGCCGACACCTTCCGTCTCTACGAGATGTCGATGGGGCCGCTCGACCAGAGCCGGCCATGGAACACCCGCGACGTCGTCGGCATGCAGCGCTTCTTGCAACGCGTGTGGCGCAACCTCGTCGACGAGGACACCGGCTCGCTGCGCGTGCAAGAGACCGCGTGCCCCGAGACGCTGTTGCGCGACCTGCACGCTGCGATCGACGGCGTGCGCCGCGACATGGAAGGACTGCGCTTCAACACCGCGATCGCCAAGATCATCGAGTTGAACAATTCGCTCACCAAGCACGTCGAGGTGCACGGCTCCACGCCGCGGGTGGTGGCGGTCGCCCTCGCCCAGATGCTGAGCCCGCTGTGCCCGCACCTCGCGAGCGAACTGTGGGAACGACTCGGTTGTGACGGCGAGATCACCTATTCCCGGTTCCCCGTCGCCGACCCTGCGCTGCTCGCGTCCGACACGGTCGAGATCCCGGTGCAGGTGAACGGCAAGGTGCGCTCGCGCATCGTCGCTCCGACGGGTGCGAGCGACGACGAGTTGCGTGCGCTCGCGCTCGCCGACGACAAGGTGCTCGCCGCGCTCGCCGGCGGCACGGCGCGCAAGGTGATCGTGGTGCCGGGTCGCCTGGTGAACGTCGTCGCCTAGCGACGCAAGTGTGCGGCCGCGCGATCGATCGCGGCGAGGTCGACCCCGCGGAACATGAGCAGGATCACGCGGTTGACGCCCCAACTCGCCCAGCGCGCGACGCGTTCGTCGAGCGGCTCGCCACGCAGCAGCCGCTCGTCGAAGTGCTCCCACACGCTGACGATGAACGGTTCTCCCGTGCCGCGCACCGCGCGACGCTCTTGCACCGCTGCAGCGACCACTTCCTGCGCGTAGTCGGCCGAGCCGCACACGTTCACTCCGTCGGTGCGCTGCGCGGCGATGCGCGCGAGCGTGGTGGAGTTGACGCCGAGCAGGATCGGCGGGCGAGGTGACGGCGCGATGAACGTGCGCAGGTCGTCGCGACGCGTCGGCGACCAGAGTTCGTCGATCACGTCGAGCGTGTCGAGCAGCAGCCGGTGGCGTTCTGACATCTTCGCGGGCTGTTCCATCCCCACCGCGCGGCGCTCCGCCGACCATTTGGTGCCGGGGGCCGAGCCCGCACCGAGCCCGAGCACGCAGCGCCCGCCGCTCACCTGCTGCAGGGTCGCTGCGGCATTCGCCGTGACGACCGGCGGGCGATTCGCGACGTTCACCACGAGCGGCCCCAGACGAATGCTGGATGTCGTGGCGGCGAGCGCGCCGAGGGTGGTGAAGCATTCGGGCATCGCGGGAGCCGCCATCACTTCGCCGGCGAGGTGGTCGGCGGTCCAGAACGTGTCGAAACCCGCCGCTTCGGCGGCGAGCGCCGCGTCGGCGATGTGCGGCCACGGCGCGTTGCCCGGGTTCACCTGCAAGTCGAAGCGCATCATCGCGTGTGCCACACTATGCGCGAGGGGGATTTTCGCGCCTGACACGACGACTGACGCGCCGACAATTCGTCGCGCGCTCGATCTCCGCCACGGTCGGCGCCGCGGCACTCACCCGCGCGCTGAGTGCCTGCGGACCGACCACCGATTCGAACACCGCGCTCGTGATCGGGACTCCCGAATCGCCGGTCACGCTTCCGACGGTCGGCGAGCCGATCGCCGATGGCCTCGCGCCCGAGTCGGGCACGCTCTCGGTGTACAACTACGCCGACTACGTCAACCCTGAGACGATCGCAGCGTTCGAAGAGCAGTTCGACGTCAAGGTCGAACTCAGCATCTACGACACCGAAGAGATCGCGCTCGCCAAGATGCGCTCGGGCGGAGTGAGACCCGACCTCATCATCGGGCTCACCGACTCCGTGCTCGCGCGGTTCGTCGCCGCCGAGTTGCTGCAACCGCTCAACAAGTCGTACCTCACGAATTTCGGCAACGTGATCGAGGGTCTGCGCGACCCGTATTACGATCTCGGCGCGCAGTACACGGTGCCGTACGTGATCTACACGACGGGCATCGGCTATCGCACCGATCGCGGTGTCGACACGTCTGCATTCGTCGGCGACGAGGGTTGGTCGCAGATGTGGAATCCGGCGTACGCCGGTCGCGCAGGTGTGCTCGATTCGTACCGCGACACGATCTCGATGGCGCTGTACCGCAACGGGGTGTACGACCCCAACAGCAACGACGCCGACGCGCTCGCGCAGGCCGGCAGCGACCTGGAGGCGCTCGCCGAGGCGGTGCGGCCGCAGGTCGACATCCTCGCCTACCAAGAAATCGCCGCCGGCAACCGCGACATCTCGTTGTGCTGGTCGGGCGACATGCTGGCCGGGGTCGGATACCTGCCCGAGGGCACTTCGCCCGACGTGCTCGGCTTCTGGTACCCGCAGAACTCGTTCACCGCCAACGACTTCTTCTGCATTCCGCGCGAGTCGCAGAAGCCCGTGCTCGCGCACGCTCTCGTCGACTTCCTGCTCGACACCGACAACTCGCTCGCCAACCAGGCATTCGTCGGATACCAGCCCGCGCTCGATGCGCTGACGGCCGAGGCACTCGTGGATGCCGGAGCGATCCCCGAATCGCTCGTGTCATCGTTGGTGACTCCGGCGAGTTTCGCGGCGGGCAAGCGCCTCGTTTCGCTCACGCCCGAAGTCGACGCCTTGTGGCTCGACGCGTGGTCGCGCTTCACGACCGGATGAGCACGCCGTCGCCACGGTCGCCCGGCCGCACACCCGCTCGGACACGCCGGGCGTCGTCGACGCCGAGCCGCGCCTGGTCGGTGTTCGCCCTGCCGGGCACCGCGTGGCTCGCGGTGTTCTTTGCCGTGCCGCTCTACGCCGTCGCGGCGATCGCGTTCGGGCGCATCGACCCGGTGTTTCGCAACGCGCTACCGGCGTGGAACCCGCTGCGCTGGGAGTTCGCGACCTTCGCCGACGTGCTCGGCGAAATCGTCGCGGGCGAGTTGCGCGGCGTCGCAGTGCGCACGGTGCTGTTCGTCGTGGTGGCAGTCTTCTGTTCGCTCGCGATCGGATACCCGGTCGCGTACTACCTCGCGCGCAGCGCGGGGCGCACCAAGACGCTGATTCTCGTGCTCATCGTGCTGCCGTTCTGGGTCAGCTACCTGATGCGCATGCTCGCCTGGGTGAACCTGCTGCAGCGCGACGGGCTCGTCGCGCGGTTCACCTCGCTCTTCGGCATCGAACACAACTGGCTCGACGGGTCGGCGACCGCCGTGACGCTCGGCTTGGTGTACGGCTACGTGCCGTTCCTCATCCTGCCGCTGTACGCCACGCTCGAGCGGCTCGACTGGCGGCTCGTCGAGGCGGCGCGCGACCTCGGCGCTTCGCCGCGACAGGCGTTCTGGCGGGTGACGGTGCCGCTGTCGCGCCCCGGTGTCGCCGCCGGACTGATGCTGGTTGCGCTGCCGATGCTCGGCGACTACTACACCAACGACATTCTCTCGCGCTCGCCGCGCACCGAGATGCTCGGCAACCAGATCGACTTCTATCTCAACGCGGGCACCCAGCCGCAGCGCGGGGCCGTGCTCGTGCTCGTCTTGTCGTTCGTGCTCGCCTGCCTCGCGTGGTGGTACGTGCGCGACAACGCCCGCAGCCAAGAGGTGCGCTGATGCGACGCTCCGCACGATCGCTCGCCGCCTTCACCTGGGCCTACATCGCGTGGTCGCTCGTGCCCGTCGCGATCGCAATCCTGTTCTCGTTCAACTCGGGGCGCAGCCGCTCGGTGTGGCAGGGGTTCTCGTTGCGTTGGTGGACCGGCGACCCGAACGCGTCGCTGCTGCGCGACGAGTCGATGCGCACGGTCGCCGTCAACTCCGTGGTGCTCGCGCTCGCCACGCTCGTGATCACGCTGCCGCTCGGCACGGCGATGGCCGTCGGCTTGCAACGCTGGCGCGGGCACGGCTCGGGTGCCGCGTCGACGCTCGCTGCCGCTCCGCTCGTGACACCCGAGCTCGTGCTCGGTGCCGCGTTGCTGCTCGTCTTCACCAATCTCTACGCGGCCGTACCGCTCGGGCGACCCGCGCAGGTTCTCGGGCATGTCACGCTCAACCTCTCGCTCGTCGTGGTCACGGTGCGCGCGCGGTTGCTCACCATCGGCTCGTCGTACGAAGAAGCAGCGCGCGACCTCGGCGCCACGCGCAGCGAGGCCTTGCGCTTCGTGCTCGTGCCTCTGTTGCGACCGGCGATCGTCGCTGCCGGAGTGGTGGTGTTCGCCACGTCGATCGACGACTTCATCGTGTCGAGTTTCTTGGGTTCGGGGGCGGGGTCAGAAACCGTGCCCGTGCGCATCTACGGCGCGGTGCGCGGCGCCTCGACCCCCGCGCTCAACGCACTGGCGACGCTGCTCGTCATGATCTCGTTCGTCGGACTGCTCGCCGGCGGCGCGATTCTCTTCGCGTTGCGGCGGCGCAACGGCGAGCGCGTCACGCTGCGCGAGTTCGTCAGCGAGGTCACGCAAGCCGACGCGTGAGCGCTGGCCGACGAACAGCGCTGGCCGACAAGCAGCGCTGGCCGACAAGCAGCACTAGCCGACGAACACGCGCAGGTGCTCGTCGCGAATCGCGAGGCGCACCGACTGGCCGGCTCGCAGGTCGGGCACCGAGTCGTCGTTGGGCACGTCGGCCGTCACCACTTCGTCGCCGCACCGCACGCTGACGAGCAGCGACGAACCCGAGAACCGCACGCGCAACACCTCGCCCGGCGCGGTGAGGCGTCCGACAGACTCCGGTGCGTCGTTCGCAGGACCCACCACCACGTGCACGCGCTCGGGTCGCACCATCACCGTGCACGCCGCCGAGTGCGCCGCGGCGACAATCTGCCCTGGAACGACGCTGAACTGCGCGCCGAGCGCCGCCACCGCGGCGGCACCGACCATGCGCGCCGGCAGCACGTTGGCGGTGCCGACGAACGTGGCGACCTCCACCGAGTTCGGTTCGTCGTACAGTTCCTCGGGCGAGCCGACCTGCAGCAACTTGCCGTCGCGCATCATGCCGATGCGGTCGCTCATCGTGAACGCTTCCTCCTGGTCGTGGGTCACGTAGATGAACGTGGTGTCGAGCTCGCGCTGCAACGTCGACAGCTCCACCTGCAACGCGTGCCGCAGCTGCGCGTCGAGCGCCCCGAGCGGCTCGTCGAGCAAGAGCACGCTCGGCTCGAGCACGATGGCCCGCGCGAGCGCGACGCGCTGCTGCTCGCCGCCGCTCAGTTGTTGAACGCGCCGCTTCTCGAAGCCCGTGAGCCGCACCGATTCGAGCGCCTTGCCGACCGCCTTGTCCTCGTCGCGCTCGAACGGCGAGAAGCGCAACCCGAACGCCACGTTCTGTCGCACGTCGAGATGCGGGAACAGCGCGTACTGCTGGAACACCGTGTTGCAGAGCCGTTTCTCGGGCGCAAAGTCCGTGACGTCGACGTCGTCGATCACCACACTCCCGGAGTCGGGCTGCTCGAACCCGGCGATCATCCGCAGCGTGGTGGTCTTGCCGCAACCGCTCGGGCCGAGCAGCGAGAAGAACTCGCCCGCGCGCACGTCGAGCGACACTTCGTCGACCACCGCTCGCTCGCCGAATCGCTTGACGAGGTGCCGCAGCGAGACCGCGCCGTCGTAGGCGTTGGGGCGCGGGTCGATGCCGCCGCTCATTTCATCGTGCGCCACGACGCGTCGTCGACGGTCACCGCGCGCGCGAGGAAGTCGCCGCCGGACTCGCTCCACGAATACTCCATGTATTGCGCCTCGCCGAGTTGGTAGGAGAATGCGCCGTCGACGAGCCCGAATTCGTAGGCGCTCGACGGCGCGATGATCGCCTTCACGCCGGCGAACTCGGCGAAGCAGGTCATGTGCGCGTGGCCCGACACGATGGCGTGGATTCGCGCGCCGCGCGCGGTCGCCGCGCCCACCGTCGCGCGCAGCAAGTCGAGCGACGCGTCGTCGAGGCGGATGGTGTCGTAGGCCTTGCCGCCGAGCGGGATGCACGGATGATGCATCGCGACGATCGCCGGCACCGTGCCGAGTTGTGTCCCGAGCCATTCGGTCTGCGACGGGTCGAGTGCGCCGTCCTCACGACCCGTGCGCGTCGAGTCGAGCACGACGAGCCGCGCTCCCGGCAGTTCGACGGCGTAGTCGCAGCGCCCGTCGCGCGACGGCAACGAGAACAACCGCTGCATCTTGCGCGAGTCGTCGTGGTTGCCCGGCGCGAGCCACACCGGCACGCTCGCCGACTTCAACACCTCTGCGAAGGCGGCGTACTCGGCGTCGGTGCCGGCCTTCGCTGCGCAGTCGCCGGTGACGAGGATTCCGGCGCAACGCCGCGACGCGTGCTCGAGCGCCGCGCGCAGGTTGCGCACCGGTTCGGCGCCCTCGTGCGCCGGCTCGCCCGCGCCCGGGATGTGCGTGTCCGTCACGTGGGCGATCACACAGCGCGGCATGCGCCAAGAGTAAGCGAACGCCGCTGAACGGCGTCAGACGCCCGCGTGGAGCTGAGGGGAATTGAACCCCTGGCCTCCTCCATGCCATGGAGGCGCTCTACCAACTGAGCTACAGCCCCGAAAACGCCATGACAACCTAGCGGAAACTGCAGGCGAGCGACCACTTGGCGCGCGTCATGCGCGCCAGTCCACCGACGGTCGATCGCGGTACAGCCGCTCGATCTCGTAGTAGCGGCGCGTCTCCTCCGCGAACACGTGCACCACGACGTCGCCGTAGTCGAGCAGCACCCACTGCGACTCCGAGACTCCCTCGGTGCGCACCGGCGAGCGGCGGTGCTCGAGACGGATGCGGTCTTTCACTTCGCCCGCGATGGTGCGCACGAGCCGCGGATTTCTGGCACTCGTCACGACGAAGAGCCCGACGATCGGCAGCACCGCCGACACGTCGATCACGCGGATGTCGCTGCCCTGTTTGTCGTCGGCGGCCCGCGCGGCGCTGCGGGCGAGCGAGAACGTGTCGGCGTCGATGGATGCGGTCACGGCTCGACCGCGCCAGAGGTTGACGTCATTTGTCGCGCACCGAGGCGACGAAGTCGGCGCCGAGCGTGATGGCGGCATCGAGCCCGACCACTTTGACCGGCCAGTCCTTCGTCTCGACGGTTCCGAGCGCCCCGTCGAGCAGCGCGGCGAGCGCTTCGGCGGAATCCGGATCGGCTGCGATGATGGTCGCTTGCGCTTCACGCGCGGAAATCTCGCGCATCGCCCCGACGCCGATGCCCGCCTCCAGCAGGGCCGCGACGGCCGCCCGGCTCACCACTGGGTCGTTGAACGTGCTGTCGACGAGCACGGATACCGGCAGGTCGGAGCCCGCGAGGGCGCTCGGCGCGATCGACGCGAACACCATCACCACTTCGGGCCGGTCGAGCCCGTACATGTCGGTCCGTCCCGGATTCAGCGTCCTGTCGAGCACGGGCGACGCCGAGAGTTGCCACACCTGCAGCGCGCCGCCGAGCACCCGGCGCATGAAGTTGGTCGCGTCGACGAGCCCCGCCGGCGTCGTGTCCACTTCGGGGGCGATGTCGAGACCGGCACCGACCCGCTTCACGACGCCGTTCCACACCTCGCGGTGCCGCGCGAAGCGCACGGACTCTTTCTCGTCAGCCCGTCGCGCGAGGAGGATGTCGACGAGACGATCGATCGGGAAGGAAGCCTCGCCGGCGCTCGCCAACTTGGTCGGGGTGCCGTCGACGGCGACGGTGACCACGTCGCGGTCGAGCAACACGTCGACTCCGCCGAGCGGCGCGAAGAGCGCGACCAGTTCGGCGCGGCCGAGCGCACCGACGGCGACGAACGACACGTCGAGCAACCCTTGCACCTCGTTGGCGAGGCCGCCGAGACCGTCGTTGGCGTACACGTCGGCGAGGCGCTGGGGCACTTGTGGGTCAGCACCGTCGTTCGTGTCGGCGTCAGCTGCTGCGGTCTCGGTCGCCGCCCCGATCGGCAGCAGCACCACGGTGCCGCCGACGCCGCGCGCGTCCAGGGTCGCCACGAACAGGTGGCTCAGCTGTCCGCCTTCGCCGAGCGCGGCGACGAGCGCAGCCGGCGTGTCAGGAATCGCGACGAGGTCGACCGCCACGCGCGTCGCAGCACGCGAGTCGAGCAACTGGTTCCACGCCGTCGCTGCGCCGAGAGGCAGCACCAGCGCCGCGACGACACCCGCGGCGATCGCGATGCGCAGCGCGCGAACCTGCTTGTGGCGGAATGCGGTCATGCCGCCACGGACTCACGCATTGGTGACCGCGCGGTACAAGTTGCGCGCACGAATCTCTGCGACGACGCCCGGGGTGAGAAATCTCGCGGTGTCGTCGCCCGACTGGAGCGCCGCGCGCAACTCGGTGCTGCTCACGTCGACGAGCGGCATCTGCACCGTGTGCCAGCCGCGACGAGCCTCAGAGACGAAGCCCGGACGATCCACCACCGCGATCGTCGCCAGTCGTTCGATCTGCGCGGATTCGTGCCACGACGGCAGTTGATCGACCAGGTCGCGCCCGACGATCAGCATCAACTCAGCGTCTGGATGCGCGGCACGCAGTTCGCGCAGCGTGGTCACCGTGTAGCTCGGGCCGCCGCGGCGGATCTCCATGTCGCTCGCCTCGAGTGCGCCGCGCCGGGCGGGATCGGCGTCGCGCACGAGGGCCTGCACGAGGGCGAGTCGATCGGCGGCCGGCGTCACGGGGCGCTGGGGTGACTTCTTCCAGGGGTCGTTGGCGACGACGAGCAGCACCCGGTCGCAGCCGAGGCGCTCGACGGCGGCCTCGGCGACCGCCAGGTGACCGCGGTGCGGGGGGTCGAAGGTGCCGCCGAACACCCCGAGTCGTTGCGGCACACCGCGAATTCTAGAAGTGAAGCCCGGCTGGGGCTCGCGCACCGAAACCGCCGAGCGCGCTGCGGACCGCATGGATGCTGACTTTGCGGCCAACGGCGGGCCCTTTTATCGCCGCGAGGGTGAAAATTGCAACATTCGTCTTGACATCGTGCGTGACAATCCTGTAACTTTGTCTTTCCCCGAAACCCCCGCAATCCCCCCCACCTCGACGCCATGCTCCACCCCTCGTGGGTGTCGTGCGGCGTCTTCACCCCAGAAAGCATCCACAATGTCTGACTCCATCGGCCTGTATCTCAACGACATCGGCAAGGTTCCTCTGCTCACCGCCGAGGACGAGCGCACGCTGTCCAAGGCCATCGAAGCCGGTCGCGCCGCCGAAGCGAAGATGAAGAAGGGCCAGCGCTCGGCGGCACTGCGCAAGGACCTGCGCGATGCCAAGCGCGCCAAGGACCGATTCATCCGCGCCAACCTGCGCCTCGTCGTGTCGATCGCCCGTCGTTATCCGCTGCCCCAGGGCATGGACCTGCTCGACCTCATCCAGGAAGGCAACCTCGGCCTCGAGCACGCCGTCGACAAGTTCGACTGGCGCCGCGGCTTCAAGTTCTCCACCTACGCCACGTTCTGGATTCGCCAGGCCATCGGCCGCGCGCTCGACCAGAAGGCCAGCCTCATCCGCATTCCGGGCGACCGTTCGGCCAACCTGCGTGCCGCGCTGCGCCAGGGTTCGGGCGACGCCGAAGGGCTCTCGGCGGAGAACGCCGAACTGCACCGACTCACCACGCCGGTGTCGCTCGACAAGCCGATCGGCGACGACGGCGACGCGACGCTCGGCGACCTCGTGCCGAACCACGACATGAGCCCCGAAGAGGCACTCATGTCCCGCGCGTCGGACGACATGCTGAACAAGCTGCTCGACACGCTCGACCCGCGCGCCCGTTATGCAGTCGAGGCCCGCTTCGGCTTGTTCGGTGGCGAGAAGAAGAGCTTCCGCGAAGTCGGCGAGGATCTCGGCGTCACTGCCGAGGCCGCCCGTCGTCTCGTGAGCCGCGCCGTCGAGTCGCTGAAGCAAGACGCGCCGGACTACCTCACGGTCTGAAGCACCGTCGCGCACTGCGCGGGCTTCCGTAGCCTGAAAGCCACGCCATGCCGAAGAACTGGACAAAGACCACGTGGCAGACCATGCCTGCCGCCCAACAGCCGCAGTGGCCCGACGCCGCCGCGCTCGACCGTGCGCTGAAGCAGATCGAGTCGTTTCCCCCGCTCGTGTTCGCGGGCGAGGCGCGCACGCTGCTCGCGTCGCTCGGCAACGTGGCGAACGGCAACGCGTTCCTCCTGCAGGCCGGCGACTGCGCGGAGAGTTTCGAGGAGTTCACGGCGGTGAACATCCGCGAAAAACTGCGCGTGATCCTGCAGATGGCGGTGGTGCTCACCTACTCGACGGGCGTGCCCGTAGTGAAGGTCGGGCGCATCGCCGGACAATTCGCCAAGCCCCGTTCGTCGGCGACCGAGAAAGTCGGCGCGCGCGAGTTGCCGTCGTTCCGCGGGCACATGGTCAACGATCCGGCCGCGCACGAAGAGGCGCGCGTGCCCGACCCTGCGCGCCTCGTGCAGGCCTACCACCAGTCGGCGAGCACGCTCAACCTGCTGCGCGCGTTCACCAAGGGAGGCTTCGCCGACCTGAGCCGCGTGCATGCCTGGAACCAGGAGTTCGTCGCGACGAGCGCCGAGGGCCAGCGCTACGAGCAGATGGCCGCCGAGATCGAGCGGGCGCTTGCCTTCATGCGCGCCTGCGGAGTCGACACCGAGACGCACAGCGCGCTGCACGAAGTCGACGTGTACACCTCGCACGAGGCGCTGATTCTCGGCTACGAAGAGGCACTCACCCGCCAGGACTCGCTCACCGGCCAGTGGTACGACTGCTCCGCGCACATGCTGTGGATCGGCGAGCGCACGCGCCAGCTCGACGGCGCGCACGTGGAGTTCTTGCGCGGTGTCGGCAACCCGATCGGCGTGAAGGTGGGCCCGGGCACCACGCCCGATTACGTGCTGTCGTTGTGCGACATGCTCAACCCCAACCGCGTCGCCGGTCGTCTCACGCTGATCGC
>Ga0233425_10003638_pt1 | contig 27537 bp, 21 predicted proteins | sample Watercolumn_Towu_2_FD_181712 | JGI IMG/M metagenome (GOLD analysis project Ga0233425, IMG submission 181712) | Freshwater microbial communities from Lake Towuti, South Sulawesi, Indonesia - Watercolumn_Towuti2014_140_MG | ecosystem: Environmental > Aquatic > Freshwater > Lake | place...
CAACTCGATCCTGATGATGGAAAAACTGATCAGGCTGAGCAGAATCCTCTCCGGCGTAGGGGCAACTGTCTCGGATTTCATTAATATCATGCTCTATATCCAACCGCAGCTTCTTATACTTACGATCCCAATGGCAATGCTCTTTGCTACGCTCCTGACCTACGGCAGGATGAACGCTGACAATGAGATAGTTGTAATGAAGACAGCCGGCATGAGCATGAAAAGGATATCCATGCCTGTCTTCGTTCTCGGCATGGTCTCGCTGCTCATAAGCTTTGCGGTCACATTCCATTTAAGCCCTCTGGGCAGCAAAAAGCTCAGGGAGGCAATAACGCAGATCATTACGGTCCGCTCGACCCTTTCACTCGAAGAAGGCGCTTTTAACACATCCTTCAGGGACATTGTGATAATGATAAAAGGGAAGAAGACTTCAGATACGATGCAGGACATCTTTATTTACGACAACCGTCAGAAGGAGACGCCAAGGGTCCTTATGGCAAAGGAAGGACGGTTCTTTTCGAGCGAAACTGCAGATATAGGCCTTCAGCTTATTGACGGCCATATCAATATCACAAACGAGAGCAAGGTCACAGACATATACTTCAACAAATACAACATGACCATGAACATCGGAGTAGATTCTCCGGCGCCCAAGAGGGCTGAGCTCACGCCTGCCGAGCTGATGGCAAAGATCAGGACCGAGGAGTCAAAGAAGAAAAAAGCTTATATATATCTCGACCTGCACAGAAGATTCTCCCTTCCGGCAGTCAGCATCATACTTATGTTCCTCGGCCCCCCGCTTGCACTTATTGCAGGGAGGTCCGGGAGGCTTGGAGGACTCGCACTCGGCCTTGCAACATTTACTCTCTACTACATACTCCTTATATATGGGGAAAACCTTGCAACTGCAGGCAAAATACATCACCTAACAGGAGGCTGGGCAGCTACTGCCGTGCTCGGCATATTTTCAGGTTTCATGTTCATCAGGAGCAGTTCTGAATGAAAATACTGCAGCGCACCTATCTCAAAGAGTTTTTCAGGCTTCTGCTTGTAACAGGTCTCGGCCTCTCATTGATATTCAGCATTGTCGAACTGATCGGCAAGATTTCCGACTTCCTCCCCGGAAGACCTTCACTGATCTCTCTAATGCTTTATTCGCTCTACAATCTTCCAAAATATTTTATTTATCTTCTGCCGATGTCAGTATTCATCTGCATACTCTTTACCTTCAGCCAGGCGGCAAGAAGGAATGAACTCGTTGCAGTAAAGGCAGCAGGGGGAAGGATGAAGGACCTGTTCCTGCCTTTTCTGACAGCAGGGGTTCTTATTGCCTGCACCGCGTTCGTTGTCGGGGAGTTAATTGCACCTGTTCTTTCACTTAAGGCGTCTGAGCTCAGGAGCATCCTTGAAGGAAAGAAGAAGAGATCGGAATTCTCAGACGGGGCCTTCTGGATCCGCGACAGGCGCGGCAATCCTGTCAGGATGGACTTCTATATGCAGGATGAAAAAAGGGCTTACGGCCTCAATATTTATATTACCGATTTCGAATTTCTTGACAGGACGATACGCGGAGAATCGGCAAGATGGGATGGCACAAAATGGATCATCGAGAATGCCACGCTTTATGACGGCAATACAGGGAAGATAACAAAACATAAGGAACTGGAGTATCCGGAAATTGAATCGCCGGATATTTTTTCCGGAGACATAAGAACAGCAGAAGATATGGGCATATTTGAACTTTACAGATATATAAAGAGGCTGAAGGCTGCCGGTTTCAACAATATAAAGCTCCTTGTTGACCTCAATTCAAAGATATCTTTTCCGCTGATCAACATATTCCTAATGTTTCTCGGGCTTGCGCTCTCATTGAGAAGCCGTATTGGCGGAGGGCTCTTTACGGCCGGGATGGGACTTGCAATAGCCCTGACCTACTGGTTCGGCTACACCTTCTCACTCTCTATCGGCTATACCGGAATCCTGCCGCCATTTATAGCGGCATGGATAGTGCCGATCGTCTTCGGCGCATCTGCCGTACATATGTATATCAGACTGCCAGAGTGACCGGGTTCAGACAGACTCCCTTATAAGTCTGTTCACTTCATCCCTGTAGAGCATCCTGAGCCTGCCGGTCAGCATGCCGACAGGAAAAGACGCCTCATCAACCGAGGAGACCGGCATTATCTCGCTTGTGGTATTGGTGAAGAAAACCTCTGACGCACTGTAAATATCTTCGGGCAGGAACCTTCCTTCTTTTATCCGGATGCCGTCCTTCTCAGCAACACTGACGACCAGTTCCCGGGTTATGCCGTCAAGAACTCCGACCTCCAGGGCCGGTGTGCAGAGCGCTCCATCCTTCACAAAGAATATATTGCTTACGGTTCCCTCGGCTATGAAACCTTCCAAGTTCAGCATTATAGCCTCATATGCATTACGGTCCTTTGCCTCTATCTTTGCAAGGATATTGTTCAGAAAATTAAGGGACTTAATCTTCGGATCCAGCGCAGCCACGCTGTTCCTGCGTGTTGCTGCAATTATAAGCCTTACGCCCTCACTGAAATATTTTTCGGGATATCCGGCAAAATTCTCGGCAATGACAACAACTGTCGGTTCAGGGCATAATGCAGGGTCAAGCCCGACAGGCCCCTTGCCGCGTGATACAGTCACCCTCACATAAGCGCTCCTGAGATCATTGGCATTGATAACGCCGTAGACAGCATCCCTGATGACAGCTGTATCAGGGAGCTTCAGCCGTACCAGCGAAGCAGACCTTTCGAGCCTTTCAATATGCCTGTCGAGCATGAAGACCTTTCCGTCATATGCCCTCATTGTCTCATAGATGCCGTCGCCATAAAGGAATCCGTGGTCATAAACAGAGACGCATGCATCACGGTCTTCCACAAGCCTGCCGTTAAGATATATAAACATTCATCAACTCCTTGCTCATCGGTTTTATATGATTGCATGTCCATGCATGAATAGCAAGCTTGCCTCTATCAGGCCTTTTTAGTATTATTCCCTGACATGCGACCTGCGCTCAGGGCAGACAAAAAAGGACACCTGCTTCTTGTGCTCCATGCACATCTGCCGTATATACGATATCCTGAACATGAAGAGCATCTCGAAGAGACATGGTTTCATGAGGCAATAACAGAATCCTACATACCACTTCTCAATGTGATCGAAGACCTGCTTAATGACAGGACAGACTTCAGGCTGACCATTTCCCTCACGCCTTCACTGCTGGAGATGCTTGGGGATGACCTCCTGACAAACAGGTTCAGCAGGCATATCGAAAGCCGCATTGAACTTGCCGAAAAGGAAGTCTTCAGGACAAAGAATGATCCCGAGTTCGGCCCTGTTGCAAAAATGTATCTTGACCAGTTCAAAAAAACAAGGCGCTATTTTGAGGAGACCTGCAGAAAAGACCTCATATCATCTTTCAGGGCAATATCAGGATCAGGCAGGGTCGAGCTCATAACATCCTCAGCAACGCATGCATATCTGCCCCTCCATATGCAGGAGCCAGCCTCGGTGCGCGCACAGGTCAGGGTCGGCATTGACACATTTCGAAGGCATATCAATAAAAAACCGGCAGGCATATGGCTTCCGGAATGCGGTTATTCATCAGGGATGGACAGCATCATAACAAAAGAGGGTCCTGAATATTTTTTTCTCGAGAGTCTGGGGCTTATAAACGGCAGTCCGAAACCGACAAAAAGCATATACAGGCCAGTTATGACACCTGCAGGAATGACAGCATTTGCAAGGGACACTGAATCGTCAAAACAGGTATGGAGCGCGGCATACGGGTATCCGGGAGACCCTTACTACAGGGATTTTTACCGTGATATAGGGTTTGACCTTGACCATTCATATCTCTACGCATATCTGCCCGGAGGCACCCGCACATTCACCGGGCTGAAATATTACAGGATAACAGGCAAAACAGACCTGAAAGAACCATATAACAGGGAGAAGGCGATCATAAAGGCTGCAGAGCATGCAGAACATTTCATGCAGGAGCGTGAAACTCAAATAGCCTTTCTTTCATGCAGGCTTAAGACCTCACCCGTGATAACCGCTGCCTATGATGCTGAACTCTTCGGACATTGGTGGTATGAAGGGCCGGAGTGGCTGCGTTTTGTTCTCAGAAACCCGTCGATCAGCAGAAGATCCTTCCGCTTCGCAACACCTTCAGAACTTTTGGGGGAAGCGGCCGAGACCATCGAACCATCCGCATCAAGCTGGGGGCGTGGCGGATACAGCAGCGTCTGGATAGACGAATCCAATGCCTGGATATACAAACATCTCAGAAAAGCATCAAGGACCATGGAAGAACTCGTTCTGGCCAACAACAGGACAACAGGGATAATAAAGCGGGCGCTTAATCAGGCGCTGCGAGAGCTTCTCCTTGCACAAGCAAGCGACTGGCCTTTTATGATAAAAAATGGCAATGCGGCTGATTTTGCAGAGAGCAAGTTCAGGGAGCATATCAGCAATTTTTTCAGGCTGTCTGATGAGATAAGATGCGGCAACATACAGATAACAGGCCTTGAGCTGCTTGAGAAGAAGAACAACATCTTCATTGACCTGGACTACAGGTCATTCAGAAAATGATCTGATCCTCAGTTGAGCAGTTTTTCGAATGGATAAGACTTCAGATATGTAAGCAGTTCATCCAGCGCATGCGAAGATACAGACCCCTTGTTGGTAATAAGGGAAAACTCCCTTATCATCTTCTGTTCCTTTATCCGAAGTGCGCTGAGCGTTCCGTATCTGTGCTCCTTGCGTACCGCCCACTTGGACAAGATAGAGACGCCGAGACCATTCTCGACTGCATCCTTGATGGCCTCAGTGCTTCCGAGTACCATAGAAATGCGCATATCCTGGGGTGCGATACCGTGCAGGGCAAGGAATTTCTCTATCATCTGCCTTGTGCCGGAGCCGCCCTCCCTGAATATGAACGGCTCCTTGACAAGCTCGCTGATGGATATTTCCTTCTTCTTTGCCCACGGATGGACTGAAGGGACTATCAGCAGAAGCTCATCAGAGAGGATCTTCTCGACCGCCATCTTCTGTCTCGTCACCTCGCCCTCAACAAAACCGAGATCAATATTCCCGGAGTTGAGCAGTTCAACTACCCTCTTTGTATTACCGACAAGCATATGAACCTTGATCTTCGGATGGGTCTTCTTGAAATCGGTTATGACAGCCGGGAGAAGATAATTGCCTATAGTTGAACTGGCACCAATGCTTATGCTGCCCTTGACCAGTCCGGTCATCTCTCCTATGACCTTCTCAACATTGGCATAAAGGCTCAATATCTCTTTTGCATATTTATAAAGGACCTCTCCTGCAGGGGTCAGTGTCACTGTGCTGCTTGACCTGTCAAACAGCTTTGTCTCGTATATCTCCTCAAGCGCCTGTATCTGCAGACTTACGGCGGGCTGGGTAAGATGTATTATCTCTGAGGTCTTCGAGAAGCTCTTGGTCTCGGCAACAGTACAGAACACCTTCAGTTTGTGGTCTTCCATAATACTCCTTAGGTTATAAAAATAATCTGCCGAAGCAGCCCATAAGCCGGGTTCTGTTTTCCCGCAGAAACGGGAATGCAGTCATTCATCTAAGCTCCGGCCTTGCGGACGGAGTCATGCGGCCTTACCCGGTCTGCCTCCCTGCCGTTGCTGGGATTTGAGGGGGCACCTCTCAAGGCAGACCCTATTTGGCCTTGCTCCAGGCGGGGTTTACCAAGCTGCCCGGTCACCCGAAGCACTGGTGAGCTTTTACCTTCCCGCTGCACCTTGATGCAACGGGATCCCGCTCTGCGGGACACCTTTTCACCCTTGCCCCTAAAAAAAAGAGGCGGTTTCCCTTTCTGTGGCACTTTCCTTCCCACGGTTTGCCGTGAGACTCCGTATTACGGAGCGCCTTGCCCTGCGGAGCCCGGACTTTCCTCCCTGCAAATGCATCTGCATTACAGGGCGACTACCTGTGCTGCTTCGGCAGCCTATAATAAATTTTAATCATTATATAACAGATTCTTTTTAATGTGAAGTCTTTTTCGGCACCGGAACTCTAAACCGGTTCACAATAGAGTATCCTGTCACACTGCGGACACTGCACTATGTCTGTTCCTTTTTTTACCTGAACATAGAGCTGCGGAGGAATATTCATGTTGCATCCGAGGCATATCTCATCTTCAACGCGGCAAACAGCCGTCCCTCTGCACTTCATGAGAAGATCCAGATATCTGTTATAAGTATCAGCATCAAGACCTGCGGCTATCTTGATTCTTTCAGTCTTGAGGGAAGAGAGCTCCTTATGAAGCGCGGCCGTCTCCGACTCTATGGCATTTTTGACTTCACCCAGTCTCTCTTCCTCCTCCCTGACAATGTTCTGCTTCCCCTTGATCTCTTTATCAAGGGCATTGATCTCATCCATGGCCTTGAGGAGTTCTTCTTCGGTCTTAACCATATCCTTTTCAAAAGACTCGATCTCTTTCATCATGGCCTGATATTCCTTGTTGGTCTTTATATCGGCCGATCTCGCCTTCAGTTTGGTTGTCTTTTCCTTTATCTCTTCAAGTGCCCTTTCCTTCTCGCGTCTCGCCGATAAAAGAGCATCAGCCCTCTTCATACTCATATCGAGTTCATATTTTGCATTCTTCAGCGGGATATCAGCCTTGCCAATACGCATTGGGGCAGTTTCGATCAGTTTAAGCTTTTCAAATACGATCGTGTCGGTCTGTTGAAGTTGAACAAGCAGCTTTATGGTATCCTGCACTAATCCTCCAGAGATCTGGTGGGCCCACCAGGACTCGAACCTGGGACCAACCGGTTATGAGCCGGTAGCTCTACCAACTGAGCTATGGGCCCTGAAAAGACAGTGGCAACTGACATGCATTATTGCCATATCAGCGAATTTGTAATATAAACATCTCCCTGCTTATTAGTCAAGGAATTTGGCAGGGCATACTGTGAAAAGCCTGCCTATGTTTCGATAAAGGTCTTGAGCCATCTGCTCCTTGACGGGTGTCTGAGCTTCCTGATAGCCTTCACCTCTATCTGCCTTATTCGTTCCCGCGTCACATCAAACTCCATCCCGACATCTTCAAGTGTATGCGGCATCTCGTCGCCTATGCCGAACCGCTTCTTTATTATATCCCTCTCCTTTGGCGTCAGCGACTCAAGAGCAATATCTATGTTCCTGCGCATGTCATCCTGGATCGCTATATCAAGCGGCGACAGTGTTCCCTTGTCCTCAATAAAGTCCCTCAGATGGCTGTCATCTTCCTCCCCGACAGGGGTCTCGAGCGATATGGGCTCCTTCGATATCTTGAGCATCCCCCGGATCTTGTCCGGTGAGAGGTTCATGCGCTGGGCTATTTCCTCTGGAGAAGGTTCACGGCCTTTCTCCTGAACAAGATCTCTTACGATCCTTGTCATCCGGTTTATTGATTCCACCATATGGACAGGTATCCTTATTGTCCTGGACTGATCAGCAAGTGCCCTGGTGATCGACTGTCTTATCCACCAGGTGGCATATGTGCTGAACTTGTACCCGCGCTGGTATTCGAATTTCTCCACCGCCCTCATCAGGCCTATATTCCCCTCCTGTATAAGGTCCGAGAAGCCGAGCCCCTTGCCTATGTATCTCTTTGCAATGCTTATAACAAGCCTCAGGTTCGCCTCTGTAAGCTTGCCCTTTGCATCGTCAATGCTCCTCTCCTCCTCTATGAGGACCCTGAGGGTCTTTCTCATATCGTCATATTCTGCACCGATGGACTGCTCAAGCGCGGCTATCCTGCGTTTTACAACATCGAGATCGAGAACTATATTGCGTATCTCATCAATAACAGCATTATTCTTTATTGCCTTCGGTACGACAAGTTTTCCTGCCCTGCCTGCCGTGGCCCCGAGATACATTGCCTTCCTGATATGCGACTGCATTACCGTATGCAGTTCATCAAGGTCCATCACTGCCTTCTTGAGCTCATCAGAGAAGAGCCTCACGACCTCGTCCTTAAGATTGAGCTCCTTGACCGCATCAAGAAGTTTTACCCTTGCATCATCAAGCGACTTCATGAATTTCTGGTCAGGCTTCCGGCCGCTCTCCCCGGCCTTTTCGCAAAGTGCTGACAGCTTCTGATTTACACTCCTGATCTTCAGGGTGGCTTCATAGAAGCGCTTTCTTTCATATGTAAGATCGCTCTCTTCGTCATCATCGTCGCTGCTCTGAACTATTTCATCAAGCGGAGCCTCGCCTGACTCAACCCTCCTGCCGAGCTCGGTCATCTTTGCCACGGCAAAAGGCATCGAGAAGATTATGCCGGAGAGCTTTTCCTTGCCTTTTTCTATTCTGATGGCAAGATCTATCTCGCTGCTTTTGTTAAGCAGCGGAACTCCTCCCATCTCCTTGAGATATATCTTTACAGGATCATATTCACCGTCGTGTACAATATCGCCCTTGGCGCCACTCTCTTCAGAATAAGAGCCGTTTTCTTCTTCATTTTCCTTCCCGGTCTCCTCTGAGTCGAAAGCGCCTTCACTGTCAAAATCGTATTCCTCAAAATATTCTGTAAAATCCTTATCGTTTTTCATGTCCCTTTCCCTTTAAGAGATTTTTCTTTTCCATAAGCAATGCATTAAGGAGCTTCAGGTCGTCTGATGCCCCGGCCATGCTGAAACCTGCGTCAAGCTTCTTCTTGCAGATCCTGCCTGCACAATCCTCTATTGTCCTGTCAATGAACTCGGGGTCAAACCCAGGCTCAACTGAAAGCCTCGTATATAATACCCTCTCTTCGTCTGTAGAATCATCAGGAAGTGTGACAGTGCCTGTCTTGCCGAAAAGTCCGCATATCTTCCGCAAGAGCGTTGCAGCAGTACCGTCGCTGAACATGCCGGGGTCGATCAGTTCAAGGATCTTCCCGATTTTTTCAGGGCTGGCTATTGCTATGCTCAGAAGCAGCTCCTCCTCAGGTATGCGTCCCGCCTCCTGTTTCACTGCTGCCGGAGCATCTGTCCCGGCTTTCTGTCCTTTCCGCAGTTTTCTGAACTCATCCCTCAGAGCACTTTCGCTTATCCTCGTCCTGCCGGCAAGCTCAACCAGCATCTGCTCGGCCTCAAGTATGTCAGGCATCCCCGCAATTAGAGACAGCAGCTCACGCACTACTGAACTCCTCTGGCCTTTTGAATATGAGAGCACAAAATCAACCATATTCACTGCCTTCTTCAGCAGCCCGCCGAACGCTTCTCTGCCGTGCTTTCTCAGAAAACTGTCTGGATCTTCCCTGTCCGGCAGTATCAGTATCCTTGCATCAAGGTCGTTCTGAATAAAAAGGGGCAGGGCCCTTTTTGCAGCAGCAATGCCTGCGCTGTCTCCGTCGAACACAACAATGACATTCTTAACAAGTTTCCTGAGCTTAGCTGCGTGGCCTGAAGTGAAAGATGTCCCGAGAGGGGCAACAGCATTGCTGAATCCGTACTGATGGCACATTATGACATCCATATATCCTTCGGTCACGATCACCTGCTCCTGACGGCGGATCGCCTCTTTGGCAGCATGGATACCGTACAGCGTCTCTGACTTTCTGAAGACCGCTGTTTCGGGCGAGTTTATGTATTTAGGCAGGGAATCATCCATCGCCCTGCCTCCGAAGGCTATGACATTACCGTTCGTAGCCATTATAGGGAAGATTATCCTTTCCCTGAACATGTCATACGGCCCCTTTTCACCAATTACGACAAGTCCTGCCTCCTTAAGGATCTCCTCGGAATATCCTGACCTGACAAGCAGCTGAAGAAGGTTTCTCCAGCCTGAAGGCGCATATCCGAGACCAAAGGTCGAGACCGATTCATTGCTGATCCCGCGGGCTGCAATATATTTAGCTGCAGCCGGAGAGCTTTTGAGCTTCTCTGAATAGAACCGGGCTGCATCCCTGAGCGCATTTCGTATCTGTTCATTCTTCTCCATGCTTCTGCTGTCCTGACGGACAGACTGGAGAGAAATGCCTGCCTTCCGGGCAAGCTCCTGAAGCGCTTCAGGAAAAGATATCCTGTCATGGTTAACCAGAAAGCTTATGACATCCCCTCCTGCTCCGCAGCCGAAACAGTGATATATCTGTTTGGAAGGACTTACCATAAAGGATGGGGTCTTTTCTGCATGAAAAGGGCAGACGCCTTTCCAGTTCTGGCCTGATTTCTTCAGCTGCACATAGCCGGAAATGAAATCGACGATATCTATTCTTTCCTTGATCTCTTCAGCTGCCCTGTCAGATCTCATACTTGTCCTTCAGGTTAAACATGCGGTCTATTTTAGCACGAACAGGGGAGTATTTAAGGGAAAGATCTTTACAGGTCAGGCAGTTCTGTTTATGCGCCTGAAGCCTGAGCATTCGAGGATATTCACGGACGCGCCTGAAAATACATTGTCGAGCAGCAGGTTCATTCCGAGATTGTCGCTCGATATATGGCCTGCTATCACCACATTAACATGGTTCTTTTCGGCCTCTTTTCTGTGCTCTTCGCTGATATGCATACCGACAATTGTGTTCACTCCGGAATTGGCAAGACTATTGAAGATATCTTTTGATCCTTCCGTGCCTCCGGTCATATCAACAAATACCCTGCCCGCCCTCCTGGTTTTAGAGCCCTGCATTATCTTTGGGCCGGCACCATTTTTTGCAGACTCACTGTATTCCGGAATGGACAACAGCAGGTCACTGATATCTCCGAGAGAATGGGGTTTCTGCTCGTCAAAAAGCCTTTGAAGGAATGTAGCCACCATATTGTCGGCAGGAGTGTGAAGACAGAGAAACGGCATATTGAGCAGTCTTGCAGCATCAACTGCACGGGTATGGTTTATCGGCATCAGCCTGCGCTCCACCTCTTTGGCCCGTCCGTCCATAAGGTCTTCAGCGATATTTATCGGGACGCCATACCGGTTCAGGATGTCAGCCTGCATATACATTACAGACGAAAGGTTTGCATATGCCGTGCCCTCGGGGTGGTGGGCAATGACAAGGTCCATCTTGCTGCCGCGCCTTTCGAGGCTTTCGGCAAGAAGCATCTCTCCGACCTCTATATCTATTCCGACAAGTATGTTCGATATCTCTTCTTCGCCTGTTCCATGAAGAATGCGGGAGTCTGAGTATGGATTTTTCAGGGATTCCTGATCAAAGAGCTCCTTGTCCTTCTGCTTAAGGTCCTGGAACTCCTTTTCTTTAAGCCCCAGTTCCTTTATAACTGCATCACGGCCTCTGGGGTCATTTGAGATGCCTGTATCAATTGCCTTAAGGTATATGTCGCGCAGATTCATCAGGACTGTTTTGGGAGGGAGGAGAGAAGTTCCTTGACCTTCTGGTTGACCATCTTTCCGTCAGCAATGCCTTTGACCTTCGGCATAAGGACCTTCATCACCTTGCCCATATCCGCCTCAGACCGGGCAGACGACTCCTTGATGGCCTCGACAATTAGCCTCTCGACATCCTCTGCAGACAACTGCGCAGGCATATATGCCTGCAATATCGTGAGTTCCTGCTGTTCCTTGTCTGCAAGGTCCTGTCTGCCTGCATTGGAAAACTGTTCAATGGAATCGCGCCTCTGCTTTGCCATGGTCGAAAGGACAGAGAGGATCTCCTCATCAGAGATATTCCGGTTCCTGTCGATCTGGAAATTTTTGATGGCGGCCTTTGCCATGCGAAGCGCAGAGACCTTTACGGGCTCTGCGCTCTTCATTGCTGTCTTGAGATCATTATCTATGCGTTCAAGCAGAGACACGGATTTATCTCATTCCCATTTTTATTCTTTTGGCGGCCTTTTTGCGGGCTGCAATGGCCTTCTTTTTCTTCTTCACGCTCGGCTTTTCGTAATGCTCGCGCTTCTTGATCTCGGAAAGAATTCCTTCCTTCTCGCACTGTTTCTTGAAGCGTTTAAGAGCATTTTCGAACGAATCGCTCTCGCGTACCCTGATTGAGGGCATTCAGAATCACTCCCCTCTGTATAAAGTATTGAAAATGAAGCGGTATTTTATCAACTGTCGATCATATATGTCAATGAGACAGCATCTGACCACGAAAAAACCTGCAAATGCAGAGGTCCATTTATAAAATTTATTAAGATTTTTTATGGAACCATAAAAATGCTGTGATTCCTTGACTTTACGCATCTGCTAAGGTAATATTACGACTAATTTTCCCCAAAGGAGACGGCCATGCATGAAGAAAAACTTTTAATGGACCTGTTCATAAATGTTCACACTGTGCCGCATTATGTGTCATACGCATTCCTCGCATCTATACTACTTATTACCACGGCTCTCATGGTCAGAAAATCCGTGCAGCTCGTTCCGACAGGGGTCCAGAACTTCATGGAAGCAATAGCAGAAGGCATTCTCAACCTTTGCGAAGAAAATATCGGCCACCACTGGGCAAAACATTTCTTCCCGCTCATCGGCACTATAGCTCTCTATGTTGCAGTATGTAATTTCATGGGTCTGATACCAGGCTTCTTTTCACCGACGAGCAATATCAATAACAATGTCGCCCTTGCACTGCCGATATTCTTCGCTACCCATGTTTACGGCCTAAGGGTCCACGGCGTCGGATACCTTAAGCATTTTCTCGGTCCCATCCGTTCAGCTGCAGCACTACCGCTTATGGTACTTATATTCCTTATCGAGTTCATTGGGCATCTTGTCAGGCCTGTCACCCTCTCGGTCAGGCTCTTCGGGAATATGGTGGCAAAGCATATAATACTTCTGGTTCTCGCAGGGCTCGCACCATGGATAGTGCCGACACTGATCCTCGCACTCGGTTCGCTCGTGAGCATTATTCAGGCATTCGTCTTTACGCTGCTTGCAACACTGTATCTCGCCGGTGCCGTTGAAGAGGCACATTAAATAAAAGTCTCAGGAAAGGAGGAAGGAACAAAATGAAAAAGATTCTTTCACTCGCACTTATGGCAGTCGCTCTCATCTGCCTGCTCGCACCTGTAGCAGTATTCGCAGAGGAGGCTGCAGCAGCTCCCGCAGCAGCAGCTTCAGGCAAGGGGATAGCAGCGATCGCAGCCGGTCTTGCTATCGGCATTGCAGCCCTCGGCACAGGTATTGGCCAGGGCATGGGCCTTAAGGGTGCAACAGAAGGCATCGCAAGGAATCCGGGCGCTTCCGGAAAGATCACGACGACCCTGATCATCGGTCTCGCCATGATCGAGTCCCTTGCGATCTATGCACTGCTCGTATCGCTCGGTATCCTCATCAACCAGAAAATGTTCTTCTAAGAACAGCTGGGTTCAGCAACAAAAAAGGCTGTGCAGAAATGCACAGCCTTTTTTTGTTCATATCATCACTACTGCAGATTGGCCGAATGGAGCTTTTCGTACATCCTTGCATTCTCTATGGCTATGCCGCACTGCTCTGCAAGGGCAAGCGTAAAATCCATCTCATCCTGACTGAAGGTCCTGTGAACATTCGTAAGCAGTCTCAGTACTCCTATCACCTTTCCCCTTGCGATAATGGGCAGGGCAAGAAGGCTCTTGATGCCCTCCTCTTCTGCCTCTTTTTTATAGGTGACCCTGTCATCAGTGGCAACATCATATATGGCAACCGGATTTTCATTCAGGGCCTCGCGGATGTTGTCTTCGGTATCGACCGGCCCTCTCTTGAGATAGCGCTCGGAAAGGCCATGTGCTGATACAAGCACCAGTCGTTTCCCTGATTCATCAAGAAGCCTGATCGTTGCAGCCTTAAGTCTCAGCACCGCAGGTATCATCTTTACAACAGTGTTAAGCACTTCCTGGACATTAAGTGTTGAGCTTATAGTCTTTGTGACTGCCTGGAATATGTCGAGGAACTCCCTCTCGCGGGATACGCTTCGCTCAAAATGTCTTGCATTCATGATGGCAATTGCCGCCTGCTCGGCAATTGCGGCGAGGAACTTCAGGTCCTCTTCATTATAGGCAAGTGGTTCCGCCGTGTACATTCTGAGAACGCCTATCACCTCATCGTGGAATCTCAGAGGGATCGACAGTATGGTCCTTATGCCTTCCTTCTCTGCCTCCCTGCGGTACTTTGCAGACTTGTCCTCTGTGATGTCATAGATCGAGACGGCCTTTCCCGCAAGTGCATCTTCGATAGAGCGGTCGAACTCAACAGGCCCCTTGTTCACATATTTTTCGCTCAGGCCGCATGATGCAGCTATCTCAAGCTGGTTTTTCTCCTTGTTCAGAAGCCTCACAAGACTTGCCTTCATATTCATGACCTTCACGACATTTGTGACTATGAGGTCAAGCACCTCTTTGAGGGAAAGGCTCGTGCTTATGGACTTGCATATGTTCTGATAGCTCTCGAGGTATATCCTCTTCGAAAATATCTTCTCTGCACAGTTAGGGCAGATGGAGTGGGTAAAGTCGCCGAAACCCTGATCGCTTAGGTATTGTTCTATCTGTTCCCAGGTTTCGTCATCATGCCTGATATTCTTGCACCAGCCGCAGATTGGAATAAGGCGGTCGAGCTTCCCGATCTTTAACTGGAACGGCCGCAGGTGGATGAATTTCGAGATGTCCCTGAACAGGATCACATACCCTTCGGCAGCAGAGTCCCTTGCAGTTGAGGATATATGCCCTTCAACAAGTATTCGGCTCCCATCCTTCCGTGTCAGAAAAAGATTTTTTGTCATTGGGAGATCGGTCGCCGGCAGGGTCTCCAGAAGGTCGCAGAGCGCATTTCCCTCCTCGTCCTCAACCCTGAGCAGATCATTGCATGCCTTTCCGGAAACCTCTTCGACTGAATGTCCTGTGACCGAAGCAGCGCCCCTGCCCCAGTAGGTTATCCTGCCGTCAGAACTGACAGCACAGACCCCGTCTGCTATGGAATCTATCACCTGCTGATATGTCTTGTTCTTTCTGTCGAACATTATCGTCTCATTTTTGTCTGGATACTATTTTAAGGCAAAAACATTATAATTATAACTGCCCATGAAAATAATTTGTTCATATATAAGGCCCTGGTAGATGCAGCTGATAACCGATCTCTCCAGGATATCAACCCCTTTCAGCAACAGCGTAATAACGCTCGGCAATTTTGACGGCATTCATATCGGCCACCAGGAGCTTGTGAGTATGGTTATCAGGCGGGCAAAAGAACTTAAAGGGCAGAGCATGGTAGTGACCTTCAGGCCCCATCCTCTCAAGATACTCGCACCAGAAAAATGCCCTCCACTGATCAGCATATATGAGGAGAAGATCCGTCTGCTCGAAAAGCTCGGCATTGATGTGCTTGTGAAGATACCTTTTTCCCTTGATTTCGCAGCAATGACGCCAAGGGATTTTGTTAAGGACATTCTGTGCGGCCTTCTCGGTGCAAAGGAGATATTCGTCGGCTACAACTACCGTTTCGGCAGGGGGAGAGAGGGCACGACAGAGACCCTCAAAAAGATGGGGGAAGAGTTCGGATTCAGTGTGAATGAGGTGGAACAGATATCTCACAATGGAAAGGCTGTCAGCAGCACTGCAATAAGGCAGCTTCTTAAAGACGGCAGGGTTGAAGACGCAGCAGACCTGTTAGGCAGGCCTTATGCATTGATAGGCATAGTTGTCCACGGGGACAGCAGAGGCAGGCAGCTCGGGTTCCCCACTGCAAATATCGTATCAAGGCATGTGATCATTCCATCAGACGGCGTTTATGCCGTGAAGGTTGCAGCACGCGACAGATGCTATGACGGGGTCGCAAATATAGGTTTCAGGCCCACATTTGATAAGCAGACCCTCGCAATAGAAGTGCATCTTTTTGATTTTGATGAGGACCTCTACGGCGAAGAGGTGACGCTATTTTTTCTCAGCAAGATAAGGGAAGAGAGAAAGTTCGAAAGCGCTGATGCGCTCATCAGGCAGATATCCAAAGACATTGAAGAGGCGAAGTCAATACTCGCCTCTTCAGCAGGCTGTTCTGAGCTCACATTTTAGATATCAATAGGCATACAACATTGAGATGCGTGCACGCTCACGCGGGTTGTTGGTGGACTGTGCACGGATCTCGACCCGATAAAGGTAAGGATTATGAGGAGGGCTGACCTGGTTTGCATCACCATGTTCAGAACCACCACCAAATAGTTCTCCCCCCCCTGTAATCAGCGCGCTCATCTCTGAATTGCCTTGCACAGTATCAACAACTTTTGCATATATATCAAAGGTCTGAGGAGAAACGCCAAGTCTAAATCTAAGATCAGCAGAATCCTTGCCGTCAAGTCGTTTTGCAGTCGGATCCAGAGATACCTGAAGACCCCCAGTAGAACTTTCATCAAAAGTTGATGGCCATGCTGATGTGGGATTACAAAGCTTATCGCAACGATCACTATGTGCACCATTTCTTTCAACATTGTCATTATAATTATATGGGTCACCACAACTACAGTTTTGTGGATAAAGGAATATATTTCCCTGTGATGCGGGGATATTCAAATAGCCTCCGCTTCCAAGATACTGCATCACAAGCTCAGCGCCTCCTGTGCTGGCCTCCTCGGCAGTCCGATAGAATCTTTCAGATCCGGAAAGAACTGTCTCCTTTGTGAGCATAAACAGAAGGGCAGAAACAATGGAAAGGGCTATCATTGCAAGCACAAGCACCATAACAAGTGCAATACCCTTTTGGTTTCTTAATAATTTCATCATTACCTCAGATTGTACGGTTTTATTACCAGAGTATATATATTCCAGCGATAGTTCTTGTCAGGAATAGTATAGGTAAGAAGATCGCCTGCATCCGGATCACGGATTGTCATTGTCGCAGGTGATTGGTAGCCCGAATCTTTCTGACCTTCCTGTGCCAGAATATATATACGGATTTCCTTGAGCTGTTTTCTTATATCTGCTGCTGCAGTTGCTGCAACAGGCCATGAGCCATCAGTTGAATAGCTTATATCATTTATAGTCGCTAAATCTCCATCAGCATCCTGAACCACCACAACCTTCATTGCTGCCACACAGTCAAGAAGAGGATACTCGTTGGTTTTACCGTCATCATGTCTGACGATTGCCTTATAAAGTATTCCAGGGCTGTTTGCCGAAGCTGTAGATGCGCCCTGACAGCTTGAGGGCATTCCGGAAGCAGGTCTCCTTACATAATAATCAGCACGGTTAAACGGCATACGAGGCGTACCTGAACTTGCCAAGCCATAAATAAGGTAAGTCTCAGTATCATCATCAGGAGAAAAATTTATCCAATTCGGAAAATTCGTATAAAAATTCCCTCCGCCGCTAATAAGCAGCCGTTCTCTTGTACCTGCAACAGGTTTGATAACTATAACTCTATCCCCATTTTGGAGATTCTCATCAACAATATCTGTCCCCTCAAGATTCTTCCAGGAGTGAACCTGGATCGTCCCGCTGACATTTGTCATATAAGCCCATTTTTGAGTTGTGCCATTCATGCCAAGACTTGTAGACTTTACAACAAGCATGTCAGAGCCGTTATATCCACCTGAACCTACAATAAAAGCGTTTGGAACCCCATTGGGGGCATTATTAAACAATTGTTCATCATGCGCTGTCTTGGAATCATTGTCAGCCTCATTTGCATATGAGGCGCCGTTCAGGTCATATGGCAACCCAAACCCGGACTGCTCCACATCAGCTTTTAGCATCTTCAATCCGACCATACCTTCTATATTGCTCTCTGCAAGTTTTGACTGCTGCTTGAAATTTGAGAGCAGTCCGATGAATATGTTGGATGCTGCAGTTATAACAAGCACAAATATGACCATTGTGACCAGCAGCTCAACCATGGTAAAACCGCTGTTTTTCCTTAGATTCATCTTGCCCTCGTAGTCAGAATCTGGTGCTGGAAATTTTCTCCTTGCCAGCTCCATGTTGTTGTTATTGTAACCTGTTTATTGGCTTGCTCTCCGGCAGGATCAAGAAGCTCTGACCGTATAGTCACGGCAAATGGCACTGAGACGCTGCCTTTAAAATCCTTCGTCTGATTTCTTTTAAAATAATAAACAGGGACAGCATCTGCAGATCCATTTTCATCAAGGTCATCGAACCCAGCCGCCCTGATCTTGACCATTTCACCAGCAGTAATATTAACAGCCTCATCACGCAATACATTCTTCATATTCGCCTGGATTGCAACAATAGATGTCTGAATCATCCCGAGGAATACAATGAGCAGCACGGTGAGTGCAACCATCACCTCTACGAGCGAAACGCCTTTATTTTGCACAACATTCAGTCCCGGGATTTGAAGCATCACACTCCTCCATTTTCCCCATGTTAATCCTTGTTTGTGAAATCTTGATACAATCATAATCAGCATCTGCCGTTGTGGTCAGTGATAGCGTTGCACCCAAAGGAGTTGATGAGGGTTTTATTAGACCTTTCTTATCAAATATAAGTGTTCCCCCTGTCCAGTTGATTATGTATTCAACTGCCTTTGGGTATCCAGGAAGAACAGTATGCACAGGGTCTATTTTACTGTCTCCATCAGCATCCCATTCACCATCTCCATCAGTCGCCCAGTCATTAACTGCAGCAGTATCACCAATAATCCTGTAACATGGAGCAGTTACATTTGTCACGGGATTTACAAGGCTTCCGGTGTTATTAAAATCAACAAAATATTCCCTATCCTTGTTCATCGCTGTGGCACGAGCCGTCATAAGATCAGTATATATCTCCTTGATCTGTTTTTCGACATTATATCTTCCTATCCACCCCTGATAGCTGAATCCAAGCGCAAGCGCAAGGATACCAATGATAGAAACAACAACTATAATTTCTATCAAGCTGATACCTTTCCGGCACATAACCAGTCTTCTAAACAGGGTATGTGACCGGGAATAATTTTCACTCACTTTATGCAAATTAGTAATCATTCTGGCTAATTCCTCTTAAGATGTATTATCTTCTTTTTAGGCTTGGGAGGCACATTAAAAGTAGGAGATCCACCGGCCATACCATCAAGCTTTCCTGTCCTTCTGCCGTCCTCATCAGTCAATGCAGTACGTAAATCAACCTCTTCAATGGCGCCTGATGACAGCTGTATAAGAGCCTTCCCTCTGATTACATCCGACACAGAACCACCCGTATCATATTTCACTGCCCAAAGATAGCTGTTACCGCCAAAAGAGCAGACATCTGTGCCCGGCGCAAATGTAGTGAAATAAACAATGCCGGTAGAGGTCGCCACCGGGTCTGTAGTTACCCTTTCGCTGAAAAGAGTCCCTAATGAAGTATTAAGACTTATGTACCATCCATCAGGGTCAGGATCTCCACTGACGTCAACAGCACCGCTTGCGGTAGCAGCATTCCCAAGCGAACTGAAGCTTACGGTGTCACTGCAGGATTTGTTCATTTTCATATCTGCAAGGCATGGCTCATTAACAGCAAAAAGCTGCCTTCGCACTGTTGTATCATCAGATCCACTCGGGATCGTATAAAAATATCTGCCTGTGCCAAAGTAGAGCCATGATTTATCCGGCACTGTAGAGCCTACAGGGTAATGTGACAGATGAGCGAGTGAAGTTGTGACAGGTCCTATGCCATTTATCAAATCGGATACCTCCCAGTTAGCAGGGTTAAGGGCAGTGCCTGCAACCGAGTTGTCGTTCAGATCTTCTCTGGTTGTTACCCGTAAAACACCTCCGTCATTCCATTCATTGACAGTACAAAACGCTGATGCTGCAGTGCATTTTTTTGTATAGCCAACATAAAAGGCGTCATCCTGATAATCCAGGTCATAATCAGCATTGGCAAAATGCAGCGTCCCGCCAAAGGCATTCGCAATCCCTGTGTCAATGGTGGGTATCGCCAGCTGACCGGTCTTAAGGTCAAGCACAAAGAGCTTCAGGTTTTGATCTGAGAAGCCCTTGAACTGTCCGTAGGTTGTATCTATCGGTCCGGTCGGCCCGGATGCAAAAATCGCGAACCAGCGGCCATTTTTGTTCTTTTTCGCCTCACTTGGAGATACAGACATATCCCTTGCGTTTATTCGAACAATCACAGCTCCTGTTGTTGAAAAGCCAAGATCATGAGCAGGAGGCACAAATTCCCAGAGAAGCTGTGGGGAATCAGGAACAGTCACATCAAGAGCAAAGTATGATGAGTATCCCGCGCCGGCAACTGGGATAGGGACGCCATTCGCTGTAGCTACATCTTTGCATCCTCCTCCAAGTCTCATGCCTCCTATCAAAATAGTACGCCAGCGCTGTGCGCCTGTGAAGGTTGTGCTTGGAGATACTGCTGTATTGAACTTGTCGCAATCCCAGTAGTTTGCCTCGGAACAGGAATCAGTCCCAATGCTTGCATCAAAAACTATTGGGGTAAGATCCACAGAATAGATATGACAATAGTTTGGATCAGCCATATATTTCAGGTATGGAAGGGCGTTTTTCGGAATAAACGCCCACTTTTCTGATCCAAGCTCACTTGTAGCAGTCTCTGCCGCATCACAGTTATTATTCTTATTGTCATCCTGACAAAGCTTTGCCTTGACCGTTCCCTCAGCTCTCTGGTCAAGTGTGCCGAACCTGAACGCATGCAGCATTCCGTCATTTGCGCCAACATATACCAAATCCCGCCCCTTGTATGAACTGGACTTAAGAAATGCTGTATACGTTTCATCTGCATAGGTCTGTGCATATGGGTTAAGTGCAAACTGCGACTGCACCTTTGGTGTGGAGTTAATGATATCTCCAAGCCGCCATGTGCCGCTGACGCCGTCGATACTTGTTGTCCTCGTCCTGTATCCTGCCTGATCCACTCCCATTGTATAGTTGATTAGTTTTGTGGCTTCAGTAGAATTTGCAGCCTGAAGCAGAGACTGGACTGATGCATCGGTCACATTGACACTGGACAGGCTGGTCAGTGAAGCGCTGTCGAGAGTTGTATAGACAGTTCTCGGCGACAGGCCCAAATTCCTCAGAAAGAGCTTCTTGCCAGTGCGCCACAGCGCCTTGACAGCATCAAGTGTGGTAACCTCGTCAGGAGTTGCACTATCGGCTGAACCATCCCCATTGGCATCGCTGAAGCGGTTCACCTTGGTCAGGCCGTCTGTATTGTCAAAGAAAGATTCGACAATATAATCCCTTGAAAGGTCGAGCATGTAATTAACATCAGTGTCCTCGCGCATCTTGCTGTAATTCACCTTGGGATCAAGGTAATACCAGGTATTCTGCATCTCGCCAAGCCATGACAGCTCCGCGCCTGTACCGAAGATCTTTTTAGGGAAGAAGAGCGCCTGAATAAGCGTTGCTCCGCTTCCCTCGCTGCTGCTCAGAACAGAGGTGGCTGTTCCTGATGCAACCTGGGCGAGGATATCATTCAGGGCCCTCTGTATTGCCTCACCAACAAGACCTCCCTGCTGTGCCTCAAAATATGTATCAGGGATTCCGTCTCCGTCCTTGTCCCACTCTGACCTGAGATTCGGACCGGGGACAGAGTCTTTTTCCGTGTAGGCGCCGTACTTTGCGGCCTTCTGTAAAAGTTCACGACCAACAGGAGAGTCATCAAAAGCAAATACGGTATAAAGTGTCAGATTCTGTGTTCCTGCGATATCAGATTTACCAAGGGCTCCAAGAGGATTAGCTGCCCCTCTTCTGAAGTCAGTCACATGTGAATAATAGGCCACAGCCTCCAGGTAATAGGTGCCATCCATGGTGTTTGCATCAGTAGCTTTCTGGCTTGGATATCCCTCGATAGCAGCAATCTTGTCCATATAGGTCTGGACATTAAAGTTGCCGTTTGTGATATCAGATATCTCAGTGCCAGCGAAAGCTCCTCCAGGGAGATTTTGATCCTTTGTAGATTCTCCATCTGTAATCAGAAGTACAAAATTTCTCTGACAGGCATATTCTATTGGATCCTTGCCATTATAGGTGCCGTTATTATAGGCGCTGCTTGTTGCCTGAAAATATCGTGTTGCCTCATACAGGGCTTCTGCCAGTGGCGTATAGGTGCTCGGGTCTGTATTTTCTACCTGAGTAATCAGGTTTGTGCCGGTTGAGCCAATGTCAACAGCAATATATCCTCCATCTCTGACACTGTTACTGTTATTTTCAAATCTATAACCATCATTAAAGAACTCAATGCCGAACCTGATCTGGTCCTGCATCTTTACAATAATGCCTTCATCTGGAGGATTATTGCCGACATATACTTTTACATTATAAGTATTGGTATATGGGCTGTTGCACTGGTTGGTACTGCACACATTAATCGTGGCATATGAGGCCCCTGATGTGATTTTAAACCACTTGGTTCCATAGGCCTTTAAGCTGTCATTGCCGCCCCCTTCATAGGCAATCAGATAGTTTGCAGTATTTGCAGAACGTGGGCTTGTCTTGCCGCCTACAAGGACCTTTCTGACAACATCCACCCTTCTCATGGACATCCAGTTCAGCATATTGCCGGAGAAAGAGTTTGTTACAGGATCAAATTTATTCTTGTCAATACCGACCGTTGTATCTATCTCGAAGAAGCCGCCGGATGTCGAGGTATATTTATACATATGGTTCGGGCTGAAATAACCATAGTATTCAGATGTGGAGTTATAGCTGTCGTCAAAGGTGCTTCGGCCCTTGCCAGGAGCCTTATAAGCAAACTCCTCCATACTGCCGGAATTGTCAACAATCAAAAGAACATTGGGTTTAACCCTTGAATTGGTAGTAATAAATGGAGGGGTCTGACAGTAAGTCTTCATGTCAGCAACTACCACGCCAGACACTGTAGTGAAAGACCATGTATAGTTTGCAGCCATTGCATTGCCCACTTCATCCTGCACACCTGTTGTGATGATCATGTCATAGGTCATGCCGTTTTGAAGCGGCGCAGAAGGGGTAAAAGTTACCTTGAACTGGGCAGCATCATATGTGACAGTGCCTGCAACTGTTGATGCTCCAAGTTTCAGGATAACAGTTGATGTACTTATTGCACTTGGCTTCATAGCTTCGCTGAAATTGGCTGATATAACTGTATTGACAGATACATCAGTCGCATTTCTGACAGGGGAGGTCGCAGTAACTACAGGTGGAGTAGTATCAAGGTTCACAGTAGTAAACTGCCAGGTATATGACTCCGGGATTGTTACTATAGGTGAGTTGCTCGGATTCAGCAGGTTTCCTGCAAGGTCTTTCATGTTAGTGCTGATTTTTGCAGTATATAGCGTACTGGGCGCCAGGTTTGCAGATGGAGTAAATGTGGCAGTGCCGGTGCCCACTCCTCCTATATAGGTAACCGTACCCGGCACAGAAGTCACTCCTGACAGCAAAACAAAATTCCCTGCAGCAGTTACGGATGCAGCATCCATAGACTCATTAAATACTGCTGCAACAGCCTGATTTACAGGGATGCCAACTGCATTATGTGCCGGGGAGGTACTGGAAACCCTTGGCCTTGTTAAATCGCCCACAGAAGAACCTGTTCTAAAGCGAAATGAATAACTACTATTCATCCTTTCATTATTAGTATTTCTGACCTGACTGCTTACTGTAACCTCAAATTCGCGATTTTGTGCAAGGTTTCCGGAAGGGGTAAATATGGCTGTATTGGTTGCAGAATCATATGTTACTGTGCCGGTAACGCCGCTACCCCCAACGCGACGGACAGTGATATTGTCAGTGTTGATTCTGACCGGGTCCATAGGCTGATCAAAGGTGATCCTGATAACGATATTCAGCATAACATTCGTCTCTCCGTTGGCCGGGATTGTAGATTGAACTGTAGGCCTGGCTGCCTCGGCAGCGCCTGCAAACAGAAACAGAAATGAAGCCAATATTAATAGCGCAGCTGACTTTTTCATTTTGGCACCTCTTCAACTATGATCTCTGCTGCAACGCTGTCTACAATTTTAACCTTAACAAATGAGTTTTTCGGAATACTTGGCAGTTCCATGGGGACGCCGATATTTATCACCTTGGTCTTCGAATCAACATTGACAGTCTCATGCCCCATGCCGCGATCAAGTTCGATAGTGACAGAGTGGTTTTTATGGCCTTTGAAAAAACCTCTGACCTCCCTATCATATCCCCAGGCAGGCAGAACCATCATCACCAAAAAAACTGCCATCAGAAGGACAACAATAATATTCATTTCAACTTTTTCCCTGAGATATCTAACAGCAATCATTTCACCCTCCTAAAATCTTTCAGTATTGATCTGCCATGATCATTAATTTATAAGCACATTGTATGCCTGCCAATATGACAAAAATTCCACAGGTCCCAGATAAAATAACCTTTAAGATCAGCGTATTGGGGACTATTTGTCATTTTTCATGAACCCAGCATATGTAATGCTGTTCCGTTTTATGTAATGAATTACATAATCTGAGAGATAACACTGCAAGATACGATTGACTACAAGAGCCTCGCATCTTGCAGCGCATAGTTTACTGAATATTCCAGGTGCCTTTCTGAATCCAGCCGGTTGCGGCGCTACTGTTGTCTGTTGCCTTCAGATAGACCTTCTTTGTGCCTGTGAAACCAGGTTTCGGTGTCAGGTTCCATTTCACAGTCATATCCGTACCGCTTTCTGTCACTGTAGTTGCTCCGCAGTCAAGTATCCCCTGCGTATTCTGCATAGTACCTGCAACTCCTGGAGTACAGCTACCCACTGTTGCTGTTCCTGCGTCATTATACAGATACAGCTTGTTTACGCTCCTGCTGTAGCTGGCCCTAAGGCCGTTTGCCAACACAAGGCTTGCATTTATAAGTATATCTGATGCCTTATTATTGCCTGCCCCGTCTGCATCACGATAAACAGCAGTAAATGTCTGCGCCACACTGACTGCTGTTGTCGGAGCTGAAGGCGTTACACTCACCACTGTCGGCGATGTATTTGCGCTCTTCACTCTCCAGGTGCCCTTCTTTATCCAGCCAGTTGTGCTGCCACTGTTGTCCATAGCCTTAAGATACACATTCTTTGTGCTCGCAAAGGCTGCCTGAGGAGTTATCTTCAGATTTAGTATCTGGTCTGTACCGCTGGCAGTCACAGTAGTAGCCCCACAGTCTAAAATCCCTTGTGTGTTCTGAAGCTTACCTGCCACCCCCGGAGTACAGCTGCCCACTGTTGCTGTACCAGCATCATTATATAAATACAGCTTGTTAACACCCTGGCTATAAGTGATTCTTATGCCATTGGTAAAGGTCAGACTTCCATTTATTAATATTCCCACTGATTTAAGATCCATTACTCCATCACCATCCCTGAATACCCCTGTCAGAAGCTGTACACTTCCAGGAGGTGAGACAAGAGTTGACGGTGTAAGACTCACAACTGCAGGCACAATATTGTTTGCACTTGTAATTGTCCATGTGCCTTTCTGTGTCCAGGCAGTTGTAATATTGCTGCTGCCTGTGGTCTTCATGAATATCTTTTTGTATCCAATAATAGCCGTCTTCGGCGTAATTGCCCAGTTGACTGTAAGGTTATTGCCGCTCGCCGTTATTGTTGTTGCCCCGCAATCTAAAATTCCCTGCGTGTTCTGAAGAGTTCCCGCCACGCCAGGCGTGCAGCTGCCCACTGTTGCTGTGCCTGCATCATTATACAGATACAGTTTGTCTGCTGACCTCCCGTAGAGGAGCTTTATGGCATTTGCACCATTTAACACTCCGTTTACCAACAACTCTACACTCTTAATAAATGTATTGTTAACATTGTCTGTATAAACCGCAGCAAAAATCTGCCTGATGTCGGCTTTTGAAGTCAGGGCCTTTGGTGTGATAGTACCAACACCGACAGAATGAACGAGGGTCTGAACAGTTACAACATTGTTGAGCAGATCAGGATCTCCGGATGCTGAAGAAACATTAGCTGTATTGCTTGCAGATCCCCCTGCATTCGGCGCATTTGCCACAACCGTTACAGTCACAACATCACTGGTGGCCATGGTCCCTATATCACAGGTTACAATACCGGACAGATAGCTGCATGTGCCAAGTGAGGCAGTTGCAGATACAAATACTGCACCTGAAGGAAGGGTATCCTCGAAAACAACTGATTCGGCAGTCTCAGGCCCATTGTTAGTGATTGTTGTGTCATATGTTATCTGCTGCCCTTTTTCCACTGGATCAGGAGAATCATTCATAACAACCGAAAGGTCTGAAGTCTGCCCACCCCTGACACAACGAACATAATTACTGTTCAGGCTCTTGTTGCCGTCATTGAATACCCCGCCGCTGTCAAAATTAACTGTCCAGGCCTTCCCCGGCAGCCCACCGACTGTAGTAGATGACCAGTAATCAAGGGCTTGCGCGCCTGAAAATAGCGGACTTATTGAAGGAGAATAGATCATCTCATCATTCAGAGACTCAAGTTCCATAACATTAGGCAGCCTCCAGTCCTGCCTGCTGGCAAGATCCAGGCCGTCACAATACGAGATTGCCGGGTACCAGCCCATATAGCCTCCCTCGCCCTTCTGCCATATGAGACCTGTGGCATTATCCGTAACAGTCTGATCCCCGTTATCAATAAGGTTCTGGCTGATCTGAGGGCCGCGTACGCACCTGACATAAAAATGAAAGGTGGAATCAGCCTTTGCACTCCAGCTGGCAAGTGGCGCGCCTGAGATAAAATACAGATACCATGCCCTGTCAGGAAAAGTAGCGTTTGACGTAGCAGTCCAGTAATACTGCTGACTGCCGATCGGGAAAAAATTTGTATCAATCAACGGAGTAGTGTTATTGAAATTGGCAATCGTCATCAACTCTTTTTTGCTCGGCAGTCTCCAGTCTGAATAACCGCCAAGCGTCAAGGTCGGACAGAAGGCCGTAGCAGGGGACCAGCTCCACGACCGGCTATCAGTAACCTTCTGCCACATCAGTCCGGTATTGTTATCTGTTGCTGTTCCATTTAAATGATCAGTATAACTCGGGGGATGCAGTATATAAGCGCCATCCTGTCCTGTCCCAGCACATGGGATGATACTCATACTTGAGTCATAACAAGTTGTCTGACCTGTGTCCGGAAGACTGAAGGCCTCTGAGCGAGAAACGGACATTACACCAACAGCAACAATAATATTGATAATGCTAAATACCAATAGCTTCCTGCTCCACATATGAAACCTCCTTTATCTGTTGTTCATTTAATCTACGGTTGCTTCGGTGCAGAACTCTCACCAAAAAGTATGCTCTCCTCATCGTTCAGTCTTCTTACTTCTTCGTTAAATTCCCTGATCTTGGCTTCGCTTTCTGCAAGGCGCCGCCTGAACTCATCAACATCTTCCTGTTTCCTTATTATCCCGGCATTTTTTATCTCTTCATTCAATCTGTCCCTTTCCTGCAATATCTTCTCCCTTTCTGTTTTAAGGACAGTTTTCTTTTCATTTATCTGGGCAAGCCGCTTCCGCTGGTCAGGAGAGAGCCCTTTTACTTCCATGCCCTGCTGACCGGGAACCTGTCCGCTGCTGCCTTCCTGCTTCGTCGCTTCAGGCTTCTTTTCGTCAGATGAAGGCTCATCCTGAGACGGGCCGTCTTCATAATAGCCCGGTGTATATTTAACTCCCTCAATGCTCTCGATATCAGACTTGTCCAGTTCTATCATC
>Ga0233425_10003639_pt1 | contig 27534 bp, 21 predicted proteins | sample Watercolumn_Towu_2_FD_181712 | JGI IMG/M metagenome (GOLD analysis project Ga0233425, IMG submission 181712) | Freshwater microbial communities from Lake Towuti, South Sulawesi, Indonesia - Watercolumn_Towuti2014_140_MG | ecosystem: Environmental > Aquatic > Freshwater > Lake | place...
CCGGCGCCGCAGAGAGTGTGGCCGAGATCGTCCAGGACGGCCATCTGGAGATAGGCGGTCTCGCCCGGCAGGTAGATGGATTTGTTGGCGTTCACGGCCAGGACGCCCCAGGTGAAATTTTGGGAAAACGGCACGCTTTGGCCGTCAGTCACCCAGTCGTCAGCGATATTAATTTTTAGACGATAGCGTCCGGACTTGAATTGGCGGGGCCGGTCATCCAAACTGACTTTGAATTCGCCGCTTTTAAGATACTCAATCTTTGGCCGGAAATCAAGCGAAGGCTTGCCGTTCGGCAAAGTCACGGCTGCGTCGATTTTTATGTCTTTATAATAATCGTAAAAAAGACTTAGGAAGGCAAAACCAAGGCTGGCGAAAACTCCCCGCTTTTTTTTAAAATTGAATTTGAAATCCGGTCGGTCGCCTGTTTTAAAATCATGCGTAAGCGAAGCCAATTTAAGATCATATTCCTTGTTTTCTTCCGCGCCAGCATCACCGACGGTTTTTTCGGCTTCGTCGTTATTCTCTTCGGCCGCGCCGCGGACTTCCCCCTTCTTGTCACCCACCTCTTCATAATCGATCTCGAGCCAGACGGCATCGAGGTAGGCGGCGATATTTTTGTCAGCCGCACCGGCCGCTTCATAGCTCGCCTTGATTTTCAGCCGGCCGACATCTTCGCTAGATAAAAGGATCGGCATAGCAAAGAGGAAATAGCCGCCATTTCGGGCATTGGATTTTTCTTCGCCAAGAACAATACCGCCCGCTTCCTGCCAGGTATTGCCGGCGAGCGCATAATAAAATCTGACCGCGCCACCGGCTTCATCCCGGCCGGCGAACGACGCCCGGAGCTGGATGTTGCCGATCGTCCGGCCATCCGGATCAGCCGGCAGGCTGAAATCGGAAAAAACAATCGAGCTGGCCGCTTCGCCCGCTTTCTTTTCCTCGTCTTTTTTCTCTCCGCCTTCAACTGTTTCCTCACTATTATCATCATCGGCATGTGCCGCTTCCGAGCGAAAAAACGAAGCGAGCCGGCTGAAAGCCGGCCGGCCGGACCGAGCCAAATTTCTTAAAAATTTTTCCGGAATAAAAGACGTGTCTCCTGTTTGCGCTTGGAATGCCGGCATTGACGGCTGAGACTCGGGCGCCGGCTCGGCATTTACGCTGTTGCCAGCCGGCTCATCAGCGGCCGGGCCGGCGGCCTCTTCGGTCTTTCCGGAATTTTCCGGACGATTGCCCGCATCATTATTATCCTTATTTTCTCTCTGGCCGGCCCGTCCAGAATCATCTGCTTTTCCTTCGGCTTCATTCTGCCAGTCTTGATTATTATGTTCACTGTTTTTTTCTTCCATTGACGCCGGCGCTTCGCCCATCCCGCCCGCCCCAGTTGTAGTCGCCACATCGTCATCCGCGCCAATGATATTGCCAGTCGAACTGGCCGCCGCATCGACCGGTCCGCCGGATAAAATAAAAGCGGCGTTGTCTTGACTGAATTCTTCCAAGCCGGCCTGGGCGGACAAGTCCTGGACAAAAGCCTTGCCAATCGCCTGCCAGGCGATTTTTTCATCGCCCGTTTCCGCAGAGAATGACGACGGAAAGACATTGACGCGGTCATGAGCCGCTTTGACAAAAAGAAAACGGCTGCCGGCTAAGCCGAAAACCGCCAATGAAAAAATAATTAAAAACGCCGGCCGCAAAGCCGAAAAATTAAAGTATTTTTTCAATACTTCAAGCATGGGGATGAATATTGTTTACTCGCTAAATTTTCGCTTCCCTGCAGACAAGATGGCGCAAGATGGCGATTGAAGCGAAAAAAGCTTAATTGCTGAAATTAGCTTAAATATTTTTTATAAACCAAAAATATTTTTCCACAATTCTTAGCTTATTATACCATTATTAAAGAGAGAAAAGCAAACAATTACCCCTACATTTTACCCCCAACCTTAATTTAATACAAAAGGATGCCTAAGTATTGATAAACGGCCGAAAATAGTTGAAAAACGAGAACGAATTGGCGATTGGAAGGGAAATGCGATTGTCGGCAAAGAACGAACAAAACAGATACTGACGCATGTGGAGCGCAAAAGCGGCGTGTTATTGGCTGACAAATTAGAGCGTTCTAGGGCCGAAGAGACAAAAATAAAAACCGTCAAGAGATTTGAGACGGTTCCGCAGAATAAAAAACATACACTGACGTATGACAGAGGCGTTCAGTGGCCGCCTGATAAATTAAGCTTTGGATTAGAATTTTAGGAAACTATCTTGATTTGTCATTACGAGGAGCGGAGCAATGAAGCAATCTCGGGTTAAAAGATAGCGGGGGCACTTCGCGCTACTTTATTTCCTTGTCGACATCAAGCACTTCCTTATTAATAAATTCTTCTGAAATATTAATGGCTTCTTTTAGTTTGTCCTTGACCCGTTTTTCCGCTTCGGACAGGCCGGCCTTTTTGTCGGCGTATTCCATAAGCTCATCCGCTTCCTCCCGCAAGGCCGTAAAGACTTCGCCCAGCTTGTCCGCCACCTCGTTATTTTCCCTCTGAATTCTGGCAAGTTTATTTTTATAATAGTAGTGCTGATAAACAAGCAGGCCGGCCAGGATAACAATCAACAGGATGAGCATAGCGATAATTAGCCAGCCGTAGCTCTGAATAATCGACGGCGACATGACCGCGAGCCGCTTCTTTTCCGACGGGTAGCTTTCGGCGCCGCGCTGGTCAGCAATCCTGGCGCTGAATTCATAAGCGCCTTTTTCCAGATCCCGATCATAATAATAGGACCAGTTGCCAGCATTGTCCGTTTCCGCCTTTAGGGTGTCGAATTCTTTGCCGTCCTTCATGACCGCGATAACGATTCCGGAATCGGCGTAGAAAGATGTGCCGATGATGCTGAAGCGCTCGTTTTGGTAGGCCGCCTCCGGCAGTTTGGTGATGACCGGCGCTTTGAGCGGCTCGACCGTGAACCGTTCGGACGAGCTGGCACTATTGCCGGCCAAATCGGTAGCCACGATCAGGATTGTGTGCTCGCCCGGCTTCAGCACGTTGGTCTTGAACGGATTGCTCTTGTGCTTATTGATGTCCAAGATGCTCTCGTTGCCGTCGACGACCGCTTTCAGGCCGGCCAGGCCGGAAGTCCGGTCATCAGCCCGAAATTCGATCAAGGGCGACGGATTGGTCGGATCGTTTAAATTATTAACAACCAACTCGGAGATCTCCGGCGCCTTGGTATCGATCATGATTTTCCGGTGCGCGGTCGCGCCCCAGCCGTTCTGATTCTTAAATTTGAGATGGACGAAGCTCGCGCCCTCTTCGGCATTCTCATATTTCTTCTCTTCGATCATGCCGTCGGAAACCGTGCCGGGATTGGAAGAATCGCTCCGGGTCAGGATCACGCTAACACCGTTAATGTCGGCATAGAGCTTCCAGCTAAAAACCGGATTGTTATCGGCGTACCATTTATTCTCTTCCGGATGGCTCGCCGAATTGATTTCCGGCGCCACCGGCGTGTTGCCTTTCGGCTCTTCTTTTTTAGGCGCTTCCAATTTTTTCGGCTCTTCTTTCTTCTCTTCCGGCTTCGTTTCCTCTTTCGGCGCTTCAGCCGCTTCTTCTTTGATTTCGAAACTGGCCGCGCCGGAACCGGTATAAACGTTCGAACCTTTGCCGTCGGCCGCCAGAATCGAGCCGGAAGTGAAGGTGACCGTGGCTATGCCGGCTTTGCGCGCCACGAAAGTGATGGTCATAACGCCGCCGGCCGTGCCGGTGAACGGTCCGGGCGAACCGCCGCCGAAAGAGACGCTGCCGTTGTTGTTGGAATAGGTCGGCTTGGTCGTCCAGAGCTCGAAGATGGAATTGGCGTTAGATACCTTGCTCACAAGAAGCATGGCCGGGTCAAAACTAATATTGCCTTCGGCCGCATTGATGCCGACGCCGCCGCCAGAATTGACCATCACCCGCACATTGAAAGACTGCTTGACCGCATACGCTCCGGACGAAGGTGAAAAAAACAAAGTCGCGCCGGCCGCCTGGACCGGAAAAACCGCTTTTGGAAAGACGATACTGACGGCTGCCAGCGCCAGCATGAATTTGGCTGCGACCTTAAGCATGGGAGAAGTTAAAATCAAAAATCAAAAATCAAAAGTCGAAACTGAGCCGCAAAAATAAAAACCGCTTCTAATCCGAGTCACTTTTTAATTTCGAGCGTAGTCTTGAATTTTATTTTTTAATTTTAATTATATCTTATTTTCCGCCATTCTCACTTCGATTTTCTTCTTGACGTTTCCCTGGACCCGCAAAAGAGGTAGGCGGAGGATCAGGATGCCTTTTTTCAGTTTGGCTTCGGCTTCATTGACATTGACCTCGCTCGGGAGAATAATCTGGCGGTAAAATCCGCCCCATTTGCATTCGGAGCGAAGCAGCTGCGATTCGCGGGTCTTATTCTCGTAAGGCAAAATGCTTTTGCCCTGGATGACGACCACGTCATTCTCATTCTCGATGGTGATATCTATCTCCTGGATATCAGCGCCGGGGACGGGAGCGAAAATAATAATGTCAGTCGGCGTTTCATAAATATCTACGGCCAGCTGCAAAAAATCCGAAGGCGTCTTAACTTCTTTTGGCGCCTCGGCCAGCTTGTTTTTCGCTTCTTCAGTTTTTCTGATCTTGTCTAAAAAAGACATAATAAAACTATTATCAACAGGTGGTTATATTATACCATAATCTCGCCGGAAACCAAAAATCAACCGGTCCAGCAGAAGAGCATCATGGAAAAATCCACCAGATTAACCTTGCCATCCTGATTGATATCGGCGATCGCGTGGTTAGTGTTCCAATGAAACATCATGATGGAAAAGTCGACCAGATTGACTTTCTTGTCTTTATTCAAATCCGACCGCTGGCAGGGCGTCAAACCCCCGGCCGCGCCGATGCCGCAGCCCAGGGAAATGCTGAAATCGCTCGAACCGATCGGCGAAAAATTCGACCGGGCCTTTACGCGGTAATTGCCCGGCGCCATATTCTTCGTATCCAAGGTCGCGCTCCATAGGCCGCTATCCTTGGCTGAATTAAAAAATTGCTTCTTAATCTCCGCTTCCTTCACTCCGCCATCCCGATCCGGAAACAGCCAGACTTCCATAACGCTCGAAGCCACGCTCTGTCCAAAAACCTCCAGGGGCGCGCCGACTTCGACCGAACTTTTCTTGATATCGATCGTCGGTGGGATGATAATGTCGGAAACGACGGTCTTCGTACCCCGCTTGAGCCAGAAAGTGGTGGCGTGAGTGTTGGATTTGCGGCTGTCGCTGTCGAAGGACCAAACGCTCAAAGTGTAGACGCCCTGGCTTAAATTGCTTAAGAGGTGACTGAACCGATGCCGGTCATCGACCCGGATTTCTTTTTCCAGTTTGCCGTCCTTGGCGATCGACACTGTGCTCACCGGATACGACCAGCCGTTGATTTCCACTTCCGGCGCGCTGCCACCGGCCTCGCCGCCGGCATTGTTGCCGCCCCCGCCGCCCGAATTTCCGCCGGAGCCGCCGCCCCCGCCGCCCGAATTTCCGCCGGAGCCGGAATTGCTCGACCCGCCCGGTCCGGCGCCGATGCCGTTGCCCGTGCCGCCGCCCGTGCCGCCGCCGTCGCCCGTGGACGAAGCCGTGCCGGTGGCCGTGCCTGTGCCGGACCCGGTGCCGGTAGCCGTGCCGCTCCCGCCGCCCGTGCCGCCGCCCGTGCCGCCCTGACCCGGTTCGTTGCTGTCGATATAAAAATGGATGAGATAATCGGACTGCATGGCATTTGCCTCGGTATTGTCCGTGCTGCAGCGGACGAAATAATAATGGAATTGCCCGCCGGCCAGATCGGTCAAATGCGAACTGTGGAATATGCCGCCGCTTTGCGAGCCGGAAAACATGATATCGGTCATTGACGAAAACGGGGTGTTACTGGCCAAGGAATAGCGGCAAAAAGCATTGAAGTTGGTGGTCACCGACAGGATGGTGGAAATCGTGCCGGCGGCCAGGATGCCGCCCGGCTTGCCATTGGCGACGACAATCGGAATGCCGCCGGACAAGCTGACCTGGCTGACCAAGGCCACCATCGGCTCGGCCCGCTCCAGCAAGAAAGCGGCCACATCGTAAGTTTTGATATTCAGCTTGTAGGAGCCGTTCGCGCCCGGATTCAGGATATCGGTCGCGCCGGCCGCGGCCTGGCGGCCGAGTTTGAGCATGACATAATCGTTGGCCGCGATGCCGGCCGAACTATTCAGGGTGAAAGTGATTTTATTGATATCGCCCGACCGGACATTCAGGCCGTCACTAGCGGCATTGGGCGTCGTGTTGTATTCATAGTAAGACTGATCGAAAAACCAAACGGAGGCGTTGCTCGAATTGCGGTTAGCGGAAGCGAAATCCATGCGGCTGTCATTATTGAAATCGGCCGCCATGGCCGAAGCCGGATTATTCATGCCGGCCATGGAAAAATCCGTGCGGCCACCGAAGACGCCGCCACCATTGTTCGATAAAACCGAAATAGAGTTGTCGACATAATTGGCCGCCACTAAATCTTTCGAACCGTTGCCGTCCGTATCTTTGGCCAAGACGAAATAAGGATTCGAGCCGACCGCGTAATCGACTTTCGCGCCTAAAGTGCCGTCCTGATTATTCAAAAAAATCGAGACAGAATTGCCCGTGCGGTTGGCGGTGGCGATGTCATCGTAGCCGTCGCCGTTGAAATCGGCGGCGGCCGCGAAATAAGGCGAACCGCCGGAATTATACCACTGGCCGATGCCGAAAACGCCGGTGCTGTTCAAATAGACGGAGAGTCCGTCAAAATCAGAATAAACAACAACGACGTCATCAAGGCCATCCCGGTCGATATCGGCGCTGGCCAGTGCCCGGGGAGAATTGTAAGCGGTCGAATAGCGGACGCCGGCCGCAAAAGTGCCGTCGCCGTTGTTCATAAGGATGGAAAAAGAATTCGAGCCGTTGTTAAGCACGGCCAAATCCGGGAAGACATCGCTGTTGAAATTGCCGACGGCCACGGAATTAGGGTTGGTTTCGACCGGATAATCGAGGCGGCCGGCGAATGTGCCGTCACCCTGATTCAAGAAAACCGACACGCTGTTGGCTAGGCTAAAATTGGCCGCGGCCAGATCGACAAAGCCGTCGCCGTTGAAATCCGCCTTGGCCAGGGAATACGGATTGGAGGCGGTCGGATAGGTCGCGGACGGAAGAAAGCCGCCATTCCCGTTGTTCAGGCGGATGCTTAAAAGGTTGTTCGGGAAAAGATGGGCAACGGCAAAATCCTCAAAGCCGTCATTATTGAAATCGGCCGAAAGGCTGGAAAACGGCAGCGGACTCAAACTCGGAGTGCTTTCGTTATAGTTGACCACCTGGCTATTCTTGCTTACCGACGCGGAAATGTCACGGGCTGTAAAATTAACGCCATCGCCGGAGGTTAAAAAATCCGCGTCATTCTCATGAAAACTGCTCGGAATGGCAAAATTCGCGCCCAAATCGATTTCGATTTTTCCGCCGGCCGGAACGGCGCGATGAACGCGGAAACGAATCGTATGGCCGGCCGCGGCGCCGGGCTGGGAAGAAGAAAGCGTATCGCTCACCCGCGTCAGGCTGTCGGCGGAAACGGCCAGCCGGAAAGAAAAAAACGCCGCCGCCAAAAAAACAGCGGCCAGAGAGAGTTTGTTTTTAAATGTTTTTTTCACCCAACGCATGTTATTTTTGCCAAACCTTCAGGCGGTCCAGGGCCGCGCGATAACTTTCTTTCCATTCTTCCAGCCTGGCTTCGGCAGCCAGGATTTTCTTTTCCTCTTCTTCGATCCGGGAAAGGATTTTTCTTTCCTTGTGATCCAGCCAAAAATTCAAGAGCACCAGAATGGCCAGAGCGGCCAAAGTCGGAATAATATAAGCCATCCAGCGGTTAACGATTTCGTCCACTTTTTTCTCTTTCTCATCAAGCTCGCTTTCTCTGGCCTTGAGGCTATTGTCTTTTTTTTCAAGCTGCAAGGCCAGGGTATTATACTGATTCGGCGTTACGCTGGCCGACGACCCCACTTCCGAAGCCAGGCCGATTTTTGAGCCAAGATACCGCCCCAGCTCGACCGGATTCAAGCCCATGGCGAAAAACGCGGTAACGATGACGAGTGCGGCAAAAGACAGAAGAAACGAATGCCAGATGGAAAGAAAATGTTTAAGCATAAAATTTTACTTCGCGCAGCGGAAGCCGATGCCGTCGCCGGAAAAAGACGGCAGGGAAACGACATAGGCGGCGTAGAGGCCGGCGTCGGCCTGGTTGTCCCAATAGCCGCCGCGGGCGATACCGCGCGTGCCTTTATTCTTTATCCAAAAATAATCCTGATTATAATTAAGGTCGCCGCCGGCCTTGTCGGTTTCGTTGGCCAGGGCGTCTTCATCAACGCTTTTAATAAAGCCCTGGTCCGGCAAAATCTTCTCTTTAAACTTGCCTTCGTAAACCGTGCCGTCAACCCATTCCCAGACATTGCCGATCATGTCGAAAGCGCCGGCCGCCGATACGCATTGCCGGGCCGAACCGGTCTGGCCCGGATGACCGCTTGTCCAATTCTTAGCCACGTGGCAATCATCAGCCGTCCAGCCGGCTGCCTTGTCCGGCGTACCCAGGGCGGCCTGCAGCCATTCCTTATTCGACGCCAGCCGTTTGCCGGCTTTGGCGCAGGCGATAGCTGCCTGGTTCTGGGAAATATTGCGCCAGGGCAGCTGTCCGGGAATGGCGGCTGGCCGGCAATCGACCGCATCCAGATTCTGCCTGGTTTCATCCTGATTGGCCGGCAGCTTGGCCGGACACTTTTCCCCGGCCGAAGCTTCATAGCGGTCCAGGCAAAAACCGCCGCCGGCTATAGTAACGTAGACCATTTCTTCCGGACAGCCGTCCGGCCCGGCAACCGGTCCGGCCACTGTTCTTGTCGGCGCGGAAAATTTATCGGCCGCTTTGATGCCGGCCGTCGTTAAAACCACCGCCGCCGCCATAATCGCCAGCTCTTTCTTCCCAATCCATCGGCGTTTTTTCAAATTCAGGATTTTTATAATATTTTTCAACATTCCCATCCCCGGAGAGATACCCCACGGAGTTGGTTTGTTGGTAATTCCTTTTAATACAACTTCGAAACAACCGCTTGTTTTTGGCTCAGCTCAACCGATCTCAGATTAAAAGAAAGATAAACTAAAAATAAAGCGGCTAAAAATAAAATCAGGACAAATGCCAGCTTGACCGCGGACAATCTTCTAAAAAATAAATTATCTCCCCCGCCCGCCGGCTTCGCGCCGCTCTTCAAATCCAAAGGCGCATGCGACGCGCCGGCCGCGGTTTTTCTTTCAACACGGACCGCCGGCTCATAGGCGAAACGCGCGGCCGGCCGCGAACCGAGCTGTTTTTCCATGGCCCGGATTGAGCGCCGGATGTAGGCCTTAATGCTGTAAACAATTAAAAAAATAAACAAGAAAATGCCGCCGCCGACCAGGCCGAGCAGTTTAAAATCCAGAACCCAGAAATAAACCGCCCGGTTCTCGGTTGATTTGGCTTCGCTGCCATAGCTCAAAACCAGATCCGCCCGATACCGGCCCATATTCAGGAGACCGGCGCCGCCCTGCCAGGAAAAATCCCATTTCCGGATGCTCTCCGGCAAGACATGGCCGTAATCGCTATTCTGGTTAATGGTCACGCTGCCTTTTTTCCGATTGAAAAAATCATAAATCTTAATCTCGCCCTGTGGTTGGATGTGGACATTGCCGGTGTTCTGGAAACGGACAGTGAAATTGACGTCTGCCCGGTTATACAGCTCCTTGTCCACGGCGAATTCCCTGATTTCTCCCTGCTCAACCACCTGGCCGTTGACATTCAAGAGAATAAGAGATGCCAGAGTCGAGGAAATCTTGATGGCGCTGCCCTTAACGTCGTCGCTCGGCTTGGTGCCGGCCATGATGGCGGCGTAATGTCCGCCCGGTTCGGCCGTTTCCGGCAGCCTGATCGTAAAGGGGATCTCGCGGCTCTTGAACGGCTCGATATCAACCGGCTCGGTTGAAAAATCTATCCATTGGCTCAAGGCGTGGGAAGTGGGCGCGCCAGCTTTAAAAAATTCGATGCCGCCTTCGCGGCCGCTCCGAAAATCCAAGACTTGGACATAGATCCGGATCGGCTCCAAATTATTGTTGGTCAGCTTAATGGCGCTCGACCAATAGCCGCCCTTTTCCATGTTAATCTTGATGAGCGGCGGCGTAATAGTGAAGGTCATCTTGTCATCCGCCCGGACAGGCCAAAAAACGCCCAGCCAAAAAACAGCCGAGAGCATGACCGTGGGAATGATTTTTTTCCGCAGCGAATTCATTTTCATCTTCTTTTTAAATTAATGACCGACGGATCTTCTTCCTCATCCTCTATGATAAACTCATCCGAAAACGCGCGGCGGCGGCGCGCCAGGGCGACGATGAACGCCAAAAGAAGAAGGGTGATACCGCCGACCAAAAACAAAAGCAGTTTCCAGGGAAAAATATAGAAATAAACCGTATCCTCGAGCGCCTTGGCATCGGCGCCGTATTCCAATTTCAGCTTGGCCTTGAACTTGCCGTAAGTCTGCCCGTCCGACCAAACCGATGTGAAATCCGCCAACTCACCCGCCTTGATAGCCTGGTTTTCCCGCTTGACCGGCAGAACAAAAATTTCGCTGCCACGGCGGTTATAAATCCTGATTTCGCCTGAAGGCGCCATGTCCCGGTTGCCGATATTATTAAGCCTTAAAAAAAATTCAACCGGCGGCTTGATAAATATCTCCTTGGCCGGCTCAAACCGGCTGATCTCAAGCTTTTCAACAATATGTTCTTTCACTTCCAGGTTGATAACCAGCCGGGCCTGCGCCGTTTTTTTCGCCTGTTCTTCCGCGTCCCAGCGATTCGTTCCCTGGGCAAAAATTATTTCCGCGTGCCTTTTTCCGGGCAGGGCTGTCGGGCTGGGCTGGATTTTCAAAGAAATTTCCGCTTCTTTGCCGGGCGGCAGGATGATCGCCGCCCGGCTGAAAAGAATCCAGCTCCCGAGCGAAATTTTTTTGTCATAAGCCGAAACGCCGGCATCCGCGCCGTCGGCGACGATGTCCCGCACAAGCGGATACATTTCGACCGCCATCTCGTTATCATTTCTGATTCTAACCGAAAACTCTTTTAAGTCCTTGGCCTCTGCCTGTTCATCGATCACCGCCGGCGAAATAACAATCTTCGCCGGCTCCGCCGCCCAGACGCCGCCGGCAAAGCCGAAGAAAAACAAGGCTGAAAATAAAATGGAAAAAAATTTTTTCATCAAACTGCCATCTAAGAGCCTGTCTAAAAATTTGCTTTTGTTTCTAGGAATGAACTTTTTTAGACAGCCTTAAGCAAAAAACAATAAATACGCGGCGCCGGAAAGTAGAAAGATAATAGTGATAACAATTAGGGCGATTAGGCCGAAATGGGCGCCGGCCGACGGCGCTGGCATGCGTTTGGCCGCCATCACCGGCCGCTTGATGCCCATCTCTACCATAACTTTCTCTATCGCCCGATTCTTATAAAATTTAAGAAAGCCGAAGACCAGTCCAAGGAGCAAAATTAGGCCGGACAGGCTGGCCATGATTATCTTCCAGGGAAAAATCCAGAAATATTTTTTCTGATAAAGAGTCTGCTTGCCTTCGCCGCCAAACTGCGGCTCGGTGCCATAGCTCAACGACAAAACCGCCTCGTAGCGGCCAAAACCAAGGTCGCTAGTCCAAAGATTTTCAAATTTACGCTTGGTTTTCGGCAAAATATTGTTGCCACGCTCGTTCACATGGAGAACGGCGATCTTTTTGCCGAACATGTTATTAATCTCGATGACGCCGACCGGCCGGATATGGACATTGCCGAAGTTCTCGATGCGCGTGTTGAAATTAACTTTGAACGGCGTGGCGTAAACTTCCTTGTCCGTGGTGAAATCGCGGACTTCCGCCCGCTCATCCACCTGGCCGGCCACCTGCAGAAGGACTAAGGCGCCTGTCTGCTGGGCCACCGAGATGGCCGCGCCTTTTTCTTCGTTGGTTTCCAGATCGATTTTCGGCGGCTCAGTGCCAAAAAGAATGGCGCCATAATAGCCGCCCGGGCCAATTTCTTTCGGCACGTTGATAGTGAAGGGGATTTCCTTTTCCTCGCCTGGGCCGAAATCAATGCCTTCCTTGGAAATATCTACCCAAGCGGACATGAAGCTGCCCTCGACTGAACCCGGCTCGATCAGTTTGGCCTTGCCGGTCTCATCCTCAGCCTGGAAATCCATAACCAGCGGGAAAAAAATCTTGAACGCGTCAGATTCGTTAGTCACGCGAATGCTCCGCTTGAGCGCTTCGCCCGGATTAACTAACTCCTCGATCCGGAGCGGGCTGATTTTCAAGCCATCAGCCGCGCAAACCGGCCGCCAAGACGGCGCCAGAACCAGTGCTAACAAAAACAAAACCAGAAATTTTTTTCGCATGGGGTGCATAAAAAACATCCAAAACAACAGAATAAGCCACGCAACACGACCTGGCCGGCGCTTCCCTTTGTTTTGATAAAAGTTAATAATAAAAGATATTAACATTCTACCAATTTTTCCCGCTTCTTACAACACATCTGCAAGCAATTTTGCAAATAGAGCGAATTTTCAAAATTCACCCATCCATACTTAATTTTAATCTATAGTTAGCGCAGAATCGAGATTTCCACCAACCTGATGTCCTGCCAGCGCCATAAATTAGAACAGTTTGTTAAATATATTATACGATCAGCATGGCGTCGCCATAGCTGTAAAAGCGGTATTTTCGCCTCTTGGCCGCGCGGTAAGCGCGATCGATTTTTTCTTTGCCGGCAAGGGCGGAAACAAGCATTAACAAGGAAGATTTGGGAATGTGAAAATTAGTGATCAGACAATTGACAATCTTAAACCGGTAGCCGGGATAGATAAAAATGTCGGTGGACATTTTTAAGCTATCGATTGCGAATCGGGAATCGCGGATGACAAAGAGAGATTCCAGGGTGCGAACGGAGGTTGTGCCGACGGCGATGATTCTCCGGCCCTCTTTTTTGGCTTTGCTGATTCTTTGGGCCGTGCTTTTGCCGATTTCTATATATTCCGCGTGCATTTTATGCTCCTCGATGTTTTCATGCTTGACGGCCGCGAAGGTGCCGAGACCGACATGGAGGGTGACGTGCTCGATTTGCACTCCTTTGGCTTTTAGCTTCTTTAATAAACGCGGCGTAAAATGCAAGCCGGCCGTCGGCGCCGCCACCGAGCCGGACTTTTCGGCATAAACCGTCTGATAGGCTTGACGGTCTCGCGCCCGGTCTTTTCTTTTGATATAAGGCGGCAGAGGCACGCACCCGATTTTTTCCACCGTGTCCATAAAATGCCGGCCGCTTCGGTTGAAGCGCACTTGCCAGGTGCCGTCCTGGTTGTCTTTGATCGCTTCCGCCCGAAGATTTTTATTGATCTCGATTTCCAAGCCCTCTGCCCTGCCTTTTCCGCCAAGTAGGCACTGCCAAACTTCGCCCCCAACTCCCCTCAGAGGGGGAATAGGTGCGAGGCTGTCTTTTTTAAGCAAAAACACCTCGATCTTTCCGCCGGTGTTTTTTTTCTTGCCTAAAAGCCGCGCCGGAAATACTTTGGAATTGTTCAAAACCAAAACATCGCCCTTTTGTAAATAATCCGGCAGATCGTAAAAGTGCCGGTGCTCGATTTTTCCAGAAATTTTGTCCAAAACCAACAGCCGCGAATGGTCTCGCGGCCGAACGGGCGCCGAGGCGATAAGCGCCGGCGGAAGATGGAAATCGAAATTAGAGAGTTTCATTTTTTTGCCTGGCAATTTTTCTCGTCCACGAAAAAATCATAAGAGCTTGTCTCCCCCGGGGCGCTTGCGGCCGAGGTGCTTGTAGGCGATGTCAGTGACGATCCGGCCGCGCGGCGAACGATCGAGAAAGCCGAGCTGGAGAAGATACGGCTCGTACATGTCTTCGATGGTCGACATATCTTCGCCCGTGGCCGCGGCAATGGTATTCAAGCCCACCGGTCCGCCGGCAAACTTATCCATGATCGTCTCGATGATCTTCCGGTCGATCGCGTCTAAGCCGAGCTCATCCACTTCGAGCATATTGAAAGCCAGCTGGCAAAGCCGGCTCTCCAGGCGGCCGTCGCCCTTCACCTGGCAATAATCGCGGACGCGCTTTAAAAGGCGGTTGGCGATGCGCGGCGTGCGCCGCGACCGGCCGGCGATTTCCCGGGCGACCGTCTTTTCCAGATCGACCTGGAGAATCCGGGCGCTGCGGTCGATAATTTTCTCAATATCTTCGTCTTCGTAAAAATTAAGATGATGGGTGATACCGAAGCGGTCGCGCAAAGGCGCGGACAAAAGACTGGCCTTGGTGGTGGCGCCGATGATGGTGATTTTGGGCAGATCGATGCGCAAGGTCCGCGCCGACGGCCCCTTACCGATAATGATATCCAAGGCGTAATCTTCCATGGCCGGATAGAGGATTTCTTCCACGGACCGGTTCAGGCGGTGGATCTCGTCGATAAAAAGAATATCGCCGGCATTCATGTTGGTCAGGATGGCGGCCAGATCGCCGGTTTTTTCAATAGCCGGGCCGGAGGTCACGCGGATCTGAGCGCCAAGCTCGTTGGCGATAACATGCGCCAGGGTGGTCTTCCCCAAGCCGGGCGCGCCATAAAGCAGGACGTGCTCGATCGGCTCGCCCCGCTTCTCCGCCGCCCGGATGAAAATCTCCAAATTCTCCTTGATCCGCTCCTGGCCGACATATTCGGACAGGCGCTTGGGCCGAAGACTCGTCTCAAACGCCTGGTCCGGCGCCGTTTCCCGGGATGACACCAGGCGCTCCTCAACGGAATTTTCTTCAAATGAATCGTTATCTATCATGGTTCCATAATAACGTCATCCACCCGTTTTGGCAACCCGGATTTTTTTTAGTATAATAAGGAAGAAGAGTGGACAACCCAACTTCTTTATTTTTGACTTTTTCTCCCCATGTATCTCGAAAAACTGGAAACGCAAGGCTTTAAATCGTTTGCCAACAAGAATATTCTCATTTTCCCCGGCATGATCGACCTGGAACGGCGCGGGCTCACGGCCGTGGTCGGCCCGAACGGCTCGGGCAAATCCAATATCGCCGACGCCATCCGCTGGGTCTTGGGCGAACAAAGCATGAAGACGCTCCGCGGCAAAAAAAGCGAAGACGTGATCTTCTCCGGCTCGGAGAAGGCCGGCAAATTAGGCATGGCCGAAGTGTCTTTATATTTAAACAATGAAGACGGCCAGGCGCCGATCGATTATTCACAGATCATTCTGACCCGACGGCTCTACCGCGACGGCGCGAGCGAATATCTTTTGAACAACAGCCGCGTCCGGCTGATCGACGTCCAGATCCTTCTGGCCAAAGCCAATTTCGGACAAAAAACCTACAGCGTCATCGGCCAAGGCATGGTCGAGGGTTTTTTGAATACCTCGCTCGCCGAACGAAAAGAGTTTTTCGACGAAGCCACCGGCGTCAAGCAGTTCCAAATCAAACGTGACGAGGCCTTGAACAAGCTGATCGCCAGCTACGAAAACCTGTCCCAAGTCGACATGCTCCTCACCGAAATCGAGCCGCGCCTCAAGAGCCTGACGCGCCAGGTGAACAAATTGCAGCGCCGCGGCGAAATCGAAACCGAGCTGAAAGAAATCCAACTAAACTATTACGCCAAGCTCTGGCACGAGATCAACGCCAAATTCAACCAAGCTAACCGGGAGTTTCTGGAATTGGAAAAAATCAAACTGGATAAAGATAAAAAGCTTGATTTGCTGAACCGCCGGCTCGCCGAGATGGAAAAAGACAACGAAATCGGCCAGGCATGGCATGATTGGCAAAAAGAGCTCGCGAGCCAGCAGGGCGAAAAAGACCGGCTAACCAAGCAGATCGCCAAGATCGAAGCCGAGCTGGAAATCCGGCTGGAAGCGAGCGGCCAATTCGACCTCTCCTGGCTCTCCGGCAAGAAAAGCGAACTCCGGCGCGAGCTGGAAAAAACCGGAACAGAAACGGAAACACTCGAAACCCAGATCGCCGAACTTAAGAAAAAATGCACCGCGAATGAAGACGAGGGGCAAACAATCAGGGAGGAGCTCGGCGCCCTGAACGCGAAAATCAGCGCCGCCAGCGCCCGAACGGATAATGGCGACGCTAAAAAAATTGCCGGCCACCTCGGCGCTCTCCTGGCCAAACTGGAAACGGCCGAAGCCGAACATGACCTAGAAAAAATCAAAATCCTGATCGGCGGCATCATCGCCGACCTGAAAAAAATCATGGCCTTACCGTCGGCGGATGAGGACCGGGAGAAAATGGAAAAAGCGCGTACGCGAATCATCGAGCTGACGGACGCCAAAGAAGAGCTGGCTATGGCTTTGAATGAAAAACTTTTAAAAATTTCCGGCCTGAACGAACGGCGGAAACTCCTGGGCGAAAAACGCGTCTCGCTCGAAACCGAACTCAAGGACATCGAAGGCAAGCTAAAAAAACACGAAGACAAATTCGACGCCGCCGGCGCCGGCCGAGAAAAGGCCGAGCTCGGCCGGACACTCCTGGCCGTCGAGGAAAATATCCGGGCGGCCAAGGAAAAAATCGCCGATTTTTCCAAAACCATCGAAGCCAAACGCTCGGCCCTTTTCGATCTGCAGCGTTCGGCCCAGAATCTCCAGAACGAAATCAACCAGCTATCCGGCCAGCTTAACGATTTGAAAATCGCCGCCGCCCGCCACGAAACCAAGCTGGAAGACTTGGAAACGGAAATCCGGCAGGAGTTGGAAAATTTAAAAGAAGTCCGCGCCCGCGCCAAGGTCGGCGAGGTTGATTCGGAAGCGGCCAGGGGAAAAATCGAAGCTTTGAAACACCAACTCGAACAGATCGGCGGGATCGATCCGGAAATCGAAAAAGAATACATTGAAACCAAGGAGCGCTTCGATTTCCTCTCCGCCCAGTCCGAAGATCTGAAAAGAGCCATCGAGTCGCTTGAAAAAATCATCAAGGAATTGGACGTGGTCATTAAGGAGCGATTCGACAAGGAATTCAAGCTGATCTCAGAAAAATTCGAGGAATATTTCAAAATTCTCTTTAACGGCGGCAACGCCAAGATTATCAAGGTGGTCTCGACGGAAGCGGACGAGATGGAAGAAAAAACGGGCGCACCGCAGGCGGCGGCCGGCGCGCCGGAAGAAAAAAGGGCCGAGCCGAACGCCAATCTGAAACGCATCAAATATCTCCAGCGCTACAACGCCACCGGACTGGCCGGCGTAGAAATCCAGGCCACGCCGCCGGGCAAGAAAATTAAATTTGTCTCTATGCTCTCCGGCGGCGAGCGCGCCCTGACAGCCATCGCCTTGATTTGCGCCATCATCTCGGCCAATCCGTCGCCTTTCGTGGTGCTGGACGAAGTCGACGCCGCCCTGGATGAAGCCAACTCGGAACGGCTGGCCAAAATCCTTGATGATCTCTCGCACAAAACCCAGTTTATCGTCATCACCCACAACCGCGCCGCCATGCGCCGCGCCAACATCCTCTACGGCGTCACCATGCAGGACGACGGCATCTCCAAACTGCTATCCGTCAAGCTGGATGAAGCGAAGGTTGGAAAATAATTTTTTGGTTCTTTAAAAAATTCTGTGGGTAAAATTATCAATCATTATTTCCCTCCTCTTGCGAAGAGGAGGGAGTAAAATGCAAAGTCTTTCTGATTTAATCACCCATAAAATTTTCCGAAGAACAAAAAAAAGAAAATCCCGCTCTTGAAAGAGGCGGGATTTTCTTTTCCTCCCTCGCCAATCGACTGCCATCAACTTCCATTGACTGCCAGTCAGCTGGCGAGGGTCTGAGCTTAAAGAAATATTATTTCTTTTTCTTTTTAGCGACGGTTTTCTTAGCAGCCGGTTTCTTGGCGGCCGGTTTCTTCGCAGCTTTCTTCTTGGTTGCCATGAGTACTCACCTCCTTTCTTTGGCGCGGGAGATCGCAAGATGTTTTACAGGCTCGCGCCCGTAAGCGAGTGTCCGCAGATTAAATTTAGTTTTTTAAAAATATTTTTAAAAAACATCTTACTTATATTATATAGAAAATTTTTTTCGTCAACAATACCTCTGGACGATTTTTTGCCATGAAAAAAATTTTTGAAAAAAAATTTTTTGAAAAAATTTTTGAAAAAAAATTTCTAAAAAGCCGCATTAAAATTCGACCGCTTCACCTCTCCGACAGTGGTTCATAAAAACTTAATCTGTTCTCCTTAAGATTAAAATAAATAAAAATACTTCACTCTTTACTAATTCCGCCCAAAAAAATTATACTAAAAACTGATTTATTTATATTAAAATTAGCTAAAATTTTTAATTTGATGAAAAAAAGGGTTGACAGGCCAGAAGAAACATGCTAAGATGAAACGTTATTTGAAAAATAAATCAAAGATCTCTTCGGGCGGGCCAGGCACGACAAGCATGGGGATTTTCTTATTCGGATAAATTTGGTTTCTTACTGAGTTTTTCCAAATAAAAATTTCTTGCCTGCCCGCCCGAGAAGATCTTAAGTGGTTTTATGGCCGTTATTTTTATTGAATTGTGGATAACTTTTAAATCAAAAAGAAAGACGCTCCGAATAGTGGAGCGTCTTTTGTTATTCAAGAAATCAGCTAGTCGAGGTGGCGCTGGTCGGCGGCGGTCTTTCAATTTCTTCCTTTGCCGGGTCTGTGGCCGCTTCGCCGGCCGGCCGATTTTCAACTTTGTCTTTTTCTTCACCGGCCATTTCTTTTTCCGACAATTTTTCAACACCAATAAGGCAAACTTCCTGCCAAGGCACGTAATGCGAAGAAAATCTTTTCTCTTTCACTTCGCCGTTCGGATAAGCGACGCGATAATCAAAATAGGCATCGGCGCCATTATGGGCCTTTTCCGTGCACTTTTTCTGGCCGGCCGGCAAATCGATGGTCTCAATCAATCTCGTCGGCTTGGGTTTGACGATATTATAGATCGTCGGCTTGGTTTGCTTGACCGAACGGCCGTCTTTCTTGCCGTAGAAATAAAAACTTAAAGCATTTTTATCCAGGCGCGATTGGATCAGAACGTGATGGCCGGTATCGTTCATAAAACGGAAATCCGGAGCCGGGTCGTAGATAGTGGCGTCGGTGCCGGCCGGTTCGTAATAGCTTACGCGGTAGGAATGATTCCGCCGCGCCGTGATCGGCAATCCAGAAGCCAGAGCGCCTCGGAAGACGGTCGTGCCAATCTGGCAAAGACCGCCGCCGAATTCTGGCGTAGTTTTGCCTTCCTTGATGACCAGCTCCGGCAAATAGCCGGTGCTGGCTTCGATCTTGCCCAAGACCTTCAGAAGGGAAAATTCTTCACCCGGCCTGATGAGCGTGCCGTTGACGGCCGCGGCACCAACCTTGATATTATGGCGGCGATTGGCCGGCGAACCGGTGAAATCGGACTTACCGGCGCCGATGATTTCCTCGATGCCAAAATCATTGCCGTCCTCCCCGGCCAATTCGCTCCTGATCTCGCGGACGGCCAATTCGATCCGGCCGTTTTGTTCGCCGACCAGCCGCTCTTCAGCCATCTTGATAGTGGCTTCGACGTCCAATTCGCGGCCGCTTTTCGCTTTCTGAAAAATGGCTACTTTGCCATTCGCCATAATAAATTTCGATTCAGTCGCCGGCTGATTTATTGCCGGGGCGATCGTTTTTTCCAAATAGCTTTTTAGGCGGTCGCGATCCAAGCCGACGATTATCTTTTCAGCCTGGCCGACGCCGGAAGCGGCGGTAAATTGCGGATTGATTTTCAAGGTTAGCCAGAAAGCCAGGTCGTTTCTTTTTATCGGCCATTCCTTGCCTTCGGCCTGGCCGGCGCCAGTGGTCGAGGCGGCGAGAAAAAAACTGGCCGGAGCAGCAGCCATAATCTTTTCGGCACGGCTCTCCGCATTAAGGCAATCGGCCTTAGTAATTTCCGCGGACGTTTCCCGGGATAAAAGAACGACGGCCGGATTTTTTAAGAAGCTAAAATTTCTTTCCATCTCCTTCAAGCCGGCGTCGTAATCGACCAGCCGGCCGGCTTTTTCTTTTTCGATCGCAAATCTTATTTCTCCTTCGCTAAAAAAATCGTCCTTGGCCACAAAAGTAAGCCGGGCATTTTCCGGCGCGGCGATAAATCGGGAAAAATGGCCGACAAGCGCCGCCTTGACCGCTGTTCGGTCGACCGTAACGGGCAGAGGCGAATCTTTTTTAAAAATCATTGCTTCTCCGGCTTGGACGACATTCTGAAAAATGTTACGGCCGCGGCCGCGGGCATAAGCATCGTCCACCGCCCGCTCAACATCGAAAAAGACGAACTCCTTGGCCAGATCGCTTTCGGGCGCGGCGACCGCCGGTAAAATGCGAGTCGACCGGCCGTCGAAAATAAAATCAACGCCGGCCTGCCGGAGACCGTCCAAGCGGCGATTAAGCAGCGCGGCGGCCGCCTCTCGGGTTTGGCCGGATAAATCCAAGCCAGCCGCATGAACGCCAGGCAAAATTTTCCCTTGATAAATTTGAAAAAAAACCAAAATAGCCGCGGCCGTCAAAGCGGCGGCGATCAAAAAAATAATGGCTACGTCAAGCAGCCATCGCCTTGCAACCAGTTTGTTTTTCAGTTCCGATAGCATATCAATCCGTATTCAAGATCTCGTTCAGAATATTTTTGGCCTGTTCTCTTTTGTTCGTTTCGGCTTCCGCCTCGGTTTCGACCGCCACGCGCAATACCGCGCCCTCGGCCGTGCCGGCGGGCAGATTCTCGGCCGGCCAAAAAGCCGTGCCGCCGTCTTCGAATTTTATAACCGCCGTCTCCGCCTCAAAACGGTCGACAATAACCTTGAATTTCATGATTTTTCCTTTACTTTAATAGAGATCTGCTTGCCCTGCTTGACCTTGGGCATGATGATCGTCAAAACGCCGTTTTCGAGCGCCGCCTCGATTTTTTCCGCCTGGACTTCGACCGGCAGAATAACCGAACGGGAAAAAGCGCCCCAATAGCATTCGCGGTAGAGGTAATTCTGTTCGTTGATTTTTTCTGGCATTTCCCTCTTGCCCTTGATCGTCAGCATGTCATTGTTGATGGAAATATCGATATCGCTCGGCCTGACGCCGGCAATGGTCGATTTGACCACGATGTCGCGCGGCGTCTGGTAAACGTCGATCGATAGCTGGCCTTCCTCATAATCGTCGTCAAACCATTGTTCCTCGCCATTTCCGGCCAGTTCGCCGACGCCGGCTTCATCTTCGACGCTAATGAATTTTTTCTTTTCTTCGCCCGCACCGCCAGCCTCCTTGCCGGCCAATCTTTTGAAAAAACTTGCCATAAATTTAGAAAATATTATAGTGACCCAGATGAATTTATTATAATATTTTCAAAAATAATTAGCAAGCAATAATTAGTAAGTGTGTTTATAATGGTCCAAGAATCCTGCACAGATTTTGCCATGCCGTTCGAGGGCACGTTTTCAAAATTAAACCACCGGACAAGATACCGCGGAAAAACAAAAGTATTATTCCAGTGCTTTATGGAGGCAATTGTCCATAATCTGAAAAAGGCAATCAAAATTCTGCCCGATCCGATCGGAGCCTAACGGCGCAAATCAGATTCTTGAGGATGAGTATAAAAAATTGGAGGATGATTATATTCGGCTGGAACCGGGAGAAAACGGGGAACATAAGCACAAAAGTCCCGCCTTGGCGGGACTTCGTACATCTTGGTGCTCCCAGATGGACTTGAACCATCGACCCCGGCTTTATAAGAGCCGTGCTCTAACCAACTGAGCTATGGGAGCGAAATGAGTTTGTAAAATCAAAAAGTTCACAAAACTTATAAAGTCTTTTTCCGCACTTTACCAGTTTTATGAACTTTTATTTTTTTCTCTTTGTGTGGGCGATAGAGGATTCGAACCTCTGACCTCTACAATGTCAATGTAGCGCTCTAACCAACTGAGCTAATCGCCCTTTATCCAAGAGCCTTTCAGCCGCTTTCGAGGCAGAAGTCGGCCCAATAAAAAAGGGATCCTGTCCCATTTTATTCCATTGTACACTATCTTTATTTTTTTTCAAGCCTAGACGATAATATGCTTTAATTTGTCCGCGATCAGGGCGATTAGTTCGATTTCGGCTAGCTGATAGGGCTTATCTATAACGATCCGGACGATGTTTTTCGTGCCCTCCGGCTTTAGTTCCTTAGTTAGGGCCAAGGCGTTGATATTCTTAATGGTGTGAACCAGGGCCTTGGTTTTGGAAGCACCATCCTTAAAAATTTCAAAAATGATGATGATTACCCGGGCTTGGGGAATATTGACGATCAATTCTTCAATGACTTCGCTTAAATCATTTTCCGTGCTGCTCGTCTTGGTAAAATCGAGGTGGCTCAAGGTCGACCAGACCAGCTTGCCATCCACGGCGCTTTGCAGTTTTGCCAAAACTCGCCCCCAAAGCTTCAAAGCGTTGATCGAGCGGGAGCGGTAGAAATGATTAACGATCTCTTCCCGCCGGGCGCCCAGGGCGATCAATTCGGCGGCCGCGGCCAGGGCTTGCGGCGTAACGTTGGCCGTCTTGAAGCTCCGGGTTTTTGAGATCATACCGGCTAAAAGACTGGTGGCCATATCCGCATCGAGAAAATCCGGAAAATTATCCCGGACTAAGGCATAAACAATTTCCGCCGTAGCCACGGCCGTCAAGTTGATATGATTGATTTGCCCGTAATCTTCGTTGGCGGCATGATGGTCGATATTAATGATCGGCGTCTGATAGAACAGATCATTGTGATCGCCAAAAATCCGGCCAAGCGACTCCAGGTCGGTCGTGTCTGCGACAATAATAAGATCATACCTGAATTCGGATTCAGCCGAGCTAACATCTTCCCGGCTGAAAACGCCCGTTTTCGGCGTGATGATGAAATCCAGCCGGTCCGTCTCTTTCTGATATTTAACCTGCGCTACTTTGGCATCGATCGTGCGGAGCGAGATGATAAAGCGCCGCAATTCGGCAAAATCGTATCTAATGGCCTCGAAGCCTGGCAGGAAAGAATAAAGCTTGTCGGCCGCCGTCTCTTCACCGTCAGTTGCGGCCGAATTGTTCTCCGGCTTCTGGGCGACGATATCGACCTGTTTGTTCATTTTTTTTAAAAGCGAAAACAAAGCCAAGCTGGAAGCGACGGCGTCGCCATCCCAGGCGCAATTAAAAGTAACCAGGACATGCTCGGCTTTTTTGATCTGCTCGACAATCTGTTCGTTTTCAGTCCTCATGAAAAAATACTATTGAACGACAAGCACTTAAAAATCCGCCGACGGGCGTGCCTGGCCGTCTATCGCTGATCCCGGTCTATCGACAACTTTTGGCGGACAAGCATGAAAAGCAATATTTAAATATAGAGGAAAAAAAAATTAGTGTCAAATGGCTATTGTTTGGTTATTGTTTGGCTTTTTTTAAACAAAAATTTCAGAAGCATCGCCGGATTAATGCTGTTGGTTGACATATCGGCCAAAATGAGTTACCATTTTAGATGTTATTAAAATTTTACCCAGAACGATAAGGGGCGAAAAAGGCAGCGCTTTATCCGTTTTGATTTATTTGAAAAAAATATGTTAACAATCAGACTTTCGCGAGTAGGCAAAAAGGGCAAGCCCCTGTATCGTTTGATTATTTCCGAAAAAGCGCGCGATCCATGGGGCAAGGCCCTGGAGATCCTCGGGTCGTATAATCCGGCTAAAAAGGATTTACAGGTGAACGGCAGCCAGATAAAATATTGGATTTCGAAAGGCGCACAGATGTCGCCGACGGTCAACAATCTCCTGGTCGGCCAGGGCATCGTCGAAGGCAAAAAGGTGACCGCCTCTAAGAAAGGCAAACCGTCGGAGAAAAAAAAGAAATAATTCACTAACTAGGATAGATTGCCAATATTATGACAGAGAAAACTTCAACAACCATGACCGACCTCGAGCCGGGCATGACCGTCAGAATCCACCAGAAGATTAAAGAACTAAACCTGAAAGGCGAAGAAAAAGAGCGCGTTCAGTATTTCGAGGGGCTTGTCATCGCCCGAAAACACGGCCGGGAAGCTGGCGCCACCATCACTGTCCGGAAAGTATCTGACGGCGTCGGCGTGGAAAAGATCTTCCCTTTGAACCTGCCGACCATCACTAAAGTGGAAATCAAGAAAGAGGCGGAAGTCCGGCGGGCTAAGCTGTACTTCGTCAAGAAACAAGGCTTCAAAAAGAAACTGAAAGAAAAAAAGGCGAAGAAATAGCGCCTTTTTTTCTCGCCTTCCGCAGACGTGGTGAAATTGGTATACACGCAGCCTTGAGGTGGCTGTGGAGCAATCCGTGAGAGTTCAAGTCTCTCCGTCTGCACCGAAAGAAAATCACGCTCTTCGGCGTGATTTTCCATTTAACCAGAAAAATATGACAATCAAATATCCGACTTGGCGACTCATAAAAGACCTGGCCCGCTCTATCAGGCCGTACAAACGGCGGTTTGCTTTCGGCTCGTTTTTGCGTTTAGCCGACGATGTCGTCAATCTGTATCCGACGGAGAAAAGCAACGGCTGTAAAATCAAGATCGCTGATATTAAGATGGAATTATGAAACATATAACCCATTCGGAAAAAGAGACGTTCGTTTGTGCTCGAAAATTGGCCAGCCGGCTTCAGCAAGGCGGTATCATCGGCCTGGTCGGCGATCTGGGCGCCGGCAAAACCGCTTTCACTAAGGGGCTGGCGGCCGGGCTGGGCATCAGACAGCGCATCACCAGCCCGACTTTTGTCTTGATGAAGGTCTATAAAATCCGCGCCTCCGCCTCGCCCATCCGCGAATTCGTCCATATTGACGCTTATCGCATAAAAAATATCGCCGACCTCCTGGCCGTCGGCTTAGGCGATTATCTGGACGACCCGACCGGCCTGGTGGTGATCGAGTGGGCGGACAAAATCAAGCCGGACCTGCCGAAAACCGCCGTCTATATCCATCTAAAAAGACTCGCGGACACGGCCCGAGAAATCAGACTCGCCGGCCGGCTCGCCACTCCAAAAAAACGACCGCCAGCGCGCCAACCGCGATCATAGCATCAGCCAGGTTGAAAACGGTAAAAAAACTGACGTCAAAATAATCAATAACGAAACCGTAGCGCAGACGGTCGAAAAAATTGCTCGCCGCCCCCAGAATGATCAACCAAAAAATAAGGGCATAAAAAACTTTTTTCCGGCGAAAAAAAATCAGACCGGCATAAATAAGCGCGGCGATGGCCAAGGCAATTAAGAGATTCAGCCACGGCCCGCGGAATGGGAGAGAAAAAGCAATATTTTCATTGCCGATAAAATCCAATTTTAATAGGCCGGGCAAGAGAACGATTGGCGGTTCGAAATAATCGCCCAGCGCCGCGGACTTCAATAAACGATCAAACGCGATCAAAATCAAAAAGACGGCCGGAGTTAATCCTAGAGCCGTCTTTTTCATGTTTGGCAAAATCATAAAACGAGTCGGATTTAGGCGACATTCTGCAACTTGCTCTTGCAGTCAACGCAGGCCGAAGCCACCGGCCGGGCCAAGAGACGCTTCTCCGCGATCTCGTTGCCACAATATTTACAGACGCCGTAAGTCCCTTGTTCGATCCGCTCCAGGGCGGCATCGATATCGCGGATAGCGTCGCGGATCACTTTTTCCGTGGCTAGATTGGTAGTGTAGGCTTCCACTTCCAAAGCATTCTCATCCGGCTTGTCGCCATAGTTCGGAAAATCGACCAGCGCCTCCCTGTTGGCAGAATCCTGATGGGTAATTTCCCCTAAATCCTTTTGCAATTGCGCTTTTTCAGTCAAGAGTATTGTCTTGATCTGTTCTAGAGTGTTTTTGTCCATATTTTTTAATTATTTTGCCTGTTCCCCTTCTTTTCCAATAATATCACGGATTATTTTCCGAGGCAATAGCCGGCCAGCCGCCTCAACTTCTCCTGATCCAATAGAATCGGAAAGCCAGAAAGGCGGCCGCGGCCGCAATAGTAAACAGGCTGGCAAGCTGCGGGAAGCGCAGGCCGAGAACCACGGGCGTGCTGTCGATGCGGATAAATTCCAGGGCGTAGCGTAAAGCCGAATACATGATGAGATAGGCGGTCGCTACCCCCGGAAAAACCAGGCCGCCGCACCGGTTCTTTTTGATAATCAAATAGTGGGCGGCCGCGAGAAGGAGAAAGATAACCAGATTACCGGCCGATTCATAGAGAAAAGCCGGATGGAAATATTCGGTCGTCACCAGATCGAACGGCCGCTTGGCCAGATCGATCGGGATGCCCCAGGGCCGGCCGGTCGGCTGGCCGAAAAGCTCCTGGTTGAAATAATTTCCCCAGCGGCCGATGGCCTGAGCGGCGGCCAGGCCGGGCGCGATAACAGCCGCCAAAAGCCAGAAATCCAAATGATGCTTCCTGGCAAAAAGAAAGCTGGTTAAAAGTCCGGCGATGATCGCGCCATGGATAGCCAGCCCGCCTTGCCAAATCTTAAAAATATCGAGTGGACGGCCAAAATAATACGGCCATTCCAAAAAAACATCATAGATCCGCGCGCCGACGAGGCCGGCGAGAATAAGAAAAAACTGCAAATCAAGAATGGTGTCTTCCTCAAGGCCATAATATTTCGCCAGACGCAAACAAATAAAGGTGCCGACGACGATGCCAAGAACGACTAAGAAGCCATACCAATAAATATGGACCGGGCCGGCGGAAAAAAAAATCGGATCCGGGCTGAAAGTATGAAGAAAATCGATCATATTACCATCTTGCTATATTGCCCGGCATTAGTCAAACTATGTACGATTTTTGTTTGAAAAATCAACCGTTCTTTCCCGATTCTTTCCCGATGATTGACGGAAGATAAAAAATTTGTTACTATTTTCTAGTAGTTGTCCGCGGGGCTATTTATTTTTGGGTTGACAATAAATTGGGGGCGTAGCTCAGCTGGTTAGAGCGCAGCACTGTCACTGCTGAGGTCGCGGGTTCGAACCCCGTCGCTCCCGCACTATTAAACAAGATGGTACGCAAGTGCCATCTTGTTGCGTATATTGCACAAAATTCTCGGTTATAGCGGCCGTTTTCTCGCGATTCCACGAAATAATCAGATTATGCGGTTCGCTTGGCTGATTTTGGAGCATTTTGTCCGTCAAAAGCGGGTTATAGTACAAGAATAAAAACACATCACGCTTCTCTTCCGGAGAGGCGTTTTTGTATTTTTCTTTGAGCAGATAAGTGAAATTAACATAGTCGACCGCCAAATCAAACCAATTCTGATTGTCCTGCTCGATATCATTCATCTTCTCTTGGATTTTTTCTTTTTCCGAGAAGGTCACACCGTTATCGTAAGTAGCGGTGTGTTTTTTGTTTTTAGGAATTGTTTTAAATCTCTCAATTGTTTTTGTTTTTGTCAGTTCGGCAGTGCCGCGCTCTAATTTATCGGCGAGC
>Ga0233425_10003640_pt1 | contig 27533 bp, 26 predicted proteins | sample Watercolumn_Towu_2_FD_181712 | JGI IMG/M metagenome (GOLD analysis project Ga0233425, IMG submission 181712) | Freshwater microbial communities from Lake Towuti, South Sulawesi, Indonesia - Watercolumn_Towuti2014_140_MG | ecosystem: Environmental > Aquatic > Freshwater > Lake | place...
GTAGTCTCAAGGTCAGAAAAAATGATCGATCTGACCATGCGTTTATGGGCCTATTTCGAACAAGGCCTTAATTTCGCCGAATATCAGAAAAAGTTTATGTGTATCTTAGGATAACACTCTCAAAAATAATAGCCAGAAAAAATAGTTATGGGTTTGGAGAAAAGGAAAAAGGTTGGGTTGAGTATAGCCAATCATCAACTTAGCTATTCCCACTTAAAACAAAAAACTGAAAACTAAAAACTGTATCAAAATCCAAGAAGGCCGCAACACCGGGAACAAACCGGCATCAGCCCCTCGGTCATCAGGCTGCGGCGGAATTTAACGTAGGCCGGGGAATTCCAGAGTTCCAAGAGGGTCGCCTCTTTGACGTTGCCCACCGGATAATCGATGTAGCTGCGGCAGGGGGTGACGGCGCCGTCGCTCATGATCTGCATTTCCCGGTAGATGGCGGTGCAGCGCCGATAACCGAAGCCGGCCCGGTGGTCGGTATAATAGGTCCGCAGGTCGGTTTCCCCGCTCAAGGGGGGAATGACGCTTACGGGCGGGGCGCCCCAGGGCCGGGAGCGGGAGAGCACTTCCTGAATCTGCCGATGCAGCAAATGGTAATCTTCGGGTTTATTATCGGACAGATAACCCCGATGCAGGCGGGGGGCGAATCCGAAGCGCCGGGAGAAATCCCGGTCATGGGCTAAGGCCGCGGCCTCATCGATCCACCAGGAGAGGCAGAACACAAACAGATCCACCCGGTCCCGGAAGGTCTCGTAAATATCCACCAGATGGCCGGCATTCTCCCGGGAGATGACGGTAATGGCGGTAATCAGGGGCAGCCGCCGCCCGGCCTCCTTCCGGGCCTGGGGCACCGCGGCCAGCGCGGCTTCGATCTGAGAGAAGTTATTTACCGGCCCGGCTCCGGGACGCAGCCGGTTGTGGAGCTCCGGGGTGTGGCCGTCGATGGAAAGCTGCAGCCCGAATAGGGGCGCGTTCACCAGCCTGTCGGCCGCCGCGGCCACCCCGGTGCCGTTGGTGGTCATCATCACCGGCAGCCCCAGGCCCGCGGCCGCGGCTATGAGATCCACGATCCCCTCGTAAAGCATGGGTTCGCCGCCCAGCAGGACCAGGAGCGGGCGTTGGCCCCGATGCCTCAGGTCCTCCAGGAGAAAGACGTAGCGGCGCACCGGCAGCTCGCGTTCCTTAAAACTTTTAAAGTCCCGCCCGAATTGGTAGCCGTGGTCCCCCCATTGGCCGCAGACCCGGCAGCGTAGATTACAGAGATCGGTGGGCCTGAGCACAATGGTCCGGAGCTGCCGGGCGAAGCCCATTTCCGCTTGCGGGTTAAGAACATCGAAGAACAGCTTCGACGCTTCCAGGCCCAGGAGCCTGGCGGCGATGCCGGGATGGAGGACTAATCTCCAGGCGTTCTTGGCCACGGCCAGGGGACTGAGCTTACGCCGGGACACCATTAAAACCTTCTTGAAAATCAACTTGGAATAAGCCTTTCCTTAATACATTATAGGTTCTGTTTCTGGTCTCGGAAGGCCGTACAGTGCATAAATCTCTTTTTAGCTCTCTGCAAAAGTCTTTTTGCATACAACACTATTAATGATGTTATTGAAAGAGGATTACCCTAAACACTACTTAAGCGGTAGGAAATTCTCCTAAAAATGTCAGTATTTCTATAAGAAAATTTTCACAAAAAATTTTTACAATTGCCTTTTTCTTTGAACATGTGCTTTAGTTGAAACGTTTTCACATAAGGAGCCTTGTTTTAGGTTTTATTTACCGGTCCCGCAATATAAAGTTAGCAGCACCCGCCCGTAAATATTCAAGCCGGAGGATGTATGAAGGAAGAAAAACGCGAACATTCCACCACCCTCCCCAGCCATTTCGGGATGGTTTCCCGCCGGGACTTTCTGAAGTTCTGCGCCGTGGCCGCCGCGGGCATGGGCCTGCCTTTGAGCATGGGTCCCAAAATCGCCGAAGCCGTGGCCGCGCTGAAACGTCCCCCGGTAATCTGGCTCTCGGGCCAGGAATGCACCGGCTGTTCCGAAACCTTGCTGCGCTCCACCCATCCCACGGTGGAGACATTGATCCTGGACCTCATCTCCCTGGATTACCACGAGACCCTGAGCACCCCTTCGGGGCACCTGGCGGAGGAGGCCCGCAAGAAATCCATCGACGACAACAAGGGTAAGTTCATCCTGGTGGTGGACGGCTCCATCCCCATGAAGGACGGCGGCATCTACTGCCAGATCGGCGGCAAGACGGTGCTGCAGATCCTCCAGGAGACCGCGCCCCTGGCCATGGCCATCATCAACATCGGCTCCTGCTCCTGCTGGGGCGGGGTCCCTTCCGGCTCCCCCAACCCCACCGGCGCGGTGGGCACCGCTGAGGCCCTGGGCGGCAAATACAAAACGATCAATATCCCCGGCTGCCCCCCAAATCCCTATAATTTCCTGTCCACCGTGCTCTACGTCCTGACCTTCAAGAAACTGCCGGAATTGGATGACAAGGGCCGGCCCATGTTCGCCTATCGCCGTCTCATCCACGAGGGCTGCGAGCGCCGGGCCCATTTCGACGCCGGCCGCTTCGCCCTGGAGTACGGCGACGAAGGCCACCGCCGGGGTTGGTGCCTTTATAAAGTGGGATGCAAGGGGCCGGAGACTTTTAACAACTGCCCCCAGCAACTTTTCGGCGATGTGGGTCCCCGGAGCTGGCCGGTGGGCACCGGCTGCCCCTGTTTCGGCTGCTCCGAAAAAGGCGTGGGCTTTACCAAGCCCATCCCCGAGCAGGCCAACCTGAAGTATTTCACCCCCTCGGGCCTCCCGAAGGATGGAATCCGGCCAGGGGGAGCAGAATTGCGGTTAACCCCGCCCACCGCCTTTGCCCCCATCGAAGCTCCCGAGGGCCACGGCGTCTCCGCCACCGCCGTGGGGGTGGCCGCCGGCCTGGCCGGGTTGGCCGCAGGCGCGGCTGCGGCTACCGCTTTGAAATTGGGCAAAGCAAAATCCGACTCCGGCCCCGAGACCAAGAAGGAATAGCCTATGGGACTCAGCCGCAGAGATTTTTTGAAGGTGTCAGCCGGCGGGGGCCTGTTGTTGGCGTCCAATCTCGCCCCGGGGACGGCCCTGGCCCGCCCCCCGGCGCCCCGCCTGCCCGAGGCCCAGGGTATTCTCTTCGACGCCACGGTCTGCATCGGCTGCAAGGCCTGCATGACCGCGTGCAAGGAATACAACAAGCTGCCTCCGGACCATTACCACCCCGGTGAAATCTGGGACGATCCTATAGATCTGTCCGCCAAGACCGTCAATATCGTCAAGCTTTACAGTAACGGCACGGCCCACAACAAGGACCAGGAGATCAACGGCTATTCCTTTATCCGGCGCTTTTGCATGCATTGCGTCGATCCGGCCTGCGTCTCCGCCTGCCCGGTGACGGCCCTCACCAAAGAAATGAAAACCGGGGTCGTCAGGTATAATAAAGATAACTGCATCGGCTGCCGTTACTGCCAGATCGCCTGTCCCTATAACATCCCCAAATTCCAGTGGGACCAGGCCTTTCCCCAGATCGTCAAATGCTACCTCTGCGACCATCGCATCGCCCAGGGCGGCTATTCCGCCTGCTGCGAATTCTGTCCCACCGGCGCCTCCATTTTCGGCAACGTCCAGGACCTCCTGAAAGAGGCCAGGAGACGCTTGGCTCTCCCGGTGGGCCGGTTTGCCGACTACCCTTTGCAGCGAGTCGATTCGGCGCATAAGGCCCCCCGCCAGGTGACCCCTTACCTGAACCACATCTACGGAGAAAAGGAAGGCGGGGGCACCCAAGTGTTTATGCTGGCCAACGTCCCCTTCACCAAACTGGGGCTGCCGCAGCTAGCGCCCGAATCCCAGGCCGGGACCTCCGAAACCCTGTATCACACCCTTTATAAGGGCATGATCCTGCCTTACGTAGTCCTGGGCGGCCTCTTTTACCTGATTTATAAAAACACCACCGGCCATGAACTGCCCTGAACCGGGAGGCGACAATGTCTGAATTAAATGCATCTTCAGGTGGCAAAAAAGTCAGCAAGTCCCTTCTGGCGGCAATCGAAGCCCGGACTTCCACCGAATGGGAACCTTTAGGCGGGAAAGTAGTCACCAAGCCGTTTCTGGCCCTGGCCGCGGTGGCCCTGATCGGCGTCATCCTCATGATCTACCGTTATATCGCCGGCCTGGGCGCGGTCACCAACCTCAGCGACGGCTATCCCTGGGGGATCTGGATCACTTACGACGTGCTGGTGGGCACCGCCCTGGGCTGCGGGGGCTACGCCGTCGCCCTCCTGGTCTATGCCTTGAACCACTGGGAGTATCACCCGGTGGTGCGCTCCGCGGTGTTGACCAGCGTCTTCGGCTACACCCTGGCAGGGCTGGCCATCTTCCTGGACATCGGCCGCTACTGGAACGGCTACAAGCTCTTTCTGCCGTGGACCGTCAACTTCAACTCCGTCCTGGTGGAAGTGGCGCTGTGCATCGGCGCTTACGTGGTAGTGTTGTGGATCGAATTGTTGCCCGCGGTCCTGGAGGGCTACCCCCGCAATGACCGGGCCATGGCTCTGCGGCACCGCCTGGAACGCTGGCTGCCGGTCATCGCCGCGGTGGGCATTTTGCTGCCCACCATGCACCAGTCCTCCCTGGGCACGCTGATGATCATCGCCGGCCACAAGCTCTCGCCCCTCTGGCAAACGAGCCTGTTGCCTTTCTTCTTCCTGTTGTCGGCCATAGCCATGGGGTTGGCGGTGACGGCCCTGGAATCCATAGTCTCGTCTTTGGCCTTTAAAAGGCCCTTCGAGACCCCTATGCTGGCAAAGATGTCCGTCAGCCTGGCCTGGCTCATGGTCGTCTACCTGGCCGTCCGTTTCGCCGATCTCCTGTTTAAGGGTGCGCCCGTTTTCTCCAGCGGTTTCCAGAGTTTTATGTTCATCCTGGAAAACCTCCTGTACCTGGCGCCGCTTCTGCTGCTGGCGAGCCCGGGGCTGCGCCGGAGCCTGCCCTGTCTCTTCCTGATCTCCGTCTCCGTGCTCCTGGCCGGCTCTCTGTACCGTTTCAACGCCTTTCTTATCGGCTATGACCCCGGGGGCGGCTGGACCTATTTCCCCGCCACCGCCGAGATCTTAATAACCTTGGGAATCGTGGCCATCGAACTCATGGCCTATCTCTATTTCGTCAAGAAATTCCCGGTGCTGCCCACTGAGCATGCCTAATACCATCGTCAAGGAGAGGTAAACATGGCCAAAAGAATTACCATCGACCCCATTACCCGGATCGAAGGACATTTGCGCATAGACTGCGAAATAGACGGCGGCAAGGTCACCAACGCCTGGTCGTCGGGCCAGATGTGGCGCGGCATCGAACTCATCGTCAAGGGCCGGGATCCCAGGGACGCTCCCACTTACACCCAGCGCATCTGCGGGGTCTGAACCACGGTTCACGCCCTGGCCTCGGCGAGGTCAATCGAAAACGCCCTGAAGATGGAAGTGCCCTTAAACGGCCAATTTATCCGCAACCTGATGATGGCGGCCCACGCCACCCATGATCATATCGTCCATTTTTATATCCTTTCGGCCCTGGATTGGGTGGACATCACCTCGGCGCTGAAGGCCGACCCCAAGAAGGCGGCGCAATTGGCCGACACCCTCTCCCCCTGGCCCCGGAACAGCTACCAGGAGCTCACCGCAGTCCGGGACAAGCTCAAGGGTTTTGTCGCCTCGGGACAGTTGGGCATCTTCGCCAATGGCTACTGGGGGCATCCCGCCATGAAGCTGCCCCCGGAGGTCAATCTGCTGGCCGTGGCCCATTACCTCCAGGCCCTGGAATACCAGCGCAAGGCCAACATGATCGTCTCCATCCTGGGGAGCAAGACCCCGCACGTGGCCAACCTGGTGCCCGGCGGCGTCTCCACCGCCATCAACCTGGATTCCCCTTCGGCCCTCAACATGGAGCGGCTCTACTACATCAAGACCCTCATCGACGAGGTGGGGGACTTTGTCAAGAACGTTCTCCTGGTGGATGTGTGCGCGGTGGGGGCCATGTACGCCGACTGGACCAAGTACGGGGCCGGGGTCACCAACTACCTGTCGGTGCCCGATATGCCCATGGACACCAAGGGCACGGCCTTCAGCCTTCCCGGCGGCTATATCGCCAACGGCGACCTCAAGAGTTTCAAGCCCATTACTTCGTACCATGATGAATTCTTCCGGGACGGCGTCAAGGAGTCCATCAAGCACTCCTGGTACAACGGCGATTGGACGAAACATCCCTGGGACGAAACCACGGATCCCAAGTACACCGGCTTCCAGGACACCGGTAAGTATTCCTGGGTCAAGGCTCCGAGTTTCTATGACAAGCCGGCCCAGGTGGGGCCCCTGGCCAACGTCCTGTGCATGTTTGCCGCGGGCCACGAGCCCACCAAAAAATACGTCACCCTGACCCTGGAAACGGTGAGCAAAATCGCCGGCGCCAAGGTGGGGCCGGAGGCGCTGCACTCCACCATCGGCCGCACCGCAGCCCGGGCTATCCGCTGCGCCGTGCTCTACGACGAAGCCATGAAGCAGTGGCAGGCCCTGATGGACAATATCGCCAAGGGCGATCTGGCCATCTGCGCCAAATACCCCATCAAGCCCGGGGAATCCCGGGGCTTCGGCTTCCACGAGGCGCCCCGGGGCGTTCTGTCCCACTGGGTGGTCATCGAAGACAACAAGATCAAGAACTACCAGTGCGTGGTGCCTTCCACCTGGAACTCCGGACCCCGCAACCAGCATGACGCGCTGGGGCCGTACGAGGCTTCCCTGGTGGGCAACCCGGTGGCGGACCCCGACAAACCACTGGAGATCCTTCGCACCGTTCATTCCTTCGATCCCTGCCTGGCCTGCGCCATCCACCTGGTGGACGGGAAAGGCCGATTCCTCAATAAGGTCAAGGCCTTGTAACCGCCGCCCCTTTAAGTAGGGCTAAAAACAGCAAAGCCTCCGTCCTTAAGGACGGAGGCTTTCTTTCATCCTAGCCGGCTAATCAGTTACATATGTTTGGGGACCTGGGAAGAAACGGGTTCCGGCCCCTTGGGGACCGCTGGCCGATGCTGGGAAATTGCCCCCGAGTCTTCAGCGGCCAACGGCTGCAAATAACGCATGTAGGACCAGCCCACCACATCGCGCTCAGCGTGCCACACTCTGCCCCAACCGCCGGAGGTCTCCAGGAGTTCCACCTCGTCTTCGAAGTTGAGGGTGGCAATCCGGGGCGTAGAGGTGTGAGGACTCTCCCGGACGGACAATTCGATGGTGTTCACGAAATACACGGGCAGCGGGGAGGTTGCTGCCGAAGTTGCCGGTGTCGGCGCCGGGGTCTGCACTTCCGGGGAGGAAGAGACTGCCGGGGTCCGGATGGCTGCGGTTTCCTGGACCTTAACCTGGGGAGCCGGCGGGGCCGTTGCCGCCGGGGTGATGGGGGAGGGAGGGGAAACTTGCTCGAATGCGGCCTGGGGCGGCGGCGTCATTAGCAGAGGGGTTATGGGGCTTTTATGGTAAAGGAGGAACAAGACCAGGGCAATGATGAGCACACCGGTCACGAGGCAAATGTCCTGGCCCCTGAGAGGAAACCTCAGGACCCGGGCTGGAGTTGCGGAAAGACTCCAGGCAATCTCCGGTTGGGACTCCCCTTCCTTCTGGGGAATGGGGTTCGTACAGGTCGTGCAGTATTGCTGGCCCACCCATACGGCTGCGTTGCAAATAGGGCATTGGGGCATAAAGCACCTCCGGATCGATTCGCAGGTTGCCGCTAAAATCGCATTATTTCACTGCCGTTTTAAATTAAACATGTAAGCATTGCCTTCAATAGTTGCAAGCTATCCATTTTTTGAAAATATGCGGCAAGTTTTTTCTGCCTTTAAAATTTATCGGAAAAAAATTAATTTTAATTAATAAAATGATATAGAATTTAATGTCTTGGATAGAGATTCTCCCTTGAAACCACCAGCCACCCTCATCGGCCTCGGCAACCTCCTCCTTAAGGACGAAGGCGCGGGCGTGCACGCCGTGCGGGTCCTGCAAGACAGGTACGAGGTGCCGCCGGCCCTGGAGGTCGTAGATGGCGGCACCGCCGGTTTGGACCTGCTGCCCTTTATCGAGGGCCGAGAGCGGGTCCTCTTCGTGGACGCGGTGAATTTCGGGGAGGAGCCCGGATTCATCGGCGAACTCAACAACGAGGAAATCCCCGCGTTCTTCGCGGTCAAATCCTCCCTGCACCACCTGGGCCTGGCGGACGTCCTGGCCGCCGCCCAACTGCTGGGCACCCTGCCCAGGGAGGTCTGCCTCATCGGCATCCAGCCCCACACCCTGGAACCCGGCCTGGAACTGTCGCCGGAATTGCACGCCCGCCTGGATTATTTGCTCCAGAAAATCGCCGCCAAATTGGGGGAATGGGGCATTTCCCTGCCGCCCAAATCCCCTTCCTGACCGGTTTACGGAAATCGGCGCTCCCGGGTCCCCCTGAACCCCCCGGCAAGGACCAGGAATCGAACTGGCTCCCAAAAAATACCGGGGGCCGGAACCCCTCAGGACCCCGGCCCCCTTCAAGAACCCCGGTTCAGATTAACAATGGGGTAGTGTAATCACATAATTGGAACCGTCATTTTTGGGTTCGTACCAGATATCCCTACCTTGTTCCTTGATGAGCTCTTTGACGAGGCGCAGCCCCAACCCTAAGCCCTGCCTCCGGGCCCCGCCTCCTTTTCCCGCAAGCCTGGAGCCGGGGAACAACACCGGCTGGTTTTCCTCCAAGACGGGCCGCCCACTGTTGAAGACCTGCAGGCAGCAGTTGGCGCCCCGGTCTTCCAGATCGATGACGATGGTGCAGCCGTCGCCGCCATGTTTAATGCCGTTGCTCAGGAGGTTCCGGAAAACGCTTTTCAGGTAGAGCTTGCTGCCCTTGATGGGGATGGTGGCCGCGGGCTGGGCACTGAGACGGTTATCGATGACGATCCGGTGGTCTTGGATCTCTTCGGAGAATTCATCGAGGATCGGTTCCACGATTTCATTATTTAAATCCAACATTTCTGCGCCCAGAACGACGTCTTCATTCCCTGACAGGATTTGGGCCAGATATTCTTCACTGAGCCCCACGGCCTTCTTGACCCGGGAATGGACCTCCTGGATCTTTTGGGCCGCGCCTTCCTGCATTTGTCCTGCGCTGTCCCGCATTGCCAGCTTCAGGGCTGCGGAGATGGAGACCATGGAGCTGCGGACATCGTGAAGCATGACGGCCAACTTGTTCAACACCCGTTCGTTGATGGCGGCCAGCCGCACTTGAGATTCGGATTGGGCGGCCCTGGCCTGCTGGCTCCCCAGGCAGGCGGCCACCCGCCGCCAGAGTTCCGCGTGGCTGCAGGGCGTGAGGATATAATCATCGAGTTTCAGGTGGTAGGCGTCCAGGGGAAAGGCCACCTGATGGTCTTCACCCACCGCGATGATCCGGGTTTCGGGATTCAGCTTCCTGGCCCGTTTCACCACGTCCATGCCGCTGTGGGAATTCAGGGGCAGTGTGGCAATCAGCAGATCGTAATCCTTGAGAGCGAGAGACTCAATTGCGGCTTCGGGAGAAGATACCTCCGCCACCCCGTAGCTCTTGGACTCCAGTGCCCAGGCCAGGGTGCGGAAAAGGGATGAACCGTCGGACATCAGGAGAATTTCGAAGGCAGCCATGGTCACGTCTCCTCTTCAGCTCTATAGGTAAGTATCCACTCCGGTTAGAAGACTGCTGCAGGGTTGATACAAACCTTTTCCAAGGGAAAAAACAATCCGTTAAAAGACCTATTCACTAGTAGGCAAAAGTACCTATTTGAGAACTAAATGTGCCGCTTTGCGAACAAGGGTAATTAGGCTGAAAATCTGAAAATTGCTAATTGGTTCTCCCGCGCCGGAGGCGACGGAGGAAAGGTTGCTGGCCGGATGCCGATTAGGAGACACTATCAAGGATTTCCGGCACGACTAGCGCCCCAGACAAAAGGGCGAAATGAAGGTTCCTCCGCAACGGATCTTCTCTATGGCCGAAGATAACTCCAGATCCACGTTCTGTTTGATAACAAAGCCCTCAGCCCCGGAATTCAAGGCATAGTCCAGATATTCCTGATGGTCGTACATGGACAGGATGAGGACTTTGGTATTCCCGCTCTCCTTAATTTTTCTGATGGCTTCCAGATCGCGCAGACTGGGCATGGAGATATCGACAATCACCAGATCCGGAGCCTCGGATTTCAGGATATCTAAAAGTTGCGCTCCGTTCCCGGCCTCACCCATGACTTGTAGGCCGGCCATACCCTCCAGAATTCTTTTCACCCCCTGGCGGACCATGGGGTGACCGTCAGCCAGCAGCACTGAATACGGCCTTTCCATTGCTATTTACCCTTGCTCCCGTGACGGCGCATGTTGATCGAGCATTATCGTCCAATTTAAGAACATGGTTGTACCCAAGATGTCGAAATCAATGCAACGGCAGTAGACTCAATCCGGTTTCAAAGATTCTTCTGCCCCGAAACGATCCCATCTGCCGGCAGGCCAATCTGCTCTGGGGGAGGGAAGGGAGGGCGGGTTCCCCCTGGGGGTGCTCATTCAAGAGGGACGCATTTTTCGCAGCAGTATTGTTCCTCTCAGGAAGAAGCCCGGCGATACGGTGATCTTTAACCCCGGTTCCTGCGCGTTTATGGCGCCGTCCCATCGTCCCACTCCTCTGCCTGCCGGCCTCCGGCGGTCTGGGAAAACCGCCAAAACCGGCATACAAGCAGGCCTGGTAAATCTTAGTGACTTTTTAGTACGTTGCCTGGGGGATGTAAATCGGTAGTAATACCTAATTAGGCGTGGGTAAAACTACCTATATGATGGGAAATATATAGACAGGGGTTTTCCGGGGATCAATAGCCTTCAGCGGAGGTATACCCCTTTTGAATGGCGTACTTCACCAGGTCCGCGGTCTTTTTGAAGTTCAGTTTCCGCATGATATTGGCCCGGTGGTGGTGCACCGTCCGGGAGCTGATATAGAGGAGGCCGGCAATGTCTTTGCTGGACTTGCCTTCGGCAATGAGCTTGATGATCTCCCTCTCCCGGGTGGTTAAGATTTCGGATGGCAACCTGCTTTCTCCTTCCCGGGACCGCTGGCGCTCCAGGAAGATATCCGTCAGTTGCGGCGCCAACAGGGGCGAGATATAAGCCCCGCCCTGGCGGATAGTCTTGATGGCGGCGATCAATTCCACGTCCGCATCTTCTTTCAGGAGATAGCCTTCCGCGCCTGCTGAGAGGGCATGATACAGATATTCCTTGTCTTTATGCATGGTGAGGATGATGACTTTGACCTCGGGATAGTTCATCTTGATTTCCCGGGTGGCCTCCAATCCCCGGAGGTTGGGCATGGAGACGTCCACGATCACCATGTTTGGCGGGGATTGCTTGATCAACTCCAATAATTGCAGGCCGTCACTCGCTTCCCCCACCACGTCGAATTCCTCGTTTTCCTGGACGATCCTTTTGACCCCCCGGCGGAACATCTGATGGTCGTCAGCCAGAATAATGCGAAAACGTTGGGACACGGCTTGCTCCTCGATGAAAAAAGTGAAACTTGATGGCACTTCGCGCTAAATAAAATCAGCAACTTGAATTGGCGATTTTCGATAATTACGACTTTTTACCAGGCCAGCAAACTTCCTATTTTTCTTAATATTTCTTCGCTATTATCAGCCATTCTCGGGAAAAATAGGAAGTGTCCCTATTCTTCCACCGGGACGCAGCAGGTGATCCGCGTTCCCCCGCCTTTTCTGCTCTGGATCTGGAGAGACCCGCCCAGCATCTTGGCCCGTTCATACAAGGCCGCCACCCCCAAGCCTTTGTTCATGGCGGAACGGCTCAAGATCGTTCCCACTTCAAAGCCTTGGCCGTCGTCCTCCACTTCAAAGAGGACCTCGCCGTCGGCCTGGCGGATGGCCAGATGCACCTTCTTGGCATGGGCGTGTTTGGCGATATTAGTCAAGGATTCCTGGAAGATTCTGAAAATGATGATTTGGGCCTCCTTGGGAAAGAGATGGTCCAAATCTTCGATGGCAAAATCGTGATTGATGGTATAGTGCGGGCTAAATTCATCCATCAAATATTTCAAGGCCGGCACCAGACCCAGGTCCTCCAGGATAGCGGGGGACAGGGCCCGGGAGAGGCGCCGCACCTTCTCGATGGTTTCATCGAGATAGTTGGCGATATTCTCCAGTTCTTCCTTGATTTCCGGCGGCTCCGACAGGCACCGGTTGACTCCCCGCAGGCCGAGTTTCAAAACCGTGAGGCTTTGCCCCAACTCATCGTGGAGCTCCCGGGAGATGCGCTTGCGTTCGTCCTCCTGGGCGGTTAGAATCTGGGTGGTCAGAAGGCGCAGTTTCTGTTCAGATTCCCGGAGTTCCCCTTCGGCGCGCTTCTGTGCGGTGATGTCTTGGCCCACGGCCATGGCCCCCAGCACTTCTCCATCTTTGCCCAACAATCGGTTGACATTCCATAAAAAGGGACGTTCGCCGCCGTCCCGCAGCTTCAGGGGAACTTCAAGACCCCGGATTTCCCGGCCTGACAGAACCTTTTGAAAGTCCTCCTCCACTGCCTTTTCATAAGACGGCGGCACAAATAAATGTAAAAAATTCAGTCCCAACACTTCTTGCCGCTGCCAGCCGCTGACCCGTTCCGCCTCCAAGTTTAACTCCAAGAGACGGCCATTGGAATCGGACACACCGATAAAGCTGCCCGCGGTTTGGAAGAGGATGCGGAAACGCTCTTCGCTCTCTTTGAGCAATTCCTCGGCCTGGCGCAGCTGCCGCCGTTTTCCGGCGTCCTCCAGGGCCCGCTCCACCGCCGCGCCCAACCGGGTCAGGCGCTGTTTCAAGACGTAGTCCGTGGCTCCTTCCTTCAAGGTATCCACTGCCACTTCTTCGCCGATGGCACCGGAAACAAAGATAAAAGGAACATCCGGGCAAATCTTCCGGCTCAGTTTCAGGGCGGCAAGGCCGTTAAAAACGGGGAGGTTGTAGTCCCCCAAGATCACATCCGGAAGACGGGTTTCCAGCTCTTTCAGGAAATCTTCCCCGGTGTCCACCCTCCGGATGGTGAAGTCCACCCCGGCTTTGCGGAGTTCGAACTTCACCAGCTCCGCATCGCTGTCCACGTCTTCCAGCATTAAGATATCTAAGGTTTTTCCCACGATTCCCTTTACCGCGAGCGCCATTGCTTCTGGCTTGGGGCAACGATTTCGCGTCTTACTTTGCGCCTTTGCGTCTTTGCGTGAGGTCAATCTTTCCAGGTCGCACTTAACTCGGCACCTTGTTCAGCAGCAGCCAATAGAGCCCCAGGTCGGCCACCGACTGGGCGAACTTGTCAAAATCCACGGGTTTGACGATATAGCTGTTCACCCCCAAACGGTAACTCTCCACAATATCCTGCTCTTCCTGGGAAGAAGTCATGACCACCACCGGGATGGCCTTGGTGCGGGCATCGGCTTTCAGGCGGCGCAAAATCTCCAGGCCGTCCACTTTGGGGAGCTTCAGGTCCAGGAGGATCACTTTGGGCTGGTGATTGATCTTCCGGACCCCGGAAGCATCGCCGAATAAGAAATCCAGGGCCTCCGCCCCATCCTGCAGCAACTGCACCTGGTTGGCCAACCCCTGTGTCTTCAAGGCCCGGAGGGCCAGCTCCGCATCGTGGGGGTTGTCTTCGATGAGGAGTATTTGTACGGCGTCGCCAATGTTCAACTTACTCTCCTTTAACCGGCAGGGCGAAATAAAACTCCGCGCCTTTCCCCACCTTACCGCTGGCCCATACCCGGCCGCCGTGCCGGTGGATAATCCGTTGGACAATAGCCAGACCCACTCCGGTGCCTTCGAACTCTTCCCGGCGGTGCAGGCGTTGAAAAACCCCGAAGATTTTGTCCACGTAGCGCATATCGAAACCCACGCCGTTATCCTTGATAAAATATATGTTTTCTTTTCCTTCTGTCCAGCCGCCCACCTCAATTATCCCTTTTTCCCGGGGTTGGGTGAACTTGACGGCGTTGCCCAGGAGATTGACCAGGACCTGGTTGAGGAGATTGCGGTCTCCGAAGGCCGGGGGCAAGGGTTTTTTCAGCTTCAACTGCAGCCGCCGGGCCGGCTCCTGGGCTTTCAGTTCCTCGAAAACCTCGGTGACCATGGGCTGCAGATCGATTTCCTGGGCCCGAATTTCCTGGCGGCCCAGACGGGAGAGGGCCAAAAGATCGTCGATCAGTTGCCCCATCATGTGGGTATTGCTGCGGATCACGTCCAGGAGCCGCAGGCCCTCCGCGTCCAGTGTCGACGCGTAATCTTCCACCAGCATCCGGGCAAAGCCCTCGATGGCCCTGAGCGGCGTGCGCAGGTCGTGGGACACGGTATAGGAGAAGGCTTCCAGCTCCTTGTTGGCGGCCTCCAGTTGCAGGGTGCGCAGACTCACTTCCCGGACCCGGGCGCTGAGGTCGAAGTTCAATTTCCGGATTTCTTCCTCCGCCCGCTTCCGTTGGGTGATGTCCTGGAACAGGCCCACCGCGCCGCTGCTGCGGCCTTCCCGGTCCTTAATGGGCGCGGTGTTCACCAGCAGATCACGCCGCGTGCCGTCGGGCCAGGCCAGAACCATCTCTGCGTCCCGGTGAATTTCCCCTTCCAGGGCCGAGCGGAGCAGGGGCTGGTCCCCTGGGACGCAGGCCGTGCCATCGGCATGGCAGAATTGGAACAAGGCGCAACTGGGGGCATCCCGGACGCAGCCCTCCGGGTGGGAATAGAGCCGGTCCGCCGCGGGATTGGTCATCAGGACCTTCCCGTCTTTGTCGGCCACCACGATGGCTTCCGGCGCGCTTTCGATGATGGCCTGGAGCCGGCCCCGCTCCGTGTCCAACTCCCGGATCAGCCTCTGCCGCTCCTCTTCCGCCCGCACCCGGTTGATGGCGGTGCCCAGTTGCAGGCCGATTCTTTCCAGGCGCTCCACCATGCTTAAAGGCACCATATTTTCCCGGCAGTCGGCCAGATGGATCAGTCCCAGAATCTGCTCCCGGAAAACTATGGGAATCAAGGCCACGGATTCATAGCCGAAGTGGTGGCAGACGTTGCGGGTCTGCCCCAGCAGCCCCGGCGGGGTGGTGGCCAAGACATGGGTAAAATTATTGATGTAGCAGGACGAGCCTCTGGTATAGCAGGGTAAATCGGAGTCCGTGGCTCCTTTGACCACGTTGATGCAAAGGCAGCGGTCGGTATTGATGCACAGATCGCTCTCCGAATCGAGGAACTCTTTACTGAAGCCGGTATTGGCCTGGTAGGGGATGTTGCCGTTCGCATCCAGGATGCGGATGGCCACCGCCTGGCAGCCGGTGTGCTCCTGGACCGCAATCGAGAATTCCTGCAGCAGGGGGGCCATTTGCGTATGGCGGTTGGCGATTTCCAGGAAATCCTTGGAAGTCCGGAGGGTCTCTTCGGCCTCCTTCCGGGCGGTGTTGTCGTGGATTATGGAATACAACAGCATCCGGCCCCGGACCTTAAGGGGGCTGCTGTAAACTTCCACGTCCCGGACCTCGCCGTGGGCCAGCCGGTGTTGAAAGAAAAAGTGGCTCTCTTCTCCGGCCTTGACCTTTCCCATATTCTGCTGGACCTTCTCCGGTGGAGCTAGATTTAAGTCCGTGATCTTCTTTCCCGTCAATTCTTGCCAGGTGTACTCATAGAAAGAACAGGCCGCGGGGTTGGCGTCCACAATCTCGCCGCTTTCCGGATCAATGAGGAGCATGACCGCATGATTGTCCTGGAAGAGACTGCGATAGCGGGACTCGCTCTCCTTAAGCTCCTCCTCGGCCCGCTTGAGCGGAGTAATATCCTGGGTCGTCCCAAACCCCCCGAGCAATTGGCCCTGGGGGTCGAACTCCAGTTTCGCCCGCTCCCGCACCCACTTCACCGCGCCGTCCACCACGATGCGGTGCTCGATGTCGTAGGGCTCCCCCTGGAGGGCGGCATTCCACTTCCGGTCCACGTACTCCCGGTCCTCCGGGGGGACGGTGGCGAGAAACGTCTCATAGGTCATGGGGGTTCCCTTCGGAATCCCAAAGATCCGGTGATTTTCGTCGGACCAAGTCAATTCATTTTTCTGGACGTCCAACCGCCAGCTCCCCGTATGGGCCACGGCCTGGGCCCGGTTCAAATCCTCCCGGCTCTCCCTGAGGGCCTCCTCGACCAATTTGCGGTTCATGGCGATGGCCACCAGGTCGGCCACCGCGCTCATCAACGCCAGTTCCTCCGGGGTATACCGGGGCCGCGTGCGGGTGCCGAAGGACAAGGTGCCCAGCACCCGGCCTTCGACCATCAACGGGTGGCAGGCATAGGCCTGGATGCCGTAAGACTTGACCAGTTCCGTGCTGGGGTCCGCGGTGTTCAGAATGTCCTCAACCACGATGCGGCAGCCGTCCCGGGCGGCGCAGCCGCACACCGCCACCCCGAGATCGAGCCATTCGAGGCGCCGGGCTTCCTCCTCCGGGATGCCGGCGTAGGCGTTGAGGCGGAGGCGCCGGGCTTTTTCATCCAGGAGAAAATTGAAAAACGCATCGCAGTCGAACACCCCCATGGCTTCCCGGCAGAGGGATTCCACCACTTCCTGGGGGGAGTCGCTGGCCAGCAAGCGGCCGGCAGTCTCCGCCAGCAGTTCGAGGCGCCGATTGCTCAAGTCCACGGCGGTATAAGCGTCATTCAGGTTTAGGTAGGCGGTCTGGAGTTCCTCGGCCTGGGTCTGGAGTTCCTCGGTCTGCACCTGGAGCTCCTCCACCGAGGCCTGGAGTTCCTCCTCGCTGGCCTGCAACTTTGCCAGAGATTCCTGGCGCTCCATTTCCGCCCGCTTCTGAAGGGTGATGTCCCGGGCATAGATACGGATGGTCCCGAACTCTTGGGGAAAAGTAATAGATTCGGCGAAAACCGCACCCCCCAGGTCCACCTCCCGCTGAAATTCCGCCTCCCCGGTTGCCGCCGCGGTTCGCAGCATCTCCTTCAGGTCCGGGGGCAGAAAGGCCCGAGTCCGGTTTTCCAGGCCCAGCTTTTTCAGGGCGTCGAGGGAGGCCGCATTGGCGTAAACGATGTTGCCGGCAAGGTCCGCCTCCAGGACGGGGTTGGGGTTCAGCCGGGGGAAGGAGGCCTGGTGCTCCAATTCCCGTGCAGCGCGCTTGCGTGCAGTGATGTCCCGCAATACCACCTGGACTGCGGCTTGCCCTTGATAGGCAATCCCCACTCCTGCGGCTTCCACCTCCACGGCCCGGCCATCCGGGCGCAGGATCTTTATCTCTTGGAGTTTGGTTCTGCCTCCTTCCGCGACCAGTCTTCGGAGGCGATTGTTAACCGCGTCCCGGTATTCGGGATGGACCAGGTCCAGGGCCGGTTTCTCCGCAATTTCCTGGAGATCGGTGGCGCCAAAAAGCTGCGCGGCCGCAGGATTAATGAACACCAGCCGTTCCTGGCAGTAAACGGCAATGGCGTCCGGGGAAAGGTCCACCAGGAGGCGGTAGCGCTCTTCGCTCTCTTTGAGCTTTTTTTCCGACCAGAGGCGCTCCGCCATCTCATTTTGCAGCGCGGCGTTGGCTTGGGACAGTTCCTGGGTGCGATGCTGGATCGAAGCTTCCATTTCTTCGTAAAAGCGCCGCCGGTGGAGGGCCATATCGATGATGGTTTCCAACTCCCGGGGGTCGTAGGCCTTCCTGAGGTAATGGAAACTCTGGGTGATCCCGGCCTGCTTTAAGGCGCGCCGGTCTTCGTCCGCCACCAGGTAGAGCAAACCCTGGGGGTAAAGCTGCCGGAGCTGCCCGAGAACCTGGTCTTTTTTGCCGTTACGGATCAGTCCCAGGTCCAGCAGGACCAGATCCGGCCGGGTCTCTGCCGCCTTTTTCAAGGCCCCTTCAGGAGAGGAGACCACCTCCGTCACCGCGTATCCCAAATACTCCAGGTTCGCAGCCAGCTTCCCGGCAAAAACCGGGTCCCCCTCCGCCACCAGTATCTGCGCCTTGGCCATCTAATGGCTTCCTTCGAGCAACAATAGACGTTGCCGGTGCTCCGAAAATATGCCGGCAGGAGGGGCAGGGAAGCAAGGCGCCCCCGGCCGCCGCTGGCGGGAAGAAGCCGCAGTCCTTGGACCGGACCGGCGGCTGTAAGTCAACCTTTACCCAATTTTATTATAGATAACATTTTATCAATAATTATCCGCAAATGCACGAACTGAGTTTGTGGCAATCCTCGAAAACCGCAGCCTCCCGGTTGCCTCTAACGTCCCTGGATGTTATATATTCCGCCAAAATTTCGGATTCGGAGAAAGGAAATCCATGGCCGAGCCCCCTAAGGAAACCTGGCTGCAGTGGGTGGCCCTGACCACCACTATCCTGGCGGTGTGCGCCGCCATTTCTTCTCTCAAGGCCTCCAGTTACTCCACCCGGGTGCAGATTCATACCACTAAGGAGGCCAATCACTGGGCCTACTTCCAGTCCAAGAGCATCAAGGAGCATAGTTTCCAGCTGAACCGGGACATCCTGAATTACGCCCAATTGCTGAGCACCCCCAACCCTCAGGTGCAGCAATTCCTGGCCGCCAAGATCAAGGACTATGATAAGGAGATCAAGCGGTACGACCAGGAGAAGAAGCAGATCAAAACCGAGGCGGAAACCATCATCAAGGAGCAGGAAGAGCTAAAAAAGCATAACGCCGCATTTGCCCTGGCGGTGATGCTCCTGCAGATCGGCATCATGATGTCCGCGGTGGCCGCGTTGATCAAAAGAAAAATGATGTGGGTCGCCGGCCTGGTCTTAAGCGCGCTGGGCCTGGTCTACATGGGCAACGGGTTTTTTCTCTGGTTTTGATGTCAGTGAGCAGTGGGCAGTAAGCAGTGAGCAGTGAGCAGTGACGGCCAGAAAGAGGTCTTGTCTTTTACTGCCCACTGCTTACAGCTCACTGCTCACTAATGAAAAAAGGGCAGGCGAACCAGCATCAGAAAGCCGTTGAGGGAAAGTAGGCTACCCAAGGTGGCGGAGATAATGGAGAAAACGTACATCGACCGGGAGTGGGCCAAGATGGCGATGGAGGCCATGACGATGGCGATCTGCAACAGGACTTCGGCATAGTCAAAGTACGGGTCTTTATTGCGATTGACATCCCTTTCGTGCTCCAGCTTTTCCGCCTCCTTCCGGATGTCTTTCTTTTCCAGGCCGTAGCGCTCCGCTTCTTTGGCGCTTTTCTGGAGCACGGCCTCATATTTGGCCCTGGCCTCCGGCTTGAGAGCCTCTTTCTCGATAAGGTCCAGTTCCAGGCGCTCCTTCTGCTGCCGGTAGAGATGCTCCCGGATCACCTTGGCCTGATAAAAGGCCCATTGGTCCGAGGCCTGCTGCTGCGCCAGGATCATCTCTTTCATGGCGTTGCTCCCCCCCAGGGAGGTAATGGCCAGGATGACCGCGAAGATGGCGGTGGTCAGGGCCACCATCTTGGTGAAGGGCTTAACCTGATGTTCTTCCAGCTCTTCGGCTTCCGGCAGTTCGATCTCCGCCATGGACCAGCTCTCCTTTCATCTCACCCAAATCTTTATGCCCTCAAAGAGGGCGCCTGCCAGCCCCAGCTCGTTCCCCCACTCGTCATAAACCTTCCGGCCGCTTTCCACCTCTTTTAGCAGCCCGGCTTTGATCAAGGCATGCTTGACGGTCATGCCCGGCAGGAGTTCCAGGGGGTGGTTGTTCACATATACTTGCAATTTAGCGCAGTTCTTGGTCTTTGGTCTCTGGTCTTTGGTTGCCAATGGCTTTCAGCTTTCAGCGATCAGCTTTCAGCTTTTTTGCTTTTTCGCTATTCGCTATTCGCTTTTGGCTTTTGGCGAACCTTGTATTCGCTTCGGGCGTTCAGGGCGAACACCAGGTTCGCCCCTACGATTAAACACCTTTGATTGGGATTAGTATAAATAATCGAAAAGACTCCTCGCATCTTCACGCCCCCTGACCCCTGGCCCCTGATCCCTGACCACTGACCACTGCTCACTGCTCACTCTCTCTGATGCGGCCGTCCGCCTTGGGGCCTACTTTTTTCTCTTTGCGGATATAATCAATCACTATTTCCCGGAGCCAGCGGCCCGCGTCGTTGTATACCAGCTTTTCCCCGGTAAGGGCGCCGCCGATGCTGGAAAAATCCTTGGAAGACCTCAGCGCCTCGCCGAAGGCCCGGTAGCCGTCGCCGCCGGCGGCCATGAAGTCATTGGTGGCCACCACGTATTCTTTCTCCGGTTCCAGGGGCTTGCCATTGATCAGGACCTCTTTCAACCTGGAGCCCGCCGGGGCCTTGGGGTTGTAGATAAAGGAGATGCCGGAGACCTGGGGGAACCTGCCGGCGCATTCCTCCACCCCGGAGACCCCGTGCTCCAGCGCCTCCCTGGTCTGCTTGCCGGTGAGCCTGATGGCCACCAGGTAATTATCGAAGGGCAGAACCGAGTAGATATCTTTGATGGTAATGGTTCCCTGGCGGATGCCGGCGCGGATGCCCCCGCCATTAATGATGGCCGCGTTCGCGCCCGCGGCCCGGCGCAGGATATCGGCCAGGAAATCCCCCAGGTTGGTCTCCTTAAGCCGCACGTGTTCGCCGTCCAGATCCAGAGCGGCCTCGCCGATCTTCTCTTTTAAAACCGCATCAACTCTGACCCCGTATTTTTTCACCAGCCGGCCCGCGGCCTTGTCCTCCCGGCCCTGGCCCGGCTTGATCATCTCCAGACGCCCGTTAAAGCTCGTAATTTTGCCCTCCGCCAGCGTCAGGTCCAGGACCCCCAAGGCCTTGGCATGCTCCCAGGCCTGGACGATAATGGTCTGGTTGACCACCGCGGGCTCCAGCAACTTGGTATGGGAATGTCCGCCCACGATGACCCCGATCCCCGGCACTTGCGCGGCCAACTCCCGGTCCGCCTGGTAGCCGATATGGGAGAGGACGACGACCAGGTCGGCTCGCTTTTTCAGCTCCGGCAGAAACCTGGCCACAACTTCCCCGGGCGGGAGAAATTTCAGGCCCTGGACATTTTTCGGGTGGGTGGCCTGGGGCGTATCCGGGGTGACCACCCCGACGACGGCCACCTTTAAGCCCGGAAATTCCTTGATAATATAAGGCTTCAACCCGTCTTTGAAACCCTCGACGTTGGCGCCCAGCACCGGGAACCGGGCCTCGCTGATCCTTTTCTTCAGGATGTCTGGCCCGAAATCGAACTCATGGTTGCCCACCACCATGGCGTCGAAGCGCATGCGGTTCATCAAGTCGATACTCGATTTCCCCCGGAAAAGATTGGCCCAGCTATGCCCCTGGATCATATCCCCCGCGGCCAGGAGCAGCGTGGGCTTTTCCCGGCGCAGCCGGTTTACCTCCCCGGCCAGGGTGGCCGCTCCTCCCAAATCTTCCTTTGCGCCCGTGGGTCGATAGGGTTCGGCAAAGCCATGGAAATCATTGACATAAAGAATCCTCAAGCCGATTTCCCGGGCCTGGGCCGGGACAAAGCAGAGAATGATCAGGACAAAAATGGCAGCAATTTTACGTTTCATTTTTCCCGCAGCCGCGATTATTTAACAAGGAGCATCCTTTGAACGCCGCCTCTATTCTAAGCCTTTTTCTTGATTTTGCCAATCTTCGGAACGCGGCTAACGCCGGGGAGAGGTTTTGGGGAGATTAAAGGATGAAGTGTTCAACAGGAGGAAATCAGCCAGGCGCTGAATAAAAAGAATAATAATATTACCAGGGCAACCCCGACCATTATCAAAAAGAATTTAAAATTATTCTTGATGAGGTCGCGCAGCTTTTCACCCAGGGAATTGGGGGTGAGCAATCCTCGCCAGTTGCAGGTTTCCACCTGGCAGCGAAACGCCCGTAAGCCAAAGATTTTAAGAACCCTTTCCTTTAGGCCCCGGGTCCGGCTTCTCCACAGCTTGTGTGACCCGCATTCCGGGCAGGTTAAGGTTGCCAAGGAAGTTCACCTTTCAGCCGCGGTCAGGCTTGATTCGGTTGCAGAAATAAACGGGAACTGGTGCCGGAGGCCGGACTCGAACCGGCACAAGGTTGCCCTCGGGGGATTTTGAGTGCCTCCGAACCTGTTGTTTTCTCTCAGTTTATCGCCTTTAACTGGCGAAAACCTTTAGTCTTGTATCCATGCTTTCTTGTGACCATCCCCGCAGGTCTCCAGTGGCCTTAAGCAGCGCAGATACTCATGTTTACCATCACCCTCCCATTTTCGCAATGGCATTTTTCAGGTCTTCCGCCTGGATTGTTGTATACCTTTTGAACATTGCCATAGTCTTGTGGCCGGTAATTTTCTGGATAATGGGAATGGGCAACCCTGCTTTGAACGCGTTGGTACAGAAGCAATGCCGAAGATCGTGGAAAACGAAATTCTCAATTCCCGCCCTCCTGCAAGCCGCAGCAAAAGCCTCCCTGATGCATTTTACAGGCTGCCCATTGCGGGTGAACACCTTGGCCGCGGGCAGACCCCGAGCCATACCCCTGAACATCGCCAACAACTCCGGGCATAATGGTATGTCCCGACCCTCATTGGTTTTGCAATTCTCAGGCTTTAGGTGGATAAAACCCTCTTTTAAATCCACTTGGCCCCAGGTTAGGCCCAGGATTTCGCCTTTTCTCATGCCGGTGTGATAACCTACATTAACTATAGGTTTGATGTGGTCAGGGCAAGCGGCCAGGAGCCTTGCAAATTCATCCGGGGTTAATACCCTGTCTCGTTCGTTGTTCTCCTTTAACATTTTTAGGCGAGCGCAAGGATTCCGCTCCGCTTTATCATTTTTTATGGCTCTGTTGAAAATGCTCCGTAGACAGCTTATCTCCCTGTTGGCGCTGGCGGGTTTTATCGTGGCTAACCGTTTGCGCCTGTAGGCTTCAACCTGGGCCGGGGTAACGTCCCTAAGCAGTATATCGCCAAAGTTGATAACCAATTGCTTGATTATCACCCGGTCACGCTTAAGACTGCGTTTGCTTTGGACCTCAGCCAAGGTGAGATACCAGCGGGCCAATTCACCAAAAGTGGTTTCACCGTCAGGGCATTTGCGAATGTAGCGGTTTTCCGTCCGGTCGCTCAATACTTGCCTCAGCCTTTGCTCCGCCGCCTGTTTGTTGGGGCCAATGCGTTCCCGTTTTAGTTTTCCGCCAACGTAATAAGAAATCCAATAAACCTTCCCACTTAATTTACTCAGGGTTTGCCCGCATTTGCAGGACTTGGCTTTTGCGCTGTTCCTGCGCTTGCACGATACACATTCTACTAATAGTGCCATGCTTCATTACCTCCTGTTTTGCTAATTGCTGTATTACTACTTATTATTTTATAAGAGTAGGTGATGGGTGAGCAATGAAAAAATCATGTTACTATTCTACATTATTCAGAATCCATTGAAGGATTTGGAAGTTTTCTGGTATAATAATAAATATAGGAAGCCAAGAGAGGTCGATACAATGGTAAACGATATTGCCTTATTAGACACAAGACAAGTAGCAGAAATCCTGGGTATTTGCACAAGAACTCTTTATCTATGGCGTAAACAGGGAAAAATCGCACATTTTAAAGTGGGAAAAAGGTATCTTTACGATATGTTCGACCTTCTCAACTTTTTGCAAAGTTGCAAAGTGCATAGAGGATAGATAAATGGCTAATGCCGGGGGTTCTTGCTTTTAAGGAGCAAATGAATGGCTAAGAGAGCGATCTACACCTTCCCGAGTAAGAAAGGCCCCAAACCTCCTTCTCGTTGGGAAAGGCGCTACCAGGAGAAAATGAGACAGGAAAAGATCCAAAATAGGCACAAAAAATCCTCAAAAAATGAGCAATAATCGGGCCTTTTGCCTCACCTTTTTGTAATGAAAACAGGCTGATTGATCAGCGTTTATGAGGATTATCAGAGATGATTATGAACAGAAAACCGATAACGAAACATAAAACCAGAAAACGGCTCCAAACTCCCGCCGACGTCCGACGACTGCTGGCGGCATTGATCAATGACCTCCATGGGGGGAATGAGGCCGACCTCTCCAAGGCAGGGAAGATCGGCTATCTGTGTAACATTCTGGTCCGGGCCATGGAAACCGATTTCCAGCAGAACGTGACCTTGGCCCTCCAGCAACGGATAGAGGAATTGGAAGCCAGGCTGGGAGGAGACTGAATATGTCAAGATTCTTAGGTTATGCCAAAAAACTCAATTACCGGATATCCCGCCTGGAGCAAGCCGGAGGCTTGGGTTCGGTGTCTGAGGCAATGAGAATATATGCCCAAACCGGGGAACTTCCACTCAACCCCAGGCTCAGGAAGCAGGTTTTGATGATGAAGGAAATGGCTTGTCTCATGGCGGCAACGGTTCCCAAACGGGGGCCATCTGAGCCACAAGAAGAGATAGTGCAAGATCGTCCTCTATCCGAAACTTTTGAATCTGTGGAAACTCCTGAGTGGATTGTGGAAGGTGGGGGCAATGTCAGTATTCGCAGGTTCGTTTGAAGTGGGCCGGGTCAAAAGTGCAACCGTTGCACATTCGGGATTGGGTCCGGTCGGGGTCTTCTTCGGGGTCCGGGTCTTCAACCCGTTCCCCTTTGGGAAACCACCTCCACCATGATCATTACCTAGGTTCGAGAATAGAGAATAAGATTAGGAGAATCAAATCGATGAAGGAATTAGAGAACATAACTTTACAGGAGCTGGAAGCTGAGGTTTCCAGGAGAAGGCAGCAGGCGGTAGACCATCAGGTCATTAGCCTGTCTGATGAAGAAATAGCCAATCAAATCAATGCAAAAAAATTGAACGAAATCCAGGAACTGCACGACCAGATGTTTCCCGGGGTATCCGGTGAATATGACGAATTTTACCCGACGTGGAAAGAATCTCGTTTGGAGAAGGTCAGAGATACATTGAAGAACCGTGGGAAAAACCTGACCTTGGGCGAAGCAATGTATCCATCGATGAACGGAGCAAAATAATGGAACTGAAAACTCTAAAAGATTACGAGGAAGCCTGTCGCCTTCTGCCCAAGCGTGAACTCTCTCCTGACCTCCAAGCCAGGAAAGACGCTCTGGATACGGAATTGGAAATTCTCCATAAGCAGTTAGGCTACCTAACCCACGACCTGGACCGGATGGAGGTCATGGGTGAGAACGCCGGTGTCATTTATGGGAAACGTAATCAGATCAACACGGTTAAGACCAAAATCATGGTAAAAGAAAAGGCTATCAACACATTGTACATCGCTCCCTTTGCCGAAGCCGTCTGGGAGGAAGGTGAAGCCATTCTCCATCACCTCAAAGTGCAGGTGCAGGAGCAATACGCCAAGTGCTATGAAGCCAAGGAACGGTATCTAAACGAGTTGGCTAAAATCGGTGAGTTGAAAAAAGTATCAGAGCAAATCGCCGGCGAATCATCCAGGGTTCGTTTTGATCTTTTGCCTGCCCGAAATCCTATGTCCGGTATAAAGACAGCCAACGAAAGTTCTTTTATGGTGGCCATGGGGGACGTGGAAAGGGCTTTCAGAGGGTAACGGTTTCCTGCCCACCTTTCGGGTGTGGTCTCTCGTACCGCACTCCCAGGGCAGAGTCCCCTGCCTCTTCCCAAAAGTGGACTTGGGCCTTCTCCTACCCGAGTCCTGGATGGGGCAGTGGTTTTTATATAATATGAGGTAGTGGCGATTAACAAAATCGTGTCTATGGCTCGTTGTATTGCCCTACAGTCGTCGCTTTACCTTAAGCCCTCACTTACTCCTTAGTAATTTTTCATCAATAATTTATGCCAGGAAATTCATCATGCCAATCACTAAGCCATAATCTTAGCAAGATATAATATATCTCTCCATATTACCGTTAGTCATTATCCGTATTTACATATTAGCAAATTGTAGAGGCATGGGTAATGCCTTGCTCTATCATACTCTATAAATTTGATAGTTTTGAACGATTAGAGGCTATCAAGATAAAATAATAAATCACTTTCGATTCTATCTGGCTTCTGTTTGAATTATTTCAAAATCAAATGGAGGACAGCACAATGGCAAAAAAGGTGGCTAACAACAAGGGGCAACGGGAAGTTACATTTGCCCCCGGCACTAGGCACAGTGGGGTTCATCCCACCTTGGCAACCTTAACGCGGCAACCTCTGGCGGCAATACCAGCGACTAAGACTAAGGCTGACCCGAAAGGCGATTTCTTGCTTAATCTGCTAACTGAGGCGGGGGCCAATGGCATTACGTGGGCGGCTATGCAGCAGGCATTGAAGGAGAAGTTTGGGGCTGCCCCGAAGAAGCGGCATTCGTTATATGCGATCCTGCATGGGCGGCAGTGGTATAAGGTGACAGGTCAGCGTGGTATAGTTACTTATCATCTGGGCCGTGAGCCTAAGAAGCGGACCCGCAAGACTGCTTAAGCCTACTCTGGCCTCTGCCCAGGCAAAAGCCCCCACCATCGGGGGCTTTTTTATGTCTTCTGTGGGTTCGTGTAGAGGCGTACAGAGAGCCATAGAGAATGACCCCTCCTTGTTACCCTCACTTATTTCATGACCAAAAACGAGTTCTCCGTATGGTTCTCGCCGGGGGGGGCATTTTAGTCTGGAGTCCATCTGCCGGGTCCCTCCCCCATCCCCTTTTCAGGTCATTTCTGACAAGCTGCGGATTGCTAACCTCTTTCCATTTTTCGGGCTTTGGTGTCCATTTTGTGCCCACCAGTTTTAAAATATTCACATATTAAGGGCGGTTTCGGGCGTAGGTGTTATTAACTCCACTTAAAAATGAATGAGCCTTATCCTAGGGACAAATTTGACATAAAGGTAAGCCCGTGATATTGAAATCAGTCATTCTCATTTCAAGGGAGTTAATATTATGAATGAAAACCAGGCTTGGGCCAAACAATCTGCAAGTTTGGTTGAGGTTCAGAAATTTGGATCAAATCTCGAAAAAACTGTAAGAGGTATGTTGGGATGGAAATTTGGAAAAGTAACATACGATAGTAATCATGGTTATCAAATACAGGTTGACGCTGCTTGGCCTACCCTCAAATCTCCGGAATTCATTGCATCTGTTACATACACAAAACCAGATAAACCAGGTCATAGTAATGAAAATAAACTCCAATTAAAAATAGGAGAATTAGCGCTTTTAAAACATGCTTTCCCAAATATGAAAGCAGTATTACTTATTGGTGGTACGAAAGAGGCATGGCTTCCTTACGTTCTGGAAGCATTTAAATACTTTTTTGATGAAACAATTTATCTTTGGGAGGGTGATTCATCTCTCAAACGAATTGAAACAATTAAATCTAATCCACAATCCCTTTCTTGCAATAATATTCAACTTTGGAAGGATTTATCTTCGGTAACCGTTCAGGCCGCCTCAGCTATGAGCAGGTCTATGGGTAACAGTGACGGAGCAAGTTGACCAGTCCGATGAGCTTGGATAGCCGCCACCACATATTCCACGATATTTCGGTTTTGCTGCCTC
>Ga0233425_10003641_pt1 | contig 27533 bp, 25 predicted proteins | sample Watercolumn_Towu_2_FD_181712 | JGI IMG/M metagenome (GOLD analysis project Ga0233425, IMG submission 181712) | Freshwater microbial communities from Lake Towuti, South Sulawesi, Indonesia - Watercolumn_Towuti2014_140_MG | ecosystem: Environmental > Aquatic > Freshwater > Lake | place...
GCGTGCGTTCTTCGTCGTCGTAGGCCTGCTTGAACTCGGGCGACTGTTTGAGCGCCTTCTCGAGCGTAATCTTCAGTTCGTTCGGGACCATCCGCGCCAGGCGGTCGCACTCGCCGTAACTCATCCCCATCGCCCGCCCCACGTCGCGCAAAACCGACTTCGCCCCCAGCGTGCCAAACGTGATGATCTGCGCCACCGACTCCCGCCCATACTTCTCGCGCACGTACTCGATCACCTCGGCCCGGCGGTCGTCCGCAAAATCAATGTCGATGTCCGGTGGGTTGATCCGTTCCGGGTTCAGGAATCGCTCGAACAACAGCCCGTAGCGGATTGGATCGACGTTCGAGATTTCCAACAGGTACGTCACGATCGAGCCGGCCGCCGAACCGCGCGCCACGCACGTGATGCCCTTGCTCCGGCCATGGCGCACGAAATCGCCCACGATCAGAAAATAACTGACGAACTGGGTTTTCTCGATGGTCCGCAGCTCGAGCTCGAGCCGGTCCATCAGCCCGCGCAGCGCCGCGTCGCCGGGAGTTTCCGCCGGGGTGGCCTCGGGAGCCGCCGCCGCCGCGCCGGCCTCGGCGGGCACGGGCAGACGGCGCGGGTCCTCGACGCGCTCCACGACGAAGGCCTTTCCCTCGGCTCGCGCGTGGACGCCGTAACGTTTCCGCAGCCCCTCGGCCAGCAATTGCCGCAGGTAGCCTTCGCGCGTGAAACCGGCGGGCGGATCGAACGCCGGGTAGCGCAGACCGCCGAACTGGATCTCGAGGTTGCACTGTTCGGCCACCTCGAGGGTGTTGCGCACCGCCTCGGGCACTTCGGCAAAGAGCGCTTTCATCTCGTCCGCCGACCGCAGGTAGAACTGGCCGGGCGCATAGCGCATGCGGCGCTGGTCGTCGAGCGTGGTCTGGGTGCCGATGCAGATCAGGCAATCGTGCGCGTGCGAGTGTGCCTGCTCGACATAGTGCACGTCGTTGCTGGCCACCAGTTTCAATCCGAACTCCCGCGCCCACGGAATCAGATGCCGGTTCACGCGGGCCTGTTCTTCGAGACCGTGGTTCTGGAGTTCGAGATAGAAGTTCTCGGGACCAAGCGTATGTTTGAACCAATCGACGGCCGCCCGCGCCTGTTTGAGCTGGTCTTTGAGGATCAGTTCGGGGATTTCGCTGGCCAGGCAGCCCGAGAGTGCGAGGAGCCCCTGCTTGTGTTGCTCGAGCAATTCTTTGTCGATGCGCGGCTTGTAGTAATAGCCCTCGAGATGCCCGGCCGTGACCAGCCGGATCAGGTTCGCGTAGCCGGTCTCGTCCTTGGCCAGCAGCACCAGGTGATGATACACATCCCGGCCGCCGCTGGTGGTTTTCTTGTCGAGGCGGCTGCCGGGGGCCACGTACACCTCGCAGCCGATGATCGGCTTGATCCCCTTGCTGCGCGCGGCCTGGTAAAAATCGATCGCGCCGTAGAGCACCCCGTGATCTGTGAGAGCGAGCGCGGAAAACTTGAGCGCGTGCGCCTTCTCGACCAGCCGGTCCAGCCGGCACGCCCCATCCAGCAGCGAATACTCGCTGTGCAGGTGGAGGTGGACAAAATCCGCGTGCGCCATCGCGGCAATGTACGACCCGGACCAAACCCCGCGCAAGCGTGTATCCCCTCGAGGCCCACACGAAGCCACGAAGCCGCGAAGGAGAATCCCGGAGGGGCGGGGATCCGCAGATTGACGCAGATTGGCGGAGACGAACGCAGCCGCAAAGGACCGCAAAGGGGCGTCAAGGGACGCGTAAGGGGGGATGACTCAGGTGATGGCACATTAGCCGCGAAGTAGGGCAAAGAGGATCGGAGAGGGGTCCCCCGACGTAACTTTCTCGTGGGCAAGTGGTAACGTGCGAGACTGCCCGCGCGTCGGAGAACAGAACAGACGCTGAGGACGCTGAGATGCACGCAAAAAGCCGGGAAACACTCGGGAAAATGCGGCACTTTTGAGCGCCCCAGCGCCGCGTCAACATCCGCCCCGGCGGGGCGGCGTGAACATAGACCCGTGCTTTAGCGCCGGGAAACGCCCGCCGGAATGCCATCGTTAGTCCCGGTAGGGACGGCTGAAGTCAAGTGTCCCTGACGGGACAAACGGCAGGCGAGGTCAGTTGTCCCGCTGGGACAAGCGCAAATATCAATTGCCGTCGCCGTACCGGCGTTGAAACGCCGGTCTATGGTCAAATGTCCCTGACGGGACAAACGGGAGCCGAGGCGGCCCGCTGGGATGGCGACGGGCTTAGCCCTTGGCCGCGCTGTAGCCCTTGGCGACCTCGGCCCAGTTGACCGTGCTCCACCAGGCCTTGAGGTAATCCGCCCGGCGGTTTTGGTATTTCAAGTAGTAGGCGTGTTCCCAAACGTCGCAGCCCAGCACCGGCTTGCCGCTGCCGTCCATGATCGGGTTGTCCTGGTTGGGCGTCGAGACCACCTCGAGCTTGCCGGCCTTGTTGACGATCAGCCAGGCCCAGCCGCTCCCGAAACGGCCCACGCCCGCGGCCTCGAACTTCTCTTTGAAGGCCGCGAAGCTGCCGAACGTGGCGGTGATGTCCGCCCCGAGTGCGCCACTGGGCTCGCCACCCGCGCCGGGCCCCATCCACTTCCAGAACAGCGAGTGGTTCAGATGGCCACCGCCATTGTTGCGGACCGCTCCGCGAATGTTCTCGGGCACGGAGGCCAGGTCGCTGACGAGGGCTTCGATGGACTTGGCCTCGAGCGCGGTGTTGCCGGCGATGGCCTTGTTGAGATTGGTCACGTAAGCGTTGTGATGCTTGCCGTGGTGGATCTCCATGGTCTGGGCGTCGATGTTCGGCTCGAGCGCGTCTTTGGCGTAGGGGAGGGGAGGTAGCTCGTGGGGCATAGGTCAGGTCGGTGGATGGTCAAACGGTGTCGTGATCAGTTTCAGGCAATTCGACTATTACTGCTTTCGATGCCCGCATTATACCAGACCCCGGGGCCAGCGCAAGGGACGCTTCGGCCTGCGCCCTGAGTTCCTGAGCTCCGGTGATCGGCGCCGGTGAAGGGCTCAGATGCCGCGCTCGAGGGCCCGCTCGTACGCCCGGTTCACCCGGTACCTGGGTCCGAGCACGTCGCGCAACGGGTCCGCTTGTGGAGGGCTGAGGCCGAGGTGCGTGTGGCGGCGCCAGCCCTCGGCGTGGCGGAACCGGCGGCTCATTCCCCCGACGGCGCGGGACATGGCGTCCATGGTCAGCAGGTAGGAGTCCATGCCCTGGCTGGCATCCAACCAGGCTTTCTGGCTGCGATGCGTGGCCAGGGCGGCGCGCTTGGCCGCATGGACCGACGTGGTATCCACAAAAGCGCCCGGGATGATCCGCCGCCGCAGCCCGTCGCGGAGCCCGTGCGGCATGGCGTGGTAAAGGGTCACGTCCTGGCTCGTCGGCGGGGCGGGTGGTGAGGTCCGATAGTTCGGCATGCCACGGGCGAACGTGGCCGTGACCGCCAGGCGGCAGGCATTCGTGTGATCCTCCATGTAATCCTGCGGCGAATGCGTGAGGACGATCCCGGGCCGGATGCGCCGCACGATCGCCGCGAGGCGGCGCAGGAGCTTGTCCTCGTAGAACAGCTCGAGGTCGTCCGTGAGCGGCGGATGGTAACGGGCGCCCAGGAGTTCGGCGGCGTTGCGGGCCTCGCGCCGGCGCAGGGCACGCGTCCGGGCCGCGCTGAGCTGGTTGCTGCCGCAGTTGCCGCTGCACAGGTTGAGATAATGCGTTTCCCAGCCGGCCTGCCGGAGCAGCAACAGGGTGCCCGCCATGTAGAACTCGATGTCGTCCGGGTGCGCCGCGACCGCCAGGGCGACGCGGGCGGCGGCGTTGTCGCCAACGGGCGGGCCGGGGGGGGGGGATTTCATCGCGCCAACGGGTTCGCTCCCGGGCCGCGCCGGTGCGCGCGCCCTCCGTTAGAGCCGGACGGGCCGGCCGGTCTGCGCCGAGCGATCGGCGGCGAAGAGGATTTCGTGCGTCTTGAGCGCGTGCGCCAGGCTGGTGAGGGGCATGTCGGCGCCGCGGCTCAGCGCCTGGAAGAAGGCCTCGAACTGGGTCTGGTAGGGGTGGTCGGACACGTCCCCCGAATCAAGCATCTGCATCGAGAGATCGCTCCACTTGCCTTTGTTGAGCCCGCCAAGCTTGGTCGAGTGAAACTTGTTGTCGAGCAGACTGCCAGCGCTGCCGAGCAGATGGGTGTGGAAATAGTAAGGCTGGAGGCAGTCGATCGAGGAGGCGCACTTGCCGACGCGTCCGTCTTTGAACTTCAGGATCGTGACGCTCGTGCTGGGGTACTCGTACTTGGCAAAGTCCCGGTGGGCCGACCCGGTGGCATAACTGCTGACGGCGGCCACGTCGGTCCCGAGGCAAAGGAGGAGCGCGTCCAGGGCATGGCAGCCCGCCGAGAGCAGGCTGCTCCCGCCGGAGGCGCGGCGGATGTTCCAGCGAAACTGGCCATACCACGGGCCGATCCCGTGGAAATAGTCCACTTCCCCGTAATGAATCTCTCCGAGCAGGCCGCGATCGAGCACGGCTTTGATGGTCAGGAACTGGCTCGAATAGCGGCACTCGAAGCACACGCACGTGCGCACACCCGCCGCGGCGACCGCCTTTTGGATCGCCCGGCAATCCTTCCACGAGAGCGCCAGAGGCTTCTCGATGATGAGGTGTTTGCCGGCTTGCGCTGCGGCGATCGCGTGAGCCGCGTGGCGGTTCGGAAGGCTGCAGATCGAAACCGCGTGCAGGTCGGGGTCGGCCAGCATCCCCTCGAGGTCCTTGCGGCAGGTGATGGCGCCGCCGTGGCGCGCCGAGAGTTCGGCGGAGCTCAGGTCACGCGCCGAACAAACCTGGGTGACCTGAGCGTGCGAGGTGGCGTTGATCGCCGCGATGTGGGCGCCGGCCGCCCATCCGTATCCCACGATGCCAACATTGTACTTTTTCACAGTGCTTGATCCCGCCTCAGCGGCGCGGCGCGGCAGATGGACGGGTTCAGCCTCGCGCCCGGGCCACGAGGGTTTCCGGCAGGCCCCGATGATCGCCGTTGACCGGGCCGCGCCCGCCCAGCAAGAGCTGGCGGTACGTCCCCAGCGCCAGCAGCGGCCAGCCATTCCGGTACATGTCGTACTTCAGGTAGAACACGCGCGGAAAGCCGGTGCCGGTGGTTTCGGCTTCGGACCAGGACCCGTCCGGATTCTGGGTGCGGCGGAGGTATTCGATGCCCCGCACCAGGCTGGGCCGCCCCGGGTCGCCGAACGCGCAGAGGCCCATGACCGCCCAGGCGGTTTGGGAGGCGGTGCTGGGTCCCTGCCCTTTGAACACGGGATCGTCGTAGGTGTTGCAGCGCTCGCCCCAGCCGCCGTCCGGGAGTTGCACGCTCTCGAGCCAATCCCGGGCCCGGAGCAGCCACGGCTCGCGCATGTCCAGGCCCAGGGCGCAGAGGCCGCGCAGCACCTGCCACGTGCCATAGATGTAATTGACGCCCCAGCGCCCGTACCACGAGCCGTCCTCCTCCTGTTCCTCGCGGAGGTATTGCAGGGCCTTGCGGACCTGCGGATTGTCAATAGAAAACTTCTCGTAACCCAGCAACTCGAGGATGCGCGCTGTGATGTCCGCGCATTCCGGGTCGAGCATCGCGTTGTGGTCCGCAAAGGGCACCTTCTCGAGGATGTTCTTCGTGCAGTCCTTGTCGAACGCGCCCCACCCGCCGTCCTTGCACTGGAAGGTCAGCATCCATTTCAGCCCGCGCCGAAAGCATTCGTCCCGTTGGCGCGGGTTGGCGGTGGGGATCAGCCGCAGAGCCAGCAGGACCATCGCCGTGTCATCCACATCCGGGTTCCACTTGTTCTCGAACTCGAAGACCCAGCCGCTGGGCTCGACATCGACCGGGTTCTTGAACTGCCAATCGCCGCGGAACCGGATTTCCTTGGTCATCAGCCATTCGGCGGCGCGGCTCAGGGCGGGGTGGTCCCCAGGCAGGCCCGATTCACGCAAGGCAATGGCCACGATCGCCGTGTCCCACACTGGCGACACGCAGGGCTCGATGCGCACCGAGTCCTCGGTCTCGCGCTCCAACTCCTTGAGTGTGCGGGTGGCCCGCACGACTTGCGGGTCGTCATCCGGGTAGCCGAGCGCCTTGAGGGCGATCAGCGAGTTGAGCATGGCGGGGAAGATCGCCGCGAGCCCGTCGGAACCCTCGAAGCGCTCGAGCATCCATTGCTCGGCGCGTTTGAGCGCGCGCTTGCGAAACGGATGCACCCGGTGCTGGGCGAACCACTCGGCGAACTTGTGCAGGCTGTCCAGCCAGATGAAGAAGTTACGCCACGTGAACATCTCGGGGTCGCGGGCGAGCTTGAGATCGCGTTCGTGGTAGCCCTCGGGATAAAGCTCCTCGAGGGCGATGCGTGACACCAGCGGGCGCGTGGGCTTGAAGTGGTTGATAATGGCCAGCGGCACGAGCATCGAGCGGCTCCACGAGCTCATCTCGTTGAAGTTCACGTGGAACCATTTGCCCAGCAGGATCACCTCGCAAGGGATCGTGGGGACATATTTCCACGGGTACAACCCCAGCAAGGCCAGGTAAAGCTTCGAGAAAGTGTTCATGCGCGGCACGCCGCCCATGCTCAGGGCGACCGCGCGCGCGCGCAGCATCCGCGGGTCGGTCACGGCCACACCGGCGAGCTTGAGCGCGAGGTAGGCTTTGATGGTGGCGTTGATCTCGCTGGGCCCGCCGTAGTAGATGTTCCAGCCCCCGTCAGGCAGTTGGAGCGAGAAGATGTGACGCACCGCTTTCCGTTGCCACGCGGCGTCCACCGAACCGTTCCAATGATGGTAGGCGATCGTGTCGGCCACCAGCGTCGAGTCCACCATCAGTTCGCCGACCCAATACCCCTCGGGCTTTTGTTCCCCCAACAAATAGCGGTGCGACCGCTCGATGGCGGCCTCGACGTGGGTCAATGGAACCGGGGTTCCGCCGGCAGGAGAGGTGTCCAACGCTGCCTGGCGGTCTTGCAACATGTTGCTCGACACGCCCTTATCATAGGAAACCGATCCATCCCCTGTAAAGGGGGGAATGTGCGCCGAGCGAGGGGCGCGCAAGTGACGAGTGACGACCCTCCGTTAGGAGCGGCATCGTTATAAAGGCACACGGTTTTTTTGATCCTCTCCCAGCCCCAGCGGGCCCCAGCGGGGCGGCATCGAATGCGGCGTCCGGCGTTGAAAAGTGACGAGTGACGAGCGCCGAGTCAGGACAGTTTTAATTAACCGCAAAGAACGCAGAGGGCGCAGAGGGGGCGCAGAGGGGAGAGGACGTCCAGGTCTTTGTGATCTTGGTGTTCTCCGCGGTTGATCCTCCGTCCATGCAAACCCGCGGCGCTGCAACCCCTTGCGGGGTAGGTTGGGCAGATTGCGCTGGTCACCCAGGGCAGCTCGTGCCTCGCAGCCCTCGGCTGGGCTGGAGGATGGGCTCCCTTCGGGATGCCCTCGCGGACCCAGCGCTGAACGCCGGGTCGAGCCGATGCGCGGGCAGTGAGCAGGGGTCACTTCCGCTTCACGGGAGTGACAGATTTAGACCAGGACTTGACCCGTCATTTGCGTTCAGTTGCGTTCATTCGCGGTTGCACTCCGGTCTTTGTGGCTCTTCTTCGCTTCGTGGCTTGCGCTTGCGTTGGGCGTTGGGCTTGGTAGGTTCGCATGACGTGAAAGTATCCTTCACCAAGATGAACGGAGCCGGCAACGACTTCGTGCTGATCGATAACCGAAGCCGCACGGTGCGCCTCGGGCGCGACCAGGTGGCGCGGCTCTGCCATCGCCAGCGCGGCATCGGGGCGGACGGATTGTTCCTGCTGATTCCGTGCGCCTCGGCGAAAGCCGATTGGGCCTGGGAGTTTTACAACAGCGACGGCAGCACCGCCGACATGTGCGGGAACGGCGCGCGGTGCTTTGCCCGATTTGTGCAGCGACTGACTGGCGCCCGCGACCGCGTGACTTTCGAGACCGGCGCGGGCGTCATCACGGGCTGCTTCGATGGCGACCGTGTGACCGTGAACCTGACCGCCCCCAATGGGCTGCGGTTGGCCGAGCGCCTCGAGTTACAGGGGGGACCCCAGGTGATGCACTCGCTCAACACGGGCGTGCCCCACGCGGTGCTGTTCGTCACCGACGTGGACCAGGCAATGGTGGGACAACTGGGTCCGGAAATCCGGTACCATGCCCATTTCGCCCCGAAAGGAACCAACGTTAATTTCGTTCAACTCCTTGGTCCCGGGCGCATCCGCGTGCGCACCTACGAGCGCGGTGTCGAGGGCGAGACACTTGCCTGCGGGACGGGGGTCAGCGCCTCGGCGCTCATCGCCGCGCGACTGCACAGCTTCACTTCACCCGTCCGCGTCAGGGTCCAGGGCGGCGACGATCTGGAAGTGGGTTTCCGGCGGGACGGCGACGGCTTCCAGGGAGTGCAACTGACGGGTCCCGCTGAATTCGTCTTCGACGGCGTCATCGACCTTTGATGCGTCGAACCGCCACGGGTTGCCGGGGTTCTACCCCGAGGGCGCGCGATGATGATCAGCTTGATCGGCCTTCCATGGACCCAGCCCGCATGAACGGCGGGCCTCAGGCCTGGGATTACCTCGTTGTCACGGCGTCCAACGAGCCGCAGGCGCGGACCTACCGCTCGGAGTTGACGCTCCGGCGGCAAGCGGGCGCCCTGCCGGGCGTGCGCGAGGTGCTCGTCGTAAGCGATCCGGAAGGGAAACGAGTGGGCAGCGGCGGCAGCACCCTCGAGTGCCTGGTGGCAGTGCTCGAGCGCGAGTTGGCGGGCGCCGCCCATCACGCGGCCGATCCAGATCCTCTCGAATCAGTGCTGCGCCGGCTGCGTATCCTGATCATCCACGCCGGCGGCGACTCCCGGCGCCTCCCGGCCTACGGCCCGTGCGGGAAGATATTCATACCGGTTCCCGGAGAAGCCAGCGCGCCCTGGGGAAGCAGCCTGTTCGATCGGATCGTGCCAGGGTTCCTGGCGCTGCCCGAGGGGCCGAAGGAGGCGGGCCAGGTGGTCATCACGGCGGGCGACGTGCTCGTGCGCTTCGATCCCGCGCTGGTCTCGTTTCGGCACCCCGGCCTCAACGCGCTGGCCGGCCTGGATTCGCCGGCGCAGACCAGCAAGCATGGCGGGTTTTGCGCCGACGCGCACGGAACGGTGCGACTCTACTTGCAAAAGCCCGACCCCAGCCAGCAGGAGCGTCTGGGGGCGATCAACGACCAGGGCCTCTCGCTGCTGGATATTGGGATCATGAGCTTCGACGCTCGAACTGCGCTCGCCCTGCTGGGAGCGTTCGGGATCGGGCCCAGCGGTGCCAGGCGGCTGGCCTGGTCCGAGCCGATGCGCGCTCGCGTGCTCGAGTTGGGATTGGACTTTTTCCGCGAGGTCTGCTGTGCGCTCGGTGCCGAAGCGAGCGTGGAGCACTACCTGGACCAGGTCAGGCGCAGCGGCTCAACCTGGCCGGAGGCCGAACTCCGCGAGCTGTATCGGGCGCTCTCCGTGGTGCCGTTCCATGTCCAGAGCCTGTCGCGCTGCCGGTTCTTGCACTTCGGGACGACCCGCCAGTTGATCTCGAGCGGACTCGAGTTGATCAAGGACCAGACCGGCGATCCGTCGGCCGGGGCACACCTGAGCCTCAACAACGCCTTGCTGGGCGGTGGCGAGTTTCGCGGCGCGGGCGGTTGGATCGAAGGTTGCCGCTTGTCCCAGCCGCTCACGCTCGGTGGAGAAAACGTCGTCATCGGAATCGACGTGGACGAACCGCTCGTTCTGCCGCCGGGCGCGTGCCTCGAGGTGCTGCCAGGCCTGTCTCGCGCCGGGGCTGCGGCGTTCTTTATCCGCTGGTACGGGATCGACGACGACTTCAAACGCGGCCTGGCGGACGGCGCAACGCTCCTCGGGCGCCCGCTGGCGCGGCTGCTCGAGACCCTTGGGCTCTCGCCCGACGAGGTATGGGACGCGACCGTTGCTCCGAGCCAGCGAACGCTCTGGAACGCCCGTCTGTTCCCGGCGGAAGGCGCCGCCTCGAACTACCGCCGCTGGCTTTGGGTGTTCGAGCCCGAGCGGGCCTCGCGGGCACAACAAGCGACCCTCCAATCAGCCGACCGTCACAGCGCCTCTGAGATCGCCGGACTCGCCAATCACGCCGCGTTTTTCGAGCGGCGAACCCGCATCCGGCTGGAGGCCGCTACGCAGGCCGCTCCGGACTCGACCGGGCAGGCTGGGGCGGCCTCGCCGAGGAACTGACTGGCCTTCCCGGCGAAGGTCGGGTAGGTGAAGCCCATGAGCCAAGCGCCCAGCGAGCCGCGCGCGGCCACGGCGACCCCTCCGCCGCGGGCCTATTGGCTGATCCCCCTGGTGGTGGGCAGTTACACCCTGTTCTTCATGCCATGAGCATCGGGACGTCTGGCCCCAATCTGGCTGCACCGACATGTATTTCCTGAAACGCCTGCTTTGGCTGCCGGTGCTGCTGCTCGTGATCAGTCTCCTGGCGTTCATCCTGGTGCGGGTGGCGCCCGGCGGGCCGTTCGACAAGGAGCGCCGGCCTGCCTCGCCCGAGATCGAGAGGGCGCTGCTGGCCCGGTATCACCTGGATGAACCGCTCTGGCGGCAGTATGGGCGCTTTCTACAGGGGCTGGCGCACGGTGACTTTGGGGCGTCGCTCAAATACCGCAACCACACCGTCACTGACATCATCGCGCAGGGTCTGCCGGTATCGCTGACGCTGGGCTGGCTGGCGTTCGGGTTCGCGCTCGGGCTGGGGCTGCCGGCGGGCTTCATGGCCGCGGCGCACCGCGGGCATTGGAGCGAGTTCGCGGGCAGTTTGCTGATTGTGCTGGCGGTGTGCATTCCCGGGTTTGTGATCGGGCCGATGTTGGTGCTTGTGTTGGCGCTTCATTGGGAGGTCTTCCCGGTGGCCTTGTGGGAGAGCCCGTTGCATGTGGTGCTGCCCACCGTCAGCCTGGGGCTGTATTTCGCCGGCAAGATCGCGCGCCTGCTGCGCGAGGGAATGCTCGAGACGATGCGTCAGCCCTTCATCGCCGCCGCGCGCGCCAAGGGCCTCTCGGAAAACGCGGTGCTGTTGCGCCACGGGCTGCGGTTGGCGGTGCTGCCGGTGGTCTCGTACGCCGGACCGCTGCTGGCAGACCTCCTTACCGGCTCGTTCGTGATCGAGAACCTGTTCCAGATTCCCGGTTTGGGCGTGTTCATGGTCAACAGCGCGTTAAGCCGGGATTACCCGATGGTGGTCGGGTTGGTGTTGCTGTACGCAACGCTGGTGCTTGTGTTGAACCTGGTGGTCGATATGGCCTATGGCCTGCTTGATCCCCGGGTGCGCGGTCGATGACTAACACTGAACAGCGCGCCGACCTCGCGACGCTTCAGCGTGAACCCGCATGAATGACGCTCGGAACCACCTCACCCCCAATCAGCGAGCCTGGCAGCGGTTCCGTCGCAACCGCGCTGCCGTCGCCGGCGGTTGGTGGTTGCTGATATTCGTTGCGCTCGCGCTGCTCTGGCCCTGGCTCTCGCCGTATCACCCGGACTCGATCGGCGAGGCGCAGTTCGCGGCGCCAAGCCTGCGTCATTGGTTCGGCACGGACGTGCATGGGCGCGATGTCCTGGCGCGGGTTCTCTACGGCGCGCGCATCTCGCTGGTGGTGGGGGCGGTGGGGGCGGGCGTGAGCCTGGTGATCGGGGTGCTCTGGGGTGGACTGGCCGGTTACCTGGGCGGCCGCTGGGATGGCGTGTTGATGCGCGTGGTGGACGTGCTCTACGCGCTGCCCTCGATCATCTTCGTGATTGTGCTCATGAGTTTGCTGGATGGCATCGCGGACCGGTTCGCGGCCGGGGGCGCCTCGAGTCGCTCGGCACGGCTGCTTCAGTTTGTGGGCCTATTCGGCGGGCTCGGGGCGGTCTCGTGGTTGACCATGGCGCGGATTGTGCGCGGCCAGGTGCTTGCGTTGCGCACGCGCCCGTTCGTGGAGGCCAGCATCGCGCTGGGCGCGGGCCATGCCCACGTTCTGTGGCGGCATATCCTCCCGAACGTGCTTGGGCTGGTGGTCGTCTATCTGGCCCTCACGGTCCCCGCCGTGGTGTTGTATGAGTCGTTCTTGAGTTTCCTGGGTCTGGGCATCCAACCTCCGCAGGCGAGCCTCGGCTCGCTGATCGCCGAAGGGGCCACCCAAATCAACGCCGTCCGCCGCTACTGGTGGCTCATTGTGCCACCCGCCGCCACGCTCGCGTCAGCGCTCCTGGCGTTGAACTTCCTCGCCGATGGCTTGCGGGACGCCCTCGATCCGCGGGCCGACGGGTGAGCCGGCGCCGGCCCGCGCCCTCGGTGCGGCTCACGCGGGCGCGTCGTGGTCTGCCTTCGGCATGGGCGGTTGCGGGGCAGCAGTCGAGGTCTCCGGTGCTGGCGGGTTCGGCGTGGATTCCGGGTGTCTTCGTGTCGGCAGCGCGGGGGGCCGTGGGGTGCGTGGCGCGTCCGAACTGGTGCCCGGCTCCGGCAGGCCGGCGCGCGGTAATCGGAGTGGCGCCAGCGCGAGATACGCGAGCCCGACCACGAGGTGAACGCCGTTGACCGCCAGCAATTCGACCAGCGTGAGCCGATGATCGGTGTAGAGCGCCATGGCGACGCACATCAAGGCGGCGCCGGGCATGAACGCCATCACGGCCAACCGCCCGCTCCCCGCCAAGGTGACGCGCCGGCCCGCGAGGCTTGCATATAACCGGATCGGCAGCACCAGGAGAGCGGCCATCGCGATCCACAACACCAGCAGGGTCAGGCTGGCCAGTAGCGGCAAGCCGAGCCGCACATACGGCCCCCAGGCCCCCCACAACGGCTCGATCTCGGGCCGGTTCAAGGGGATGCGCAGCCCCTCCGGGTAGGGGCAGCTTACATACCCGGCCAGGGACGAGCATTCGAGGGAGTCCGGCCGAAGCTCGAACTGGAGGTCGGCGCTCTGGCCGGCGCGCGCGAGCGGGGCCGGGTTCACGACCAACGAGAGAAAGGCGTTGTCCCCCAAGACCAGCAAGTGGTTCGTCGGCCAGGCCAGGCGGCCCTCGCTGATGGCCCCAGTGGCCGGCAAGCGGCCGATGGCCACCTCGATCACCGGATACCAAGCCGTCCACAGGAACCTGCCGGAGATTACCGCGATGACCGCCGCCATCAGCGCCGCCACCAACAACGTCCGGCCCGTGGACACTCGCGCGAACGCGGCCACGCCGCCGAACGTGAACGGCTGCCAGGCAATCGGGAGTGGCTGGACGGGTGCGGGCTTTGGGGTGTCCATGCAGCGGCGCGGGCCGCGCGGCTGGCGGGGCCTCTTGCGGGCGCCTCGGCCTAGCCGGGGGGCGCCTTGGGCGGCGGCTGGGGCGTCCCTTGCGGCGGCGGTTGCACCACCACCGGCACTGGAAAGCGCAGCTTCATCACGTCATCCACCAGGACCTCGATCTGATAGATCCCCGCCGCCGTGAACTCGACCTGGCCGAACACGGTGACGTTGATCGCATGATGCGCGGCGTCCTGGAGCCCGAACTTGACCTGGCTTTGCCGCAGCACCGTCGTTTGGTCCGGCCCGATCAACTTCACCACCTCGGTGAAGGCGCCCAAGCCGGCGGTCCACCGATTGAACACGCAGAGCTTCATCGCCGTGATCGGGACCTGCGGCACGCGAATCAGGCCGATGACACCGACCAGGATGAAGTTGCCGGTGACCTCCTGCCGCACTTCTTCGCAGAGCAGTGAGGCCTGAAGGTCCGGGAGGATATGCGTTGGCTGCATCGAGTATTCGGAATCCGTTGACCGTGTGACTTAAGAGCCGGTCGCCAGTTCGGCGGCGCGGACGGTGTTGCGCATGAGCAGCGCGATCGTCATCGGGCCGACCCCGCCCGGGTTGGGCGTGATCCGCCCGGCTACGGGCTGCACGCCGGCGAAGTGGACATCCCCCACCAACCGGTAGCCGCCCTTGGCGGCGGGGTCGTTGACGCGGTTGACCCCGACGTCGATCACGACGGCGCCGGGCTTGACCATTTCAGCCTTCACAAACTCGGCCACGCCCATCGCCGCCACGAGGATGTCCGCCCGCCGGCAATGCGCCGCCAGATCGCGCGTGCGCGAATGGCAGACGGTCACGGTCGCATCGGCGTGTTTGGCCTTTTGCATCAAGAGCGACGCCATCGGTTTGCCGACGATGTTCCCGCGGCCCAGGATAACGACCTCCGCGCCCGCGATGGCCGTGCCGGAGCGGATCAGGAGTTCATGCACGCCCGCGGGTGTGCACGGCACGAAGCCGGTGGTGTCCCCCAGGATTAACTTCCCGGCGTTGACCGGGTGGAACCCGTCCACGTCCTTGCCAGGAAGCACGGACGCATAGACGGTCTCGGCCTGGATGTGACGGGGCAGGGGGGCCTGCACCAATATCCCATGCACGCCCTGGTTGGCATTGAGTTCGGCGATCAGCGTCAGCAACTCCGCCTGCGTGGCCGTGCCGGACAAGACCCGGGTCACGGACCAGATGCCGAGCCGGCCGCTCATCCGTTCCTTCATACCGACATAGACCTGGGACGCCGGGTCCTCGCCGACCCGGATGAACGCCAAGCCGGGCTGCACGCCGCGCGCTTTCAACCCGGCGATCCGTTCCGCGGTCTCGCGGTGGATCTCCTCGGCGACGGCGCGACCGTCGATAACATTGGCGAACGGCATCAGGGCGCCAACTCGATCGTTTCAATCTCGATGACCGGAACCTTGGGCCAGCGCGGATCGATCAGTTCTTCTCCGGTGACAATCACGCGGCGGCCTCGCACCGCCTTGAGCTTCTGATCGGGGGAGGTCGGGTGCAGGTAGTTGATGGTCTTGCGCGTGTCGGTGCTCTGCAGCTCGTAATAGGTGGGGGCTTGGACGCTGAGGGTCGATTTCACCACACCCTCGCGCCGAACGATGCGCTTGCTTAGCGGCCCGGGTGGCGCCGGCTCAGGTTCCACCGCTTTCGGCGGCACGGGCGGCTTCACTGCTTTGGCGGCCGACGGCGGCTCGGCTGGGACAGGCTTGGGCTCGGGCGCGGGTGCGGCGGGCTTGGCCTCGGGTGGGGTCTCCGGTTTGGGGGGCGGGGGGGCCGGGGCTTCCGCGGGCTTGACTGGTTCAGCGGGCTTTTCAGCGGGCTTCTCGACTGGCGCCGGTGCGGGCGCTGGCTCCGCTGGCTTGGCGGTTTCCGCCGGTTTCTCCGGCGTCGTCGGTGGCGGCTCAGCCGGCTTCGGCGGAGGCGCGGGCTTCTCGACGGGGACTGGAGGAGGCTCCGCGGGTTTGGCGGGTTCGGCGGGTTTGCTCTCCGGTTTTTCCGCGGGCGCGGGCGGTGGTTCGGCGGGCTTCGGGTTCTCGGCAGGTTTCTCCCCCGGAGGAGCCGGGGCTGGCTCCGCGGGTTTGGCGGGTTCGGCGGGTTTGCTCTCCGGTTTTTCCGCGGGCGCGGGCGGTGGTTCGGCGGGCTTCTCGGAGGGTTTGGGCGATTCAGCAGGCTTCTCTGCCGGGGGCGCCACCGTCTCCGCGGCCTTGGCTGGTTCGGCGGGTTTCTCCGCGGTCGTGGCCGCGGCCTCCTTCGGTTTCTCGGGGGCGGGCGGTGCAGGCTCGTTGGCAGCCGGCGTCTCTTTCGGGGTCTCGGTCGGCGGGACCGGGGGCTGCGCGGGCGCGGGCGGGGGCGCTTCCGCAACGGCTGTCGGAGTGGCGGGCTCGGGCGCGGGAGGCTCGGCCTTGGCTTGCTCGAGGAAATCGGACGCGACAAAAGCGTAGGCGTTCGGCGGGGTCTCGATCTCCATCCAGTCCTCGACCACGCGAATGTCCTTGATAGTCTCGCCTTTGGCCAGCACGCCCACGATGCTGAAATTCTCCCCGGGTCCGGCGCGCAGGTTGAGTTTGCTCACCTTCACGGTTTTCTCGGTGGCGTCCACGAACCCGGCGTGGATCCAGACCGGCGTGTTGGTGGGCATGACGATCTTGGCCCATCGCGCGGGTTCGCCCGGCTTGGTCTTGGCGGGCTTGAGGGTCTCCAGCACGGCCACCGTCTCGCCCTTGTGCAATTGCGTGATGACCTCGCCCGTCATGCTGGGCTGGCCGCGCACGTTCACTTTGTCGCGCTTCACCGTCGCGGTTGTCTCCGCCCGCGCCGGGCCCGCCACCAGGGCGGCCGCCAGCAACGCGGCTCCGAACCAGAAATGCCTGTTCATAGGTTTTGCCAAAAACTGTTTCTGCTCGCCGCCATTATCTAGGGTGTCAAGCGCCCACGCGGTCGCCCCGGCAGGCCGGGGCTAGCTCCGTGCCGCCGCCAGGGACGCCAATTCGGCCTTGCTCAGCACCCGCCATTTGCCGGGCGGGAGCTCGCCCAACTTGATGGGTCCGATCTGTGTCCGTTGCAGCCGGTCCACCGCCAGGCCTTGCGCGGCGAACAACCGCCGCACCTCGCGGTTCCGGCCCTCTGCCAACTCGAGTTCGACCACGCTCTGCGAGGCGTTCGCGGACAAAATCCGCGCCGCCTCGGCGCGCAGCGTCTCGCCGTGGTCCACCACGCCGGCGCGCAGCCGCGCCAACTGGCCGTTATCCACGCGTCCGGCCACGGTTGCCCGGTATTTCTTGCGCACGCCATACCGCGGATGAGTCATGCGCAAGCAGAACTCGCCGTCATTGCTGAGGAACAACAACCCTTCGCTGTCACGGTCCAGCCTGCCGATCGGAAACACGCTCGCCCACTCCCGCGGGAGGAGCTCGGCCACCACGCGTCTTTCCTGGGGATCCTTGCGGGTGCAGAGATACCCGCGCGGTTTGTGCAGCGCCAGGTAGAGCTTGCGCCGCGCCTTCACGGGATGGCCGTCCACGGTCACCTCATCCTGCGCCGGGTCCACTTTGGTGCCCAATGCCGTCACGGCTGTTCCGTTCACCGCCACGCGGCCGGCGACAATCATCCCCTCGCTGGCGCGCCGCGAGGCGACGCCCGCGTCCGCGAGCACTTTTTGCAGACGCACCAGCATACCACCGTATCTCGATCCACACTCGCAGCCGGCGGCTGGAGACCCACCGCCAGCCGGCAACTCAGACGCCCGGTTTGGTCTTGCGCAAACCGGTCACGCGGTCGCCGTCCTTCCATTGTCCGCGTTTCTTGAGCAGTTCGACCCGCTCGAACCGTTTAAGCACGTTGCGCTTGGCGCCCAAAGTCGTGGCGGCCCGCAGGCTGCGATGTTGTGACATAATTTGACTGAAACCAAATAACCCAAGCCCCCGCGGCCCAACCGCAAAGGTAACCGATGCGTTGTACCACACGCGCCATCACGGGTGAAAGGTTTATTTTTCCCGCGGTTGGGCGGCGTGGGGCGGCGGGGGCGGCGGGGGCGGCTTTGGGTGGTTTTCTATTCCCGCTTGGTAGAATCCCCAGCATCCGCTATATTGACCCCATGAGTTTGATCAGTTCGGCACGACGATTCTCGGCGCCAGCGGTGGCGGCGGTGGTGCTGGCCGCTTTCCTGGTCTCCTGCGCCTCCTCACCCTCGCCCCATCATCCTGCCGCCGCGCCGGCCGGCACGGGCATCAAGCCCGCCCCACCGACCCAAGGGCGCGGTCGCGCGGTCGAGCCGCTGCCCAAGGGTTGGACGGCCGGATCCGCCAGCGTGAAGGTTCTCCGCGGCGGCGCCGACGCCAGTTATCGTGTCGGGGACGGTCCGTGGCGACCGTTGCTCGAGGGCCAGATGCTGCACGAGGGCGACGCACTGCGCACCGGCGCCGACGTGATCTGCGACATGACGCTGCGGCAGAACGGGCCGGTCATCCGCGTTGTGCCCGAGACCACCCTGCGCTTCGAGCGGCTGCGGTTCAAGCAGACGAACAAGCAGGTCATCCCCGAGACCATCCTGGCCCTGGAAGCCGGGCGCATTCAGGGGTCGGTGGGGGGGCTGCCGGATGGCTCGGTGTTCCTGGTGAAGCTGCCGAACGGCATGGCGCAAGTGTTCAGCCAACCGGCCGCGGGCTCAAGGTAGCCGGCTAGCCTCACTCGTCGTCGTCGGCTCGCGAGAAGACAAAGGCGGCGCGCACCGGGGCGGGCATGGGCTGGTCGTGCCCGCGCACCGAACGCCAGATCACCTCGTTGAGCAGCAGGTCGTCCGCGGCGTCTTCCTTCGAGAAGTCCATTCGCTCGGAGAGGTCCGCGCCCCAGGCGAGCTTGGGGTTCTTCTCGTCGCGATCGACGTCCACCGGGCGGGCGCGATAGGGCTTGAGCACGGGCTTCGCCTGGAAGGAGGCGAACATGGGCGTGGCGGCGGCGTCGAATTGCGTGAGCGGCTTGAGCCCAAGGATCAGTTCGATCGTGCGCAACATGCTGCACGTCGAGTAGAGCGTCGAATCCACCGCGCCGCGCCGGACATACGGGCTGATCGCGTAGGCGATCGTGCGGTGGGCATCGACGTGGTCGGGACCGTTCTGGGCGTCGTCTTCGACGACAAACACCGCCATCTCGGGCCAGAACTTCGAGCGCGTCACGGCCTCGATCAATTGCCCAAACGCCAGGTCGTTGTCGGCGACCATGGCACGCGGAGTGGGCTTGCCGGGGGAGACGCCGTAGGTGTGGTCGTTGGGGAGGCGCAGGATTTGGAGCCGCGGCATCTGCCCTTCGCGTTCGAACCGGTTCAATTCCTGGATGAAGCGCTCCGCCCGTTTGATGTCCGGGTAATCCATGTCCCAGCCGCGGAAGCCCGGGTCGAAATGCCCGATGAGCGCGGGGTTCTTGGTGGTGGCGGGATCGGCCGGGGTCGGACCGTTGTCGATGAACTCCCCATAAACACGGTAGCTCACGCCGGCCTCGAGTGCCCGGTCCCAGAGGTAGCCGGCCGCCGGCTTGGCGATGGGCAGCTTGCCCTCGCTGGGGTAGGGGAACTTGCCGCGCCCGCCGTGGCCGTAATTCAACGGCCAGGTTTTCTCCACAAAATCCGTCGCATACGCTCCCATGCTCCACTCATGGCCATCGGCACTGACCTCGCTCTCGACGTAGAAATTGTCCAGCAACACGAACTCACGCGCCAACTGATGGTGATTGGGTGTAATGCTCTCCGGGAACAGGCAGAGGCTCGGGTCGCCGTTGCCCTGGGGCAAGTCCCCGAGGACCTGGTCGTAGGTGCGATTCTCCTTGACGATGTAGAGCACGTAACGGATGGGGCTGGGCTGGCCAACTTTGTTGGGGATGGGGTTGCGCGCGCTGCCCTGCCCGCGGACGGCCGCCCCCGCTTGCAAGGGGCTGCACCGATAGACGCGCGCCGTGTGGTCGCGGAGTTGCTCGAGGAACTTCTCGCCCTGCGGCAGTTCGACGATGCTCAACGTGCCCCGAAACAGCTCGCCGATGTACTCGCGCACCGTTCCGGGCGGATCGAGCTTGCCGGGTTGCGGACCGAGGCGATTGGCGCGCGAGCTGATGCCCTTGCCGTTGGCCACGAGCAACTGCCGGCCGTCGGGCGTCACGCGCACGCACGTCGGGTACCACCCGACCGGAATGTAGCCCAGCGCGTGGCTCGCCCCTGGCCGTGAAACGTCGAACACCGCCACGTTGTTGTTGCACGCGTTGGCGATGAACAGGCGCGTGCCATCGGGCGTGAGGGCGAGACTATTTGGCGTCGAACCGGGTGGAGCCGTGGCATACAGCGCCGACGAAAGCGTCTCGAGGGTCTTGCCGGTTTCCGTCTCGAACACGGTGACGGTGTTCCGGTTTGCGTTGGCCACGAACAACACCTTGCCGCCCGGCCCCAGCACCATCTCATTGGGATGCTCTTGAGTCGGCCAGAGCGCACTGATCCGGCGCGTGGCTAGATCGAACACCGCCACCCGCGCCTGGGCCCACAGGCTTACATAGAGGCGCTGCCGCGTTTCATCCAGCAAACAGGCATACGGGAACGGGTCGGTCGGGGCGGTCGGGTCCAGCTTGGCTTCGTCACGCTTGGTCGCGGCAGCCAGGTCCGGGTCCGCGGGCGGGATCACGACGTGCGCGGCGCGGGCCAGGTCCGCGATCAACGGCAGGTCCGTGACCTGGCCGCCCGCCTCGAGGTTCAGTTCGGAAATCCGCTGGCCCCAGACATTCGCCACAAACAATCGGGTGCCGGCGCGGTTTATCGCCATCCCGCACGGCACACCGCGCACGGTGGCGGGGCGCAACCGCAGTTCCTGATGGTCCGCGAGCGCTCCGTCGCGGAACGAGTAGGCATGGACCACTTCGTCCCCGCTCCCGCTGCAGAACAACCGGCGGCCATCCGCGCTGAAGGCCAGCCCGTAAAAGGCCTCATCGACGTTCACGCGAGTGACCACCTTGCCCCCCGGCAAGGTGACCAGGATGATCTCGTGCTGCCCGTAACCGCAATGGAGGATGGCGGCGAAGCGCCCCTCGGGATGCACGGCGATGTTGACCGGGAAATCGCCCAGCGCGACTTGCCGCCCGGCGGGACGCAGTGACCATTGATTGGGGAGCATGATCGAGCCATCCGGGCGCAACCCAGGCAGCACGGCCGGCGTCGAGCGGGCACGCGGCTGGGACTGCGCCGGGCACGGGCTCGGCGCCAGCAAGAGCGACAGCCACAGCACCAGGATCGAGCGCAACGGGCACGCGGCCCACGCGCCGAGCCAGCGGCCCAGGGCGCGGCCGCGAGAACTGGGCAGGATCAGGTTTCGGAAGAGGAGGAGTGGTTTGCCGAAGGCTGGTGCTTGACGATGCATGAGTGGCGGCGAGGGTGGTCGAGAGCCGTGCGCGGTGTCAAGCGGCCCCCCCAGCGTGGTGAAGGGACTAACCGCGAATGGACGCAAATGAACGCGAATCTGGAAAGCCTCACGCGAGATAAGTGACAAGTGACGAGTGACAAGTGACAAGTGAGTTACGCGGAAAGCCTCACGCGAAGCCGCGAAGGCGCGAACGAGGACAAGGCGAGTTACGAGTTATGAGTCATGTGTTTTCTGTTGAAGCGCACATTGACATCCCGTGCCCAGATGTTCGGCCAGGTCATCGTGCCCACATCTGGATCGCACAGGGTCACGGTGCGGATCCGAGGCATCCAATCGACCCAGAACATCGTGCCGGGATTTCTTGGTAACTCGTCCATGTGCGGGACAGCCGGTGGGATCACTTCGACGGCGAGCCTGATTGACCGTGTGGCCTCGCCCAAAAGTCAAATCGGGTCTCGGTTCCTGCATTAACCGACTTGACGTCGAATGTGTCGTTTCCAGGTGTGAACACGTTCGTAGTTTCCAATCCCTTGAAGTCGCCGATTCTTCTCGGCACTTTGAAGTGGCGAACAACTTTCTCATCCTTGACGAACACAAGCAGATAAAACGTGTCCAAGCTTCCAATGCCCGTTCTCTCTGCGTCGGCCCACGTAAAGCCGAGTTGCGCATGGATTGTCTGAACAGGTGTGTATGGGCCGAACACGAACAGCTTGTCCCACGGGAAGTCGGTCAGTGTTGAAACGGTTACAACCGGATTCGTGCTTGTGGACGCTATCTGCGCCGAACGCTCGATTGCCTTGATGAAGCCGCGGTCGGACTTCCCGCAAGCGAACAAACCGCCTGCGACGATCGCCACTGCTACTGCGAGGAAGAACCAATGAGACTTCATGGCTTCAGAAAGGGAACGGGGTCCACCCATTGGATTGACGCCGAGGCGTGGGGCTCGACGAGTGTCAGAGCGTTCCGCAGCCCGGCGTTGCTGTTGCTGTGGCTCACGGTATCTCTGGCCCACAAACCGGCCTCACTGAGCAGCCGGCTCAAGTTATCGTGACCGTAACCGGTGGTCCAAGCGGCGTCAACCATGTTCGTCGACCGGAAATGTCGACCGGAAATATCGCGCGTTCCTCGGGCTTCCGGGACGCATTCGAAGTCAATGACGTGCAGCGTCTCGGTTGGCCGAGATGCTCCGGCTATCGAGCAATGCCGAGCGATCTCTCTCGCCGGCAAGGTCGCACAGTTCCAGTTGGGCTACCTGCACACCGACTCCGTGCGGAATCCAGGCCGCGCGTGCCAGAACGTCGCGTCGCCAGAGATGCGCCATTACCAAGTTCAAGGGGCCTTCGCCGGTCCGGCTCGGACCTTCGACCGACGTTCGCGCGAATTGCGTGAACGCCCAGGCCTCAAAACGGAGACAATGGAGACTCGCGGGCTTGCCGCTTTGCCACAAGCTGGTAAAATGTCGCCATGAGCTACAAGACCGTGGAAGTCGAACTCGTCAATGGCCGCGTGCGTCCGTCAGGCTCTGAGACTTTGCCGGACAAGGCTCATGCCCTGCTCACCATACTCGCGGCCACACCGGCGTCAAACCCGAGTGTGTCAAACGAATCCCTTGCCGACCGCGTTGCGGATCTGGCCGGCATCGGACGCGGCGAGCGCACCGATCTTTCGACTAAGAGATCCCACTTGGATGATCTCGGATAAGCGCAGTCATCGCATGAACTTCATTTCCGGCCGCGGCGCCGCCTGTTCGGTTTTGCTCGCTTTGCTCGGCGGCTTCGCCCTCTGCGCGACGGCGGGCGATGCCCCGCGCAAGAAGATTGTCCTGATCGCCGGCGAGCCCGACGCCAGCCACCCGGCCGGCACGCACGAGTACGGCAAGTCGGCGCAACTGCTCAAACAAGCCCTCGAGGCCTCGCCGAACGTCGCCGGGTTGAAAGCGGAGACGCACCTGCACGGCTGGCCCAAGAACCCGGCTACGCTCGACACGGCCGACACCATCGTGCTGATCGCCAGCGGGTCGGATCGCAACCCGCAGGACCACCCGTTATTGGTTGGCGATCACTTGGCGGTCATCGAGAAGCAGATGCGGCGCGGGTGCGGGCTGGTGCTGATCCACTGGACCACGTTCGTCCCACGCGCCAGCGCGGGCGACAAGGTGCTCGAGTGGGTGGGCGGCCACTTTGATTACGAATCCGGCACGGACCATCCGCAACACTGGTTCTCGCGGATTCAGAATCTTACCACGACAGCGACCCCGGGGGCATTGGACCATCCGCTGTGCCGGGGACTGCGGCCGTTCCAGATCAAGGAGGAGTTCTACTATCGCCTTCGGTTCCGGGAAAATGACACACGGCTCAAGCCCATCCTGCTGGCTGCCATCCCCGGGGAGGAGGAGAAGCAGGTGGTCGCCTGGGGCGTCGAGCGGGCCGATGGTGGACGCGGTTTCGGCTTAACCGGCGGCCACTATTTTGACAACTGGTGGCTGATCGATTTCCGGCGGCTGGTCCTGAACGCGATCGTCTGGACCGCGCACGGTGAGGTGCCCGCCGGCGGCGTGCAATCGTATCCGCCGCCGCGGTGAGGCGGCGCGGGACGGCGGAGGTCCGTCCGCGCGCTTACGACTTCCGCTTGCCGGAAGTCAACTCGTCCGCCAGCGCGCCCACGCCATACACCTTGCGCAGGGCCTCGATAATCCCCGACGAATGGACCGCCAGCGCGCGGGCCTGGTCTTCGGTGTAGTAGAAGTCCAACACCAACGACTGGATGTTTCCATCGAAGATGATCCCAACCAGTTCGGCCTTGCGATTGACCACCGGGCTGCCTGAGTTGCCGCCAATAATGTCCGCGGTGCAGACGAAGTTGAGCGGGACATTCATGTCCAGCTTGCCGCGCTGCTGAACCCAACGGGCCGGCAGATCAAACGGCGCGCGCCCTTTCTGCGCCTCCGACCGTTCGTACAATCCCGCGAACGTGGTTTGAAACGGCATGGTTTGGCCGGCCTCGTGGTAGCCCTGGACCTTCCCGAAGGCGAGGCGCAACGTGAACGTGGCATCCGGATACGTCGTGGCGCCTTCGAGCGCAAAGCGGGCCTTGGCGATCTGGCCGTGCGCCTGGCGTTTGATCTCGTCCTGCGTCTCGGTGATCTTCCGCACCCGGCGCGCCTCCCCATCGATGAGCCGGGCCACTTCGATCATGGGGTCCTGGGCGGCCTCGACCGCCGTCTTGCCGCCTTCGTAGAGCCGCTTGCGCAGCGTCACGTCGCGCAGCCTGGTCCCCTGCACCAGCTCGGCCGCGCGTTGGCGCGGTGATTTGCCTGCCAGCACCTGCTGCACCAGCGCATCCGACGCCCCCAACTGGCCGGCCAGCCATGTCAGCGAATCGCCCAGCGTCAACTGCTCGTAGTCGTCATAGATTGGCTTGGTCGAGAAAAGGTCCAGCTCGAGCGACTCCCGCCCCGACTCGCGGAACTCGCGCAGCCGGTCCCCATTCGGCTTCGGACGCTCTTCGCCCGCGCGCAGCAGGGTGCGGCCGATCCCGAACAAATCGCTCGAGAAACCGTGTCCGCCCTCGATCAACCGGTAGCGCAAAGCGTTTTCAGCGATCGTTCGCTGCGCGTTCTCGATCCGTTCCCACGCGGGTCGCGCCGCCTCGAGCTTCTCGTCGCGGGCCGCTGTCTCGCGCAGCTTCTGCTCGGCCGCGCGCTTGCCCGCGAGGAACTCCGGCGCCAGCAGCCCCGCCAATCCGCCCTCACGCGCCTTGCGGCTGTTCTGCGCCCCGAACAAGTCGTCCTTGGCGCGCCGGGCATTTTCTTCGCTGCGCGCGCTGTAGGCGGTGAGCAACACCTCGCGCCTGTGCAGCCACTGCAACGTGTAAGGAAAAACGCGGTCCCGGAGGTACTCGAGTTCGGCCACCGTCAGCAACCGGTCCGTGCGCCCGGGATGGCCCGAGATCAAAACCAGTTCGTTGTCGGCGGCGCCGGCGGCGCTCCATTTCAGGTAATGCTCGATCCTGGCCGGGCGGTCGTTCTCGTACACGCGGAAGAAGCAAATATCCAGATCGAAGCGCGGATACTCGAAATTATCCGGGTCGCCTCCGAAGAAAGCGATCTGTGCTTCGGGCGCGAAGACGAGTCGCACGTCGGTGTAGCGCTTGAAACGGTAGAGATGGTACTGGCCGCCCTGGTAGAGGGTCACCACGTCGCTGCGCAGGCCCGTCTGGTCCTGGGATTCCTTCTCGATGGCGGCCATGGCGGCGCGCCGGGCGGCAAACGCCGCTTCGGGTGTCATCTCGGGCTTGACCGAGGCGTTCACGCGCTCGGTAACGTCCTGGATGCTCATCAGCACGTTGAGTTCCAGGTCGTGACAGCGCTTCTCATCGCCCAACGTGGCGGCATGGAACCCGTCGCGCAGGTAGTTGTGGTCCTTGTCACCGAACTTCTGGAGCGCATCAGCCCCCACGTGATGATTCGACATCACCAAGCCATCCTCGGACACGAACGATCCCGAGCCGCCGCTGTTGAAGCGGACCGAGGCCTTCTGCACGTGCTCCATCCACGCGTCGGTCGCGTCGAAGCCATACTTCTCCTTCAGATGCTGGCGGGGCGGCTGGTTGAACAGCCACATCCCGTCGTCGGAGCGGGTTGAGTTGGCGAGGGCGGCGGCCACGGCGCTTGCGATCATCATGCAACGAGTCCAGGTGCGGGACAGTTTCATAAGTGGCCCGGAGCCTACCGCCCCCCCGATGAACTACAAGCCTCTTCGTGTATCGGTGACCTCAGCGCGAATGACTCCCCCTCTCCCATCCGATGGGAGAGGGCCGGGGTGAGGGTCGTGCCGGCGTGTGAGCTCTCGCAGGCCTCAGCGCAGCAACCAGGTCAACAGCGGCGCGCAAACCAAGCTGGGCAGGTAATCGGCCAACTCGACTTTCTTGAGTTCGAGAATGACCAGTGCCACCGAAAAGAGCATGATGCCGCCGGTCGCGCACACCGGGTCGAGCAGCGCCAGGGTCTCGAGGCGCGGCGCCAGCGCCCGCGCGGCGAGCGTCAACGTGCCCTGGTAGGCCACCACCGGGACGGCCGCCAGGATCACCCCCCACCCGAAGGTCTGCGCGAAGGCCACCGTCGCCAGCCCGTCCATCACGGCCTTGATGGCCAGGGTCTTGAAATCCCCATGCAGGCCGTCCTCGAGCGAGCCGAGGATCGCCAGCGGACCCACGCAGAAAAGGACCGTGCAGGTCACGAAGCCGTCGCTGAACCGATGGTCCGTTGCCGACTGGGCGGCGCTGAAACTCTCGCGCGCGTAACGCCCCAGTCGATTCAAGCCATGCTGGATGCGCAGGAGCCGTCCGGTTAGGCGCCCGAGAATCAGTGCCACCAGCACGATCGCGAACTGCTTGAGCACCTGCCCGAACGTGCCGTTCAGGCCCCCCCACGTCATGCGCAGGCCCACATACACTGTGAATGCTCCCAGGAACACCTTCAGGCGCCGTTGGGTCAGAGGGGACAATTGCTTCGTCACCGTCAACCCTGCGATGCCGCCGGCGACGATCGCGACGCCGTTGAGCAAGGTGCCGATCATGCGCGCCACTCAACCACGCCGCGGAAAAGCCGCAAAGCTCAAAAGGACAAAAAACGTGATTGCAATCGGCCCATCTGCACCGCAAACTGAGCGTCTCTTTGGGTCGGGGCGTAGCGTAGTCTGGCTAGCGCGCTTGTTTCGGGTACAAGAGGTCGTGAGTTCAAATCTCACCGCCCCGACCATTCAAATCAACCAACTACGAAGCGGTAGCATCCGCCTTCGCCAAGGCTACGGCGGGACAGGTCGGACGTCAGTCCGATCACGCGTCCGCCCGTGCGCCGCCGGACGGACCGAGCGTACGTCACGTGTGCGTGCGGCTTGGTGTTGCCATTGATGCCGTTAGGATGCTAGATTCACGGCCTCATGCAGATTACCGTGAAGCTGCCCGATCAAATCGCCCGTCAGTGGGGAGAAACCCCGGACGCGGTCGGACGCCACGTCCTGGAAGACGCGGCGATTGAAGGGTATCGCGCCGGACGACTTTCACAGCGGCAAGTCGGCGCGATGTTGGGCTTCGACTACTGGCAGGTGGAGGCCTTTCTCAAGGAACGCGGCGTGCCGCTGAACTACTCGGCTGCTGACTTGGAAGCGGACAGCGCGACGCTCGACAAAATCCTCGCCCGTTCGTGAGCGTCGTTGTCTCCGACACTTCCCCGTTGCATTATCTGGTTTTGTGCGGTGTGGAAACTGCGCTGCCGGAGCTATTTCACCGAATGGTCGGACCAATGCCCGTCTTGACCCGAAGCTGATCCAAGCCGCGATCGAACGAGACAGGGCGCGGAGAGAGGCGCGGGCCGAGGGGTAGGCGCGACCACCGGAGGAAGTCGGACGTCCTGCCGATTAGGAAATCGGCGACACAGCAGGTTTGGAAACCGGTTTGGAAACCTGCGCTACGTGCGAAAGGCCACAACGGCCGCCGTGGTCGTATCGCAGACTTCCAAGTCGACTTCCAAGTCTGCTGTATCCGCCTCCGCCAAGGCTACGGCGGGATAGGTCGCAGGCCTCCGCGCCTGCGGCGCGACCGCGGGAGTGAGATTTGAGCCGACTGACGTCGTCTCACATGAAAAGCGAGGTCAAGACAAGTTTTCCCCTTGGCGAAAGCCAAACGCTTTTTGCTCTTGACTTCGCAGGACAACCGTTCGACGGCCTTGTGGCGGTCCGTGTCGGGA
>Ga0233425_10003642_pt1 | contig 27531 bp, 28 predicted proteins | sample Watercolumn_Towu_2_FD_181712 | JGI IMG/M metagenome (GOLD analysis project Ga0233425, IMG submission 181712) | Freshwater microbial communities from Lake Towuti, South Sulawesi, Indonesia - Watercolumn_Towuti2014_140_MG | ecosystem: Environmental > Aquatic > Freshwater > Lake | place...
CCGGTTTACATGGGCCTGGCCTTCACCCACTATGGCCTGGCGAAACTCGACGAACTGCGGAAACGGCCCCTCCCATGATCCTCGGCATCGGCACGGACATCATCGCGGTGCAGCGCATGGACGATATCCATGCGCGCCATGGCGGCCGGTTGGCGGCGCGCCTGCTGGCGCCCGAGGAACACGGCGAATACGCCCGGGCGCGCGACAAGGATCGCTTCCTGGCCAAGCGCTTCGCCGCCAAGGAGGCCCTGGGCAAGGCGCTGGGCACCGGCATCCGCGCCCCGGTGTCGCTGTCCGCCATCACGGTGGTGCACGACGACCTGGGCAGGCCGGGTTTCGCCTATTCGCCGGAACTGGCCGACTGGATGCGGACGCGGGGCGCGGGCCGGGCGCATCTCTCCCTCTCCGACGAGCAGGATTACATCGTCGCGTTCGTGGTGGTCGAAGGCGCATGATTCCCGCCAACCATCTTCCCCTTGGGCCGGTGATGGCCGACGTGGCCGGTCTCGCCCTGAGCGACGCCGAACGCGCCAGACTGCGGCATCCCGGCGTCGGCGGCGTCATCCTGTTCAAGCGCAACTACGCGAGCCCCGCCCAGATCGCCGACCTGTGCCGGGAAATCCATGCCCTGCGCAGTCCCCACCTGCTCATCGGCGTGGACCACGAGGGCGGCCGCGTGCAGCGCTTCCGCGAGAGCTTCACTCCCATCCCCCCCATGCGCGCCATCGGCGAAGTCTGGGACAGCCATCCGCAGCGCGCCCGCCGCCTGGCGCGGGATGCGGGCTATGTGATCGGCGCCGAACTGCGCGCCGTGGGGGTGGATTTCAGCTTCGCGCCGGTGCTCGACCTGGACTACGGCAGCAGCGGCGTCATCGGCGACCGCGCCTTCCACCGCAGCCCCCAGGCGGTCACCGACCTGGCCCACGCCCTGGTGCTGGGCCTGCAGGAGGCGGGCATGAACGCCGTGGGCAAGCATTTCCCCGGCCACGGCTTCGTCGCCGCCGATTCCCACCTGGCCATTCCGGTGGACGAGCGCAGCCTGGCCGACATCGAGTTCGCCGACCTGCTGCCCTTCCGCCAGATGATCGACCTGGGCCTGGCCGGCATCATGCCCGCCCACGTCATCTATCCGCGAGTGGACGCACAACCGGCGGGCTTCTCGCGCAAGTGGCTGTCCGAAATCCTGCGCGGCCGATGCGGCTTCGAAGGCGTGATCTTCAGCGACGACCTGACGATGGAAGGTGCCAGCGTCGCCGGCGACATCGGCGAGCGTGCCATCGCCGCCCTGGTGGCCGGCTGCGACATGGTGCTGGTGTGTAACCGCCCCGACCTGGCGGATGCGCTGCTGGGCAAGCTGAAATGGCCGCTGCCGCCGGTTTCCCTGATTCGCCTGGCGCGCATGCATGGACGCCCGCATCCGCCGTCGCGCACCGCGCTGCTCGAAAGCCAGCGCTACGTCAGCGCCTTGCGCCACCTGGGCGGGATCGGCCAGGCCGATGCCGACCTGGCCCTGCTGGACCCAACCAACGTCGGCGATCGGCAGGATTGGCCGCCTTCCTCTTCCAACTGACAGGACTTCCATCATGAAACGCCGCCGCATCTATGGCCGCCATCGACTCTCCCGCGACGCCGAACGCCTGGCCTGGCTTGCCCAGGGGCTGGCGGACTCCGGCAGCCGGCTGGAGGACACCTGGCTGGAGACGGAAATCGGCGGCCTCATAGACCGACTGCTCAAGGCTGGCGACGAGGACGCCCTCAATCAGGCCCTGGACCGGCTGCACGAGACCAACAGCCGCGCCTACGATGAACTTGCCGACCTCATCGAGGCGGGCTGCGAGGTGAGTCGGATGGGTGACACGGCGCGCCTGCTCATCGCCCTGCCGGTGCTGGCCTGGTCGCGCTACGCCATCCCTACCCGGAGCGTGCCCAAGGCGGCACTGGACGTCCTGCGCGCCCAGCTTTCCGCCCACGTGCTGGCGGCCGAAGCGCGAGTGCATTTCGCCGATTACCTGTTCAGTCCCGACCAGTTGCCGCAGGGCTATTGCGAGACCCGGGCCTTCGCCGACGAACTGTGGAATGCGGTCGCCTCGGGCAAGGATATGAAGGTGGATGCCCGCCGCTTGCCGGAAAGCCAGGTCTTCGTCTCCGACGTGCGCTACCTGATGGCCGCGATACAAGTGCCGGTGGGCCGGCCGGTGTTTCGCTGGAACGAGGCCGACGGCGGGCGGCCTGCTTCCCTGGCGGCCTGGCGTGAACAGGGCGGGCCCAACTTCCAGAGCCTGCTGGCCGGCTGTGCCTTTGAACTGCTGTTGCCCGACGCCTACTTTGCCGCCTGGCGCCAGGCCGACCGGGATACCCGGCCGTTTGCGCTGAAGGCAGCCGTGGAATACCTGAGGACCCTGTTCAACGAGCCGGCCAACCGCATCCGTGCCGTGGCCGCACCCTACTATGAGCATTGGCTGGAGGAATGGCGGGTGGGATTTACCCTGGCGCATTCCGACGATGTGGTGCACGGCGTCACCTGGCCCCTGCTCGGCCATGAGGACGAGAACGCCGATCTCGGCGCCGAGATCGAGGCCCTGTTGAAGAGCACCGGCATCGGCGAAGTGCGCATCCTGGACACCCGCATGCCCCTGGAATACTGCGACGACTGCGGTGCCCCCCTGTTCCCCAATCCGGATGGGGAGAACGTCCACGCAGAACTGCCGGAGGAGATGCAGGGCACGCCGGCGCAACTCCACTGACCTTCTTTATTTACTTCCCCCTTATATGAAGGGGGATGGAGGGGGATTCGACGACGGTGCCTTACGTGAAATGTCTCTGAAATCCCCCCCTAGCCCCCCTTTGAGAAAGGGGGGGAGACTGAAATTGATGCCCATGACCTTCACCACCGACTGCGCCGCCTGCCCCCGCCTCGCCGCCTTTCTCGAAGCCGGCCGCGCCAGCCATCCCGGCTATTACTGCAAGCCGGTGCCGCCCTTCGGCGACGCGCGGCCGAATCTGCTCATCGTCGGCCTGGCCCCCGGCTTCCACGGCGCCAACCGGACCGGCCGGCCGTTCACCGGCGACCACGCGGGCATCCTGCTCTACGAGACCCTGCACGCCTTCGGCTATGCCGACCGGCCTGCCTCGGTGGCCGCCGCCGACGGGCTGAAGCTGATCGGCTGCCGCATCACCAACGCGGTGAAATGTGTGCCGCCGGAGAACAAGCCGGATACCGCCGAGATCAAGCGTTGCAACGCCTACCTGAAGGCGGAGCTGGCGGACCTGCCTGCGGGCACGGCCATCCTGGCCCTGGGCCAGATCGCCCACAAGGCGGTGCTGTTGGCCCTGGGCCTGAAGGAAAAGGCTTATCCCTTCGCCCACGCCGCCCGCCATGACCTCCCCTCCCCCTCCGGGGGCGGGGCGGGGGGAGAGGGAAAAGCAATCCACCCGGCAAGCCACCTCCATCTCCACGACAGCTACCATTGCAGCCGCTACAACACCCAGACCCGCCGGCTCACCCCCGAGATGTTCCACGCCGTGTTCCGGCAAATCCAAGGAGGTTCCTGACCATGCCCGTCGTCACCATCAAGCTCGCCGGCACCCTGAGCCGGGACCAGAAGAAAAAGATCGCCGAGGAAATCACCGACACCCTGGAGCGCCACGCCCTCAAGCCCAAGCGCTACACCACCATCGCCTTCGAGGAACTGCCGGACGAGAACTGGGCCATCGCCGGCCAGTTGCTGGACGAGGACGACAGCTGAGCATTTCGTGGCCGAGCCCTTCGACGCCAAGCCCCTGCTCGCCGGCCTGCCCAACCTGCCCGGCGTCTACCGCATGCTGGGGGAGGGCGGCGCCGTGCTCTACGTGGGCAAGGCCAAGGATCTGAGGAAGCGGGTCTCCAGCTACTTCCAGAAGACCGACCTCTCCCCCCGCATCCGCCACATGGTGGCGCGCATCCGGGACATCCAGGCCACGGTGACCCGCACCGAGGCGGAAGCCCTGCTGCTGGAAAACAACCTCATCAAGGGGTTGAGCCCCAAGTACAACATCCTGTTCCGGGACGACAAGTCCTATCCCTATTTGCTGCTGTCGGGGCATGAATACCCTCGATTGGGTTTCTTCCGGGGCACCCCGGACAGGAAGAACCGGGTGTTCGGCCCCTTTCCCCACTCCCTGGCGGTGCGGGAGAGCATCCAGATCCTGCAGAAGGTGTTCCACCTGCGCACCTGCGAGGACACGGTGTTTGCCAACCGTTCCCGGCCCTGCCTGTTGCACCAGATCAAGCGCTGCAGCGCTCCCTGTGTGGGGCTGGTGTCGGCGGCGGACTATGCCCGGGACGCGGAGAACGCCGCCCTGTTCCTGGAGGGCAAGGACAACGAGGTGGTGGCGGGCTTGACCGTGCGCATGGAGGCGGCCGCCGAAGCTTTGTGCTTCGAGGAGGCGGCCGTGTACCGGGACCAGATTCAGGCTTTGTCCCAGGTGCGGGCGCGACAGTTCGTGGAGAGCCGTTCCAGCCACGACGTGGACGTCATCGCGGCGGTCATGAAGGGCGGCTTGGCCTGCGTCTACCTCACCATGGTGCGGGGCGGGCGCAGCCTGGGCGGACGCGCCTTCTTCCCCAGCCAGGCGGAGGACAGCGACCTGCCGAGCCTGCTGGAGGCCTTTGCCGGCCAGCACTATATCGGTCACCCCATCCCCGCTGCCCTGGTGCTGGAATGCGAGGTGGAAGGCCTCGCGGAAGCCCTGTCGGAACAGGCCGGCCGTCGCGTGCAGGTGGTGGCCCATCCCCAGGAGGAGCGGCGCATCTGGCTGGAGATGGCGCGCAAGAATGCGGAACTGGCCCTGGCCACCCGGGAGGGCCTGCGGGAGAACCAGTCCAACCGCCTGGCCGCCCTCAACGAGGCCCTGGGCGAGGAAGGCATCGCCCGCATCGAATGCTTCGACGTGAGCCACACGATGGGCGAGGCCACGGTGGTGTCCTGCGTGGTGTTCGACAACGGCGCCATGCAGCCTTCGGAATACCGGCGCTTCAACGTGGCCGTCGGGAAACTCGCCGGGCCGCCCCAAGAGTTTCCCGGTCCCCCCGGGGGGCGGCGCCGACCGAAGGAAGGTGCCGGGGGTGGTGGCTCTCCCACGCCGGGCGATGATTACGCCGCCCTGCGGGAAGCCCTGTCCCGCCGCTACGGCAAGTTGGCTGAAGGGGAGGGCAAGCTGCCCGATCTGCTGCTCATCGACGGCGGCAAGGGTCAGCTGCATGTGGCGGTGGACGTGCTCTCCGAACTGGGCCTGGGCGATTTGCCCATGGTGGGCGTGGCCAAGGGCGTGGAGCGCAAGGCCGGCCTGGAACAGCTCTTCCTGCCCGGCGAGGTGGAGCCCCTGCGGCTGCCGCCGGACCATCCCGGCCTGCACCTCATCCAGCAGGTGCGCGACGAGGCCCACCGCTTCGCCGTCACCGGCCACCGGGCCCGGCGCGGCAAGGCGCGCACCCAGTCGAGCCTGGAGGATATCGCCGGCATTGGCGCGAAGCGCCGGCAGAAGCTGCTGCAAACCTTCGGCGGCCTGCGCGGCGTCGTCGACGCCGGGGTGGAGGAACTGGCGCGGGTGGAGGGCATCAGCCGCGAACTGGCGGAAAGAATCTATCGGGAACTACACTAGCCCCGTCAGAAGAATACGAACATGCCCTTCAACCTCCCCAACGCGCTGACCTGGCTGCGCATCCTGCTGATCCCGCTGTTCGTGGCGGTTTTCTACCTGCCCGACGGCTGGGTGCCCAAGCATGCCATCAACCTCACCGCCACCTTCATCTTCGCCCTGGCGGCGGTTACCGACTGGCTGGACGGTTGGCTGGCGCGCCGCCTCAACCAGATGTCCGCCTTCGGCGCCTTCCTGGATCCGGTGGCCGACAAGCTCATGGTGGCGGCGGCGCTGATCGTCCTGGTGGACCTGGACCGGGCCGGCGTCGACGTGGCCCTCATCATCATCGGCCGGGAGATCGCCATCAGCGCCCTGCGCGAATGGATGGCCAAGCTGGGCCGTTCCGGCAAGGTGGCGGTGTCCTTCATCGGCAAGCTCAAGACCACCGCCCAGATGGCCGCCATCCTGCTGCTGCTCTACCACGATCCCATCGGCACCTGGCAGTCCACGCCCATCGTCGGCCGCGCCCTGCTTTACCTGGCCGCCTTTCTTACCCTGTGGTCCATGCTGCACTACCTCTTCATGGCCTGGAAGGCGCTCAAACACGAGCCCGCCAGTTGACAGAATGTCTTTGGCCGCTACAATGCGCGTTCACTTCGACGCGGGAATAGCTCAGTTGGTAGAGCGCAACCTTGCCAAGGTTGAGGTCGCGAGTTCGAGCCTCGTTTCCCGCTCCAGAATTTCCGGGGAAAGCCCAACCGCTTTCCCCTTTTGATTTCCGGGAAACGATTTCATCGCGGCGCGTTAGCAAAGCGGTTATGCAGTGGATTGCAAATCCATCTAGGTCGGTTCGACTCCGGCACGCGCCTCCAGATAAATCAAGAAGTAGGGCCAGCCCTGCGCTGGCCTTTATTTTTTCAGGCGGGCGGCAGGCCGATCCGAGATGCCATTAAAGACTTTTCCCACCAGTCCGATATAACGTCCGTGCAGTTGTGTATTCAGTAGGGCCTGAATGGGGCAAACCCGTCGAAAGGCGGGGACGCAAAATCACCGGTCTAAAGGGGCGACCCCAGGACAGCGGGATTGCCAGGTGCGTGGACGGTGGGCCGGCGGTATCCGGGCTGTTCACGACAACTTAATTCCGTCATCCTCACGATCGCGTGATCCCCAAGGTCAGTTGGAGCAACATCAGGCGGCCGGCGCAAGCCCGCGCGACGGGCGCGGCAGCCGCCAGAGGATAGGGCGATGCAAGACTCTCGCAAGAACAATGTGGTGGCCCTGAGTCCGCTCGGCCAGGGTCGCGGGTCCTCGGGCGCGGAAGGCGCCGCCATACTCAACGAATGCGGCGAGATGGCGGCGACCGGTCTGGCGTCCGCCCTGGGCAAGGTTCTGGAACATGCGGCGTCGGAACTGCTGGAGCTGACGGACCGGGTGACGGTCTACGAAACACGCCGCCTCTACGGTACGGCCATGGATTTCGCCCGCGATCAGCGCGCTGTCGTCGAGACCGAATGCCGCCGCCGCTTCTATCAGCACTTCAAGCGGGCATGCCGCCGGGACAACGGCAAGTCCTCCGGCCACGGGAGCCTGGATGCTTCGCAGCTTTCCCTGGTGGCGCCAGACGATCTGGAGGAATCCCTGGCAGCCAGCACCATCGAGAATGCCCTCAACAACCAGTGTGGTGAGGAATTGTTCGGTTTGGCGAAACGCATGGGCGTGCTTCTGGATGATCCTGAACTGCAACTCGGTGCCAATCCGGTCGGCCCGGAGAGCATCGGCGCGGTGGTCATGGATACCCTGAAGGGCCAGGATCTGCCGGTCAAGGTGCAACTTGTCCTGGTTCCCCAGATCAATCGCTTCCTGCCCCGCTATGTGCGGGAGATCTATCAAAGTCTCAACCGCCACCTGGTGGACAGGGGTGTCCTGCCCACCATCCGGGTGGGCGTCAGGAAAGCGCCGTCCGCGCCTCGCCCGGCCCCGGCAGCCGACGCACCGCCACGCCAGGATGTGGCGAGCCCGGCCGAGGAAGGCCAGGACATCCTGAATATCCTGCGCCAGCTCATGACTCTCGGCGGTGCTGTCCCGGGTGTAGCCGGCCTGACGGCGGGTGTCCTGCCGGGGATGGGTGCCGGCATGCCGGGCATGGTCCATGGCGCGATACCTTCCCCTGCCGGCGGGACGACGGGAGAACCCGCACCGGTCGGCGTGCCCCCCGTGGTCATGGAAAGCCTGACCCGTCTACAGCGGGGACAGACCGAGGCCTTCGCCTCCGAGGGATTCGACGGCGCCCGTTTCGCCAACGGCCAGGTCAACATCCTGCGGGAGATCAGGGGCAGCTCCATGGCCGGCGCCATGGGCCAGATGGATGCCATGACCCTGGATATCGTGGCCATGGTGTTCGATTACATTCTGGATGACCGGCGGATTCCCGATGCCATGAAGGCCCTGATCGGCCGCCTGCAGATCCCCGTCCTCAAGGTGGCGATGCTGGACCGCGCCTTCTTCTCACAAAAGACCCATCCCGCCCGCCGGTTGCTCGATGTGCTGGCCGAGGCCTCCATGGGTTGGAACGAGGGCGAAGGTCACGAGGGCGGGCTGTACAAGAAGGTGGAAGACCTGGTGCAGCGCATCCTCAGCCAGTTCGACGAGGAGATGGATGTTTTCGCCACGGCGCTGGAGGAGTTTCTCCAGTTCGAGACGGAGGAGAAGCGCCGCGTCGATGAGATGACCAGCAGGAGCGCGCAACTCATCCGCCAGCGCGAACAGGGCGAGTTGGGCCGCATCGTGGCCCACAACGAGGTGGAGAGCCACCTGTTCGACCAGCCCATGCCCGAGTTCATCCGCGCCTTCCTGCTCGGCCATTGGGAACAGGTGCTCGGCCTCTACTGCGCGCGCAGCGGCGAGGGCGGCGAGGATTGGCAACAGGGCGTGCGCACCATGGACGATCTGATCTGGAGCGTGGCGCCCAAGACCAAGCAGGACGACCGCAAGCGACTGGTGTCCATGCTGCCCGATCTGCTCAAGCGCCTGGATCAGGGCTTGAATGCCGTGGGCACTCCGGGTGAGGTGCGCGACCAGTTCTTCACCGGCCTGGTGAAATGCCATGCCGTTGCGGTGCGGGCCGGACTGCACGGTGCCGGCGAGGCGCCGTCTGTGCAGGAGCCGGCGCCATTGCCGGCACCCATGCCCATGAACGATGCCGCCGCCGGGAATCTCGATTTCGTCGAGATCCCGGTCTTGACCGAGGTGGTGGAAGTGGATCCCGAACTGATGCAGGAAATCGCCGCGGAGCCCGAGGATCGCCCCCTGATGGAGGAAATCGTCATCGGCGACGTGGGCTGGCTGGCGAGGAGCGGCGAGATCGAGGAAAAGGACGAGCACGAAACCACCGTCCAGCAGTTGAAGCGCGGCACCTGGATCGAATACCAGTTGGAGGACGGCAGCCCGGCCCGGGCGAAGCTGGCCTGGGTCAGTCCCCTCAAGGGTATCTACCTGTTCACCAACCGCCTCGGTCAGCGCGCCATGTCCATCAACGGCGAGGGCCTGGCGGCCAAGTTCCGCGATGGCCAGGCCAGGATCATCGATAACGTCCCCTTGATGGACCGGGCGGTGAACAGCCTGCTGGAGAAGCTCCAGCAGAAGGTTTCCTAGGTTTGACCGGCGCGGTTTCCGGCTGCCATGTCCACCCGCATGCCCACCCTGTTCGTCGGCCACGGCACGCCGATGAATACCCTGGAACGCAACGTCAACAGCGATGCCTGGCGGCGCATTGCCGCGGACCTGCCACATCCCGAAGCGATCCTGGCCATCTCGGCGCATTGGTACGCGCCCGGCCTGGCGGTGACCGCCACGGACCAGCCGGCCACCCTGCACGACTTCAGCGGCTTTCCCCGCGAGCTGTTTGAATTCCGCTATCCGGCCCCGGGTGACCCGGCCCTCGCCGAGCGGGTCCGGGAGCTGCTGGCTCCGCTGCCGGTGGCCTCGGATCTGGAATGGGGCTTGGATCACGGTACCTGGTCGGTTTTGGCGCACCTCTACCCCGGTGCCGATATTCCGGTGGTGCATCTCAGCCTGGACAGTACCCGCCCGCCGGCCTGGCATGCCGACGTGGCAAGGCGGCTGGCGCCGTTGCGGGATGAAGGCGTGCTGATCCTGGGCAGCGGCAACGTGGTGCACAACCTGCGGCGCATGGATCTGGCACGCCCGGAAAGCGTCTTCGGCTGGGCCGAGCGCTTCAGCGCCGAGGTGAGCCAGGCCTTGCTCGCCGGTAATCTCGCGGCCCTGGTGGATTTCGTCTCCGAAGAAGCGCCGCGGGAGGAGGTCCGGCTCGCCGTCCCGACGCCGGAGCATTACCTACCCCTGATCTACGTTGCCGCGCAACAGCGCGAGGACGATCCCATCCGGCTGTTCAACGACCGCATCGAATACGGCTCCATCGGCATGCTGTGCTGCCGGGTGGGCTGATCACGCCAGTCGCCAGGCCAGGTTTTCCCCGGCGCGCAGGGGCAGCACGCCGGCGGCATGCTCCGTCGCCAACAGCGTGTCTTCCCGCACCAGGGTGACCGTTTCCGTGTTGCGCGGCAGGCCATAGAAATCGGGGCCGAAGTGGCTGGCGAAGGCTTCCAGCCGCTCCAGGGCGCCGGCCGCGTCGAAAACCTCGGCGTATAGCTCCAGGGCGGCATGGGCTGTGTAGATGCCGGCGCAGCCGCAGGCGGCTTCCTTGGCGCCCCGGGCGTGGGGAGCGCTGTCCGTGCCCAGGAAGAACTTGGGGTTGCCGCCGGTGGCGACCTCGATGAGGGCACGGCGGTGGATTTCCCGCTTCAGCACCGGCAGACAGTAGTAGTGGGGACGGATGCCGCCCTGGAACATGGCGTTGCGGTTGTAGAGCAGGTGGTGGGCAGTGACCGTGGCCGCCACGTTGGCCGGTGCGGCTGTCACGAACTCCGCGGCCTGGCGGGTGGTGATGTGCTCCAGCACGATTTTCAGCCGGGGCAGGCGACGCATGAGCGGGGCGAGGATGCGCTCGATGAACACCGCCTCGCGGTCGAAAACGTCCACCTCCGGGTCGGTGACCTCGCCGTGCAGCAACAGGGGCAGGCCGGCTTCCTGCATGGCTTCCAGCACCGCATCCACCTTGCGGATGTCGGTGACGCCTGAGTCCGAGTTGGTCGTGGCGCCCGCCGGGTAGTACTTGACGGCATGGACAAAACCGCTGGCCTTGGCCCGGACGATCTCTGACGGGTCGGTGTTGTCGGTGAGGTAGAGGGTCATCAGCGGCTCGAAGGCCATCCCCGCTGGCACGGCGGCCAGGATGCGTTGCCGGTAGGCGGCGGCATCGGCGACGGCGCGCACCGGCGGCTTCAGGTTGGGCATGACGATGGCGCGCGCGAAACGGCGCGCGGTGTCCGGCAGTACGGCGGCCAGCATGTCGCCGTCGCGCAGGTGCAGGTGCCAGTCGTCGGGACGGGTGAGGGTCAGGCGGTCCATGGTCAGGGCTCTTGTTTCAGTTTCAGGGCGAGATCGTACAGGGCGTTTTTACGGCTACCGGTGAGCCTGGCGGCCAGGTGGGCGGCCTGCTTCACCGGCAGTTCCTCCAGCAGGATTTCCAGGATGCGGCGGTCTTCGTCGCCATCCGCCGATTCCTTGTCGAGCGGCGGGGAAACCACCAGCACGAATTCGCCCCGGCGATGGTTTTCGTCCGCAGCCAGCCAGGCAGGCGCGTCGGCCAGGGGACAGGCGTGGATTTGCTCGAAGCGCTTGGTGAGTTCCCTGCCGAACAGCACGGTGCGCTCGCCGCCCAGCCGCGCCAACAGGTCGTCGATGGTCTCGACGATGCGGTGGGGAGCCTCGTAGAACACCAGGGCGTTGGGCCGGGCTGCCAGGTCATCGAGGGCCTTGCGCCGGGCGGTGGCCTTGGCCGGCAGAAAGCCGACGAACAGCCAGGGACCTTCCAGGCCGGCCACCGACAGGGCGGTGACCACGGCGCTTGGCCCGGGGATGGGCACGACGGGCAGGAACGCGGCGCGCACCGCGGCCACTAGCCTGGCGCCGGGGTCGGAAATCCCCGGTGTGCCGGCGTCCGAGATGTAGGCCACGCTCTTCCCCGCGCGCAGTTCCGCCACCAGGCGGGTGGCACCGGACGCCTCGTTGTGCTCGTGCAGGGCCACCAGCCGGGACTGGATGCCGTAGGCTGCCAGCAGCGCCTGACTGGTGCGGGTGTCCTCCGCGGCGATCAGGTCGGCGGATTTCAGGATGTCGAGGGCGTGCAGGCTCAGGTCGCGCAGGTTGCCGATGGGGGTGGCGACGATGTACAGGGTACCGGGCCGGGCAGGCTGGGGGGTGTCGAACATGGGTGAATTCCGGTTATCTTGCCGCAGTGTAGCGAAACGGGAGGCGGGCATGGGCAAGGACGCCCAATCCATCGGCGCGGCGGCGGAGGAGAAGGCGGCGGACTATCTGGTCCGGCACGGACTGAGGCTGCTGGAGCGCAATTACCGCTGCCGTGGCGGCGAGATCGATCTGGTGATGCGCGAGGGCGCCCTGCTGGTCTTCGTGGAAGTCCGGGCTCGGGCCGCTTCCCGCTTCGGCGGCGCGGCGGAAAGCATCACCGCGACCAAGCGTGCCCGCGTCATCCTGGCGGCACGGCATTACCTGGCCCACCGCGGCGTGGACGCGCCCTGCCGCTTCGATGCCCTGTTGCTGGACGGCGAGCGGATCGAATGGGTCAGGGGCGCCTTCGAATCCTGATGAAGCGCAAGGCGGCCCGGACCCCCGCCGCTATAATCCGCTCAACGCTCAACGCTCAACGCTCAACGCTCAACGCTCAACGCTCAACGCTCAACGCTCACGCCCATGCCCCTCACCCAGCGCATCCACGATCAATTCCAGGCCGGCATCCAGGTTCTGGCGGATGCGGCCGACAGCGTGGCCGAGCCCATCGGTGCGGCCGCCAGGATCATGACCGACTGCCTGCTGGCGGAAGGCAAGATCCTGGCCTGCGGCGTGGGCCCGTCGGGACTGGCCGGGCAGCACCTGGCCGCGATCCTGGCCGATCGCCTGGACAAGGAACGGCCTGGCCTGGCTGCCTTCGCCCTGCGCTCGGATGGTGCCGCCATGGTGGATGACGCCGACCCGGCCCTGGGCTTTGCCCGTCAGGTGGCGGCCCTCGGCCACCCCGGCGACATCCTGGTGGCATTCTCGGCCTATGGCCAGGCGCGCGCCGTGGTGGAAGCGATCCGCGCCGCCCGGGACCTGGATATGCGTGTGGTGGTGCTGGCCGGAGGCGACGGCGGGGCGGCGGCAGAGATTTTGTCCGAGAGCGATGTGCTCATCTGCCTGCCAGCGGAATCCGCCGCGCGTATCCACGAGATCACCCTGTTTGCCGTCCACTGCCTGTGCGATGGCATCGATTACTTCCTACTTGGAGCCTGAACCATGAAAAAACTTGCCCTCGCCTCCCTGCTCGGCCTGTCGGCCATGACCTCGACCGGTTGCGCCCCCCTGGTGGCGACCGGGGTCGGCGCCGGTGTGCTCATGGCCGAGGATCGGCGCACTGCGGGCACCTATCTGGTCGACGAGGAGATCGAGCTCAAGGTCGGCAGCCGCATCCGTGAAAACCACGGGGAAAACACCCATGTCAACGCCACCAGCTACAACCGACGTGTGCTTCTGACCGGCGAGGTGCCCGATGTCGCCACCCGTGGCAAGATCGAGGAACTGGTCCGGGCCGTGCCGAACGTGCGCGAGATCCAGAACGAACTCATCGTCGGTCCGGCCAGCGGCTACCTGGCGCGCAGCAACGACAGCTACATCACCGCCAAGGTGAAGGCGCGATTCCTGGACGACAAACGCTTCAGCGCCCACCATGTGAAGGTGGTCACCGAGGCCAACGCCGTGTTCCTCCTGGGCATCCTCAAGCGCGAGGAGGGTAATGCCGCCGCCGAGATTGCTGCCCGGACCGGTGGCGTTTCCAAGGTGGTGAAGGTGTTCGAGTACCTGGACTGAAGCCGCCGGCCGGCCCTTGCCGGTGCCGCCGGGGGCAGCCAAAATGGCCCCCGCGTCCGATACGTGGCGCCAAGGAGATGGAATGAGCAGAATCCGTCCGCTGCCCCTGGGCATTCTCATGGTGGCGTGGGGCGCGTGCCAGGCCCTCGCCGACGGCAAGAGCGTCAACATCACCCATGGTGTCGAGGCCGTGGAAGTGGCGCACCTGGGCAAGCCGGTGCGCATCGAGCGCAATCCGGATACGGAGAACATGCTCGATCCGGACTACTCCCTCACCTCGCGGCCCTGTCCGCCGTTCTGCATCCAGCCGATGAGCCTGGGGCCCGGTGTGGAAACCATCGGTGAGCTCGAGATGCTGGATTACCTCAAGCGAGCGGGCAGGGATGCCGGCGTGTTGGTGATCGATTCCCGCGACGGCGACTGGCCCCGGCGCTCCGGCATCATCCCGGGGGCGGTGCTGATGCCCTGGCAGGAGCTGCATCCCGCCCACGCCGAGACGGAGAAGATCGCTGAAATCCTGGTGCTGCGCTTCGGCGCCACGCGCCAGGGCGGACTGTGGAATTTCGAGAACGCCAGAACCCTGGTGTTCTACTGCAACGGCCCCTGGTGCGGGCAATCCCCCACCAACATCAAGCAATTGCTGGCCTTGGGTTATCCGGCCCACAAACTCAAGTGGTATCGTGGCGGCATGCAGGACTGGAAAATGCTCGGATTGACCACTGTCGCGCCCAATTAGCCGTTCATTCGGCACATCGCCGTACTTTCTTGGAAGGAAGCTTCAAATGACACGCACGCTCGTCGCCGCCCTGGCCCTATCGATCGCGATGCCCAGCCTGGCCCAGCAGGTCGCACCCGCCGCCAATCCCTACCTGCAGAATGTGCCGATTTCCGCCGGCCCCATGGTGCTGCCCATTTCCCCCGGCGGCCGCGGTACGCGGCCCTATGAGATGTCCCGCATCATCCCGCCGGAGGAGAAGGCGGGCCTGATGAAGAAGATGATGCCCATGATGAGCACCATGTCGCGCATGGACGTGAAGGACGTCATGAATCTCATGGCCATCAAGTACAAGGCCAAGAAGGGTCTGAGCTTCGATGACGTCAAGCAGTCCATGGAACTGCGCGCCAACCAGCTCAACTTCAAGAAGGTCGGGGAGAGCCCCATGTGGAAGGACATCCAGGCGGTGCTGGGCGACAAGGACGCGCCGCGCATGGAGGTCTATCACTACTGCGACATCGCCGCCGGCCGCGAGGTGTTGAAGTATGCGCCGGAATCCATCGTCTTCCTGCCCTGCCGCATCGCCATCATGGAGGATGCGGACAAGGCCATCTGGGTGCTGACCCTGGACTGGAACACCTCCTGGCTGGACTCCATCTCCGGCAAGATGGGCGCGCCCGACCAACTGATGAAGTACGCCGCCGATATCCGCGACAAGATGGACGTGATCATGCGCGCCGCCGCCGAGGGCGACCTGTAATACCGCTTCCGCACCCCGGTCGGACCGGGGCGCGTTCCGAAATCACGCAGGAGAGAACACCATGAGGCGTCTTGCTTCGCTGTTGTTCGTGGGTCTGGCCGCCAGTACCCATGCGGCCGGCTTTGAAAACATGATGAACCCCCTGGGGGGCATGAGTCCGTTCGGCGCGAGCAATCCTTTCGCCCCCAATCCCTTCTCCGGCCCATTCGGCTACGGCAGCCCGCTCGGGATCGGCAGTCCATTCGGCTTGGGCAGCCCGCTCGGCCTGGGAGTCTTGGCCGCTCCCCTCGGCCTGGGTCTGCTCAACCCTCTGGGCGGGGGCATGGGCAATGCCATGTATCCGGCCTTGCAGATGGCGCCCAACGTGATGTCCTACCAGTACCTTAACCAGATGGCCAATCCCTACGCGGGCGGACCGTTCGCCGGGAATCCCTATCTTCAGCGCGGCATGCCCAACCCGTTCTCGGCGCCGGCTTTCTCGCCTTCCATGCCTTCGCTGCCGGCTCTTCCGTTCTCGGCGCCGCAACCACAGGGCGGCATGACAGGTATCGTTCCCATGCCCCAGCAGCCGCAGTTCTTCGTGCCCTACGCGATGCCCGTGAGCCCGCCGCCGCCGCCCGCGGCATCTCAGACGCCGTGGTCGGCTTTGCCGGCCCCTGCCGCGCAGGCGGTGCTGACGCCGCAAGGCATGTTGCCCTTCGCCCCTGCGCCCGTCCCCGTTGCGCCGGCCCCCACGACCCCGCCGCAGAGCCTGTTGCCTTTCTTCCCGCTGGCGCCGCAGGCGGCTCCGGGGCCCGCTCCCGAGAAAGCCACGGCACCCGCCAAGACGCCGCCGCCGAAGGCGGTCGCCCCTGCTCCCGCACAGAGCGCGGCACCTGTCCCGGCCGCTCCGCCCATGGATCCGGCGGCATTCATGCAGATGTTCATGAAACCGGCGGAAGCCGTGAAATAGCCGTCAGGCCTGACCTCCGGCGCCCGGACCGGACCCCGGGCACCGGTGCAGGCGCGCTATTATTAGGCTGGTTTGAGCCATTCCGGCGATAATGCCGCCATGAACAGCCCCGATAACTCCTCTCCCCGCCAGCGCCTCAAGGCGCTTCTGGCGATTCCGGACAGCCAGCGCAGCGAGGCCCAGTGGGACGAGATTGTCGAGCTTGAAATCATGCTTGCACCCGGCAACCGGGAGGACGGCCCCAGGCTGCTGCCGCAGCGGGAAAAATCCCCTGTCGCCGGCACGGCCCAAAAGCCCAACAGCGCCGGTCAGGGTAGACGTCCGCCGCGCCGCTTCAAGAAGCGCCCCAAGACCGAAACGACCTGATCGACGCGGAACTGGGGCGGCGGAGATCCGGGGCCGTCCTGCCGCCGCCGGTGATGTACAGGCGCTTCAGGCCGTGCCTTCCCTGAGTATTGCTATGTCCGCCAGGATCGGTGATACCACTGGTTCGATCTTGCGTCGCATCAGGGAACCGATGGCGGTGGAATGGGCGAAGATCGGCTTGACCTGGTTCTCGCTGGCGGCCGCCAGCCGGACCGCGGCTTCCATGCGGGGGAGGAAAGCCAGACAGGCATCGCGCGCCGGCCGGTCGAACTCAGGCCAGTCCTGACCGCCGGAAAAATAGCGGCCGATGGCGTTGAGGCTGCGTGCGACCACTTCTTGGGTTTCCGGCCGTTCCAGGATTTCGGCGGTGGCCGCCAGGAAGGTCTGTCCCTGGGCGGACAGCGCCCGTTCCAGGGCCAGGGCCGCAGGATCGCCGGCGGCCAGGCGATCGCCCATGGCGGCGCGAACGGCCTCCAAATCGGGGTGCGCCGCCTTAGGCAGGGGCAGGGCACCCGCCGCCATTTCCAGAAAGGCCACGTAATGGGTATTGCTGCGTTTTCCCCGCTTCCAGGTGGTTCCCAGCTGGTCCGGCGTCAGGACGCCGGAATGCAGCAGCACCGCGACCGTGTCCATGATGGCCAGGTGGTCGTCCTGCAGGAAGGGCAGGTGTTCCACCAGGAAATCGGCCAGCACCTTGCCCATTTCCCCTTTGGCCACCGCCTCCCTGTGCAGCATGAGGCGGGCGTTCTCGATGGTGGGCTGCGTCCACCAGGCATAGCGTGCCAATTCATCGGTCAGCGCAGGTGAATACACCACCGCCACCGCCGCTTCCGGTTCTCCGGTCAGCAACAGCTTGCCCAGGTTGATGCCTTCCATCTGGCCGTGCCGGGTCCAGCGTGAGAGGTAGACCGGATAGCCGCCGGGGGAACCCAGGGCGTGGCCGGACAGCAGTTCCCGGACTAGGCGCAGATACTTGTCAGGCCGGCAGTTGGGGGCCAGGGGAATGCTGGCCTCGCCCCGGCCGGTAAGGGCATGCAGCACCAGGTTGGATTCGTCGATGCGCACGGCCTTCAGGTCCTGGGCGAGCAGGACTTCCAGGCGGAAGCGGTCCTCGGGGGAGAGGTCTTCGGTCATGAGGACTGGCGTATGGGCAGTGGGCTTTGAATCCCCCCCGACCCCCCTTTTTCAAAGGGGGGAGATCCGTGACGGGGGCGTAAGCGGGTTCAGCCGGCCAGCTTCGCGAAGCAGCGGGCGGCGGCGGCGAGGGTGGCGTCGATGTCGGCGTCAGAATGAGCGGCGGAGACGAAGCCGGCCTCGAAGGCGGACGGGGCCAGGTAGACACCTTCCAGCAACATCAGGTGGAAGAAGCGGTTGAAGGCCTCCTTGTCGCTCTGCATCACCTCGGCGTAGGAGGCGGGGGGCGTGGCGCGGAAATACACGCCGAACATGCCGCCGACGCTGTCGGCGGAGAAGATGACGCCGGCGTCCTTGGCGGCGGCGGACAGGCCCTCCACCAGGCGGCGGGTCTTGGCGGTCAGCGCCTCGAAGAAGCCGGGGGCGGAAATCTTCTCCAGGGTCTTCAGGCCCGCCGCCACGGCTACCGGGTTGCCGGACAGGGTGCCGGCCTGATAGACCGGGCCCAGGGGCGCGAGCTTGTCCATGATGTCGGCGCGGCCGCCGAAGGCGCCCACCGGCAGGCCGCCGCCGATGACCTTGCCCAGCGTCGTCAGGTCCGGCGTGATGTTGTACAGGCCCTGGACGCACTTGGGGCCTACCCGGAAGCCGGTCATGACCTCGTCGAAGATGAGCACGGCGCCGTGCTTGGTGCAGTTCTCGCGCAGGGCCTCCAGGAAGCCGGCCTTGGGCTTGATGAGGTTCATGTTGCCGGCCACCGCCTCGACGATGACGCAGGCGATCTCCTGGCCCTTCTCGGCGAAAACCTTGTTCACCTGGTCGATGTCGTTGTAGTCCAGCACCAGGGTGTGGCGCGAGGTGTCGGCGGGCACGCCGGCGGAACTGGGGGCGCCGAAGGTGAGCAGGCCGGAGCCGGCTTTCACCAGCAGGCTGTCGGCGTGGCCGTGGTAGCAGCCCTCGAACTTGATGAGCAGGTCGCGGCCGGTAAAACCCCGGGCCAGGCGGATGGCGCTCATGGTGGCCTCGGTGCCGGACGAGACCAGACGCAGCTTCTCCATGCTGGGCAGCATGGCGGCCAGTTTCTCGGCCATGACCAGTTCCATCTCGGTGGGGGCGCCGAAGGAGAGGCCCAGGGCGGCGGCGTCCTGCACCGCCCTGACCACGTCCGGGTCGGCGTGGCCCAGGATCAGCGGTCCCCAGGAGCCCACGTAGTCGAGGTAGGCCTTGCCGTCCGCATCCCAGACCCGGCTGCCTTGTCCCTTGGTGAAGAAGCGGGGCGTGCCGCCCACGGAGCGGAAGGCGCGCACCGGCGAGTTCACGCCGCCGGGGATGACTTTCTGGGATTGCTCGAACAGCTGGTCGTTGCGGGAGCTCATGGGGTTTCCTCGAAGTGCGTCATGAATTGTCGTGTGGTCCGGCCCGGGTCGTCGGCCTCGTACAGGGCGCTGATCACCGCCAGCAGATCGGCCCCGGCGGCCACCAGTTCCCCGGCGTTGGCCGGGGTGATGCCGCCGATGGCGCACACCAGCAAGCCGGTGGCCGCCTTGCCCGCCGCCAGCAGCGTCGGATCCGCCCGTTTCGCCAGGGGCTTGGTGGGCGAGGCGAAGAAGCTGCCGAAAGCGATGTAATCGGCGCCGGCCTTCGCCGCCGCCAGCGCCCTGTCCAGGCGCTGGTAGCAGGAAGCACCCAGGATTCTACCGGGTAAGGTGGCGTCCAGGCGGGCGCGGGCAGCGGCCAGTTCGCCGTCGTCCTCCCCCAGGTGGACGCCGTCGGCCTCGCAGAACAGGGCCAAGTCCAGGTCGTCGTTGACGATGAGGCGGGCGCCGTACTTGCGGGTGAGGCCACGCAGGGCCACGGCCTGTTCCTGGCGGTGACAGTCGGAGGTGGCCTTGTTGCGGTATTGCAGCCAGCGGCAGCCGGCGGCGAGGATGGCTTCGGTGGTTTCCAGCAGGCGGCGGCTGTCGGGCCAGTCCGGGGTGATGGCGTACAGGCCGCGGAAGGCGGGCCGGCTACTCTTCATCGTCCCCGCGCACCCAGTACAGCCGATCCGGGATGTATTGTCCCATGCCGGGCCTGTAGGCGTTCTTGAGGGTTTGGTAGGTATATTCCTGGGCTTCCTTCACCGCATCGGCCATATCCTGGCCCTGGGCCAGCAGGGCCGTCACGGCCGAGGCCAGAGTGCAGCCGGAGCCGTGGTAGGAGCCGGGCAGGCGGTCCCAGTGGAGGCGGTTCACCACGCCCCGCTCGTTATACAGGGTGTTGCCGACCTGGGTGCCCTGCTCGTGGGCGCCGGTGACCAGGACATATTCGCAGCCCAGGTCCAGCAGGCGGCGGGCACATTCGTCCAGGTCCGGATCGTCGTTCTCCTCGTCCAGGTCCTCCGCCAGCCGGCGTGCCTCGATGCTGTTGGGCGTGAGCAGCGTGGTCTGAGGCAGCAGCAGGTCGCGCAGGGCTTCCAGCAGTTCCTCGTTGGCGAGCGGGTCGCCTCGGCCGGAGCTGAGCACCGGGTCCAGCACCAGGGGAATGTCGGGATAGTCGGACACCACCTCGGCGATGGCGGCCACCGCTTCCACGCTGCCGATCATGCCGATCTTGATGGCGGCCACCGGCATATCCTCGAGCACGCCGCGGGCCTGATCGGCGATCCATTCCGGGTCGATGGGCAGGTAGTCGTCCACACCCACGGTGTCCTGGACGGTGACGGCGGTGACCACGGAGAGCGGGTGGCAGCCCAGGCTGGACAAAGTCAGGACGTCCGCCTGGAGGCCGGCGCCGCCGGTGGGGTCGGTGCCGGCGAAGACGAGCACGGCGGGTAGCGGCGGAGTCGGCATGGGGAAAGCCTTGGCGTAGGCCGGAAGAATGGGCAGAATCCAATTCTATTCCCCTGCTGAAACAGGCTCAAAGCCATATACCTTCGGGTGGCGCATGAATAATCGGACCTGGATGTGCGTGGTGTGCGGTTTCATCTATGACGAGGCCAAGGGACGACCGGAGGATGGCATCGCGCCAGGAACCCGATGGGAGGATGTCCCGGTGAATTGGACGTGCCCGGAATGTGGGGCGCGCAAGGAAGATTTCGAGATGTTGGGGATTTGACTCCAGTTTTCCGGGATGCCGCCGATATCCTTCCGCGTTCTCGCCCCGGGGGAAATCGGTGATAAGGAGGATCGACATGCGTTGCTTGGCTGCCTTGTTCCTGGCGGTGCTGGCCTGGAGTGCGCCGGTGCGCGCGGAGTTGATTCTCAACGTGACCCTGGACTACGACCAGGAGCGCGACCATGTCGCCACCCAGACGGTATTCAACGATCTGGCCCGCTTCCTGGGCGCGGAATTGAAGCAGCCCGTCAAGCTGATCATGACCCAGAACGCCGAGCGGGTGGGCGAACGCATCCGCACCGCCAGCTATTCCATGCTGCTGGCGCCGGCCCAGATGGTCGGCCTGGCCATGCGCCACGGCTATATCCCGGTAGCCAAGACCGAGCGCGACACCCAGGTGGTGCTGGTTGCCGGCAGGAATTCCCAGGTGAATTCCCTGGAAACCGCCCGCGGCAAGCGCATCGTCCTGCCGCATCAGGAATCCCTGGTCAGTTACATGCTGCGCGGCGAAATGAATGCCCTCGGCCTGTCACCCTCGAAATATTTCAGCCAGGTCCAGTACATGAACCAGTACGGCGCCGTGCTCTACGCCCTGGAGATCGGCCAGGCCGACGTGGCCGCCATGAAGGCGGAAGTGGCCAAGGATTGGGTCGGCAGGAACCCCGGGGCGAAGGTGATCAAGACCCTGACCAGCGTGCCCCAGGCCGGGGTGGTGGTGAGCGACAAGCTCGATGCCGGCCTGCGTGATCGCATCCGCGCCGCCTTCACCCGCATCGACAAGGACCTGGAGACGAGGCTCAACCGCGCCCGCATGGGGGCCTTCGATCCGGCTGACAAGCCGGATTTCGAGTTCGTTTCCACGCGCGGCTTCTATACGCCGGAGATCCTGGCGGGGGTCACCATCCCCAACGCCGAACAGGTCAAGAAGCTCATGTCCCAGGGCGTGCCCCTGTTCGACGTGCGGCCGGTGGCGCATTATCGCGAGTCGCATATTCCCGGCGCCGTGAACGTGCCCTACCAAATGAACAGTCCGAAGGAAGTCGAATACGACGATTCCGTGGATGCCTTCGACCTGGCGAAACTGCCCAAGGACAAGAACGCACCCCTGATCCTGCAATGCAACGGCGCGGAATGCTGGTACAGCTACAAGGCCGCACGCTACCTGGCGCGACGCGGATATGCGAAGGTTTACTGGTTCCGCACCGGACTTCCGGCCTGGAAGGCGGCTGGGTTCCCGGTGCAGCGTGGTTCCTAATGAGTGGGTTCTGAAGGAGGGAGCGTGGACAATCCCAACGACCTGGCCGGCACCAAGGTGATGGTGATCGACGACAGCAACACCATACGCCGCAGCGCCGAGATTTTTCTGTTGCAGACCGGCTGCGAAGTGATCCTGGCGGAAGACGGCTTCGACGCCCTGGCCAAGATCACCGACCACCATCCCCAGGTGATCTTCGTGGATATCATGATGCCCCGCCTGGACGGCTACCAGACTTGCGCCCTGATCAAGAAGAACCCGCGCCTGCGCGATACCCCGGTGATCATGCTGTCGAGCAAGGACGGCCTGTTCGACCGGGCGCGCGGAAGATTGGTGGGCTCGGACGAGTACCTCACCAAGCCCTTTACCAAGGACACCCTGCTGGAGGCGGTGCGCCGCCACCGGCCCAAGGTTGCCTGACCCAGAGCCCGGGGACCGTTATGCCCGTCAAGAAAGTGTTGATCGTCGACGATTCGCCCACCGAGCGCTTTTTCCTGACCGACCTGTTGCGCAAACAGGGCTATGACGTGTTGACCGCGGAGAGCGGCGAGTCGGGCGTAGCCGCAGCGAAGGCGGAGAAGCCGGATCTCATCCTCATGGACGTGGTCATGCCCGGCCTCAACGGCTTCCAGGCCACGCGCCAGTTGTCGCGAAATCCCGAGACCAGCGCCATCCCCGTCATCATGTGCACCACCAAGGGCCAGGAAACCGACCGGGTCTGGGGGCTGCGCCAGGGTGCCGTGGAATATCTGGTGAAGCCTGTGGTGGCGGAAGAATTGCTGGCCAAGATCAAGGCCCTGGGCTGATGGAAGCCAAGGAAAGTCTGCGCGAATTCCAGACCCGCCTGGCGGAGAAACTCAAGGCGGCGGAGGCGACGCAAGGCGTTTCCTCCAAGCTGGGTTTCAGTGCCGGCGGCCACCACTGGCTCGTGGCGCTGGACCAGATCAACGAGGTGGTGACGGTGCCGGCGCTCACCGAGGTGCCCTGGTCGAAGCCCTGGTTCGCGGGTGTGGCCAGCGTGCGCGGGTCGCTCTACGGCTGCGTCGACCTGGCCGCCTATCTCGGCCTGGCGGCGCCGCTGCCGCCGGGGGAGGCGCGCATCCTGCTGGCGCACCCCCGCTTCGGGGTCAACACCGCGTTGCGGGTGGAGCGTGCCCTGGGGCTGCGCGGTGTCGCCGACCTGGTGCCGGAGCCGGCGGAAGTCGACGCGCCACCCTGGCAGCTCGCCCGCTGGCATGACCGGGATGGCCAGTTCTGGACGGAAATCAGCATGGAACATCTGGTGTCGACGCCGGCTTACCTGGAAGCGGGAATGTGATGGCCCGTCCCATCGGGACCGAGGGCCGGGATGAATCAGAAAGGGTGTATCGATGGCGATGAGCAGGCCGCGCGTGGATCTGGGCAATCAATTCGCGAGACTCGCGGAGAAAATCGGGCCGGTCGTGGGGCGGGTCATGGAACGCTGGATGGCCGTCGACCCGGAACGGCTGCCGCTGCTGAACCGCCTGTCACCGGAACAGCGTCACCCGGCGGTGGTGCTGACCCTGCTGGTTTCCCTGGTGCTGGCTGGCCTGCTGATCGTGTGGCATACCGTGCAGGTGGGCAACCGGGCCGGCTACGTGGAGATCTCCACCCGCCTGCAAATGCTCTCCCAGCGCTATACCAAGACCGCACAGCAGGCGGTGCTGGGCAACAAGACCGCTTTCGCCCAGTTGGAGGAAAGCCGCAAGGCCTTCGCCAACGGCCTCAACGCCCTGATCGACGGCGGCGCCGGGGTGCCGTCCTCGCCGGGATACATCCAGGCCGACCTGGCCGAACTCAAGAAGCGTTGGGATATATCCCGCAAGGACATCCTGGCTCTCGTCGGCCAGCAGGCGGTGCTGGTGGAGCTGGGGCAGGGCCTGGCGGAAATCAACCAGCGCAACGTGGAGTTGCTGGACCTGACCGAGCAGGTCATCGCCCTGCTGCCCGCCGATTCCAAGAAACAGCTGGCCTTCGCCAACCAACAGGCCCTGTGGACCCAGCGCATGGCGAAGAATGCCAACGCCCTGCTGTCCTCGGACCAGATCAACCCGGAGACGGCCTACCAGCTGGGCCAGGACTTGCGCACCTTCCGTGAGGTGATGGAGGGCCTGCTCAAGGGCAGCGGCGGTCTCGGGGTGGTGGCGGTGGCCGATGCCAGTGCCCGGGAAAAACTGCTGGAGCTGCAGGACACCTTCGGCCGTTTCGAGAAGCAGGCCAACCACATCCTGAAAAGCATGCCCCAACTGGTGGAAGCCAAGCGCGCCGCCCGGGAAATCTTCGATGAATCCGAAAAACTGCTGACCCTGACCAGACAGATCACCGAGCGCTACCAGGGCATGGGGGCCGGCGTTTCCCTGTTCTTTGCCATCCTCTTCTCGCTGCTCGCTCTGGCCGCCCTTTTGGTCCTGGGCGTGATCAACGTCGGCGAGGCGCGTCGGCGCGCCGAGGAGGCCGCCCAGGAAAACCAGCGCAACCAGGACGCCATCCTGCGCCTGCTGAACGAGATGGGTGACCTGGCGGAGGGTGACCTGACCGTCGAGGCGACGGTGACCGAGGACATCACCGGTGCCATCGCCGACTCGGTGAACTACGCCATCGAGGAATTGCGCATGCTGGTGGAGGGCATCAACCGCGCGGCCGACCAGGTGAACCAGGCCACCTCGGAGGCCCGCGCCAGTTCCGACGAGCTCCTGGCGGCCGCCGAGGTCCAGTCGCGTCAGATCACCGAGGCCACGGATTCGGTCAACCAGATGTCCCAGTCCATCGTCCAGGTCTCCCGCAATGCCGCCGAATCCGCCCGGGTGGCGGAGCAATCCCTGGCCACCGCCCGCAAGGGCGGCGATTCGGTGCGCGGCGCCATCGCCGGTATGAACGCCATCCGCAACCAGATCCAGGAGACTTCCAAGCGCATCAAGCGCCTGGGCGAATCCTCCCAGGAGATCGGCGAGATCGTGGGCCTGATCTCCGACATCACCGAGCAAACCAACGTGCTGGCGCTGAACGCCGCCATCCAGGCGGCGGCGGCCGGCGAGGCCGGGCGCGGCTTCAGCGTCGTGGCGGAGGAAGTGCAGCGCCTGGCGGAGCGCTCCGGGCAAGCCACGCGCCGCATCGGCGCCATCGTCAAAACCATCCAAAGCGACACCCAGGATGCGGTGAACGCCATGGAGGCCTCCACCCAGGGCGTGGTGGAGGGGACCTCGCGCTCCGACGCGGCCGGCCAGTCCCTGGCCGAGATCGAGGCGGTGTCCGATGAGCTGGCCGGCCTCATCCAGAACATCTCCGACGCCACCCAGGCCCAGGCCGGCACCGCCGAGCACATCGCCGGCAACATGCGGCAGATCCTCGCGGTGACCGAGCAGGCCTCCGACGGTGCCCGCCGCAGCGCCGGTTCCATCGGCCAGCTGGCCGTGCTGTCCAACGAACTGAAGGTATCCGTATCGGGCTTCAAGCTGTGAACCGGGAATAGGAAGGCATGCCATGAGTGTGGAAATGGAATTCGACCTGGGGCCGCTCACCTGGATCAAGGCGGAACTGGACAACGCCCTGGATGCGGCCGCCCAGGCCCTGGCGGATTGGAACGGCGAGGATCTGAACCCCCTCAAGGCTGCCGCCGCCCACCTGCACCAGGTCTATGGCGCCCTGCAGATCGTCGACCTGCAGGGGGTTTCCCTGCTCACCGCGGAAACGGAACGACTGCTCGCGGACATGGCGGCGCAGGCGGAGAAGCGTCACCGGGAGACGGCGGACACCGTGCTGCGCGCCATCGCCGCCCTGAAGGGCTATCTCGACGGCCTGATGGCGGGCGCCCCCCACGCCGAGTTGAAGCTTTCCCCCATCTATCAGGAAGTGGTGGCGCGGCGCGGTGGCGAGCCTCCGGCCCCAAGCGAGTTGTTCTACCCGGACACTGGCGCGCGCGTCGCCCGCCAGGAAGCCGAGATGCCCCTGGACGACGCTGCCCGTGCCCGCGCCATTCGCGTCGCCCGTGTCCATTACCAGCGCGGCTTGCTGCAATTCCTGCTGAACAAGGAGGTTGCCGCCGGATTGACGCAGATGGAGCAGGCCGTTCGCCAGGTCGGGCGCCTGGCGCCCGGTGCCGCCCAATATACTTTCTGGTGGACCGCCGTCGGCCTCATGGAGATGTTGCGCCAGGGGCGGATACCCACCGACAACTGGCTCAAGCGCCTGTGCGGACGCGTCGATTTGCAGATGCGACGGCTGATGGAGGGCTCCCGCCAGCTGGCCGACCGCCTGTTCCGCGACGTGCTGTATTACATCGCCCAGGATGACGCGCCCGCGGGCCGCGGCGCCGAGGCGCGGGAACGTTTCCAGTTGCAGCACTATTTCCCGGCGGAGGTCGGGGCGCACGTGTCCGACCAGCTGGCCCAGCTGACGGCGCTCAAGGACAACCTGGGCATGGCCCGGGACCATTGGGTGCGCTACTGCTCGGGCCGCGCCGACAGCCTGGAGCCCTTCCAGCATGCCGCCATGGCGGTGTTCGAGGCCGCAACCCGCCTGCCCAACGCCGCCATGCAGGCCCTCGCGCGCATGGTCCAGGCCGTGGCCAAGCGCCTGCCCGGCGTCGCCGACGCCACCCAGAACGAGGCCTTGCAACTGGAAATGGCCACCGGCTTGTTGCTGGCCCTGAACGCCGCCGAGCATTTCAAGGCGCTGGGATCCGAATTCGACCGCCAGTCGGAAGTCCAAACCATGCGCCTGCAGGCGGCCATCGACCCGTCCTTCGACACCTCCCGCATCCCGCAGGTGGACCTGCTCGACGAGTATTCGCGCAAGGCCCAGGAGAAGCTGGTGGTGGCCCAGGTCACCCAGGAGATCCAGGCCAACCTCAACCAGGTGGAGGAGATCCTCGACACGTTCTTCCGCGACGCCAAGGAACGCGCCGGGCTGCCCATGGTGCCCAGCCTGATGAAGCAGATCCTGGGTGCCCTCAACATCCTGCAGCTGGACGTGGCCGCGGACTTGGTGGGCGAGGCCATCCTGCGCATCCAGCATTTCACCGAGCCGGACGCCCAGATCGCGCCGGAGAACCTCAACTGGGTGGCCGAGGCCCTGTCCACACTCGGCATGTATATGGACGCCCTGCGCTACGGCCGCGACGACAGCCGCGCCCTGGCCGGCCTGCTGGCCCAGCCGGAGGTGGTGCCGGCCGCCGAGATCTCGGTGGAAAGCCAGATTCGCGTGGAAACCGAGCGCCTCAAGGAGTCCGTGGAGCAATGGGCGGCGACAGGCGCCGACGCGGGGCAGCGCGAGACCCTCAAGTCCGAGCTCGACCAGCTGGCGCGGGATGCCGACCTGGTAGGCGACACCGGCCTGCGCTGCCAGGCCGACGCCGCGCTGAAGGCGCTGGACGTGGCGGCCACGCCCGAGGCGGTGAAGCAGGCGGTGGAGGGCCTGGGCGGCACCCCCGCCAGCGCGCCGGCGCCGAGCGCCGAGGCCGTGCGCCTGGCGGGGGCCTCCGCCGAGGTCATCGACCAGGAATTGCTGGGCACCTACATCGAGGAGGCCAACGACGTGCTCGGTGGCATAGCCGTGCAGGTGGCCCGCCTCAATGTCAGTCCCTACGACCAAGACGCCTTCACCTTCGTCCG